>WNGH01002224.1_pt1 | contig 18778 bp, 16 predicted proteins | sample 5400631 | NCBI WGS metagenome assembly WNGH01 (sample SAMN13153373, study PRJNA577476) | soil metagenome | isolation source: 115 cm soil or saprolite under Garry oak tree replicate 1 | place: USA:California | collected 2016-06-15
ACATCGGTCATCTTCAGCAGTAGACAGAGCAACGTGAAGGTATCACTGAATGTCACCTTCGTGGTATTACAGAAGGCCGCTTCAGGACAGACATCACTATCAGCGATAGCATGTGTGAGTGCTACTCCGCAATTGCTGTCCTTTGTCGATACTGCAAAGCAAAGTAACACATTGCTTCAAAGGGTGACGATAAGCAACTGTGGGGACTCTGGTACATGGTCGGCCTCAGCATCCACCGGTAACGGAGGACAGTGGTTAGGTATCGATTCATCTGGTGGCACCTTATCCAGTGGAGGTCTCCAGGATGTCATTGTCGCGGTGTCAAGTGCAAATCTGGAGCCCGGAACGTATACGGGACATATCAATTTTAGCATTGGGTCAAGTAATATCGCGGTGCAGGTGACATTCACAGTACGTTCAGCGCAGACAGCACCACCATGTATCCGTGCCAACACTCAATCGCTCATTTTCGTGGGCTCTGCTGGTCAGAGCAACCCATCGCCTCAGCAGGTAGGACTCATCAATTGTGGTGCTACTGGACATTGGGCTACCTCGATAGTCACCGATGATGGCACAAACTGGCTAAGCATCAATCCAACAGGTGGGAATTTGAAAATGGGAGGGACTCAGAAGGTAAGTGTTAGTGTATCAAGTATACCACTACTCAATAATAAGGGAGCGTACACGGGAAAGATCACATTTGCCATGGGCTCGAGTATCATTACGATAAATGTCGATGGTGCAGATTGGCTGAGTATCAACCAGTCCTCCGGTCATTTGAACCTGGGAGCCACCCAAAACGTAGAGATTAAGGTATCAAGCGCACAACTGAGTCCTGGAAAAACATATACCGGTCAAATCTTGTTTGCTATGGGCGCAAGTACCTCCTCAATACAGGTGAAGTTTACAGTAAAACAGTCAAAACAATGTATTAGTGTGAGCACCGATTCGCTTAGCTTTACCAGTATTCAAGATCAAGGTGATCCCGATTCGCGTAGCGTGGCGGTAGGCAACTGTGGTGACTCCACGGGCAAGTGGTCTTCCTCGATATACACCGATAATGGTACGCCATGGGTTAGTACCGACCCCTCAGGGGGAGAATTGAAGAGCGGGGAATCTCAGTATGTAAGCATCAGGTTATCAACAGAGGGACTCTCAGTAAGAGATTACCACGGATATATCACGTTTAGCATGGGGTCGAGTTCTAGTACCGTGAAGATCACACTCAAGATAAAACCACGGCCACCCATAGCTTGTATTCGCCGCGATCAACAAGCACTTACCTTTACAAGCACGCTGACAGAGAACTCTAACACTACAGTCACCAGTTCAGGATTTCAAACAGAGGAGATTACCAATTGTGGAGACGCTGGCGACTGGTCAGTACAGGTGCTAAAAGATTCGGATAAAGCAAACTGGCTCAGGTTGGAACCCACAAGTGGATTCTTACAGAAGGGACAGAGCAAAGATGTTGTGGTTACAGTAGATAGTAATGGCCTCGATGCTGGAACCTATTCTGCGACGCTTCAGTTTAAAATTATAGTCAGCTCTGGAGCAACGGACACGAAGAATGTCAGGGTGACACTTACTGTTTCGTCACCATCCACGGGAAGTAAGTGTAGTGCCAGTCCATCGTCGCTTACCTTTACCAGTATATGGGGAAAAGACCTGCCAGCCGCACGTGATGTAACTCTCAGCAACTGTGGTGCAAACGATAGCTGGACAGAGTCGGACGATAGTGATACATCGCTTGATGTCTTCCCATCCGGTGGAAACCTGAATAGCAAGGGGGCCCAAACCGTAAGCGTCAGGATCGACGATCTAACTACAATCGCTCCTAAGACATATAAATATACTGTGACATTGGCAACGGGCGATGGCCATACGGTACTGGTACCCGTGACCTGGAATCTCCTCCCTCCCTCCAATCCGGTGTGTATTGAGGCCGATCCATCGTCGCTTTCTTTCTCGGTGACGCAGGGAGAGAGTACAGAAACGAGTTCAAACTTTATCAACTGTGGCGCATATCCGGGAACGGTGTCGATAGACTCATCTGCTTCCGGCGGTGTAGACTGGTTAACTGTGAGGTCTCTTGATGGCTCAGGCTCCTACCCCTCTGGCTATGGTCCAAGCATCTCAGTTAGCCTTGATAGCACGAGTCTGACATCAGGCCAAACGTATAAAGGGAGTATCAAGGCAACCATAACAACACCTCAAGGGCCACGAGCGTCGGTGACGATAAGTGTGACCTTTGAGGTGCAAGCCTCATCATACACGCCAAAGGCAGTAGTGCCGGTACAGTCGGATACATCCACTGTAGTGCCAACACCGGTAGTAACAGTGGTATTGGTTTGTACGAACTCATGCGTAGTGGAGACATCAACAGTGGTACCGACCGATACAGCGACGTCAGGAGTGACATCAACGGATACGTCAACGTCGGCAGTAACCCCAACGGATACCTCGACGTCAGGAGTGACGCCAACGGATACGTCAACGCCAAGTGTGACGCCGACGGATACCTCGACTCCAAGTGTGACGCCAAGTGTGACGCCAACGGATACGTCAACACCAAGTGTGACGCCGACGGATACGCCAACGCCAGAGGTGACGCCAACGGATACGTCAACGCCGGTAGCGACGGATACGCCAACGCCAGCAGTGACGCCAACGGATACGCCGACGCCAGCAGTGACGCCAACGGATACCCCAACGCCAGTGCCGACGGATACGCCAACCCCGGTGCCGACGCCGACGCCAACGGATACGCCAACGCCAGTGCCGACGGATACGCCGACCCCGGTGCCGACGCCAACGCCAATGCCAACCCCAACGCCGACGCCAGGAGTAACGCCAACGGCTGAAGTGAAGGTAATTCTGATGATTGCGGTAATCTTGATGAAGATTTGTAGCTGAGCGGGACTCTCTTGACAGAAATATTAGGGCATGCTAATATCTGACTAAGAAGGTAGGATATTAGCACACCTTCAATCCTAAACGAGGTCAACGTCATCAGCTAGTTGTCCATTTCGCTCATACTGAGATGCACCTCTTCTTGGTCAAGTTTTTGAAGGAGGATAGAACAATGAGTCTGTTCAACTCCAACGTAAAATGCTTTCTCTGTAACACGTCACTCTCACTGTGGAACGCACATACTTGTACGCGATGTGGGAAAAAGATGTGTAGCCATCACTCCCATTTGGTGAGGATGCCTCATAGTTACGTGCTTTCTTCGGTCTGTGTTTGCTGCTCTGATAGTACAGTAGGGTTTCCACCCGCACAGTTCTCCTCTCAGCAGAAAGAGCGTGAGATAGGGACGCAACCACAGGCCCTGGTCGGACAGCACAGTAGATGACCTCTTCGCGCTGATGTCTCCTTTCTCATAAGTCGCTCGTACGAAACTCACTTCTCAAAGCCCTGCCGAGCACTTTCAGACTGCTGTGTTGCTCCCTTCTCTTCTCCTTGCTCTAGGGGAGCAAACCTCTGCCCGCACCATCTAGCTGCCTTTACGAATTCGCCAATACTGTCAAATAGCCCTCAAGACGCGTCTTCAGTTAAGACCATTCCACTGGTTTTGCGATCCTCTGTTGGAATGAATAGCGTTGCGCTCTCCTAATACGAAGTTGCAGTCTCACAGAGAAGTTGTTGCCTTTTCTGATGAAGATGGAGAGGCGGCATTTATGACGCCAGTCGAGCCTCTGAAGCCTGTGGACTGGCGTCATAAATGCCGCCTCTCCATCTTCGGAAGGGAAGTTCTCTGTGAGATCGCATTTTCGTATAAGCCTCTTCTCAGCCCTCCCAGAATGAGGGAGTACACGTGCGTACACTGATCCTGTGAGAAAAGCTGTGTAGTTCTCTTTGACCAGAGTGGTTTCATGGAATATAGTATGAAACGAGAATAGTTCTCGGCTCTTCTGGTTACTATAAGGAGGATTAGGAAATGTCCCTAGAACAGAATAAACTAACAAATAGTCCCAGTAGTGTAGAGAATCAGACCTCTGTGGCTGATAAACTTGAGAGAACTTCAGCCTCTGTGAACCAGGAGACGCCATCCACGGTCAAAGGACAGCTAGCAGAGCTATTCAAAGCATTGAGTACCAATGATACCTCATCCCACAACTTTCTGCTGCGTGTCGTGCAGCCTGGACTTGCGGGACTGATGGATGGGTCCGTCTCGACGCTGGCACCGATCTTTGCAACGGCATTTGCCACGCATCGCCCGTTTACCGCCTTTCTCGTTGGAATGGCCGCGGCGACAGGTGCAGGGATCAGCATGGCTTTTTCAGAGGCACTCTCTGATGATGGTGCGCTCACCGGACGTGGGAGTCCTGTTGTACGAGGCGGGATCACGGGCCTCATGACCTTTTTCGGTGGCTCGCTCCATACGCTGCCCTTCCTGATCGCCGATCTACACCTTGCTCTGATCGTTGCCTATATTGTTGTTGCGTTTGAATTGGTTCTGATTGCAGCCATTCGTCACCGTTATTTCGGGACGAGTTGGTGGCTTTCCATGGTTCAGGTCGTTGGAGGAGGAGCACTCGTCTTTGTGGCGGCCCTCATCTTTGGAAACGCGTAAAAATGAAATGACCGGTGCATTCTATTCTTCTATAGACACCACGAAAAGTGCCACAGGCCAGTGATGCAGCATCGATTGCGAGAATCGAGCATGCTCTTTGCTGCACTATCAACATGCCGGGGAGGCACGTGCTTACACTCGATGAATATCGCTGTGCGCCATAGCCCTCATCTTCTTACTTCCAGTAGACTCGGATCATCCGCAAAATCGCATAAGCAGTTTCACATGCGCAAGAGATGCTTAATGATCAAGGAATCAGCGTGAGGAATTGGCAGATCGGGCAATCACTCCTGAAGCGTATCGTCCTGCCATTGTCCTATGCTTCTTTGGGAGCGCCTAACATTGGACCAACGATCCTGGCCAGGCGTGCTAGCTCTTTAGAGACGACCGGTAACCGCAAGAGCGGGCGAATCAGAGCCAGCATGTCGCGCAGGAATGCGATAAATTCGTAGGTCTTTTGGGTACCTGGACTCAGATCTTGCAGCCAGAAGAGAGTGAGTGCCAACTGCATGCCGTAGAGGATCGTAGCCATCTCCTCGATTTGCATGCCTCGCGGGGCGTCCTTGGACCCGGTCACGATTTTGATATAGATGTCGCGGGTCTGGCGGCGTACGTCGGCGGTGTTCTCGCCAAAGACTCCAGTTGTGGCATGTGGATTCAGCGCTGGACCAAAGATCGCTCCTAACGTCTCGCGGTGTGGCGTCATGAGCTCAAACTGTGTGAGGATGATCCGTTGAAAACGATCCGCGATCGGGCCTTGCGCAAGCTGATTGGCCTGCTCTTCTAACTGGCGCACCAGGTTGCGGTAGAGTTCGAGTACCAGTTCCTCTTTACTGGCGAAATAGCGATACGTTAGTCCGAGCGAACAGGCTGCCTCGGCCGCGATCTCGCGCATAGTCGTTTTTTCATAGCCTTTGGTCGCGAAGAGGCCGAGCGCGGTATCGAGAATGCGCTGGCGTGTTGACACGGCTTTCTGGCTGATCCTGGTTGATTGTGGCTGGTCCATCGTCTCCCCTCACAGGCTTTGCTTTCTCCTAGGATTATGTTCGTCCCTGTTCTCGATGTCAAGTCTGCCTCTTGACAAGGGCTGCTCTTTGCCTTATCATAGAAGTGAACATGTTCACTTTCTAAAACGGGTGAAATTGCAAGCTCGTGATAAGCGAGAACAGCACATATTACTGGGAGGAATAAATCAACTATGCTTACTGATAAAGAAAGGTCTCGCGGCCCCTTTATCCCTTCCCTTTGCTGTTCTCTGCGCCATCCCTGCCAGCAACTGCAAGCTTTCGATGAGATGCAGTCTGGTCGTGTCTCCATACCGTACAGGCTGTGGGCTCGTCTAGCTGCTATTGCTGTGGGAGGCTCCCTTGTCTATGGCGCTTCGTTGAGCCTACTCTTTCGCAGGTGGCGGCCCGGACGTAGCGCCCTCTGGCTCGCGCTCTCGGCGGGAGGAAGCTGGTGCATCTTCGGACCTGTGCTTGTCCTGCTGAGTCGCCGCCGGGCGCAGACCTGTGCCCAGGCTTGTCTTACCACGATGGCTTACGGCGAGGCTGTTCTAGTCAGTGGCGCCGGTATCAATGTGTGGCTGCGCCTGAAAGGCAGTTTCAAGGAGGCAGCTCTGGCGCGCTGGAATTTTGCTCTGGTTGGCATCTCCAATCTCGTTATGGCCATGGCGCTTATCAGGCAACTGCGTGCTCTGGGCGTGCCCACCTGGAAGACACTGCTTTCCTGGATGGTTGTGCTCAACGGCAGCGGCACTCTCCTGTTTGGCCTCTTCCGTCGTCTTTTACAAGGAGAACGCTCATGTTCTGGCAGAAAAATCCTCTCACTGTGATTGGCAAGCTTGATCGCTGCTGGCTCTTTACCTATCGCACGTCGGCTGAGCTGGCTCGTGAGCTGCTTCCCCAGCCGCTAGAGCCGGTGACACACGCGAGCTATGCGTTCTGGAATATTGTTATCTGTCATATCAGTGCCATGCGCCCCAAGCATTTCCCCGCGTTCATTGGTGTCGATTACTGGCATCTGGCGTATCGACTCTATGTACGCCTCCCTCTTGCGCAGGGCAGAGCGATCGAGGGTCTCTACTTCCTGCGCAGTGAGTGCGACCATCGTTTGATGGAGCTTTCGGGCAATCTGCTGACCGATTTTCGTTTCCACGCGGCCCAACTGCTGATACAGCGGGATCAGGAGGCGTTAGAGATACGGCTGGAGTCGCCTGATGCTCCCGCATATGCTCGCCTGCTGCCTGATGTTGCTCCACAGCACGACCCACGTTCAGCCTTTGCTTCGCTAGATGAGGCCGCCGCCTTGTTAAAATACAAGCCATATGGCATTTCGTTAGACAAAGCGGGTAGGGTAAATGTGGTGCATATTACGCGCGATGAGTCAGCCTGGCGCAGCCGACTAGTTCGGGTGGCAGCGGCAGATTGGGCCTTTTTGCATGGTCAGGATGTAGAGCCGGAGATCTGCTACGAAGTTGAGCCGATCCTCTACCAGTGGGATCGTGGGCGTATCTACGACCCGCAGAGCGCATGTTGAGCGAGGTGATAGCATGGCCATCTTTCTCGCTGGTGCGACAGGCTTTATTGGCGGCCACATTCTGCGCATGCTCTCCGCGCAGGGGTATGAGGTGACTTGCCTGGTTCGCCCTGCTTCGCACCGTCCAACCGCAGTTCGCCCGCCCCTGGAAGGGTTGCCGGGGGTGCGTGTCGTAGAAGGCGAATGGACGCGCCCGGAGAGCTGGCTGGCCTCTGTTGCGGGGAACGAGATGGTGATTAACGCCGTAGGGATTATCCGCGAGAGCCGCTTGGCCAGTTTCGCCCAGGTGCATACCACCTCTTCGATTGCTCTGTTTGAGGCGGCTGTGAAAACGGGGGTCAGCAAGATTGTGCAGATCAGCGCACTCGGAGCCGACGAACTGGCCCGCAGCCGCTTTCACCGCACAAAGCTGGCTGCCGATCAACACCTGGTACGACTGGGCGTGCCCTATGTCATTTTACGTCCATCGCTCGTTTATGGTCCAGGCGATCATTCGATGGCCTTTTTCTCGCGCCTGGCCCGCCTGCCGGTGACACCCGTGCCAGGCGATGGGTGTTATCGGGTGCAGCCGCTTCATGTATGTGATCTTGTTCGAGCTGTGTTGCTTGCTTTACAACGCCCGGATCTTTCGGCTGTGGTCGCGGATATAGGCGGAGGCGAGGTGCTTACCTTCAATGAAATGCTCGATCTGTTGGCCCGTCAGCAGGGGAAAAGCTGTGGCGCGCGCAAAGTGCATATTCCCTGGAAACTCATGTCGCTGGTCGCCCTGGTGACCGACCTGCTGGCGGGCCACGGCCCGATCACAACCGATGAGTTGAACATGTTGAAGCGCGAGAATTTTACGTCTCATCTTGCTCAGTTTGTTGACCTGTTCCGCTTTGAACCATTGCCTTTCAGCATTGGTTTAACAGAACGCTAGTGGTCAGTCCGATGAGATTTCTTTCTCTCTCCTCATGACGAGCTGTTCCCATGCGATTGGCGCACAGAGAGCCTGGATGGTCACGCGCATGCAAGAGGCCGTACAGGTCTTGAAAGACAAGGTTTTGCGACCGAAGGTATCGAGCTGGGTGGACAATCCATTCAGAAAGGTGATATGGTAATCACGGTATTGGCTTCGGCTAATCGAGATGAGTCACAGTTCTTCTTTTCAGAAAGACGACCAACAGAGAAAGAGGCCGAGCGCATGAAGAGCGAGAGCGAGCAATTGCCCTTACGCGAACGGAATAGACAACGGATCTACCAGCGGATCGTAAGCGCGGCCACGGAGTTATTTCGCACGGCCGGGTATGACCAGACGACGATGGATGCGATTGCCGACAAGGCCGAAGTGAGCCGTGGAACACTCTTCAATTATTTTCCCACCAAAGAGGCTCTCCTGATCCCCTTCGCGAGTGAACTGTATAAGCACTACGTTCAACCGGAGATTCTATCGTATCTGGACAGGCAGCCGGCTACCCTGCAGGTCTTGCAGTTTCTCTTTCTGCGCATCCACGAGCATATTTTGACGCTTCCCCACATTGATCGAGCCTTGCACCTGGAATTCTTTCAGCCCCGACCGCGAACGCCGGAATGCAGTCATGAAATTGGCTTCCTGGAGACGCTCACGACTATCTTGCAGTACGGTCAGCAACGAGGGGAAGTGCGTATGGATCTTCCCCTGGAGCATATGGCTCGCTATGTGGGTGTACTGTATATTGCTCTTCTGTATGCACTGGTGGAACAGGGGACGCCCACGAGGTATGCCTCTGAAGTAGAGACTCTGCTCGCCTTTCTGCGTACAGCATTGAAGCCTTGAACTTCTGTGGCTCTCGCAAAAAAATCTGAACAATGTGTCACTTTCATAATAGCGAGAGCACTTCTACATTGGAGCATCATATGTCATCAGATACCGTACACACATCAAAACAAGGATCAGGCTTTTCCAGCGTTGGGTTATGGGTGCTCGCGCTCGCCTTTGCTGTGCTCGCGATCGTCCTGTCCTTGCTCGCAACCCCTGCGCTGATCTTCGCACTCTTCGGCTTTCTGGTGCTGCCACTTGTCTTTAGCTTCTGGCACGGTGCCAGGCGCTATGGCGTTGTTGGGATCGTCATCTTCTTTCTGGCTTCCGAGATCATCGGCAACATTATGGAGAACACCAGCATTGCTACAGGATTCCCCTTTGGCCACTACCATTACACCTCGAACGGTATCCCATTCCTGTTTCAGGTGCCGCTGACTATTGGTCTGGCCTACTTTGCCTACGGATATCTGGCCTGGACGATTGGGAATATTCTCCTTGATAAGGCTGACGAACACCTGAGCGAGCTGTTTTCCACGATCACCTTACCGATTGTTTCAGCATTCATCATGGTCATGTGGGATGTTGTCATGGATCCCATTAACTCGACCATTCGTCACACATGGATCTGGCACAACGGAGGCGGGTATAACGGGGTACCGCTCACGAACTACCTGGGCTGGTTTTTAACGGTTTATCTGTTTTTTCAGATCTTTGCCCTCTACCGGCGAACACCTCGTGCGAAACTGGTCACCCAGGTGCCCACGTCCTATTGGTACCAAGCTCTTCTCGTCTACTTGTTTACGGCACTCAGCTATATCACCGGCTTGGTGATCGCTGGTCATGGCGTGATTGCTGACGCCACTGGCCATCTCTGGCGAGTACATGACATCTATGAGACAGCTGTCATTATCAGCCTGTACACCATGGTTTTCCCATCCGTGTTGGCTTTCGTCAAGTTGCTGAAAAACAAGAAATAGGACATGAGTTATCCCGAATTGTGATACCGTTGGCGAACCCTTTGGGTCTGTACTCAAAGGGTTCGCCAACGGTATCATCAAAAGAGGTACGGGCTTACACTCGATAAATATTGCTGTACGCCATAGCCCTCATCTGCTTATCTCCAGCAGACTCGCATCATCCTCAAATAGGGCGGATTCTGTCCCCTTTCTGCTCTATACTAAGAGAAATGAGATATGAACAGCATACGTGTTCCCATTTCAAGGATCAAGGAGTATCCGATGCATCCACTCCAAAGAGAATGTCATCGCCTCGTTGAGGCCGGTTTACCAGGTGCCTTCGTCTATTGTGAAGATGCAGATGGGGCATCACAGTTCTACACTGCTGGGTTTGCCGACATGACAACACAGCAACCAATGACGCCCAATCTTCACTATCGCGTTGGCAGCACGACCAAAACCTTCACGGCGGTGGTGCTTTTGCAGCTGCTTGCGGAGGGAAAGCTCAGCTTACATGATACGCTTGACAAATGGTTGCCTGACTTGCCAATTCCCAACGCTCCCTCCTTGACGATTGAACATCTCCTGCGCATGCGCAGTGGCTTATTTGATTTTGAAGACGATCCCAGTTTGCTTGGGAACCTGGACGCCCACCGTCAGCCATATACCCTTGAGCAAGTACTTCATCTCAGCATCAAACATCCTGCCAGATTCCTTCCTGGGGCTAGGTATGAGTATTGCAATACCAACTTCTGCCTCCTCGAACTCATCATTGAACGGATTACCGGACATACTCTTGCTGCGGAATTGACACAGCGCATCTTTGCTCCCGTGGGCATGACCAACAGCACCTATCCAGACGAAGAAGATCTGACTCTCCCTGAGCCCTACATTCGTGGTTATGAGCGTACCCCTGATGGATGGGAGGAGTGTAGTCGGGTCTTCTTCGGGCGAGGGGATGGTGCGCTGATTTCTACCGCCAGCGATCTTGCCCGTTTTTTCCGCGCCTTACTCTTTGAGCGCACATTGGTGCCCGCTGACCTGCTCCAACACATGATGTCAGTTGTTCAGGATCAGCCTCCTGCCGAGCAAATGTATGGTCTGGGATTGATGGCTGATCCCCTGCCCTCTGGTATGGTATGGGGGCATGCAGGAGGAGGATTTGGCTATCGTAACCTTCCCTATCTCGACTGCGAAACCGGACGCTTTGTTGTCTTCATGATCAATGGCAGCTATGGCTATCGGGTCCTAACAGGTGATCGCCCCATGCCTGATCAGGCAGTAAGAGCAGAAGCGTACAGGTAAGCGACAGATGTTTGATGTCGAAACTTCCGTTAACGTCAGCGGCCTTGAGATGCACATGCCCCGATGTACGTCGTGGCGGAAATTGCTGTATCAGTCATAATGCTCTCCTTCTGTTTGATTGTTCGTTTTCACCTCCGAACGCGGCTCAGATTGGTCAGGAAGCCAAGTATGTTCAAGGAAATATCAAACACTCTTCACAAGCGAGCGATCAATGCTAGTAAGGGTAGGACGACCGGCAAGGGCCATTGAGAGTTCAAGTTCCCGACGCAGAATCTCTAACACATGGTAGACCCCTTCTGTCCCATTAGCAGCCAGACCCCAGAGGATGGGACGGCCAACCAGCACGGCTCTCGCTCCAAGAGCTAAAGCCTTCAGTATATCGGTGCCGCGACGTATGCCACCATCCATATAGACTTCACAGCGTCCGGAAACTGCATCTACAATTTCGGGTAGGGCTTCGATACTGGCGAGGACAGTGTCGAGTTGGCGACCGCCATGGTTTGAGACAATGATGCCATCTACGCCGTGCTGCACGGCAAGTTCTGCATCCTCCGCCGTCAAAATGCCTTTGACCAGGATGGGCAGTGATGTTACTGAGCGTAGCCATGCCAGTGAATCCCAGGTGAGGGTAAATGCCTCCTTCCTGATCTCCAACATTTCTTCGCCAGCAAAATTTGCTTCTCGTAAATGTGAGGGCAGATTAAAGTTATTACGAATGTCTCGCTCTCGATTGCCCATGCGCGGAAGATCTACCGTCAAAACAATAGCCCGATAGCCAGCTGCTTGAGCACGCCGCACCATCCTCTCTGATGTGCGCATACCACCATAGACGTAGAGTTGGAACCAGAGGGGGCCACTGGCAGCCTGAGCGATGTCCTCCATCGTACGCGACGAAACAGTGCTTGCTACCATCAAGGTACCTGCTCTTCCCGCTCCCTGCGCGGTTGCGCACTCGCCCTCGGGATGGGCAAGACAATGCATAGCGGTTGGCGCTACGAGAATGGGCATGTTTACGGAAGTGCCCAGTACGGTGGTACGTGTATCACAGGTCGTGACATCTACAAGCACACGCGGACGAAGCCGAATGCGTTCAAATGTGCTACGGTTGGCACGCAGCGTCACCTCATCATCGCTGCCACCCTGGTAGAAATCCCAAGCCGCACTTTCCACACGGGCTTGAGCAAGTGCTTCGTAGTCAAAAACGTTTACCGGTTCCATGAATGCTTCCTTTTTCAGCGATATGATCAGCAGCACAACTGCGCTACCAAATAGGTTTCCATCGATAGCATATTGAATGCGCTATAGATATCATAATCGCTCAGATTAGTGGTAAGCAATGATCCTTTGTTTTCGCACCTCTAAAATTACCGTTTTTTATAGCCATATATGTATTAGTAATATGGGCGTGTTACAATACAGATGGCAGAATTGATCAGCTGCTACGTAGATTACGAAAGTAGAGTGCATTTATGTCCTTAATGAGAAAGAATGGGAATGGAACCCGCATAGGGTTGGAAGAAAAGCTCTGGGTCGCTGCCGATAAGATGCGTGGACATATGGATGCAGCGGAGTATAAGCACATTATTTTGGGACTTATTTTTCTGAAATACATTTCAGATGCTTTTGAAGAACATCGTAGTAAACTTCAAAAAGAGGATTGAAAATGACAGCGTTTGTGTCACTGTTCCGCGGCATCAATGTTGGAGGTCACCATAAGATAAAAATGGATGAACTCAAAGCGTTGCATGAAGCTCTGGGCTTCAAGGATGTCTTCTCCTATATACAGAGTGGGAACGTGGTCTTTACCAGTGATGACGCGGATGTGGCACGACTGCGGAGGCACATTGAGGGTGGCTTTGAACAAAAATTTGGCTTTCATGTAGATGTTTTCGTGCGTACTTCAGCCGAGTTACGAGATATTATTGAGAAAACCCCCTTTCAGAACCAGCCAGACAAAGAGTCAAAATGGGTGGCCGTTGTGTTTCTGGCAGCGCACCCCGACGCGACAGCACAGGAGGCTCTTCTCAAAACGTATGTTGGCCCTGAGGAACTCTTCATCATCGGCCAAGAAATGTATATCTATTATCCGAACGGCATTGGACGCTCAAAACTCTCCCAGAGTTTGCTTGAGAAAAAGCTGAAAACAGTTGGAACAGCAAGAAATTGGAATACCATTCTCCAATTGCAGAAACTGCTCCAGCCCTAAGTTCAGTCAACAAAAGCTCTCTGTGGCGAGAGCGTCTCACGCCGGGCGCTCAGCCAGGAGAATGAGACCAAGTGGGGTGTCGCCATGCTCTCGTCGGAGTCTCTCCGGCAGGTAGCCCGTGGGCACTTCTCTCATGGGAATATCGAGAACATGACGCACGATCAAGCCTACTGTCGTCAGGGCAGCAAGATATTCGTCACGCGTGTGGGGCGGATTAGGCAGGAAGTAGCGTCTCCCGGCGATGAAGAGTTCGGTTCGCCCGCCGCACTCCGGGTGCAAGTCACTGATGAGCAAGAAACCGCCGGGTCGCACAACGCGAGCGCATTCATGAATGGCGGAGGGGATGTCAGGAAGATGGCAGAGCATGAGCGCGTTGATCACCAGGTCAAAGTGCGCATCGGCGAAGGGAAGACCGTCGGTGAGCGAGGTCAGGCGAAAATCGATGGTGAGTCCTTCCGCTTGCGCACGGCGTTGGGCGACGGCCAGCATTTCGGGAGATTGATCAACGGCGCTCACCGTGATCCCGCGTTGGGCCAGTGAAAGCGCATGTCTGCCGGTGCCGGTACCCACATCCAGTGCCGTCGTGATGACCAGTGGGGCGAGCAAGGCAGCAACGCGTGGCTCCTCAATGGCGATCAGGGGATTGCTCTGCGAATCGTAGCATGCGGCCCAGATGGCATAGCCCTCCTGAGTGCTTACCTCCTCGACGGGATATTCCCAGGTGAGCAGTACCTGTGTTTCGCTGCGTTGGGCATTGGTGACGACCAGGATGAGCGTTCCGTCTGCAAGTGGGTAGAGAGAGAGAAGCGTGTGTTGCTGCTCTCGTGCCTGCTCGTTGGCCTGGTGCAAGTAGGTTGGGACCTCTCCCCAGTCGCCCTGTTGATGGCGAACGAGCAGAACGGTGGGATCGGTCCTATTGGCTGCAAGCGCCTCTGCTGCCTCTTGACTGACAGTGACGGTGCCAAGCCGGAACAACAATGGCATAACGCTCTCCTTCATGATCTCATTTCAATGCTTCATGCTTCTCTAAGAGCACTATTGTATCATAGGTTGCTCTTCCAGGCGAAGTCTTTGCCGGAAACGGGAGGACTCTCCGATATATTCAAGCGTGTGACCCTTGCATGTAAGCCTCTCCAAGAGGGCAGCCGTTATCCGCTCTTTTCTCAGTGGAGCGAACAACGGTAGAAGTATGCGATCCTTGTGAAAGTGCATCATTTGCCTACACTTCGAATGGCACGTGGGTTTCGGACTTTTACACGCCCGATTTTTTTGATCCGCAAGCAGTGTCCGGATCATCCTCAAAGCTCTTCGTGAGAGACTCTAGTGGACCTGTTTGTCAGGCTCTCCCTTTGCTTCATAAATCGAGATGGAGCTTCCTTGCCCCCACGGCTCGCTCCATCTGAAGGCGAGCCAGTAATGCTGAATCTCAGGTCTCAACCAGCGAGTGCTTCGCTAGCCAGTTCAGCACCCTGGGCCACAGCTCATCTATCGCTCTTGGGCTCGTCACCAGTCCAAAATGGCTCCCAGGCAGAATGAACAGCTCTTTCTCGGTGCTGCTCACTGCCTGGAGTGTTGGTTCGATTTGTTGAAGCGGAACCAAATGATCCGCCCCGGCAGCAATGGTCATGAGGGGAGTGGTAATATTGGATAGATGTACGCGCTGACCGGCGAGCGTAAGCTGATTATTTATGAGCTTGTTGCCTTGATAGAAGTCCTTAATCCATTGACGAAAGGCTTCTCCAGGAAAAGGTACACCATCCATTCCCCAGAATCTGAGTGCCCACCAAACTTCTAAAAAACGTTCATCCTCGGCCCTTTCCCGCAAGAAGGCCGGCGTCCCAACGACGTTCAGCAAGTTAGCTCCACTGTTGATGAAGCCTGGCTGTATGTTCCCCATCGTATTGACCAGGTTGTCTACATCGAAGGAGGAGGGAGCGAGCCATGTGCTCAAGAGTCCAGCATCGCCGAAGTCGATCGGTGTTGCGAGGAGAATGAGGCTGTTCACAGGCGCATGAGGGTGCGTAGCACTGTAGAGCGTGATGAGAACACCACCAATGCAATACCCGAAGAGATTGAGGTGTTCCTGGCCAGATGTCTGACATACCTGTTGTATCGCTGGCGGAAGGTAGTCTATGACCAGATCATCGAAGCGCATTTGCTTATCTTCGAGGTCAGGAATGCCCCAATCGAGCAAATAGACGTCCACACCGTGCTTGACAAGATATTCAATGAAGCTGCGCCCAGGAAGCAGGTCGAGGATATACGGCTTGTTGATCAGTGCATAGACCAGCAGCAAGGGAGTCCGATATTTGATGGGAGCGTCAACCGAATGGTCGTAACGGTAGAGCCGTGCTTTGTTCTTTGTCCACACTAGCGTCCTGGAGCTCTGACCGACTCCTGGTGGCAGTACCATGTCAATGCGCTCGTTGCGCTCCTGCAGTCCCATTGCCTTATACATGGCAAGATAGTTTTCCATTACTCCGCTCAATGCTTGTGTAAACAGCGGGCTCCCCATCCAGGGTACGAGCAGGGTGTTCCAGGCTTGCAGGGCGGTTGCGTTCCACTCGAGCCATCCCGAAAAAAAGTTGCTTCTGTGATATTGATCAATCCAGTCGTGAAACATGTGGTTCCCCAGTCTCAGATCCTACTATATAAATATAAGGGAGTCTGACAACAGCAGGCATGTCAGGCTCGCAGAACTCATCCTGCCTTGGCTGCTTGATTTTTCTAGAGGGTGTTAGGGACTGGATATCAAAAGAATGATAGAATATCTCTACGGAGCCCCGGCCACTTCTCCATATGAGAGTGACGGGAAATGAAGAGCTCACTTCCTCATTGCTCTTGCTGTCTGAAAGTGAATGACTCTTGTCTTGTCTTGTTCTTCTGGGAGAGGATATGAGCAACAAGCCAGTCCTGTGTATACAGGTGAATGAAGAGACGCAGTTGCGCCTGCTTGAAGAGCGGCACCTTGAGGAATACTTTGCACTCATTGAGCGCAATCAAGAGCATTTACATGAGTGGGTCGCTGTGGAAGCCTATGAAGGATCAGTTGAGACGCTCAGAGCCTACCTGAAACAGCGACTGCTCCAATTCGTCAATGGCGAAGGCTATCACCTGGGAATCTGGTACCAGGACGCCCTGGTAGGGATTCTGGACTATCGCCTAAACTGGAGGAGTCGCAAAGTCGAATTGGGCTATTGGCTCGACGCTGCGATGGAAGGAAAAGGCATAGTAACCCAGGTTTGTCGAACGATGGTGAGGCATGCGTTCGAGGAGCATGAGATGCATAAAGTCGAGATATCCTGTGCGACAGACAACACTCGCAGTCGTGCAGTCGCCGAGCGACTCGGCTTTATTCAGGAGGGGATTCTCCGCCAGACGGATCGGCTTCATGACCGCTATGTGGATGGGGTCTTCTATGGCCTGATCGTCGATGAGTGGAATGCACGAGCGGAGCATGCTCAGGGACTCCAAAGGGAAACCCATTGAAGGAACCATCGTCTCTCTTGCAGAAGAGCGTCTTCCCGAGCGCCTCGTGCAAAAGCTGAATACGAACCAGGATCTGTTCTTCGATACCACACGTATCCGTCAGGAACTGGGATACCGTGAACTGGTCTCGCTCGATGAGGCACTCACACACACCATTGCCTGGCAACGAGCCAATCCACCAGCCGACCTTGACCCTCATCTGTTTGATTACACCTTGGAGGACGGTGTTCTCGCTGAAATTACAAAAGCAATCTGAAACGACTTCCTGATACACGTAGCGTTGGCAAAAATACGTAGAATTGAAGGGTCTATGCGAGAAGTTGAACCTATTCTTGTGGTTGAACTCTTTCCACAAGAGCGCAAGCATTTATTGGAGCTTTTTTCTGACCTCTCAGAAGCAGATTGGGAGAAACCAACCGTTTGTCAAGGATGGACCGTCAAGGACATCGGGCTGCATCTGTTAGGAGATGATCTAGGCTATCTCTCTGGCAAAAGAGATCATCTCAGCAATCCTTTCTTTACCAACAAAGAGATGCAGCAGTGGGACAGTTTAGTCAAAAACATCAATGAAGCCAATGAGTTGTGGGTGAAGGCCACACAGCGCATTAGCCCAAGACTTCTTACTGATCTGTTAGCACTGACCGGTGCACAGTTTTACGCATATATCCAATCCCTTGACCAAATGGCGATCAATGGCGTGGTGAGTTGGGCTGGGCCAAATCCTGCACCGCTCTGGCTTGATACTGCTAGAGAATATACCGAGAGGTGGCTGCATCAACAGCAGATACGCGATGCTGTCGATAAACCTGGACTCAAAGAGAGGAAGTTTTTCCATCCCGTCCTTGATGCCTTTGTTCGAGCGTTGCCTCACACCTACAGAGATGTTCCTGTAGCAGATACAACAGTGATAAAGCTCGTGGTGACAGGAGAAGCTGGGGATACCTGGTATCTGGTAGGAGAAGCGAACCATTGGTCTCTCTACAAAGAGGGAGAGTGGCAGCCAACCACCATCGTTACCCTGGATCAAGAAACCTGCTGGAGACGCTTTACCAAGGGGATGCGCAAAGAGCAGGCCAGAGCGAATACGACCATAGAAGGTGATGAAAAGCTCGGAGAAAAAATGCTTGATACCATCTCAATCATTGCGTGAAAGAAACATCGCCACGTACAAAAAGCCTCTTGAGCCTCCTACTCCATCCCTTCCAGCTTGAGCTGGTAGATGTGCGGACGATTGCGGGGCCCTCCCGTATCCGCGCAAGTCACCTGCCCCGGAGCGCTCCAATGCACCGCTCCCACTTCGTAGGCAGCCACGTAGAGACCGAGCTGCCTTCCTCTCTCTGAACCGCTGCCTCTCCACAGGAGGACTCGCCCATGTGCGTCACAGGTGAGCACAAAGCGCCCATCGGGGGAGTAGGCCACACTGTTGACCCCGTCCGTGTGGCCCTCTAACGTCTGCCGCAACTGTCCGCTGCTCGCCTCCCACAGCCGTGCGGTCCTATCCTCAGAGCCAGTGAGCACCCAGCGCCCATCGGGGGAGAAGGCCACACTGTTGACCCCGTCCGTGTGGCCCTCTAACGTCTGCAGCAAGTGCCCGCTCGTCACCTCCCACAGCCGTGCGGTGCTATCCCAGGAACCGGTGAGCACCCAGCGCCCATCGGGGGAGAAGGCCACGCTGGTCACCCAGCTCGTGTGCCCCTCTAACGTCTGCAGCAGTTGTCCGCTCGTTGCCTCCCACAGCCGTGCGGTGCTATCATCAGAGCCGGTGAGCACCCAGCGCCCATCAGGGGAGAAGGCCACACTGGTCATCCAGTGCGTGTGCCCCTCCAACGTCTGCAACAGTTGTCCGCTGCTCGCCTCCCACAGCCGTGCGGTGCTATCAGCGGAGCCGGTGAGCACCCAGCGCCCATCAGGGGAGAAGGCCACGCTGG
>WNGH01010479.1_pt1 | contig 18775 bp, 16 predicted proteins | sample 5400631 | NCBI WGS metagenome assembly WNGH01 (sample SAMN13153373, study PRJNA577476) | soil metagenome | isolation source: 115 cm soil or saprolite under Garry oak tree replicate 1 | place: USA:California | collected 2016-06-15
TCGCAGACAATGCGAAATCTTCTCATCGCTTTGACGTCGGCCCTGGTTTTCTTGTTTTCGTTGGCAGCGTTCGCCCAGACCCGCCAGGCCGGTCCGCAGCCGGGGGCGAACTCAACCGCCACAGGCCAATTTGATCCACGGGATCTCTCCGGATACTGGCTGAGCAATGGGGGAGGTCATACCCTCGGGACGAAGGCTCCAGCCTTGACGCCGGAGGGCTTGGCAGCGATGAAAGGGCGTATTCCGGACACCCTCAATAGACTTCCTGGAAACGCACCCTGGTACACCTGTAACCCGATGGGTTTTCCACGGCTCGTGGAAGACAATGAGCCAATCGAAATTGTTATGACCAAGGATAGGGTGCTGCAGCTGTTTCAGTGGGAGTGGACGCTACGCGAACTCTGGACCGATGGGCGCGAACTGCCTTCGGGTGAAAACCTCGAGAACCTTGGGCCCGCGTGGTATGGACACTCGGTTGGCCTGTGGGACGGAGACACGCTCGTTATCAATACAACTGGCCTGGACGAGAGAGCGTGGCTCGATAATCCAGGTAATCCTAAAAGTTTCTATGCGCGGATCGAAGAGCGTTACAGGCGGACCGACGCCGACACCATTGAGCTCCAAATGACGCTCTATGACCCGAAGTTCTACACCGCTCCCTGGGTGGGCGCCAAAAAAATCTACAAGCGGATGCCAGCCAAGGAAGTGACCTTTTCTGGATGGAAAAGCTTGTACTCCGGAAACACCGATGCAATCTGCGCCCCGATGAATGAGGCGGATGATTACAACAAGAGAATCCGTGATCCCGCAGCCTTCGGCGCGAAGCCCCAAAATCAACAGAGGTGTGAATCCATTGACGAGACGCATCGGTAGGGGCGATCCCCATCCGTTTGTAAGCAAGGATGCCGTCCAGCGCCATGTAACACGTGTCGGCGAATGTGCGGATGCTCAATTGGCGTGGTTGGCAAGATCAGCGAAATAAAATTTTGGGGGCAATGATCCGTCATGAACACCAAGCAAAATTCCGTTTTTTCACACCACATGGATCGGCGGCATTTCATGGTTGGTGCGCTGGGCGTCACCATGAGCGCGGCAGCGGCCGGTTCCCTAGCGGCAGCTGCGCAAAGGGGTACAGCGGCTGTGGCTCGTCGAGTGGACTTCCATCATCACTTTATTCCCCCCCGTCACCTTGAAGCCATCCTGGCGCAGCGGGAAAGCGGCCGCACACCGCCCTGGAACCCCGAGATGTCGATTGAGGAAATGGACAAAAATGGGATTGCCACGTCAATCACCTCCCTCGTTCAGCCGGGCGTGTGGCTAGGCAGCATCGAAAATTCGCGCAGGTTGGCACGCGATTGCAACGAGTACGGAGCGAAGATGGTCGCGGACCATCGAGGGCGATTCGGTTTTTTCGCCGCCATTCCGCTTCCCGATACGGAAGGCAGTCTCCGCGAGATCGCATATGCGATGGACACATTGAAGGCCGACGGTATCGGTCTGATGACGAGCTTTGACGACAAATACCTCGGCGATAAGGCCTTCGAACCTGTTTACCAGGAGCTGAATCGCAGGCAGGCCATTGTTTACGTGCATCCCACGCAACCAAAATGCTGCACGGGACTTGTTCCTGGCGTTACCGTGTCAACGATTGAATACGCCACCGATTCGACTCGAACGATCGCGAGCCTGATGTATAGCGGAATGGCGGCAAAATTTCCGAATATTCGTTTCATCTTCTCCCATGGCGGCGGCACTGTGCCATTTCTGCTCGGCCGGTTCGAGCGCCTTGCAATAGAGAGGAAAGATCCATGGCTGAAGGATGGCGCGGCCCCGCAATTGAAGAAGTTCTACTATGAAATTGCGCAGGCCAACCATCCGGGGGCTCTTTCAGCGCTTATGGAACTGGTTCCCTTGTCGAATGTGCTCTTCGGGACCGATTACCCACTGCGTCCGGCGTCTGAAGCGGTTGAAGGGCTCACCGGATATAAGCCGTTCAATGATGCCCAGCGCCGCGCCATCAATCGCGAGAATGCGGAGCGCCTCGTTCCCAGACTCAAGGCGTAAGTCGCGTATGCATACCCTAGTACTCTTTTTTTTGTTGGCCGCGCTCGCTGAGCCGGTCGATCCCGCAAATGGGATCATTCGGTAGACCGCGAATCACTATTACAGCGTATCTGCCAAGCGGCGTCGCGTTCCCTCGCCTCGCAAAAAACCCACTTCTTCCTTTTGTGGTCCAATGGCACGGCGGGATACTAATTTCCGTGAACTGCCCAAACTGCGCGGCAGAAATGGCCGCGATGACGCTCGACAGCCGCGTGAGCACGCCCGTAGCGATCGATTTGTGCACGGGCTGTCAGGCCTTCTGGTTCGACAGGTACGAGAGCCTGCAATTGTCTCCTGCCTCGACGCTCAAGCTGATGAAATTCATCGGTGAGCATCCGGGCAAAGCGTCGCTTTCAAATGTGCTCAAGTGTCCCCGATGCGCGGCTTGCCTGCTGCCGACGCACGATTTGCAGCGAAGCACGCGCTTCAGTTACTGGCGATGCGACAAGGAGCACGGACGATTCATCAGGTTTTTCGAATTCTTGAAAGAAAAGAACTTCATCCGCCCGCTCTCGCCCCAGCAAATCGAGGAGCTGCGACAGAATATCCAGACCGTGAGCTGCTCCAATTGTGGGGCGCCAATCGATCTCGCAACTACTTCGGCCTGTACGCACTGCGCCTCTCCTATTTCGATGCTGGACATGAAGCAGCCGCAGCAGATGCTGGCCCAGCTCAAGCAGGCCGCCGAGCCCCGGCCCATCGATCCGGCCTTGCCCTTGCAACTCGCGCGAGCGAAACGTGACGTGGAAGCCTCGTTTTCCGGCCTCGAGTCCAATCCCGACTGGTGGACCGACGCATCTTCATCCGGCCTCGTGCAGGCGGGACTCAGCGCCGTCGCCCGATGGCTCACCAAGTCTGGGGTCTGAGTTCCCAAGAACGCCGTTAACCCGGATTTCTCACCGGCTTTGTGACTATCCACCGCCAAGTCCCTCTCCCCTCTGGGAGAGGGTGCCGCAAAGCGCCTCACCCGGCCTTCGGCCACCCTCTCCCAGAGGGAGAGGGACACGCCCTCCGCATAGTTGCCCAAGATTCCGGTGAGAAATGCGGGTTAGCGATCGTCGCCGAAGTATCATCTTGCCGAGCAGGGGGTGGGGTTCCAACCGGAGGCATCGGAAAGCTTCTTGAAATCCGAACTCGTTAAGTAAGGACGGCTGAAATAAAGTGGATCGTCGACTTTTGTTGTTACGGTCAGCCATTGATCACTGTTGGGAAGCGTGTTGAGGTCGTAGTACTCGGTCACGACCGTATTCTTACTGTAAGGGGCGCCGTTCTTGCGCACATAGCCCGGGCGCAAATTGGTGGTCACCACCTTCAGATTACCCATTCGCACTTGTCCACCTCCTCGTCCTCCGGGTGCATATTCCCACTCGGCGACGGAATGTCCCTGCCAGGTTGGTTCTCCGCCAGGCGCGGGCGACGCGCCAAAATGGAGCAGTCGGGTCTGGGTTCCGGCGTCCGTGTCGATACGGAGGGTGTTGTCGTTTTCCCAGGTGATGTGCAGGCGTCCGGGGAGACGCATAATGTTGGCGGCCCCGTAAGCCCTGCACTGCTCGCCGGCTGTTTCGTCCTTAGCCGGGTCCCATGTATCCCCGATGCGGCGGCCTTCGGCATTCAAAGTAAGGGTCTCGTACACGCCTTTTTTCGGCGTGACCATGCGAAACTTCCAGTCTTCGGTGATAACGGAAACCCAATAACCTGTTAGATCGATCGCGGCAGCCTGGCGCGCGGTGGGCGGCGGCCCGCCGCGGCCTCCCCGCTGTGCGTCTATGCGAGCCGGCGGCGTAAGGACGAAAACCGCGATGATAACGGCGGTCTTGAAACGCATTACGTTTTCCTCAGTGCACGATTCCTTCTAATCGACCGCTTCACCCTGACGTGTACCCCAGGTGAATCCATCCAGTGGCCGCTTCAGCGTAACCATCAACAACCTGTACTCGCCTGGAACGCGCGAAGGGCGCCCGACGATGATGATCTCATCCCCGACTTTGAGCGACTCTCGCGTCACTCCCTGATTGCTCAGCTGGGCGGTGCCGCTCCATTCCACAGCCCACCGTTGCGAGACTCCGTTTTTGTCTGGAGCCTGGACGTGAACGAATGAATGCGGATTGCGGTACACAAACTGCACCAATTTCCCTTCGAGCTTGATTTCTTGAGAGACGTCGTAAGTCGCACCATAGGAATGGTGAGCGTACGCCGCAGTACGGCCCAACAAGGCTGAGGCAATGACGAGAAGAAACATTCTGCGCATTATTTTTTCTCCCTGATGCTCCGGTACACTGCCTCGACAAACATATCGGTCGTCCAGGAACCGGTATTCGAACCGTAGCGCCCATCAAAGTCCATCGTCGGCCGGGCGGCCTTCACCTGCTCGAGCGTCATGCCCTTGCTGATCAGGTCCTGAACGCGGTCGCGAATCATCGTGAGCATGTTGCGGTACGAAGCGAGGTCGGCCGTATCCGAAAGCCGGCCGCGACCGGGAATAATCCACGTGCCGCCTTGCGCCCTGTACTCGGCAACGGCCAGATCGAGAATGTGATTCAGGCCTTTGATCACCCCTTGAATACTGCCATCCTTCTCCACGTCGATGAGGGGATAGCTGACGGTCGAAAAAATGTTACCGGCGCTGATAACTTCCGAGTGACGGAAAAACACGATGCTGTCGCCGTCCGTGTTTGCCTCGGGCTCGTGATAGACGATCACGGCTTCACCGTTGAAGTACGCGGGGAGTTTGTAGAATTCGTCGAAATAAGTATCCGTCGGCCACGCACGCTCCGGAGTGGGCGCCTCTTTGCCCGCCGGCGCGCTCATCCGGTTGAGCACATTTTCATGCGCAATGACTGATGCAATCCGTCCCACGTTTGGGGCGGCCCCGCCGAATCCGCCGCCACGGGGAAAGAAACCCGTGGTGGCGATCTTCTCATTTCCGCCAATGTGGTCCGACGCCGCACTGGTGTTGATGATGTAGCGAAGAGGCTTCGCGGGAGCCGGGGAACTGATGACCGTATTCATGTACGGACTCGCCCACCCAAACTGAATCCCGGGACAATTCGGCCCGGAACATTTGTTGGTAGTGGGCGGAGCCACGACCGCGTTGGCCAGTTGGTTGAGGGCCGCCAGAATCTTATCGGACATCTGGGCCGGACCCGTATTCACCAGCAGGACGCCATCTTCACCGGCGGACACGGTAATATTGATGCCGTCGGCTACCAGCATGTAGATGTTTCCTTGCACCGGTAGAACGTGGACTTCTCCGTCTCTGGGGCTTTGGTCAGCGATTCTTTTATCGACCGAAACGGCCGAGCGGGACAACGGGACTCTCAGGCTGTTGACGCTGGCCGAACCATTCAACGTCGACCGGTACTCGGGATACAGGGTCTTCACGCCACCCCTTGTTGGCTCTACGGGTACCCAATCCTCTACCTTCAGCCACTCGGTCAGAGCTGTGTTCTGGCCAGGCAGGAAGTGCGGTACATGGTGCCGGTCTGTCCCTCCATTTTCGGCGAAAGACGAGGCGTTGCAGGTCTCCAGGGCCACGCTTGCAGTAGGGTCGCTCACATAAGTCGTCGATTGAACGTATGGCTCGTCCAGATAAATCGGGTCGTCCACAACGGTGATGATGGTCAGGATGTCGCCGTGCCGCGTGATGTAATCAGTCATGGTATACATGTCGGTGGTCTGCGGGCCACCGCGCTTGAGGTAACCATCTTTGAGATGGGTGGTCGTGACTTTCAGCGTGTTTCCAACCCACTCTCCGGTCGAGAAGCCCGTCCAGCTGTGGGGTGCATAGGCTGGCGGATGCGGCCGCCCGTCCATGTAAATGGGCCAGTCCAAAGACCGCATGAACTGAATGTGATACGCTCTGACGTCGCGCGTCAGGGGGTCTTGTTCCTTGAGGATGCGCGCCCCTCCGAGGCCGCGCCACTGGTGGGGGGCCGAGTGAGGTCTGCACTGATATTCCGGTGTTCCCCAGATCGACTCCGCACTGGTCTCGGCCCGTAGCCGGCCGGCATCGTTGAACGGAATCCCAAGATAGTCGCCCAGTGGTGGCTGTCCCAGGGCTCCTAGCTGGCCTGGATCTTCGTTGCTCTCCAGGCGCCATTCCCCGGAAATATCGGGCGGATTTTGCGGACGAGCCGGTTGGGCAAACGCTGGGACACTGAGCAGCGTCGCCAAGGCGAGCAGAAACCAAAAACCTGCGATCCTGGTTCGATAGGCCTTTTCCATATAGCCCCCTCAAAACGCATAGTGCACCCGCATTCTTGCGTGAAAACATAATCGACCAGCGTGTTGGATCAAAGCAATTCAAATGTGTCCAATGTTTTCAAATCCTGGTCGAAGGTAAATGTCTTGTCGCAACCCAGAAGGCGGTTCTTTCGGCCGATCAGGCAATCGGCAAAGTCGGCTTTACTTGTACGGAAGTCTTCAAGGGCCTGACGTGCACTGTCCCGATCTTCGATCTCAAATTGGGCGGTTGAAAAAAGCTTATCCAGAAGACTGAGTATCTCGCCTTTCGAGAGCTGATAGACATCTTCGAGCACCCAAACTGTTTCGGCCAACACCACGGTGCACAATATTAGAGATTCGCCTTCGTCCGCGGCGTTTTGAATGGTCTTGCTCGCTTGTTCTGCCTGTTTCTTGTCGTCGGCGACCAAATAACGGATCAGGACATTGGTATCGATGCCTTTCATCGCCGGCCGCGCAGATATTTGCGGCGGACATGCTTCTGAATCGCGTCATCCATTTCGCGAACGGAAACAGGTTTCATCTTCTTTCGATGCAAAATGCCTTTGAGTTCGGAAACTTGAATCGTTGCTGGTCTGAGCATCACAGTTCCATCCGGGTTGATGACAAAGTCCAATCGATCTCCCGTCCGAATACCCAAATGCTCCCGGACTTCCCTGGGTATTGTCGTCTGGCCTTTGCTGGTCAAAGTAGCAGAAGGCATTATTTCACCTTACTTTCTTTTTACTTCCTTACTATAGGACAAGGCAAAGTTGAAACCATACAGATTCTATCGCTCACTATCTCTGAAGCATCGCCTTCCTCAGTCATTTGGGTTATCCTCCCAGGGGCCGGCTCCGGTCGCGAAAAACATCGCGCATGGTTGGCAAGTAAGCGCTTGCGCCCTGAAAGGAGTCTGAATGCGCCACATGAGCATTGCGGGTATCGCGGGTCTCGGCATCCTGGTCACGACCGCTGGCGGACAAAGACTCGAGCCAAAGACACACCGCCTGGAGGCGACGCCGTCCACCGTTACCTACGGTTATTATTGGTCTGAAGCGAAGCCGGCGCTGCGGATTGCGTCGGGCGACATCATCGATGTCGACACGCTACTGACCAATAATCCAGCGGGACTCTCCAGAGCTGGAGTACCAGACAACAAGATCCAGGATTCCCTGAAGGCCATCGTTAGCGAAGTTACCGGAGACAAACGCGGACCAGGCGCCCATATTCTAACGGGTCCGGTTTACGTCGAAGGCGCAGAGCCGGGCGACGCTCTGGAAGTGAAGATACTCTCTATCGATCTCGCGATCGATTACGGATACAACGGTTGCAGCGGGTTTATGCCCGAGAACTGCGATCGTGGCGCTGCGATAGAGATCATCGCGCTCGACAAGAAGACCATGACAGCCGAGTTGTTTCCGCAAATCACCGTTCCGCTGCGTCCTTTTTTTGGCAGCATGGGAGTCGCGCCGGCTCCGGAACTCGGCCGAGTGAGCAGCAATCCGCCGGGCAAGCATGCGGGCAATCTGGATAATAAAGAGCTCGTTGCGGGATCGACGCTGCTCATTCCGGTGTTCGTTCCGGGAGCATTGTTTGAAATTGGCGACGGGCATGCCGCGCAAGGTGATGGTGAAGTCGATCAGACCGCAATTGAAACGTCGCTTCGCGGCCGCATTCAGCTCACCGTGCGTAAAGGGATGAAGCTTGCGTGGCCGCGCGCGGAAACGGCCGCCGACTTCATCAGCATGGCCGCCGATCCGGATTTGACAGTTGCGACCAGGACCGCGATTCAAGAGATGGTGGATTTTCTGTCGAGCACGAAAGGACTCACGAGGCATCAGGCGTATCAACTCGTCAGCGTTGCCGGGAATGTGGCGGTCACGCAGCTTGTCGATAAACCTAATCTCGGAGTTCATGTGAAGATGCCAAAGAGCATCTTCAAGGCGCCTGGGCCACACGTCCGCTGAAGTTCATCGCTGCTCGGATTCCCCTCCTGGAACAGGAGGGGAGGCTGCGCCATCAAGAAAATGCTGCGAAGCCACCTTAAAGGCGCAGACGGGGTGGTGATTTGAGATGTTTCGAGGACTGACCACCCCGTCCGCGCCAACTTTGGTTGCCTTCGGCATCATCTTTTTGATGGCGCGTCCACCCCTCCTTTGCAAGGAGGGGACTACGTTCTTGTTCAACATTCGTTCCACACCCCCCGTGTCCATGTTCAACATTCGTCCCAACGGCGTTGACTTGTTCGATCGGACCCAATGTTACAATGACTGAAGAAATCAGATTTGAGGGAAGAAATGAAACGATTGGTCAACGCAACCGTTGCAATTCTGGTTCTAGTTTCGGCAGTTCTCGCCTACCAGGAAGCAGATTTGGAGCGCGGGATTGAGCTCTACAACGCAAAGAAGTACGCAGACGCTGAACGGGTATTGGCACAGGTGGTTCAGGCTATTGGCACAGGTGGTTCAGGCTGAGGATGAGAATGCCCGGGCGCACGAATATCTGGGTCTGGCCCGCCTCTCGTTGGGCAAGCTGGATGAAGCCGATGCCGAATTGTCTCGTGCTCAAGACCTGGCGCCTACCTCAGACTCCGTGAAAGTTGGCGTCGCGCGGGTCTCTATTCAGAAGAAGCAATTCGACAGGGCAGAAGAATCTTTGAACAGTGCTCGGGAAATTAACGGAGATAATCCCGATGTTCCACTCTATTCGGGCATGCTGAAACTAGCGAAGCACGACTATCAGGGAGCGATCAACGACTTGAATGACGCGATCGCGCGGAAATCGGACAATGCTTACGCATACTACTATGCAGGTCTTGCCTACAGCGAACTGAAGCGGCCGGACAAGATGTATGAAAGTTTCCAGACATTTCTCAAGCTTGCTCCAGATGCCCCGGAATCAGCCAAGGTGAGATCTCTTCTTCGCGCCGTGCGATAGCCCTCAGCCTTCCGGAACGGGACAATGCGAAATCGGCTGGTTCTCCGTGTCATTGTCGTCGTCGCTGGCGTCATCGGTCTGCTCCTGGGTGTCGCCATTGCCCTGCTTCAGACATCCACGGCAAAACGTCTGGCCTTTGAACAGGTCCGCAAAATCCTCGCCAAGCAGGGGGTCATTCTTGAGGCCGTAGACTTCGACTACAGCCTCCTGACCTTTCGTATTTCCACAGGTCGAGCATCAATCCGGAGCGCTTCTGCCCCGAATCTTCCGAGCTTGTTCGCGGCGGATCATTTCACAGCCGGCATCGCGTTGTCCGATCTCATTCACAGCCGCTACCGAGTCGAAGATTCGGTCATCACGAATCCCAAAATCCAAATCGTCATCGATGAGCAGGGCCGCGACAATATCCCAAGCTCGAGCTCCACAACCACTACGGGACAAGCAGTCGACTGGTTGATCTTGAAGATGAGATCCACCGGCGGCTCACTTGCTTTTGAAGATCGCTCTCAGAATGCCCTTGTCAGGCTTCCCCTCTGGGATCTGGCAGTGGATGGCAGCCGATTAACCGGTGAGCAGGAAATTCAGTTCAAGACACGGCAGGCCGGAGAGGTGCGATACAACGGAAAGATAGTGACGGTAGAGAACATCGATGTTCAGGCGGCCCTGAAGCAGCGCAATGAGGCGCTGGACGTACGCCGCGCGCAGTTGTCGAGTAGTGTGGTGGATGTGGAAATTAGGGGAACTGTCGAGAACCTGAACGATCCACGTCTGGATTTGGCAATAATCAGCAACATTCACCTCAAACCAGCGAGTCAATACCTGTCTGTCGCGCAAAAAATTGAAGGCGATCTCCATGTCGATGCTTCCGTCAAGGGCCGTCCCAAGGAATTGAAAGCGGCCGGCCACCTCAAGGGTGAAAATCTGACCGCTGAATTGATCGGCCAAATCGCGCTTGATGCAGACGTGGTCTACGACTTCGCGGGCCAGCGAGCGCGGCTGAATTCCTTCCAGACTCGGTCACCGGACCTGTCCGTTAGCGGCGCTGCGGACGTGGCTCTCGCGCTTAATGCGGGTGAAAGCAGCGTCGACGTCCGGCTCGACGTCGCGGAACTCGCAAACATTTCAAAGATGTTGAAACTTCCCGTCACGGTTGCGAGCCGCGCCACGGGCAACGGTCACCTGCGCTGGCCTGGACTGGATTTCACTCGGCTGGGCGGCGATGGCCGCTTCCAGTTATCAGCTCTGCCGGCGGCCACAAATGTCCGTCGCGTTCCGTTAGCCGGCGTCATTAACGTCAACGCTGACGGTGGTAATACTGTCGCTTCGATCGACTCACTCGACGCAGGAGCTCTTCATCTTCGCGGTCAACTCACTCTGCAATCCTCAAAACAGATCAGCGGAGCGTTTCGAGTGGAAACCTCCAATACGGGACAAGCACTAAAGCAGCTCGCTGCCTGGTCTGGAAACAGTCTTCCAGCAGGTTTGGCGCTCTTCGGCCCTGCCGGGATCGATGCGAACTTGGGCGGAACGCTGGAACGGCCGCGGATCGGCGCGAGTTTCCAAGCGAATGGTTTACAGCTAAATGAGTTAAAGAACCTCAATTTAGAAGCTGTTGCGGAATACACACCAGAGCAAATCGATGTGCAGAGAGTTGCGCTCAAGTGGGAAGAAGAGTCTCTAACGGGAAGCGGCCGGATTGGTTTAACGGCTCGGAGTCCGACTCTCGACGCACGTGCCGAAATGCCGAATGCTCCAATACACCGCATCCTTGCGGCATTGGGTAAGGCCGAAGTTCCCGCAGATGGCAATATTCATATTGCTGCAACGGTTTCTGGAACAATTCAAAACCCCGCCGCGAATCTCCTCGTGTCCGCGTCCGATCTTCAAGCTTACAGCGAGCCGTTCGGGACTTTGTCCGCTGAGGCCCGTATCGAGAATCAAGTCGTGGAACTGAGAAGCCTCTCGCTTAACAAAGCGGAAGGCGGACAGCTTCAAGCCTCCGGGCGTTATGAGACCACGTCCGGCAGATACGCCATCCAAGCGGACAGTAGAGAACTCAGACTGAATCGAGTGGTTCTGCCGCAAGGAACCACCGTTAGTGCAAATTTGATGTTGAACACCGAGAGTAGCGGCACGTTCGAAAATCCCATCGGTGTTTTCGAATTGAGTGTGCGGAATCTCCAGGTCGATGAAGAGAGTGTCGGATCGATTGATCTCAATGCCAGTGTCGCGGATCACCTTGCGCGGATCATGGCAAACGCTCCTTCATATGGACTTACGGCGAATGCATCTGTCGGCACCGAGCGTCCATATCCTGCCAATGTCGAGATCCGCGGTACGGATACCGATATTTCGAGCTTCCCCGTAGAGAAGTTGAAGGAGATTTCGGGGCGCTTGAGCGCAACGGTGAATGCGTCCGCGGACCTCAGCGATATCAACAATGGTCGAGTGCGCGCGGAAGTACCGAGTCTCAAACTCGCCTGGCGGGATCGCTCCATTACCAGCGACGGACCGATCGGCCTCGAGTACGCGAACCGCGAACTGACGATTTCTCAAGCGGCGATCCGGCTGGATGATTCCACTCTGCGGTTATCGGGCAATCTCCCTCTGGATGCCGGTTCCACTGGGGAACTCAAAGTCGAGGGACGTGCAAATCTGGCCGCTCTCACAGATCTGATTCATTCCGAAGCACCCGTCAAGGCACAGGGTCAACTCGTTCTCGATGGAAGCTTGCGTGGCAATTTGAAACGCATGGATCCGGAGGCGACAATCACGCTCACTGGGGGCTCGATTGAGACCTCCGCGTTAGCTGCGCCTTTGCTTGGATTAAATCTGAAAGCAACCGCAAAGGATGGGCGATTGCTTCTCGAACAGTTCACGGGAGAGTGGGCCTCTGCGAGAATCAGCGCAAAAGGGGAGGCACCGTTCGCGCTGTTACCGGACCTGCCGATTGAAATACCGCGTCCGGCAGCCCCCGCCCGGCTTTCTGCGGAAATTGCGCAATTCAAGCTCTCTGCACTTCCACGACCTCCCCAAAACGCGGATGGAACCATTTCGCTGAAGATTGAAGCGGAAGCATCCAGACCCGACATCAATGTGCTTCAGGCTCAGGTAACCTTCCCCGACCTCAGGTTAAATGCGGGGGCCTATTCACTGGAACAAGTCGGCACGTCGACGATTGAAGTTCGGAATGGTGTCGCTTCGATTCAACAATTTGAGTTGAAGGGGCCTCAAACGAACGTACATCTCGCCGGCAGTGCGGACTTACGAGACTCCGGACCCATTGATGTGAGACTCGAAGGCAACACCGACGCTGCGGTGCTCGCCTTGTTCAATGATGCTGTAAGGGTCACCGGTGACACCAGGGTCAGTGTTGCCGCAACGGGGACGGTGCGTCAGCCCGTGCTCAATGGTTTTGTCGAAATGCAGAACGGTCAGGCGCAGATCGAGGATCCTCGGATCGCGGCCGAAAATGTTCAATTGCGGCTCAATCTCAACGGTAGCCAGGTCCATGTGGCGCGGCTGGAAGGCTCTTTGAATGGTGGTTCCATCAAAGGTGAAGGCAACTTAAACCTGTCCGGCGCACAGCCAGAAACGTCCGGAGTTACAGTCACGGGAGACGGGATCTACTTCGAGTTTCCGGCAGGAGTACGAACGGTTTCGAATGCCCGATTGAGTCTCAAGGGTGATTTTCCGCGGATGACCCTATCGGGTAATATCGACGTCATCGAGGGTACCTATACCGATCCCTTGACGATCGACCGCGGACTGCTGCGATATCTCGAGAGTCAACAGAGCACGATAACAGTCACCGATCAGCCAAGCGAGTTCGGTCGCACTCAACTCGACGTCGGACTCCAAACGCTTTCGCCTCTCGTCGTCAACAATAACATCGCGCATGGCAACATTAATGCGGAGCTTCGCCTTTTAGGCACGGTCGAACAACCAGGTTTGACAGGGAGAATCGACGTTGAAGAAGGAGCGGAACTCAATCTGCGCGAGCGCAAGTACTCGGTCGATCGCGGTGTCATCACGTTCACCAATGAACGGGCTATAGAGCCAATTCTCGACATCGAGGCCACAACGAAGGTATCAAGTGACCGCATCACTTACGACATCACGATGCGGATCTCCGGCGACGCCACACGAAAAATTGAAACCGTTTTGACATCGGATCCAGCGCTTGATGAAGCCGACATCGTTTCCCTTCTTGCGACCGGACGAACTCTCGAGAAGGCCGGTAATGCCGGCGCTCAGGTCGCGAAGGAGCAGGTACTTTCCTACGTCGCGGGGGAACTGGGAACTTCAATCACGGAAGAAGCCGGCCGCGCGCTCGGATTAAGTCAGGTTCGGATCGAGCCCAGTCTCATTGCCGCTGAAGCCGAGCCGACCGCACGTTTGACAATAGGCAAAGACATCACTCCACAGCTGGATTTCGTCTATTCCATGAACCTGCGCAACAGTAACGACCAGATATGGATTGCCGACTACAACATCACGCGCCGCTTCTCGGCTCGCGGTCTTCGTCAGAGCGATGACAGCTACAGATTCCAGTTTCAGCACGACGTCTTGTTCGGACTCCGTGGAGTGCCATCAAAACCCACGACTTCCAATGTTCGTAGAAAGATTGGCTCCATTCAATTTTCGGGCAGCACCCACTTGACCGAGAAGCAACTTTCAAGCGCGGCCGGGCTAAAAGCCGGAAAGACCTACGACTTCCTTTCAGTGCAGAACGGACGCAACCGGTTGGAAAGGACTTTCGCGAAAGAAGGACGGCTGGAGTCGCGGATTTCAGTCGACAGAAGTTTTGCGGAGTCGGCGGTTGATCTCACGTTTCGGATCAAAGAAGGTCCGCAGGTCGAGCTTGACTTCGAAGGCTGGGACATGCCGGACGATTTGAAAGACCAGATCCGCGATGTGTGGAGTCAAGGCGTCATTGATGCGCAGCGGGTTGCGGATGTCGTTGACCTCATCGAAAACCGTCTTGTCAGAGACCGATATTTCGGTTCACACATCGACAGCTCGGTGGAGACGCCGGACGCGGACTCGAAGAGAGTCGTATTCAGAATTCAGCCCGGCGTCCGATATGACGACGTTCGCGTCGAGTTCGAAGGTGTCCGGGCAGTAGAGGCGGACGAACTGCAGACGCTTCTGAAAGGCAGTGGATTCTTTGATCGTGATCTAAAGAAGCGAAAACAAGCGGTCCCATTGATTGAAAACTTGTACAGAGAGCGCGGGTACATCGATGTGAAAGTCGACCCTCCGCGCAACGAATTGAATGAGGAGTCCAAAACCGTCCGGATTGTCTTTCGCGTGACAGAAGGTCCGCTTTACCGCTTTGGTCAGATCAGTTTCGACGGGAATAGAGAGTTTATAGATGCCGATCTTATCAAGCGCCTTTCCATCGGACCGGAAGCGCCATTTGGGTTCAAAACGGTTCAACGGGGTCAGCAGACGCTTCAAGATCTCTACCGGAAGATCGGCTACAACGACGTGGCAATTCAGTACAGTCAAGTTAAGGACGTCCCCAAGCAGATCGTCGACGTTACCTTCAACATTGAAGAGAACGACCAGCGGATACTTAAAGAGGTCGAGGCTGAGGGCAATCAGAAGACCAGCAAGGGTCTCATCCGTTCTCAAATTGCTTTGGAACCCGGCGCTATCGTCAGTTATGACAAGTTGAGTCAGGCACGCAGCAACCTTTACAACACCGGCGCTTACTCATTTGTGGACATCGCCGTGATGCCGCTTGATGACCGGAGCGGCCTCAAACCGAATCAGACAGCCGTGCGTCTCATCGCGCGAGTTCGCGAACTGCAGCCATGGCAAGTGCGTTACGGCGGCTTCTACGACACCGAACGCGGGCCAGGAGGCGTTGTCGATTTCTCAAACCGCAATATGCTTGGAAGCGCGCGCGTCGTGGGCGTGCAGACGCGCTATGACTCCGATCTTCATGAAGTTCGAACATACTTCAGCCAGCCCACGCTTCACCGGTTTCCCTTGAAATCCATTTTTTCGGCCTTCCAGCGCCGCGAGATCCAGACGGACTTCATAACGGACCGAACTGGTTTTTCACCGACCCTCGAGTACCGATTTCACAGCAGCAATGTTCTCACGTTCGGCTATCGATTCGAAAAGGTGCATACTTTCGACAAGATTCCCGACCCTATCGTTCCGTTCAACATTCGGTCAAGAGTCGCCCCGTTGACCAGCAGCTTCACACGTGATGTTCGCGATGACCCTCTCGATGCCTCACATGGCCGATTCACATCGCACGCATTTGAATGGGGGCTTGAGAAACTGGGTTCGGAACTGCAGTACATCAAGTATTTCGGTCAGTACTTTGCATACCTGCCGTTCGGTAAGCCAACAACCGTGCCATGGGTCCACACGACTCGCAACCGGCTCGTCGTGGCATTGGGCGCGCGCTTGGGGCTGGCCAAAGGACTTGGCGGCCAAGATGTGATTCGAAGTGAACGATTCCTGGCTGGAGGCGGTACGACGGTTCGCGGTTTCGAGCAAGACCACCTGGGTCCGCTGGATTCATTCACCGGTGAGCCCCTCGGTGGCGATGCGATGGTGGTCCTCAATAGCGAACTGCGCTTTCCGCTCTACAAATTCTTTGATGGAGTCGCATTTGTCGATGCCGGCAATGTCTACCCTCACCTGTCGGACTTCAAACCTTTTGACCTGCGAGCGTCGTCCGGTGTCGGTTTACGAATCCGCACGCCCTATCTTGTCCTGCGCGTGGATTACGGATTCAAATTAGCCCCGAGAGCGGGTGAGCCACGGAGCAAACTCTTTTTCAGTCTCGGCCAGGCGTTCTAACCAATGCGCAAAAAACTTTGCCGACTGTCGACCAGTCCTATCTGAATCTCGTCGTGAAATTCGTGTTCCCCTTCTTGTGGCCTCATGTGGATTTGCGCTACTGCCGGTTCCCAGCGTCCTGCTCCAGCGCAATCCGAACAAGCTGGCTACGTGTTCGCACGCCGGTCTTACGGAACAGTTGCTGGATCGAAGCCTTCACGGAAGGCTCCGACAAATCTAGCCGGTCGGCAATTTCTTTATTGCTGAGGCTGCTGGCGACCGGTACCAATTTCAGCATTTCGGCCGCGGTCGGTTTCATCTCTCTATTCGGTGTGTCGGTCCTCAATGGCGTGGTCCTGATCGCGTCCATCAACGCACTGCGAAAACACGGCTCCACCCTGCACGATGCAGTGGTCATGGGATCGCAGCTTCGGCTGCGGCCGGTCATCATGGCTTCGTTGGCAGCAGCCATCGGCTTGCTTCCGGCTGCGGTTTCCACCGGAATCGGATCGGAAACCCAGAAGCCGTTGGCGCGCGTTGTTGTCGGCGGGATGATGACCGCGCCCGTATTAACATTACTGGTGCTGCCGGCACTATACTTGATCGTCCATAGGTGGGCGGAAGCGCGGGCCTCCCGGCGGATCGGAGACATACTTCCGGACCGAGCATTCGTGGAGGAATGAACGAATGGCAAGGAGAAACAATGTTTGAAGGCCTCTTACAACCCCTGCACCTCTTAGTGATTTTAGTGGTAGCGATGCTAGGTCCTCTTGGCGGTCAGAATGTTCACAAAATGGTCAAATTTCGCGAAGCCCAGGCAAACGCGGGCTAAAGCCCGCGACTACGAGCTCGGTAAGACGTTTCGGCACACTCGTAGTCGCGGGCTTTAGCCCGCGTTCCGGGAGTGGGCACTCTCCTCGGCGGGCTTTAGCCCGCGTTCCGGGAGTGGGCACTCTCCTCGGTATGAGGTACGCTCGCTAGTATTTGGTCCCAAGAAACTCCCCGAACTCGGCAAAGGCTTGGGTGAAGGAATTCGGGGATTTAAGAAGGCAATGACTGAACGCGACGATGAGAAGTAAGTGACCGCTTAAGTCGCCCGCATAACACGAGGACCGGCCAATGAGAAGGCGACTACTGCTGGCATCCGGCGGGTTCCCACTATTCCGTCGCGTCGCTAATCGGCGTCTCGTAGTACATGAATCGCACCTGCTCCCAAAGACGGCTATTTCACCGCCGCTCCCGACCAACTCCCAACCGCGGATTGGCTAGAAGCTCGAGTGGAAATCAATGCTCAGCTCGACGGCCGGTTTCGTTTGAGAGCACCTTGAACATGATTCCGATTAGGTCGTGCCCGAGTACAATTGAGAAAAGTTGCTAGTGAAGCGGAGCCTTTCTTTTCGGTTGGAGGCGCGCTTTGAAGGAGTGCGATATGAGGAAAAAGGATCAACAAGCGCGGCAAGAGTCAACACTCGGACGCCGCGACTTTCTCAAGCTTGGTGCGGGCGCCGGAGCGGTGATCAGCATCATGAGGTCAGACGCGGTTTTCGGACAGGGGCTGCCCGCATGGGAGGCGCGTCCAGCGAACCCTGGATCGGTTCGACCTATCTCGATCGATATGCATACCCACTGGGCTCCGGAGGCCTACACCAGAGCTCAGGTGGAAATGGGACGGCCTGCTCCGGCCAATCCCAATCCGCTGGATTTCGATCTGGATAAACGACGCAAATGGATGGACGAGCACGGAGTCCAGATGCACGTCTTGACTCTATCCGGCGGTGCGCCCTGGCAGTGGGCCACGCCGGAGCAGGGTGCCCGCCTGGCGCAAATCGTGAATGACGCCGCTATTGAAGCTCACACGGCTTTTCCGGACCGTTTTGTCGCCGGCATCGCGATCCCTGTTCGAGACCCCGTGATGGCATTGAAGGAACTGAACCGCGTCGCGGGTAAGCCGGGCATGCGAGCGGTCCACCTGCCGAACTCCATCGAGCAGCGCGATTACTTGTTCGAACCCGCCTTTGAGCCGATCTTCGCGCGATGTCAGGAACTGGGTTATCCGCTCCTGTTCCACCCACTCGATGGCGAGGCGAACTTTTACAGCAAACGGCTTGTCGGGCCGCCCAGCCTCACGAACTGGCTTGGCTTTACGTTCGAACATGCCACGACGGCAGCTAAGTTCATCACGACCGGCACGCTGGACAAGTTTCCGCGACTGGACATCGTATTGCCACATGGCGGCGGCGCGTTCCCGTTCATTTTCGGACGAATCGAGCATGGCCTCTACAAGATGGGCACGGTCCAGGTGAAGCTCGCACGTCCATTCAAGGAGTACGTCCGTCGATTCCATTACGACTACCTGAATTACTATCCGGAGGCGTTGCGCTTTCTGATTAGCGAGGTCGGTTCGGACCGCATCGTGATCGGTACGGACCTTTTCGCCGCCAGGGATATCGAATATCCGAACTCGTTCGTGGAACAGTTGAAACTTCCGGCCGCGGATCTCGACCGCATCTTGAGAGGAAACGCAAGGAGACTTCTACATCTTCAGGCGTAACCCCAATACTGTTCACTTAACTACCATGCCGAGGTTTCATTCGGATGAGAATTGGGAATTGAGCATTGATCCGATCCGGTCTGATCTGACCAATGCTCAATTCCCAATTCTCATCCGAATGGAAAACTTGGAGAAGGAGGGGAGTTTTCGCTT
>WNGH01006962.1_pt1 | contig 18774 bp, 20 predicted proteins | sample 5400631 | NCBI WGS metagenome assembly WNGH01 (sample SAMN13153373, study PRJNA577476) | soil metagenome | isolation source: 115 cm soil or saprolite under Garry oak tree replicate 1 | place: USA:California | collected 2016-06-15
AATCCTGCGTTCCGTACTCGTGGATGTTCCACCGCCGCGCTGTTCGTAACGCGTCTGCCCCGGCAGGATCAGCACGGCTTGTTCGGCATCAAGCAGCATAGAACTGTTGAGAACGATGTCTTGATGGACACGCACCGGCGCTCTCGTGAGCGCTTCCGCGACAAAATTACGATCGGACGTGGCGTCCAATGGATTGCCGCCGATGGAATAGAGAAATTTAAGGTCGCGCTGATGGGCAGCTTCGATCATCTGAGGCATTTTGAGTCCGGGGTTCCACGGCACCGGATGGCGCCAGAGGTTGGAAAATCGGCGGGCGTTTTCGTCGTTCACCGCGAAACCGCCGGGAAACTTATCAGGCTCCGAGCCGCATTCGCTGCCGCCTTGAACGCCGCTGTGGCCACGGATCGGCATGATGCCGCATTTTTCCCGCCCGAGCATGCCCCGCGCTAACGCGAGATTGACGATCGCTTTGACAGCTTCAACGCCAAACTCATGCTGCGTGAGCCCCATGCTGTAGACAAAAACCGTATTTTTCGCGGAGCCGTAGAGGCGCGCAAATCGCTCCATCTCTTGGCGAGCGCGGCCGGACCGGTCCTCCAGCATTTCCCAGGACTGCTCCTGGAGTGTGGTCTTTAGCTTATCGAAGTCTTGGGTATGTTTCGCAATAAATTCTTCATCCAGTTTGTTCCATGCGATCAAGGCCTTCAGCACGCCGTTGATAAAGGCGATGTCGCCGCCGACGCGCACCTGAAAAAAATCGTCCATGACTTTCGTGCCGAAAAGCGCGCTGCTCACAATCGACGGCGCCCAAGAGCGCTCCAAGCTGTATTCGCGCGCGGGGCTGACGACCGCGATGCGCGTGCGCTGTTTCTTGGCGTAGTGCAGGTATTTCGTCGTCACGGGTTGGTTGTCAGGGAGGTCGGAGCCGAAGATCACTACCAGATCAGTGCCGATGAGATCCGACAAAGAGCAGGTCGGGGCGCCTATGCCGAGCGTTGCCTTTAGCCCCGAGACGCTCGCCGCATGGCGAAATCGGGAGCAGAGATCGATATTGTTGGTGCCGAGCACGCGGGCGAGTTTTTGGAACACGTAGTAGACTTCGTTGGTGAGCCCGCGTGAAGTCGCGAAAAAACCCATTTGATGGGGCGCCGTGTCATGAATCGCTTTTGCTATGAAATCGACGACCTCCTCCCATGAGATGCGGGAGAAGCCTAGATCCGTATCGCGGCGGATCATCGGATAGGGAAGCCGGCCGAGTAATCGGAGTTTTTTTTGGTCGAGTCTTTGCAGTCGGCTCACGTCGCTCATGACCGCCATATCCAGCGCGCCCATGGTGTTCGACTTGAGGAGCCTGAGCTGAGTCATGCACAGATGAACGCCGCCGAGCACGTTGTCCTTCAGGCCGTAGGGGCCCAGGGAGCAGCCGTCGCAGACGCCATGCTTCAGAATATCCCAGGCGTAGGGCAATTCGGTTTTGTTTTCCCAGAGGACGCGGAGCATCTCGCGGTAATGACGCGATGTGTGGTTGGATTTTGCCTTCGGCATGATGATCTTGTGGATCAGCGCGCGCGTCCCCGCAATTCGGCGAGGACAGCGTAGAATTTTTCCGGCTCGCTTTTCGAAATGGCGTTTTTGTAAAGCGCGTAGCGTTCGTGGAATTTCCAGTGGCTCCACTCCCGTGGAGTCACGGCCTGGCCGTTAGTTTCGCTTCTGTCTAGGACCGGTTCTGGAACGCGAGATGTGTCCCATAACGACGCAGTCAATGGCGGCAGCGTCTCAACTGGGCCGCCACAATATTTGCGACACAGAAAATCCAGGTAAGCCGTGAAGGCTGCTTGCTCCTCCTGATTTTCAATGGGCAAGTGGCAGATGACCTGCCGCTCTTCGATGCTGAAAGCCAGCCAGTCTTTGAGAGACAGCTTGATACCCGTGAGATCCAGCTTCATGCGAACACAAAGCGGGAGACGGTTCAACGTGGGGTAGAATTCTGATTCGTAGCGAAAGCGATGAAACATAATCCAATCGGTTTGCTTTTTGGTCAAGCAAGACGATATTTTCTTTTCAGTCGACCGATGTCAAACGGTTTATGCGATTGAGATAAGCAAACGATCATGATTCACCTGCGATGACGACTCGCGATCAAGTACTTGAGAAAAAAGAGAGTACAAACATGTCTATGATAAACGACGGCGGAGGTTTTGATGGCTACAGGGTATTCAAAAATGGTTCTGCCTTTCAACCAAGTCAAAGAGAAGGAATTTCTGTCTCGACCGATGGGCTGCAAGGGAGTGGGCTTCAGCTTTGTGCGCTACAAATCCGGCGAAGGAGCGACGTACGTCCACCGCCACAAAGTGCAAGAAGAAGTGTTCATCACTTTGAAGGGAACCGGCTCGATCATTTTAGACGGGAAGCGCATTTCCATGCCCGAAGGGACCATCGTGCGCGTTGCGCCGAGGGTCTATCGCGCTCTCGGCAACGACTCGAACAAAGATGTGATCTATATGATTCTAGGCGCCATTCCGCCGAAAAAATTTCCGCTGGGTGGCAGGACGCTTCTTGGGGACGGGATTCCCAACCGCAAGAAGATTCCGCGCTGGAAAAAACAGTAGGTGGGGGCCACGCGCGAAGAAATGTGACGATGGCTTGAGTATGTTGCTCGACGAGAACATTCCCGTTCCCAGCGATTAGAATCGGTAACAATTGGGAGGACTCTAGTCAGCAAGCTTTATTTATTCTTGAATAGGAATCGATATGCAGTTCGAGCCTCGACAAACTGGGGCGCCGCCATCGCCCGTTCACCCCACGGGATTCTTTACGGGCGTGCAGATCCGACCCGTCATCATCGGTGTGATGGTCGACTATGTCGCGACTTCTGTAATGATATATGTCTACTTTTTCGTGTACTTAGCGAATCAATTGTCCAAACAGGGTGAAGTCTCTAGTGACGCAATTACCAATTATATGACCACCACGGAGGGCCTCCTGATCGGATTTGCTATCGGCACCCTGGGGACGGCCATCGGTGGTTTTGTCGCCGCGTGGAAGGCGGGGAATTTTGAAATCAAGCATGGCGCATTCGTGGGACTCGGCTCGCTGATCGTATCGTTTATCGAAGAGTTGCTCCGCGAGGAATTTATTCCGCTGCCGGAATGGTTTCGCTTTCTGTCGGTTGTCGCGATTATTCCAGCCGGCGCATTTGGAGGGTATGTGGCGGAGATGTTCAAGGGCTTAGGTGGCAATTATCGACCGACCGGTGGGAAGTTACCGGGGACTTGAGGAAAATAGCCGACTGGACTTATTAGACGGTCATGAATCAGGAATCGGTCTGGCAACTTCGATTTGGATCTCGCTATGGCACTTGCGCTACTCACGGTGGCAAAGGCGGTTCGACCTGGAAATCCCAATCCGGATGTTTGCTTCTACCTCGGTGATCGGTACTGGTGTCTCGCCGAATATTGCAAAGAGAGAGGGTCGGTCAACAAAGCCCAGCGCCTTCGAGAAACGGCTGAAAGATACCTGCAATGCAGCGGCCCGTGGCGCGGTCCGCCCCATGCTGCGGCCATGGCTATGCCTGTGCCTAGGCGGCCGACGTTTACTCAAGGGTTTGGTTGGCGCACGCGAATGAGACAACCGCCGGATGATGCGGCCTAGGATTGCAGGCTGATGATGGCGAGAATCGCTATCGACGATTTTGCTGACAAAGAAATTGCGCGGGTTTATTTCGCAACCAGGCTCACGGAAGCACAACTCGTCGAAGCCGAACTAAACAAGCATAACATCGACTACGCGGTTGCAGTGGAGCAGTATCTCGCAACTCATCTGTTTTGGCCTTCGGAGCACAGCGGGGCGGCCTTCTATGTGATTTCTGGCCAGGCAGACTTTTGTTGCCGAGTTTTGTATGAAGCGGGTTTAACCGCCGGATTATTGGAAAAAGAATTTCAGTAGCAATGAAAGCTACCCAATTTCGACGAGCCGTGCCTGGGGATTGTCCAGCCATCCTGCGGCTTCAATCGGCTAATCACATCGCAAATCTTTCGGAAGAACACCGCAAGGAGGGTTTCCTCTCGGCGGAGTTTACACCGAAACAGGTTGCCGCGATGGCTGAAGATCTAGGAACGATGATTGCGGTTGTTGAGAACAAAGTTGCTGGATTTCTTTGCGCGTTCCGGCGTGACTTCAACACCGGGTCCCCGGTTATCGCGAAAATGCTCGACTCTTACGATCTAGTGAAATTCGAAGGTAAGCCGCTCAGCGCCTACAACAACTACATCTATGGCCCGGTTTGTATTGACCGTGAATATCGGCGCAAAGGATTGCTCCGAGGTTTGTATGAAGCACAAAGGAGAGACCTTGCCGGGCGGTTCGAAGTGGGCGTTGCTTTTGTCTCGCGTGACAATCCGCATTCCCTACACGCGCACGTCGCCGGCCTTGGGATGACTGAAGTTGGCGAGTTTGAGGTGAAGGGTAACATCTACGTGATTTTGGCCTTTCGTGTGCCGGAAAAATCAAAGTATGAGTAGATTCCCAAGTTGATCGTCCGGCAAGCTTGCAGAATCGGATTCGCTCCCATAGAATCGGTTCGTCACTGCGGGGCTTGCAGTGGCGACCCAAATCTTAACCGGAAAGGAAGTATTGAATATGGATGCAGATGCTAAAAAAATTGCGCTGCGGATGATTCCCTACGGGCTTTATGTTCTGACGGCAGAAGGTAAAGACGGCAAGGTTACCGCTTCGACCGTCAATTGGGTTACGCAGAGCGCGTTTCAGCCGCCGCTCGTGGTTGTCGGTGTAAAAGCTGATTCCGGTGCGCATGCAATCATCAAGGAATCCAAGACGTTTGCACTGAATATTCTAGGGAAAGATCAGAAAGGGCAGGCGTTTACTTTCTTTAAGGCGCTTGAGCGTGAAGGGAATACGATCGGTGGCGAGCCCTTTCGGAAGGGGACTTTAGGCGCGCCGATATTGGAGAAAGCCCCGGCCTTTGTTGAATGTCAGCTAGTGGACACCATTGAAAAAGGGGACCACTCCATTTTTGTGGGTGAGGTGAAGGACGCCGGAGTGGCTGCACAGCCTTCCGGCCGGCCCGATGACCTGACATTGACTCTCAGGGACCTCGGAGACAAAGTTTTTTACGGCGGATAATTCAACAAAAGGAGACGACTATGGCTAAGATTCGACACATCGCATATCGCGCGGAAGACGTGGACGGCATGGCAAATTTCTTTGTGAACGCTTTGGGGATGACGATCAAGCAAAAGCGGAAGAACAACGCGATTGATCTATCCGATGGCACGATCAACATCACCGTGCTGCCGCTCAGAGCCGGCACATCAGATGGCGAGCCGACGCGCCGTGCGGGGATTGATCACATCGGCTTCACGGCGGAGAACGACGCGGAGGCGTTCCGGATGATGGAAGCTGCCGGTGCGAAGAAGGCCGGCACAGTCAATCTGGGAACCGCTTACTACGAAGACAAGTTCATGGGGCCTGAGGGAATTGTCGTCGATGTAGGTCACTGGGTCGGAGCCGCGCCGCTGGAGAAAGAAAACAAGTAAGCCCGCTTGTGATTACCACAGTCGTCCAGTTCAAACTGCCGGCGCCGGTCACCCGTGAAAAAGCTAAAGAGCTGTACACGGGAACGGCGCCGAATTATCAGAAGGTCGATGGATTAATTCGGAAATATTATTTACTTTCCGAAGACGGCGGCACCGGCGGCGGGGTTTACCTTTGGAAATCAAAAGCTCACGCCGAGAAGCTTTTCACGCCGCAGTGGCGCCAATTCATCAAAGACCGCTACGGCGCTGAACCGGTCATCAGTTACTTCGAAAGTCCGGTGCTGGTTGACAACCTGACAGGCGAAATCAGCGCTGACTAGCCTACCCGAGTCTGGCCCGTTCATTCGGAGCGCCACTCACACGAACTCCAAGTCGGCCCAAACACCGACATGGTCGGACGGCCACAAGCTGGAGTCGTGTTTCGCTGGTTGATTGAAGCACAGGCCGCTCGCACGAACTCTCAGCGATTCCGAGATCCAGATGAAGTCGATGCAGCGATCGAATCGTTTCCAATCCGGGTGAGTCGGCTCGCCATCGACTTCGCTGAGCGGGGTAAACGCCGTGGGCTCGGTTTGCGTCGGGCGAAACTTTTCGGCCATTAGTTTCATCGACTCCGCCTCCAGCGGCGCATTACAGTCACCGCAAACGATTTGATGCTCCACATCGTCTCGCTCTTTTATCCAGACCAACAACTCCTTGACTTGAGCGACGCGCTCGGAATCCTCTCGCACCGCTGGGTAGAGGTGGGTCACGTAGAGGTCCAACGCGCGGCCTTCGATATCAAGCCGAACAACGAGAGTCACCGTATCCCGTGCGGAGAAAAAACGGTGCGATTGCTCGATCACTGGAAACCGTGTCAGGACTCCTACGGCTTCGGGATGCGAAGCCTTGTCCGCCCGGGGCTGTTGCAACAATGTGTAACTTACCCCTGGTTCGGCTTGTACGCGCTCTTGCAGCCAGTGGCCGGTTTGAGTTGGCAGCCAGATCTCGTTGAGACAGAAAATATCAGGCTCGATCATGGCGAATTGCTGGATGATCAGTTCCCGTCGCTCAATCCACCTTTTCTCATTGCGTTCCAGATTCAGCGTAGCAATCCGAAAGCTCATGTGACGGCTCTTCAGGCTAACGAATCATCAAGCGCTCGGCTTTGCCGGAATAGTTGATGAAGACGGTTTTCAGCTCCGTAAAGAAATTGAGTCCTTCCTCGGCCATCTCCCGTTCGCCGACACCGGTGGCCTTGGTACCGCCGAAGGGAAGTTGCGCTTCGCCGCCGACGGTCGGTTCGTTAACGTGAACCATTCCAGCTTCAACTTCCTCGACGAAGCTCATGATCGTGTCGATGTTCTCCGTGAAGATCGAAGTCGTGAGGCCGTATTCAACGCCGTTGGCAAATTGCAGAGCTTGATCGAGATTATTCGCCGTACAAACCGATAGCACCGGGCCGAAGATTTCTTCTTTGAAGATGCGCATGCTCGGCGCCACGTTATCGAAGATGGTGGGCTCGACGAAATAGCCTTTGCCGAGATGCTCGGGCCTCTTGGCGCCGAGGACCAGGCGCGCGCCCTCTTGCTGGCCGAGCTTGATGTAATCGAGGTCGGTCTTCCACTGCTTCTCGTCGACCGCCGGTCCCATGTCGACGGTGTCATCCAAACCGGAGCCGACTTTGATTTTCTTGGCGGCGTCCACCAGCCGTTCAATGAGCGCGCCTTTGATGGACGGATTGGCAATGACGCGCGACGTGGCCGTGCAGCGCTGGCCGGTCGAGCCGAAGGCGCCGCCGTGGATGGCGATGGCGGCTTTGTCGAGATCGGCGTCGGCCATGACGATAACGGCGTTTTTGCCGCCCATTTCGCAGGTCACCTTGGCGCCGCGCTGGGCCGCCTTCGCGTAGAGCGCTCCGCCGACTTCGTTGGAGCCGGTGAAAGAAATCGCCCGTAGAACGGGAGAGTTGACGATGGCTTCGCCGACGACGGAGCCGGAGCCGACCAGCATGTTAAACACGCCGGGCGGAAGGCCGGCTTCTAGGTAAATTTCCGTCAGCAATGCCGCCGTCGCGGGTGTCAGCTCGGCTGGCTTGAAAATGACGGTGTTGCCTGCAACGAGAGCCGGCGCAGACTTCCAGACGGGAATCGCCCAGGGAAAGTTCCAGGGCGCAATCAGTCCGACCACGCCGAGCGGGCGGCGAATGGTGTAGGTAAACGTATCGCGCGCTTCCGAGGGAAGCGTCTTGCCATGCATGCGGAAACCTTCGCCGGCATAGAACTCCAAGAGCGAGATGCCTTTCATCACTTCGCCTTTGGCTTCCTTAAAGATCTTGCCTTCTTCGCGAGTCAGTGTGCGGGCGATCTCGTCGGCACGCTGCCGCGCGATATCCGCCGCGCGCCAGAGAACACGCCCGCGCTCGGGACCTGGAGTTTTCTTCCAACTCTTGAAAGCGGCCTGCGCCGCGTCGATGGCACGGTTGACGTCGTCCGCCGTGGCGGCGGGAAATTCCGCGATAACATCATCAAGGTCGGCAGGATTGACGTTCCGTACCAGCCGGTTGGATTTCGGATGGAACCATTGGCCGTTTACGTAAGAACCGGTTTGCATGGTTACCTCACTCAAATGTGAAATGGTACCCTAATCATATAACTCGTGAGACAAAAAACACCAGAGCCGACGAAGCAGTTGCTCTGGTTCAATGACCTATCAAGCGATCCGTTGAGAAAGAAAGTCGATGGGGTTGTGACAACACCAGCTGCGGCTCTTTAGCTTGCGATATTCAGAACGATTTCCGGCTTAGCTCGCGTAATGTTTTGTTCCACCTATCATCGAGTTTCTCGTATTGTTCCGTGGTCAGTCCCTGGTCGGGGTACCAGCGCTTGAAGCCATAATCCTTCGTTGGGCTGCCGTACTCATACTGCTCGAGAACTTTCTGTCCGCCTTCACCCAAAATGAAGTCGGCCATAAGTAAGGCTGCATGAGGATGCGGCGGTTGAGCCGAAACAGCCGTCGATCCGGAGTTCGTCGGAACCAATTCCATTGGAATCCATTCAATGGGTGCGCCTGCTTTCAACGACACTTCGACGTGATTGCGAAAGATCGTCGGCGATACTGCAATCTCACCGGGAATCACCATATCGAGTAGAGCTCGCCCTGAGACATTATGGGTTACCGGGTTCTGTGCCTTCAGTTTTTTAATGTATTCTTCCCCCTTGAGTTTGAGCATCGTACCTACGACGGTCACGCCGGTGTCGCTGCCCGCGAAGCCGATTTTGTCTTTCAGTTCGGGCCGCAATAGCCCTTCGTAATTCTTCGGAGCCAAATTGGCGGGAATGGAATTTTTGTTGTAGCCGAGACCGATGTGGGACTCGCGATCGATGGACCAGAAAAATAGCCCTTTGGGCCCTTTTTCTTTGACGTTATCGGGGTATTTTGCCTGCGTCGGAAAATAGTAAGGCGCTATCAATTTGTTGTCGCGCAGCAATTTCAGCAGCGGAATCGTGCTTTCAATTGTGTCGACGATGTAGCGCTTCGATTGGCTTTCAGCCAGTATTCTCGCTCCCAACTCCTGACGTGTCGCCCGGTAGGATTCCACTTTGACGCCGGGATATTTGGCCTCAAAAGCCGAAGCCAGTTCTTTGTAGGAGCCGCCGGCGAGCGACGTATACCAAGTGATTTTACCTTCGGCTTTAGCACCCGCGTAAAGGACCTGTTCGCGATCGGGTTTGTTGTACGCCGCGAGTTGCGCGAACGACATGGATTTGCCGCTTTGTGCCCATGCGGTAGAAGCCGAAATGACAGTGAAAATTAACCCGCTAATTAAAAGCTTTATCATGTTCCTCCTCGGGCTAGCGGCGCAGGTCGATTAGTACCCCGTTTCCATCAGCTGATTATAAAGAGCTTGTAAAATAGCTTGAGTCTTTCCGGCCACTTGTAGTGCGCGAACTCCTGCGGCACTTTGAATTCTTTTTCAATCTGCTCGGTCGTTTTACCCCTCCTTGATCATCTTGGCAACCTCGTCTCGCATTTTGAGTATGTAGACGGTGAGGTTCCCGGTGCTGTGGCCTCGCCCTTCCGCCGTGATCTGAAAGGTGAGACCGCCGAAGTGAATGAAAAGATACAGCCGAACGGTCCGAGGAAAATGCTCGCGCTGAACGGGGTGGAATAAGGTGAATTCTGACCGTTGAGATTTTAGCAAAGATCGAAACCCTCTTATCGGTCGCGCTGTGGCGGAGAAGCAAATCGAAGTCGAGGATTTCGCGGGTTTCTAGCGGGCACCGATTAGTAATCCTTCAACTCACCGTATCCAGCTTATCTTGACGCTCTGGGTCCCAAAAGTTATTCTCTTCCCCTAACGAGTTGCCAGTTCTATGGATCAGGAAATAATCGCCCGTCTAAGAAAGCGGATGACAGCAGACGGGTTGGACGCGATCATCGCCGTCTCACCGGAGAACGTAACCTATGTCACCGGGTTTGTGGTGCCGTCGCAGTCGCTGATGCGTTGGCGGCATGCGATCTGTGTCGTGACGGCGGACGGGCGGATCTGCATGGTGGCTATCGACATGGAGGCGACGACCGTACGGGCGCACGCGGGAATCGACGATCTGCGGATCTATCGTGAGTTCACTGAAGATCCGATGGACAAGCTCGCTGAAGCTTTGAAAGATCTCAAGCTTGACGGGAGCAAGATCGGGGTCGAAATGGAATTTCTTCCGGCCAAGGATTTTGCCACGCTGCAAAGGGTTGTTCCAAATATTCAGTGGGTCGCCGCCGATGCGATTTTCAACCAGGCCCGCCAGGTAAAAACAACTAAGGAATTAGAGCTGCTCCGTTCGCTCAGCAAACTGACGGATAAAGCGATCGGCGACACGCTCCGAGCGGCGCGAGCCGGCATGACGGAAATGGATCTAGCGGGTCTCTTGTTGAGCAATCTGCTTACCGGTGGGGCAGAGAATTACAAGCTGATGATTATCGCCTCGGGTGAGAGAAGCCAGTTTCCCAACGTCGGGCCGACCGGTCGCAAACTGCAAGCGGGCGATCTCATCCGCATGGAAATTTTCGGCCAGAAAAAGGGCTATCTCGCCGGCATCTGTCGCAGCGCCGTGGTCGGAAAGGCGACGGCAGAGCAAGAAAAAATATGGACCAACCTGATTGAATGCAAATATCTGGTCATGAGCATGATCAAGCCGGGGGCCAAGTGCAGGGAAATTTATCAGAGGTTTCTCGAAAAGTTCAGCGAGCACCGATTAGTTTTGTCGGTCACGGCATCGGACTTCACCTGCACGAAGAGCCCTATATGGGACAGGACGGCGACGAAGTATTGGAAGAGGGGATGGTGGGAGCATTCGAGCCGCTGGTTTATATTCCCGGTCGCATGGGCTTGCAGAATAAAGACATGTTTTGCGTGACGAATATCGGTTGCGAACTGCTATCCGACTATACACCCACGGATACTTTGCTGAGAGTTGGCTGAGCCAATGAAGATCACGAGTATCGAAACTATTCCGATCCGCTTGCCGACCCGGAGAGTTCATCAATGGGCGAGTTTGACGACACCTATCGGCGTTTACGTGATCATAAGATTACACACGGACGAGGCTGTCGTTGGCCTTGGCGAGGCGCCGGTGCTGAAAGATTGGGGCGGTGACCACGGGAAATATTATGGTGAGACGCCGCAGACAACGGCGCACATCATCAACGATATCCTCGCGCCGGCATTAACGGGCCAGGATCCTCGGCGGATCGAGGCCGTTCACGCCCTCATGGACAAGAGCGTGAAAGGTTATCCCTACTGCAAGGCTGCGATCGATGCGGCGCTGTACGACGTCGTGGGGAAGGCTATGAATGTGCCTGTCTATCAGTTGCTCGGCGGGTGCTTTCGCGACCGCGTACCTATTGCCCACAGTCTTGGCTTGATGGAGATTGAAAACGCTGTTGAAGAAGCGCTCAAGGCAAAGGGCGAAGGAGTCAAAACTATCAAGCTCAAAGGCGGTGTGGACCCCAAGCGAGACGTGGAGTTGATTCGACAAATGCGCAAGGCGTTGGGACCGGACACTAAAATCTGTGTGGATGCGAATCAAGGTTATCCGACGGCTAAACTCGCCGTTCAGGTGACCAAGGCAATGGAAGAATACGATCTGCTCTATATGGAACAACCGGTGGAGGGCATCGATCAGATGGCCGAAGTCGCAAAGCGAGTCGACACACCGATCATGGCCGACGAGAGCGTATGGACAGCGCACGATGTTCTTGAAATTGCGCAGAAGAAAGCTGCGGATGTCATTTCCATCTACACCACCAAACCCGGCGGAATTTTCAAGGCGAAAAAAGTTGCGGCTGTGGCCGAAGCGGCAGGACTCCAATGCAACGTCAACGGCTCCGTGGAGACCGGGGTCGGCAACGCGGCCAATCTTCACCTGGCGGTATCGACGGGAGTCGTCACCCTCGGCTGCGTCGTGCCGGTTTCCACTCCGAAAGGCAAAGGCAAAAAAGGCATCGCCGGGATTTATTACCAGGATGACATCATTACCGAAGCCTTCGATTTTGCCGAGGGTGATATTCTCATCTCTTCCAAGCCTGGCTTGGGCATCGAGTTGGATGAGGACAAACTCAAACACTACCGGCTCGATTCTTAAGACGCGGTTTTCATGTCGATCCGTAAGATAGCAGTTCTCGGCGCCGGTAACGGCGGCTGCGCCGCCGCGGCTGATCTCACGTTGCGAGGCTACGAGGTTCGGCTCTTTTCGCGCTCCGAGAGCACTTTGGCGCCCATCGACAAGCGCGGCGGGATCGAGCTTGTCGAAAATGGCCAGGAAAAATTTGCCGTCCCCTTCTTCGTCAGCTCCCATTTGCCGCCGGTCGTGAGTGACGTTGATTTGATCATCATCGCTGTGCCCGCTGTGGCGCATGACTATTTGGCCAAGAGTCTGGCGCCATACCTTTGCGACGGTCAGCGTATTCTCCTTACCCCAGGGCACACCGGCGGCTCGCTCCACTTTACAAATGTTCTGCGCGCTACCGGTGCCAAAGCAAGCTTCGGGCTGTGTGAGACCGTCACACTGCCGTATATTTGCCGCATGGTCGCGTCCGCGCGCGTGGAAATTTATCGCCGCACGACAAATCTTCGCTGCGCCGCCTTTCCTGGGCAATATACCGAGAGCCTCGTCAAGGAAATTCAGCAGGTTTTTCTCAACGTTGTTCCTGCCGAAAACGTGCTGGAAACCGGCTTGTCGAATATCAATGCGATCATGCATCCCGCCGGTATGCTCGGAAACCTGGGTTGGATCGAGAAGACCGGAGGAGATTTCTACTATTATCGGGATGGGATCACTCCCGCCATCGCGGCCTGGATCGAGGCAATCGACCGGGAGCGATTGGGAATTGTTAAGTGCCTGGGACTAAAACCACTTCGCTTTATCGATATTTTTTACAACGCCGGTCTGACTTCAGATGAAGCTCGCGCCAGCGGCTCGGTTTATCGAGCCATCAGCGAGAGCGAACCCAACCGGACGATCAAAGCTCCGAGCACTCCGGATCATCGTTACATTAAAGAGGACGTCGGCTACGGGCTCGTACCTATGGCGGACATCGCGCGATTGCTCGGGGTGAAAACGCCTGTCATGAATAGCCTGATTACTCTGGCTTCGGTGGCTAGTCGCACGGATTATCGAAGGGAAGGACTGACTCTCGAGAAGATGGGATTGGCAGGGGTTCGGCGGGAGGATTTGCCGAAAATCCTGAGAGAGGGGTTCTAGGAAGGAGAGCTCATGCGGGTGGGGCTTTGCTTTGATGGTTTCTATTCCATCCAGGAGATGATCGAGCTGGCGGAGTTAGCCGACGAAACCGGTATGGACTCGATTTGGATGTCCGATCATCTGTGCTTTCGGGATTCTCTTACGACATCCATGGCGCTTCTGGCCAAAACTCAAAAGATTAAAGTCGCGCCTGCGCCGATGAGTCCCTACTCGCGCCAGCCGATTATCTCCGCCATGTCCATTGCAACCATGGAGGAGTTTGCGCCAGGGAGAGTCGTCGCCACTCCGGGAACGGGCAACGCGGCGGCTTTAAAGGAAGCAGGGATAGAATCGCCCAGGCCGCTCAAAACCATGTGCGAATATGTCGAGATCTTAAGGCGGTTGTTGAGCGGCGAGACGGTAAATTTTCAAGGAGAAGTATTTCAGATAAACGGCGCGAAGATGGGCTTCGTACCGTCGCGGCCGATCAAAATGTATTTGACGGCGGTCCGCCCGCCTATGCTCCGACTCGGGGGCGAGATCGGTGACGGCGTACTGCTGTCGGCCGGCTGCGCGCCGGGCTATATCGCGAGATGCGTCGGTGAGATCAGGAAGGGAGCGGAGAAGGTAGGCAAATCGTCGACCGACAGAGACGTCGCCGGGTTTGTCACCGCGTCCGTTTCTGAAGATCCACGCGAGGCGATCGAAGCGAACAAAATGTTTTTAGCGTACATTTTTCGCAATACGCACCACGCTGAGAACATCCGCTTGGGCGGCGGAAAGGTCGATCAAGAGGGACTCGCTGTGGCGGTGGGGAAGCGCGACTGGGACGCGGCCAAGAAATACATCACTGACGAAGTCGTCCGGGCGCATTCGGTCGCGGGCACGCCGAATGAATGCCGTCAACAGTTGGAGTCCTTCATCAACGGCGGATTGAATCTACCGGTTCTTCTTCCGATGGGAACACAAGAAGCGAGGAAACAAGTGATACGGATGGCTCGCGAGGTTGTCGCTTGACGGCTCCATTTTGTCCAATCGCACTCCTTCGGTCTAAATGAAATCGGCGTATTGTCTCGCGCTCGCTGCACCTTGCTTATGACCGGTTTGCTGTTTACCTTGTCATAATGAATGTCCCTTCGGTAACTTTGAACCACGAGTCCCGCAGGGGAGCCAGCGGTGATAGATCAACTCTATGGAAGAGTTTGATTGTGGTCCTGCCGCTGCTTGCGCTGCCGGCGCTCTGGCGCTGGACGCCGCTGAATCAGTGGATCAATTTTGCAACGATCGTCGATTGGCAAGACTCCGTGAGGAGCAACCCGGCGGCCCCGTACTGGGTTGTCGGCGGCTATGTTCTGGCGAGCCTGGTTTTCTTTCCCGTGACCCTGCTGAGTCTCGCGACCGTCTTCACGTTCGGTCCGATCTGGGGCAATGCTTACGGCCTTGCCGGGTAGCTTTTGAGCGCTGCCTTCGGCCAAGATAGGATGCGCAAAACCGCTTCGGCTTCCTTTGAGCGGTTTTTGGAGCAGGCGGGACGGCATGGTTTTCTGGCGGTCCTCGCCGTACGGATATTGCCGGTCGCTCCGTTCACTCTGGTCAACCTTTTTATCGGCGCCGCGGGGATCCGGTTTCGGCAATTTTTCTGCGCCACTCTGCTTGGTCGGCTTCCAGGAATCGTGACGTTGACCCTCTTCGGTTTTCAAATTGAAAACATGTTGCGCAAACCCGTGTTCGGCAGCCTTATCCTGCTGGCTCTTGCGCTCGTGCTGGCGCTCATGGCGGCCATTTGGTTGCTGAAGTATTTTGGCTCGCAGGGGCGGCGTGGCTGACTTCAGCGCGATCACAATTGTTTCCTAACGGGAAAAGTGAAAAGCTTGAAAATCCGTTCGAAAAGTCCCCGCGAGTTCCACTCTGGCGGCTTTTTATAACGAAAGCGGAAGGATGAGAAGAGTAAAAAGCAGAAGGTCGCGCGCGGCAAGACGACGAGTTGAAGGAAGGAGAGTCTATTCGGGAAGAGTGTAACGCTTCTCAACGAGTTCTTTGATGAGCCGGCGGCTCTGGGGAGTGGACAGCTCCGGCGCTGCTTCGATCTTGGAAGCTTCGTCTGCGAGCTTGTCATCTTTGATCGCTTCTCTGAACCACCGGGAATAATCCCCTTGACGAAGGTGGTGTAGCCAGGTGTCATCATCGATGCCTTCGGCGATTTGAATAAACAAGATCAGATTTTGCGCGCGTAGATTTAGACGATGTCCAGGTCCTCTGAAATAAAAGCTGCGGTTCTCAGGCAGCTCGCCCTCAGCGTACTTCCTCTGGTGACGCCGACGCTGCGTGCGGTTCGGCGCGATGCTGAAGGCGAACGGCGGCGCGCCTTTCGCGCGCGACCAAAAGAGCGCTTCGCCTCTTTTTAAAGTTTGGGGTCCGCCCGACGGGGGAATTTCGCCGACCGCCTTACAAAAATTCTTTAGAGTCGCTCTGAAATCCTCACCGAATGCTATCAAGGTGTCCACAGTTTGGAGGGCCGTTGAGATCAGCTTTTCCGGCTGGACAGTTATAAAAATGATTCGATCGATTATTTGGGGTAGCGTGAGAACCGTCGCGTCCCATGAAGAAGGAAGAACGTGGTGAGCTTCGTCGAGTACGATCCAGTGGGGGCGGCCGGTCTGGGCTCGCATCTCTTGGAGACGAGACAGAAGCGAATGCAAAAAAGCGGGCCTGTCCGCTAAACCGAGGCTTACCAGGTTAACAACAACATTGTTGTCAGGCTCTTCCAAGACCCGCAGGATTTCTTCCATCTGGGGGACCTGGCGACTGTTGCCGAGCGCAATGGCGCCCTCGAAAGATTCGTAGTCGCCTTCGGGGTCAACCACGCAAAACTGATATTGGGCTTCAGCGAGTCGCTCTAGAAATCCGGTGGCCAAAGTCGATTTGCCACTGCCCGAAGAGCCCGCCAGCAGGAGGTTTTTGCTATAGGGCGAAAGCTTCACCTCGCGACCGTCCTGCGTTCCCAAAAGGAGATGCCGGCGGGTGAGCCGTTCATCTCTTGATTTCAGATCGGAATCCAACAATTCCTCAATGAGCTCTATGACCCCTTCGCCATTTTCATGGTTGGTGACAAGATCGGCCCGCTCGCGCAGGGTTGGAAGGGCGTTGCTCACCGCTACCGAGCATTCGCAAAGCGTCAAAAAGGCGAAATCATTTTCTGCGTCCCCGATGCCAACGACATTATGAGGCGACAATTTCAGATCGTGAAGCGCTGCGACGAGACCGGTCGCCTTATTAACTCCACTCGGTAACAGCATGACGGCGCCTTTATTGAAGATGAGCTGATATTCCAATCCGAGATCACTGATGACTTGAAGCAACGCGGTATCGTAGGACCGGTCCGTAGAAACGATCCGGCGTCCGCGCGAAAACGGGATGGCCCGTTCACGCAGAGCATTTATAAAATCTTCCGGTGGCTCGTCTGCCAACAATGTTTCTTCTTTGGTTGCCGGGGAATAGAGCAAAATACCATTTTCAGCGACCACGCGACTAAATAAGTCGATGACCGGACATACGGTGATCAGATCGTCAAATTCCCGCCCGGTAACGAGTATCAGCTTGCGGCCCGACGCCACCAGCTTTTCTAAGGCGGTGATTGTTGGGTTTTTTATCTGGCCTCGATGAACCAAGGTTTCGTCGAAATCACAGGCGAGCGCTAGATATCGCATGATGCGAAACCGAGCAAGCCAAATGCCAGGAAAATTTGAAACGATTCCATTTGTCCCAATTCTGAAGGCATCACCATTGTACCAAATTGTGAACAATGGGGATTTTAACCGACAAAGCATCTATTTTTTGCCTTGTCGTCCTACATATCATCCTAACTCTATTCGACCTTCGGCAAAACAGCCTGAGCGTTGGATTTGACTGTGTCATGGAACACGCCTTCGGCACCTTATCGGGGCGCCAGCGCAAGAAGGCGAGGCAACGAAAGACGTCCCATTTTGGCTGGATAAAGCTTACATCGGAGGATAGGCCAGCTAATCGGCAGTGCCATACAGCGACTCCAAGTTCGCCCGTCCGGTATCGGCCAGCAAAGGCGCCCAAAGATCACCGAGCTTTTTAATGCGTTCGCGCACGTTATCCATGCGAAAGTCTTCGATCCGGACCCCCTTTTTGAGCTCTTTCCATGTGATCGGAGTTGAAACTGTGGCTCTGGGCTGAGGCCTGACGGAATAAACAGACGCAAGCGTCCGCCCCCAGGCGTTTTGATTATAATCGACCAGCACGCGCTTGGTGGGTCTTTTGCTGATCCGATATTCGGCAGTAATCAGATCCGGACGCAAGGAGGCCAAACTGGTCGCCAATTGTTTGGCAAAGCTCCATACCTCTTTTTGCGTCGGTCCACGTACGATCGGGACGTAAATGTGAAAGCCTCGGGATCCGGTCGTCTTAATGAAGGAGGGAAGTTTGAGATTCGTCAACGCGTCGTGCACAACGACAGCGGTTTCCAATATTTGTTCCCAGCTCGCGCCTTTGACCGGATCGAGATCGAAGTGCAGGTAGTCCGGACGGTCAACGTCGTCACAGCGGGCATACCACGGATTGAGATCAATGCATCCTAGATTGATCACCCACAGAAGGGACGGTAGGTCGCGAATCACGGGGAAGTCGATGACGTTGCCCGACGCATGCTCGATGGCACAAGTCTCAATCCATTCAGGCCGGGGCGACGGCGCCCGTTTCATGAAGAAGAAATTGCCGCCTATGCCGTTGGGGTAGCGCTTCATCACCATGGCACGGCTAGCCAGATGCGGCAGCAGAACAGCAGCCACATCAATATAGAATTGGATCAGATCGCCTTTCGTGATGCCGAGGTCCGGCCAGAAAACCTTGCGCAGGTTTGTTAAGTGAACAGTCTCGCTGCCGCAGCGGACTTCCAGCGTGTCACGATCCCGTGGGACGCGCACTGAAACCGCGTCCAGGTTAGGCACGGGACGGTTTTTTTTTCGATATTTGGCCGGATGATAATTCGCCGTTGCCCGTTTTGCCGATGGCTTGTTCCGCATGTCTAGCCTTGAGATGCTGGTATTCGAGCAAACCTCAGATCATCGTCAATCGCAGCTAACCAGGCTCTGCAGATTTATTTGCCGTTAGCGCGATGCGGCGAGATCGGTTCATCATTGACGTTTAGAAGTACCGAAGGAAGTTTATACTAGCTTTCTTGAATGGGGAAGCTGGTGTCGCCCAAGCCGAAGAAAAATCGCCTGGAGGAAGATGGTCGTCAGACAGCTCCACGATACGAACGCGGCCAAAACTTTGCGTTTCCACGTGAAGAAGGGTTATGTCTGGCGCGAACTCATCGGCGCAATTTCATGAAGGATGCTCACGCTTTGAGCTTTGAAGTCGAATTCATTCGACAAACATCTTTTTACGCCACCGCCTTAAGGTCGTGTCTGTTAGCTCAGGTTTCGCACCTTATCGCCGCGACCAGGATCGCAGATCTTTACAAACGAAATTCT
>WNGH01003082.1_pt1 | contig 18747 bp, 22 predicted proteins | sample 5400631 | NCBI WGS metagenome assembly WNGH01 (sample SAMN13153373, study PRJNA577476) | soil metagenome | isolation source: 115 cm soil or saprolite under Garry oak tree replicate 1 | place: USA:California | collected 2016-06-15
ATACTGCCCAGGGAAACGCGCTCGGGACGCTGGCTGGATGTGCGCAACATACGGTCATCCTTACCGGGACGCTCCTCGGAGGCTACGCCGATGAAGTATTCAACATCCTCTTCCGCATGCATCCGGCGAGGATGGTGCAAGAAGGGTTTGAGTATGGGGAAGCCGGCGTGCGGGCATTCACGGAAACCTACGGGCTGCTCGAAAAGATCACCGTAATCGAGCCTGCTGATAACGCTTGCTCGGAAGCGCGTATAACCAAACGTGTTCGTCGGCGTCCGGGGGCGTCGCCGCTGCTCTTTGGGCGTTTCTTGATGAGTCTAGGAGCGTTCATTTCGCTCGAAGATATTTCGGAGGCGCTGCCGCCCTACCGGGAGGAGGTCGTCAGCGTGGAGATGGACCCTCCCTTGAAGGAAGCCTACAAGAAACTCGAAGAAGACGTGAAAAACGCGTTGAAGGAGCATCGCGGGAATCAGTCGGTCATGAGCGTGGCGCTGAACGCCTTGCTGCTTTATCCAGACCGGCCGTTTCGCCTGGGAAATTTGTACGGTTGGGAATACGACCCGGAAACGCAGCGACGAGAAAGATTCCTGATTGCGGAGACGCCAGATCTGAACGAGGACCAGGTCTACGCGAAGGAGCGCCGCCTGGTAGAAGAAGTGAAAGCAGAACTGGCGCGTGGTCGCCGGTGCCAGATCTACGCGGTTTACACGCAAAAGCGAGACGTGACTCGAAGACTGGAACAAATCCTTCTGAATGAGGGAATCCGAGTCGCGGTACTCACCACCGATGTGCCTCCTGAGGCGCGAGAGGGCTGGTATGACCGCCAACTTCGCAGGGGAGTACAAGCTGTGATCTGCCACCCGAAATTGGTGCAAACGGGGCTCGACCTGATCGACTTCCCAACGATCCTGTTTTACGAGACTGGATATTCGATCTACGTCCTTCGGCAAGCGAGCCGAAGAAGCTGGAGGATCGGCCAGCGTGTTCCGGTGAAAGTGAAGTTTCTCCACTACGCGGAGACGATGCAGGAGAGCTGCTTGCGGCTGATGGGGAAGAAGCTCCTGGTCTCTTTGGCAATGGAAGGGAAGTTCTCTTCGGAAGGACTGCAGGCGATCAACGACGAAGATGACATCCTCATGGCAATGGCCCGGGAACTCGTAACTGAGAAAGGAATCGGCGAAAGGGCGGATGCGGTTTGGGCCACACTTCAGAAACAGCAGGAAGACATACTTGGCACACGAGCGAAGGAAGATTCGGAGGCACTGGAATCACCTGGCCGGAGAAGTTCCCCGCCATCGACCTCGGCGATGCCAGGCGAACAACTGACGTTGTTCTGAGTCAGTTGAAAAGACACAAGTCATACCAAGCGAGAGACAATCCAACCAGACAAGAAAAGGAGGGCGCCATGGGTATCCTCGGACTAACGCACGACGAGAACGGCGCGGCCCTCGAGAAACTGCCGGTAACGATCAAGGTTGCCATCGGGGAAGGACCCGAGCCAGGAAATCAGAACGACCACCCTCGACGTCTCGACCACTTCGTGTTCAAGCGCAAAACGCTTCGTGGACAGGACGTCGTATGGGACCCGGCGCCGGACATCGCTCAGGTTCATGGCGAGAAGCCAACTGAGCTTGGTGTCATCTTTCTGAACGATGAGCCGGTGGAGGTCCTCAGAACCCAGTACGCGTTCTGGGCACAGACGGGGTGCAAGTGTCACGGTGAACTCGTGCAGATCGCGAATGGCGACGGCCCGCGGTTTGAGATGCAAGCCACTCGGCGGACACAGAAGCATCCCGACGGTGAGCCATGGCCGGGAAACTACAAGTACACCGAGGGACCAAAGAAAGGACACCCAGTGGAGCCGTGTGGCGATGGATGTCCTGACCTTGATAGAGGCGATTGCCGACCGTCAGGAGACCTCTACTTCATCTTGGAAAAATTCCCGAGACTGGGAGCCGTCTGCCGGCTTCACACGAGCAGCTATCGATCTATCCGCAATCTATCAAATGGCCTGATGCAGATTCGCAAATTGAACGGGGGCCGTCTGGAGGGGGTCAAGGCAGTACTCAAGGCGACTCCTGAGAAGATTTCGTACAGGGACCGGAGCGGCATAAACCACACATCAGTGGTACACATCCTCAGCCTCGAAGTTGGCGGACCGGATCTCCGCAGTTTGCTCGCGAGCATGGAGGAGCCAGCGAAATTGTTTGAGCAAGCCCGCTCCGTTGGGTTTGACGGCGGAACAGAGTACGTCGTTCGCGAAGCAGAGGCAGAACGCGCACCAGAGATTGCGGGCGAGTTTTATCCGAATGGCGATGCAGCATGCAGCGAACTTGCCGAGGCATCGAGTCCATCCAATGACGAGGATGAGGTTATCGCAAGAATCTGCGAGCTTGCTCACCGGCTTGGATACAACCAGGCGAAGACCAAAATGTTGTTGGGGCAGTGGGCGCGGTATCTTGTCAGTCTTGAGCGCTCTCTCTTAAGCGAGCTGGAAGACATACCCGACGGGATTCCAAATTCTCTCGCTACGTCCTCCCGACACGAGAAACCATCGTCCGCCGAAGGCTTTCTTTCAGTGGATGACAAACTCATAAGACGCTATGAATGAGTTCCAACACGCACGAAGCCCTCAATTGCAGCGTCGATTTCGAATGAGCCATGACATGGCACTGATCTCCCAAATCGTTTGCCCGATCTTGTAACATGGCTTTCCGGGGACTGACCGGAGACGATATGGATGTGCACTTGATCGACGGAACATATGAATTGTTCCGGCACTTTTTCGCAGTGCCCTCTACAGCAGATTCGAACGGGCAGGAAATCGGCGCGGTGCGCGGTGTGATGAGCTCCGTTTTGTCCATGATCGAGCGCGGTGCAACTCACATTGGGGTTGCCACCGATCATGTGGTGGAGTCGTTTCGAAACGATCTATATCCGGGATACAAGACGAGTGAAGGCGTGCCGCCGGAGTTGCTCTCACAATTCCCACTGCTCGAGGAAGCGCTAGAGGCAATGGGAGTGCTCGTGTGGCCGATGGTTGACTACGAGGCGGATGATGCGCTCGCCTCCGCCGCCTGTGAAGCATCCAAGGACGACCGCGTGAGACAAATCCTGATTTGCACGCCGGACAAAGATCTTGGTCAGTGTGTGGTGGGCACACGAGTGGTTCAGCTTGACCGCAGGCGCGACATCTTGCGTGATGAAGCCGGCGTTGTAGCCAAGTTCGGGGTGAGGCCCAAATCGATTCCGGATTACCTGGCTGTGGTTGGCGATGCTGCAGATGGCTTCCCGGGTTTGCCTGGATGGGGCTTAAAGGCCGCGGCTCTTACCTTGTCTCAGTACCCTCACCTTGAAGACGTTCCGAAGGATTGGCAACAATGGCATCCATCAATACGAAAGGCTCGCATGCTCTCGGAATCGCTATTTAACTCGTGGAGTGATGCCCTGTTGTTTCGTAACCTTGCAACCCTGCGACTGGACGTGCCTGTCTTTGATACAGTCGAAGACCTTGGTTGGAACGGACCGCGTCCGAACTTTGAGGAATACTGCCGACAAATGAAGTCGCCCGATCTGCATGCTCGAGTACGTCGGAAACATCAATCCGTGGCACTGAAGAGCGACTGAGTCTGGCTTTCACGAACATTTAGCCGATTCAACTCTGAGCTGGGAAGAGCGCCGCCATACCGCTATCGAATTCAGCGGAATCTTGCGCTCATCAAGAAAACTATGAAGGGGTCAAATATGAGAGCCACACTGATGCTGAAAACAAGTTCAGAAAACTGCTAGAACGAGAGGAGTCTTGAACGTCGGTGGTTTTCGTGTGGATTGCGTGTGTCCCTCGGAGCCTCCCCGAAAGGATCCGCGTGCCAAGCGGTACTGCATTTGGCAACGTTCTGTTGCAACCCGGAATCAACCCGCTGCGGCTGCGAGAAGCGATAGCCACTCGTCGTGGTCATTCAGGACGACGTTGTAATCAGCACCGACGAGTTGGTCCTTAGACGGATTCAGCGCAATTATTTTGACCTTTGGATAGTTCGCTTTGAGCCAACCGACGATTTCCTTTCTTGTTTGTTCAGGTGCTGTCTAGTCGACAATAAATAAGTCGACATCTCGAAACGAGTTTAGGGCAATTTTAGCAGCCTCGTTGTGAGTCACCGATATAACTTCGTGACCGAAACGCCGCAGCAGTTCAACCCTCGCGTTCAGTCCTTTTTCCTGATAGCTGACCTGAAACAGTATCCGCTTGGCTGGCGGTCTAATTGAAATCTTTTCGCCTGTTTGTTGGCTGACGATGATGTACTCACCGGGCGAAGATGCCGCGAGCACTTTCACCCGCGCCTTAGCGCGCTCCAAGTCTACTTCCAGTTCCATCCACCGAAGGCCGATGCTTTCCACCTTGAAAATGTCGAATGGCGGGATCATATACGACCTTTCCGTGGGGTTGTAAGGGGTAGGTTGATTCAACCACAAGGCTGAGTCCGTGTCCATTGAATCCAGCACGCCGTCGGGTGGCACATACGAGCCAAACAGAACCGTGAAAAGGACGCGTGAAAAGGAACTCCAAATTTGGCTGAGTTGCTGCGGTATGGGATTGTTTCGAACCCGGCTGAGTGTGTTACTCGACTCGCAGGGCAATCATCGGGTCAATCTTGGTTGCCCGGCGCGCCGGGAAGTAGCATGCCAGCAATGTGATGCACAAGAGCAGTAGGCCGATCACGATAAACGTAACCGGGTCGGTCGCACTCACCCCGTACAGCAGATTAGCGGTCAAACGGGTCACGGCGAGAGCGGCGACCAGACCGGCGAGCAAACCGACTACAGATATGGCCAATCCCTGCACAAGAATGAGTTTGAAGATATCGCGTCGCTCCGCTCCGACGGAGACGCGAATGCCGAGCTCACGCGTGCGCTGGCTGACGGAGTAAGCCATCACGCCGTAAAGTCCAATGGCGGCCAACGAAAGCGCGAGTAGACCGAAGATGCTCAAGAGCGTTGCTGCCATCCGCTGCAAAAAGAGCGAGATTCCGACGTGCTCCTCCAAGGTCTTGGCGTCGAACATGGGTATCTGCGGATCAAGTGCAGCTACTTCGTCATGCACCGACTGGAACATCTTTTCCGGTTCGACAGCCGTGCGCGGGACCAGAATCATGTTCGAGCGATAGTCCTGGAGCAAGGGCAGGTAGAGAAATGGCTGGGGCGCCTCGCTTAAGCTGCGGTTCTTCACATCTTTGGCGATGCCAACGATTTCCAGCCAATCCTTAGTCAGTTTTATGCGCCTCCCGAGGGCATCGCCTCCGGGCCAGTAGTGTCGCGCCATCGTCTCGTTGATAACCACCACACCGGGAGCGCCTTCCTGATCTCGCTCATTGAAGTCCCGCCCTCGCACGAGCGGGATGCGCATCGTCTGAAAGTACTGTGGACCCACGGTCTCATAATTAAGGCGCATGTCTTCGTCCTTAGCCGGCGCGTAGCCGTCGATCGCGACGGTGGCAAACGCAATTCCACCAGCGGTCAGGGGCAAGCGTCGCGCCACGGTCGCCGACTGAATTCCCGGTACCGCGCTAACGCGCTCGACCAGACGGCGATAGAACTCGCGTCCGCGGCTCTCGTCGTAGCCGCTCAGAAACGGGTCGAACGAAGCGAGCAGGACGCCGTGAGGATCAAATCCCGGATCAGCCCGGTACGCTTGCCGCAGACTGCGGACAAATAGCCCCGCGCTGATCAACGTCACCATCGAGAGGGCCACTTGAGTGATCACGAGTGCGTGGCGCAGGGAAACCTTGCGCGGTCCGCGTCCGACTATGGCCGTATTGTCTTTCATGGCTGTGACCAGATCCTGCCTGGAGGCGTGCAGCGTCGGAGCCAAGCCGAAGAGGAGCGTCGTAATCACTGTCAGCGCGAGAGTAAACGCGAAGACCACTGCATCCGGGCGAGTGTCGAAAGTAGCTCGACTGGCATAGGGCGGAAGGAATGCCGCGAGTGATCGTGCCGTCCAAAAGGCGATCACAAGCCCCAGTGCGGCGCCAAGGGAAGCGAGCACGAAACTCTCGGTCAGCATTTGCCGCACCAATCGTCCCCGGCTACCGCCTAAGGCCAGGCGCAGAGCGATTTCCTTACGCCGCGACGTAGCGCGCGCCAACAGCAGGTTCGCAACATTGGCGCAGGCGATCAGCAGCACGACCGCAACTGCAGCCATTAGAATCGCAAGCGCTGGTCGCATGTCCTGTTTCAAGCTGAACGGCGACTGCATCACGGAGTAAACCGCCACGCCGAGCTGTTCGTTGGTTTGTGGGTATTCCTGTTCCAAGTGACTGGCGATTGCCGCGATATTCGCTTGCGCCTGGGGCACTGTCGCCCCGGGCTTGAGTCGGCCCATGACCATCAGCCAACGACTACCGCGATCGGTGAGTGAAAAATGGGGGCGGGCCACGTAGTCCTTCATCATCACCGGGGTCCACACATCGAGTGCGAGGCCCGCAAAAGGGCTGCCGAAATCCTTGGGAGCGACGCCGATGACCGTGAAGTCATGCTCGTTTAAGGTGATTGTTCGTCCGAGAACGTTTGGATCGGCACCGAACCGTCGCTCCCACAATCCATAGCCGATCACAACGACTGGATGCGTGTTTGGTGTCCGATCCTCTTCAGGAAGAAACGTGCGTCCGATCAGCGCTTTGACACCCAAGACGTCAAAGTAATTGCCCGAAACGATAGCTCCCCACACACGCTCTGGCTTCTCGCTGCGGCCCAAATTAAGAGGTAGCACTTGGTGGGCGATCAAACCGGAGAGGATCTTATTCTGGTCACGGTAGTCCAGGTAGTCGACGTAGGACGACGAGAGGGCGGAGTTGTTGCGTGTTGCGCCCCAGATCTCGACCAGTTTTTCCGGTTGCTCAATGCCGGGCAAAGATGCCAGGAGGACTGCCTTGATCCAGGTGAAGATCGTCGCGTTGGCCCCTATGCCCAAAGCCAACGTGGTGACCACGACAAGGGTGAAGCCTGGCCGCTTTATCAGCATTCGCAAGCTGTATCGCAAATCTTGCCAGAGGGTTTCCATGATTCGCCTGTTTCTGCTCTCAACGCCCACTAAGAGGGCATCGCATCACCAGGAACGCGCATTCGCAACCTCAAGCTACGACGCAGAAAATTTCGTATACCGCCATTCCAGTAGAAATGCGATGCCGACGCCGATGAGAACGAATGGCCAAACAACAAGACTGTTGAGGTGAACCATGCTCGCGTCTGACAGCAGGAACACCACAGCAGCGATCAAGAATAGTGGCCCGGTAATGCCACAGTGAAAAGTGCGATTCCTAAGCCAGTTGGCGACGCAGCCGATTGCCATTGCGAAAAGGATCGTGGCGGCCGACAACGCATGGAGAGGATGCCAATAGATTCCTACGAGGCTGAGTACTCCCCACGCAATCAGAGATGCAGCGAACCAATAGCACATTGCCGCTGGTGAGCTACAGCAAGCTCCCTTGTGCTCTGTCATAACTTAGACCCTCCTTCTCATTCAGTCTGTCCTTGACGATCCGCCTCAACTCCCCGAGACAGCATTTGCCAGAGGGATTCTTAACTTCGCAGGAGCAGTTGCCCGCCTTCACTTCTGTCTTAATCCGATCTAGGATTGTTGAGCGCCCCGTTTCGACGACCTCCCTTTGTATCTCCGTTCGTGTGAACTCAAAGCAATAGCAAACGGGAATGGGGTCTGCCGTCTCTTTAGCGCCGACCCGCACGAGCAAATCTTCACGGCGGAATATTGGTGCGTCTGATTCTGAGGCGAAGTAGACCACATCACAGTCCGATGCATCGCAGAAGTAGTATTGCGTGTTCGGCATTTCCAACGGCAGCGTGCGGACAAGACTCTTTACGGTCAGCATGTCCACCTGTTTTGAGCGCGTGCCGTTGACCGGACAAGGTAGTACCACCGGCATCCTGCCGATCTTCGCATCTGCAGAACAACAGTCAGACATGCATGCCTCCCCGTTTCATCCTCATCGTCATCTCCTTCGAAACTTCTACAGCATGTACGCCACATCTGATCCGCGTGTCGGATAGGCATACAACATGTGTTTGAGATCGGCCGCGCGCATCCCGGTGCGCATAGCCAAACCGAACAGATTGATTACCTCTTCAGCGTCGCTGCCAAGCAAGTGTGCTCCCACAATGCGATCCGTGCCTTCCTCCACGAGAGCCTTGAAACCCGAATACTTTTCCGCGATTCGGCGAGATGAATACCAGTTGGAAGTCAACTCTTTCTTGACCTTGAATTTCAGTGCTTGCTTGTGTGCCTCGCTTTCACTGAGTCCCGCAGCAGCTAGAGGCGGAATCGCAAAAACCACGGTCGGAATGCCCAGATAATTCGGCTTTTGGCTATTCCCCTTTAGCAGATTCGCCGCTACGATGATGCCTTCGTAGTTCGCCACGGGAGTGAGAGGCGGCCCTCCGCTTGCGGCAGCGTCACCCGCAGCGTAAACGGCAGGGTTCGACACGCTCTGCAAGAACTCATTGACTTTTACACCTTGGCTGTCCCACGCAACTCCTGCCGCATCCAAGTTCATGTCGTCGATTTCAGCTACACGACCCGCAGCATGGACCACCATGTCCGCCTCGAATGTGCGCTGCTGACCAGAAGCGGAGGCGCGAACAACCAATTGACCAGATCTTTTCTCAACGCCCATAACTTCGGTGCCGAGTTGAACGTCAACCGCAAGCTCGCGACTGCTCTTCACAAGCTGATCGACCAAGTCCGGGTCAAAGCGCGGGAGAGGGCGCGGTCCGCGATGTGCGATGGTGACTTGCGCTCCGGCACGGACCGCCACATGAGCGAATTCAAACGCAATATATCCCCCTCCAATGAATAAAATCCGCTTTGGAAGTTCGTCCAACTCCAAGAACCGTTCGCTCGTCGTGAGGTGTTCCGCTCCAGGAATCTTCAAGTCTGCCGGTTTTTGTCCTGCTGCGATAACCACATAACGTCCTTCCAACACGTCGTCATTTACTTGAAGTGAAGACGGCCCAACGAATCGAGCGCGGCCGTGGAACGTCGCGATTCCGGCTTTCGCAAATCCCTCTTCCTGCTTTTTGGGAACCGGTTCCGTGAACGAGCGCTTGAAGCGCATCAATTCCTGCCAATCAATGCAAACAGCCTCGGCCCGAATCCCTTGCCCTTTCATTCGGCGCACCCGGTCAAGGGCTTCCGCAGCGCCGACAAGAACCTTTTTTGGGTCGCATCCCCGGAGCGCGCACGTCCCGCCGAACGGCCTCGAATCGATAACTGCCACCTGCCACCCAGCAGACCGGCACCGCGATGCCACGACAGACGCGGCAGACCCCGTTCCAATGACAACAATGTCAAACTTTCGCGTCACGCCAAGCGCCTCATTCTTGCGGGGCAGTCGAGACCGCTGCCTCGCGTCGTCACACCTACCCCAATTTCTTACTTGCCAGCCTTCTCGGGTTGCGAGGGATAGCCCGCATTCGTCGTGGCCTTCACAAGCGCGTCCGTGTTGGTTTTTGCATCGTCGAAGGTCACCAGCACTTGTTTCTTTTCGAACCGCACCTCTACTTTTGAAACGCCGGCAACCTTTTCGAGCGCTTTTTTCACCGTGATTGGGCACGCAGGGCAAGTCATGCCGGAAACATTCAAAGTCACCGTTTGCGGAGACGCCCAGGCCGAAGCAACCAATACGAGCTGAACAATAACGGCTGCCAGCAGGTTCCTAATACTCTTCATAACGACTCCTCCTTGATTGACATTCAATAAAAGAGCTTGGCCACGTACGGATATACGAGCGCAACGAGAACGAGCGCCGAAACTATCCCAAAGATGATTTTGTAAATACGCCGGGTCCGTGGCACTGCACACACCTCGTCTGGCTGGCAGGACCGGGCTGGCCGGAAGATCCGTCGCCCCGCAAAGAACAGAGCAACAAGCGCGCCAGCGATAAAAAATGGACGATAGGGCTCAAGTAGCGTGAGGTTCGCGATCCAAGCTCCGCTCAACCCAAGAGCAACCAAAATCAGAGGCCCCAGGCAGCAAGTCGACGCCAGAATCGCGGCCAAACCTCCCACAAGAAGTGCGCCAGAGCCAGTCTGGTCGGAGCCGCTTTTGGCACTTTCAACTCTCACTTGGCGCCCTCCGGTTTGCGGTTATTTGTTTCTTTCAGAATCGGGCAATGGGCAGATCGCTTGCGCAGTTCTCTGTTGCAACTGCGCAGTGCCAAACGCAGCTCATGCTCTAGTTTGTGAAGGTCCGTAAGCTTCCGCTGCACATCGACCAGCTTTTCTTGCAGTCGGCGCCGCACCGGCGCGCAAGGCTGCAAACGATTCCCCCGCAGGTTCAAAAGTCCTCGAATCTCACTGAGCTTGAAGCCCAAGCCTTGCACGCGGCGGATAAAGGCCAGCGTTTCTACGTCGGTCTCTGCATATCGCCGGAAGCCTCCCTGAGTCCTAGGGGCCCGCGGCAACAAAGCGTTGCGCTCATAGAACCGAATCGCGTCAACGCTGAGGCCGATCCTTTTCGCCACGATGCCAATCTGCATGACCCTGGCTCCTCTCTTTGAAATCTACACTCTGGAGTATAGTCCAGAGTCAAGCAATTTATTTGAGACTGGGTGCCTTGCGGCCGGATGGTAGAATAGGTCTCCGATGTCGAACCTCGCAGCCAAGATGTGCGTTCCCTGCCGGGGAGGGACGCCTCCGCTCAAAGGTGAAGATCTCTCCGCACTTCAGAAGCAAGTCGATGGATGGAACATCATCGAAGAGCACCACATCACAAAGGTCTTCAAGTTTCCCGACTTTCGCGGAGCTCTCAAGTTTGTTAATCGCGTGGGTGAGCTTGCGGAGGAGCAGGGTCACCACCCAGACATTTTTCTTGCCTGGGGAAGAGTCGAGATCACGACCTGGACGCACAAGATCAACGGCCTAACGGAGAGCGATTTCATTCTAGCCTCGAAGATCGACCAACTCTACAATCCCTAAATCTGCGTTCGGCATCATCTCCCGCTATCCCTTAGAGCCAGAGCTTGTCAAGACAACGCTGAAAGCCAAGACATGACCTTCTGCGACCACGCAGGATTACGACCCTGGACGCGCGACGCCCCAGAAGCAATACGATCCTGATTTGGGAAACCGAGCCAGGTACCCAGTCTCCATCCTTTCGACTCGGAATCCTCCCTCCTTGATGAGTGCGGGAATGTCGCGAGTCACGTGGCAACCTTCAAAGGCCCATTGGAAAAGAGGCTCGGTGCGTTCTTGCCAGCGGCGCACGCGGATGTCGGGCGAGAGTCCATGTTCAAAAAACAGGAACTGGCCTCCTGGTCGCAAGACGCGGCCAATTCCTCGAATGGCGTCTGCCACTCCGGGAATCGTGCACAACGTGAAGGTGCTCACAACCGTATCCACAGAACCATCTCCCAACGGGATGCGTTCACCCGGAAGATCCAAGAATTCGACATTCAGTTCCGTCCGGCGATGCTGTTCTGCAAGGCGAATCATGCCCGGGTTCGGTTCCAGAGCATAGACCTTGCTCACTTTTTTGGGATCGTAGAGAACGAAATTGACGCCCGGACCGACACCGATCTCGAGGACTTCCCCCTGTGCCAGGGGGATCATTCTCTGACGCACCTCCCGGATGGGTTTCGGGTCTCCTAGCGCGCTCACGAGACGTGGGTAGATATGGTCTCTATAGAAGGGCATTGGTCATTTTCCGTGCTTCTGCGCTGCCCCGATCGTCACCTTTCACTTCTTCCGACTTGCCGCGGCCTTCTTGATGAGCGGAGCTGCCGCGTTTGTGTGGGCTTCCGTCTCGAACCCAAGCACCGCTGAGAACCTTCGCCCGATCGACTGAGCGACAAAGAAAGTCATGTTGATCCCTGCCCCTGCGATGGCCTGGGTGATGGCGAGCCCCAAGCCGGGCTTATCGTCCCCTTCCACAAGCAGTGTCGGAATTGAGGAAGCCGATAGCCCCGCTTCTGAAGCCGCGGCATTCACCTTCTTGCCTGCGATAGGATAAAGCTCAATTGCGGCCTTTGTTCCTTCGCCCGGATAGCGATACGCCATCAGCACGTGCAGGTTTGCCCCCGCCTTTGCAACGGGCTCAAGCGTATGCGCGAGCGTCCCAACTTGGTTCTGAATCTCCTTTCGCCAAAGCATGATGTTTTTTACCGTAACTGGCATAGCGGCGCCTCCTATGAAGTCTCATTGAGACCGGATGAAGCGAATACTACGCCCGCCGCGGCTTTTCCCCAATCCCTGCATGCTGTCGATTCCGTAAGAGGACCAGCTCCTGGACCCAGAAAAGGAAGAACCGGTACACACCGAGAGAATGGAGGTGTCACCGATGCGTGAGGTTGAATACGTAAAGAGATCGCTCCCGCCCTTGAGCCAATCACGCCACGGCGACATGGCATGCGAGACCCTCTATGTTCGCAAGCACGTTCAGGGTGCAAGGATAGGAGAATCGGAGCCAGCCGCACGAGGGATTGAAATCCACCAAGTCCTCGCAACCTACATCAACCACCTCGTCAGAACGAGGCGCGCCACGGACCTCGAAGTATTCGACGCCTTGATGAAGGGCGCGGGTGACGAGGCACGAGAAGTCCTGGAGAAGTTTAGAGGCAACCACGCCTTTGATCCGGAGAGGATCCTTGCCACGGAGCTCCACATTGCGCTTGATGAAAACTTCCTTCCTATCGAGCATCCGGACGATGACGACCAAATCGGCGAATACGAGGGAACGCTTGACTTGGTGATGATCCATTCGCTCACCGAGGCTGAGATCGACGATTGGAAGAGCTATTACCAGGTCATCGACGCGGACACATTCCAATCGAAGTTCTATCCGCTCCTCCTCATGTGCCTCAATCCATCCCTGGAAAGCGTGAAATTCGTTCTAGAGTTCGTGCGCTATGGAGCCTCTCGCTGTGCCGAATACACACGGAAGGATTTGCCCAGGCTCAAGGAATTGGCGCAGAGGGAACGGGCGCGCCAAAGAAAGCTCCACGGACTGAATCGAAGCCGCAAACTGAAGACATCCCCAGGGAGGCACTGCACCTGGTGCCCCCTTCTCTTGAATGGCTGCCCAGTGGGAGAGACAAATCCCTACGCCCGGATGACAGCTGAAAGGCGCCTCCGCTTTGCCCTCTGGCTCCAGGAAGCAGAAAAGCAGAACACCAAGGTGCTAAAAGATCTCATGGTGAAACGGGGACCGATCCACTACCGTGACGGGAACCAGAATGAGCACTTGGCTGAGTTCGTGCCTGTGGAGAAGAAGTTCTATCCCTATCGCGTTGCCGTTTCGATCCTTGATGAATGGTTCAGAACGCATCCCGATGAGCAAGGCCTATGGGAAAAGCTCACGGTCTCGGGTCTCTCTTGCCCTCTCAAAGCAGGGAAGCGCGCTGAACTTGCGCAGAAGCTGGCAGGCGTCGCGGACGTTCACTTTGAAACCGAACTCAGAATCGGCCGAGTAAGAAACAACGCCAGTAAGGAGCAAACCCCGGCAAACGGGGAGTCTTAAGGGCGAGCGACTCGACTCGTCAGGTTTGAGGCGTCAACTCGCTCTGCAGATTCTGCGCTACGCAGTCTTAGATGCGTTAAATAGTTTCAGAGGCTTCCTGGTAGAGGAAAGGAGACATTTCCAGCGCGCGAAATCTCTGGCATTCTCGGTCACGAGTGTGGCCCCAGCCTGCGCAGCATCCAGCGCGATCAGTAGATCGCGAAAGTGGCGCACGAAATCCATTTGCCCGTAGGCACTCCGCGCGCGGCGCAGCAGAATGCCGGCATCAATCCATGCCGCGGAGGAAGGAGACGAGAAGTGACCGAGGGCTCGGTGCGCCTTGCAAAGTTCATCCAGAATTCGCTTTTCCCGATGGTCGTGGGTACCTGCGTAAAGTTCAGAGGCGACAACTGCGGTCAGAATGGTGCGCTGGAAGACTCGAGCATCCTCGCCTAGCCAGAGGTAGTTCTCTCCCCGGCTGAACCGGATGTAAACGCCAGTATCGAATAGAAGCGGTCCGGCCGGTAGGGCAGTCATCTCCTCTTCGCTGGAGCGCGCCCGAAGACGTCCTCCGGACCTCCAAGCTTTCGCAGATCCTGCAGGGCCTGAAGTCCAGCCTCTACCGCCAGGCGCTCGTCGATTACGCGCCGCACGGCCTCGGAATTACTGCGTGACTGAAGAGCCTTGCGAAGCCGCCGGACTTTCCCGGTCTCAAGCAAGAGATTGGTACGCGTGAGTGCTGTCCTGCCCATAGCTCCCTCGAGTGTGTAGGATCAACTGAAATTATACACAACAGCCGGAGGACTTGCAATTGCGAGCATTCACTGCAACTCACTGCGGTCAAGTACGGCGTAACTCTAAGGAGAATCCCGAAGGAGGACCTCATGCGAATAGCGATGCTGACATTGAGGAACTTTCGATCCCACCAGGAAACACTGCTGCAGCTGGACCGATTCCACTTCATACGAGGGCCGAATGGTTGCCGCGACCGGCACAGCGAGTGTGCCGAGGAGAACCACGAGAAACGTAAGGGCCGTTTGCGTGGGATAGCCTGAGCATCCAAGAATATACTCGTCGAAGAGCAAGGCATTGCATTTCCAGCTTCGCCCTCATCCACTCGCGTAGGAACGCTGTGAGACACGAATCAAAAAGCGACAAAGGGCTGAAACGAAATCGCACTCAATTGCACTATACCTGCAGCGGATGAGGATCTGCTCTGTTGTGCTAAATCGGGCTGACGTACTTGACGAGGAGAAGAGGAAGATGCTCGCCAATAGGCAGTTCTGATTACGGTAGGATAAGAGCTTGACAATATCACATCGGAGATAGTAAGTAGATTCTACATTCCGCGAGTTAGAATTTGGAGGTTGCCACCGTGAGTCACCGCGCGGTTCGGCCCTCGGCGCTTCTTCACACTCTTTGCCTTCTCTTGGCCTGTGGGTTGTGGCCCCAACCTTTCCTTGGGCAAGAACCACCTTCCCCCACCAGCACAACACAGAAGTCCCAGAGCGCGAGTGAAAAAGTTCAAAGTTTGTTTCGAATTGACGTTGAGGATGCGATTGAAGCCGGTCTGGTTGAACAACAACTGAAGATCAGGCCCGTGTTGATCCGCGATCGCTCGCTGTATTACTACGGAAACGAAGAGACCAACGAACAGCTTCGCAAGTATGGTTACGAGCCAATGCGGATGAATCCGGAGGATGTGATGACCCGCGTTGTGAGGGTAATTCATAAGGGAGACGAAGAGGATCTGTCAAAGGCGGGAGTCACGATTCTCCTGCGAGAACACGAGTATTGGATCGTCCGCGCGACATCGACTCAACTGCGGCTCCTCGGCCGGCTTGGGTACCAAGTTGAGGAGCTGGGTCGCAGAGAACCCCGACCCCGCCAGATACGCATTGTAGCGTCCCGTCGGGACCAGGTAGCTGAAGTTGGGACCCACCGCGTAGACATTTATAGCGCTGCAAAATCAGAAAGAGGTTACGTCATTCTGGGCGGTGCGTTCGACGACAGCATTGACGAATTGCGGGCAGCCGGATTCCGAGTGGAAATTCTTGCTGACCCATCAGGTGTAAAACGGTGAAAAAACGATTAGTCTTGATCTCGATTATCCTTGGGCTGGGCGCCGCGCCAACGATCTGTGCGCAGATTGACTTTACCCAGTACCATACGCCAACTTCTCTGATCAATGACTTGACGAACCTTTCGGCAAATCATCCAGCGACGTCACAATTGTTCACAATCGGGACATCGGTTGAAGGCCGCCAGATTCAAGGTATCAAGATCTCGACCAACCCGGGCGTTGACGATTCCGCAAAGGGCGACGTCATTTTTGTGGGGTTGCATCACGCCCGCGAGTGGCTGGCAGCCGAAATGCCCCTGCGTCTCGCCGAATACCTTCTGACCAATACCGATCCCAAATTGCAAGCCTGCATGAGCAACTTGCAGATTTGGATTATTCCTGTGTTGAATCCCGACGGTTACGTCTACACGGCAGACCCCAATGGCTACCGGTATTGGCGGAAGAATCGCCGGGACAATGGGGATGGGACTTTTGGCATTGATCTGAATCGCAACTATGGCTTTGAGTGGGGATTGAACAGCGGCTCATCGCCGAACACAAACGACGACACATACCGCGGGCCATCACCGTTCAGCGAACCCGAGGTCGCGGCCTTTCGCGATTTCGTTGCGGCACGACACAATCCCAAAGCGATGCTCACGTATCACACATTCACCGAACAGTTTCTGCGGCCCTGGTCCTACACGACAAGCGACCCTCCCGGTAAACCAACGCTCGAATACATTGTCCAGGACAGCATTGCGAGAATTGATGCAGTACATGGCGAAAGCTATGGCGAATCGATCGGCTATCTTTCATCCGGAGAAGCCACGGATTATTTCTGGAATCAATACCGAATGGCGGCTTTCACGCCAGAAATGCGGCCGGCCACTGGAGGACTCGATGGGTTCTCGCCCTCTGCGTCGCAAATCATCCCGAACAACGAAGAGAATTTGCCCGCTGCCCTGGCATTGATAAACGATGCAGGTTGCCGCACCCTTTGGATCAAGGATTACCCGGGCGATACGGGCACGGAACCCTCCGCCGTCTGGATGGGCGGCGGTTGGTCGCACGCCTTCTGGGTGAGCCCTGATATCTGGACCGTTCCAATAACTCTGGTGGGAGGAAGCACGGTCACGTTGAACGTGCGCGTTCACAACGACGGGGCAATGAAAAAAGGCGCAATCGTCAACGCCTACTACACGGATCCCCGAATATCCCTCGAATTTCCGAATCCCGCGGCTGTCCTGATTGGCAATCAGACAGTAGACCTGTCCCATGGGGACACGACAGTCAGCTTTTCCTGGGTGGTTCCGACCGGCACGAACATCTGGGGAGAGCACCACTGGTGTGTCGGTGCCATCGTGATGCATCCCGATGACCGTCCGCTCACGGTCGCGATCACAAACCATCTCAGCGTAGCAGCCGAGTACGAGGCAACGATCGACCGGGAGCGGTTGCCACGCGGCTGGGAAGTCGTCGTCCCTCCGCTTCCACTCAATCCCAGACCAGACCGGAAGGCGTTGTTGCTGGGCGTGAAGGGCCGCGTTCTTCAACCTGGCGAGACGATCGTCCAACCCGTTCACCTGCACGTGCCTGAATTCGCAAAAGCCGGGACGAAGGTGGTTGTCGAGGTCAATGGAGTGCTGAAGCCGCTGGTCCCCGGCAAGCGCGTTCCGGTGGGCAACGGATACACGTTTGAAATTCACGTGCAGGAGTGTAAGCCGGCCAAATCAAAGTGAAGAGCACACAACTCTCTTAGTAGCGTGCCGCGGCCCGGCGCGGGGTGAGGAGGATCGACCATGGCCATCTTTTACCTGTGGATCAGTCTCTTTGCGTTTCATCAGGGTCTACTTCCGAGCGTGATGGCAAGCCCTCCGCAGGTTAACGTCACGGAGGAGAGCCTCACCCGTCAGGCCACATTCATCTTCAAAGGGACCGTCGTAAAGCTGAATGCAACGACAATGTCGGCTGTTCGCGCCTCGGAATCCACCGCCGTCGTCCGCATCGATGAACTCATCGACGCGCCCGGCGCGCCTTCGGATCTTCCGGGCAAAGAAATTACCGTTCAACTCCGCGAACCCGCCTCGGTCCGGGCGGGCCAGCAGCTGTTTTTTTCACGAAGGGCTGGCTGTTGGGAAACAACATGGCTGTGATCGAGGTGGGCAGAGTCGCTGCCACAAGGGAACGGTCAACTGACCAGCGGGACGGTCGGCCGTCAATTACTTTCTTCTGAATCGAAAAGTTGCCTCAGGAGTTTCTAGGCTCAATGGATCCCCGAATCAAGCTCGCGTTACGAATCATGCGCCGCACGAACAGAGCGGACTTTACGGTTGCCAACGTAGCCGAAGAAGTTGGGCTTAGCGCGTCTCGCTTCGAACATATTTTGAAAGAGGCGACGGGGCGAACTTTCAGACAGCATAAACGGAGCATGCGCATCAGGCGGGCAAAAAGCCTCCTTCTAGACTGGCATTTGTCTCTGAAGCAGATTGCTTATCTGGCGGGTTACTCATCACCTTCGAGTTTCTCTCGCGCATTCAGGAATTCCGTCTATAGGTCACCTTCGCAATATCGCATGAGGGTCATTGTGTAAAGGAAGTACGCCACTGTTGAGTGGCGTGAGGCTGACAGGTCAAGTCAAGAGATAGCAGGTTCGGTCAAGGAATTGTTCTGGGCAAGTAGGGCATTCCACAGTATCTTGCCGCCCTCGACAATAATTAACGCGAAATCCGGAATAGGTTTGAGGAAGTGAAAAGCCGATACGCCCGCACCTGCTGCGGGCTGGAAGGAGGAGATATGGCGCAAGCGGTATCCATTTCATTAAGTAAGTTCACGGCGTCGGTACAAGCCGCTGTGAAGGCGGCCGTGGCGAAGCATCCGAAATTCAAGGTGGATGTGCCGAACGCCGTCACGGTTGCATATTTGATCCGAGGCATCCCGGTGCCAGAGGGCATTTTATCGACCGTGTCCATGGGCGAGACGCAGGCTTTCGCGACGGAAGTCGCAACGCATATTGCCAGCGCACATCCGGAGGTATTGGGAGCGGCAGCGCGTGGGCCGGCGGCGGAGGGGGCGATCCTTTCCGTCGGACGTCACGTGATCGTGGGGATTCCACCAGTGGCACAGGTGTTTCAAGTCGAAAAGTAGTCGGAGACGCGCCGCATGCCGAAACTTTGTCCCA
>WNGH01002105.1_pt1 | contig 18744 bp, 19 predicted proteins | sample 5400631 | NCBI WGS metagenome assembly WNGH01 (sample SAMN13153373, study PRJNA577476) | soil metagenome | isolation source: 115 cm soil or saprolite under Garry oak tree replicate 1 | place: USA:California | collected 2016-06-15
CGGGCGAGGGTACCCGGGACATCAGCGAGTTCTTCATCGTGCGCCGCCACCGGCGCCGGGGCGTCGGGACCGAAGTCGCGCGCCGCGTGTTCGACCGCTACCCGGGCAAGTGGGAGGTCACCCAGCTCACGCGCAACGTCGACGCGCAGGCGTTCTGGCGACGGGTGATCGGAGCGTACACCGGCGGCCGCTACGAAGAGCGCCCACGTCCCGACGGTCGGGGTGTCATGCAGCGCTTCGACAACGGACGCCGCTGAACTTCACCTGGTGGCGCCGCGCTACCGCGGGAACGGAGTCGGCGATGGCGAGATGGGGAACGGCGGGGCCGGGGTCGGCGCCGGGCGAGGCCCCGGGGTCGGCGTGAATGCCGGGGCGCGCGGCGCCCGGTCCACCGCCTCGTCGAGCTCGGGCGTCGACCGCCGCATCTCGTTGGTGATCTTCGCGGCGTCGAGGGCGGTGCCGATGACGCGCGGGGTGATCAGAAGCAGAAGCTCGGTCTTGTCCACCTTCCGCCCGGTGAACCGGAACAACCAGCCGAAGATCGGGATGTCCTTGAGGAGCGGGATTCCCCGGTTGTCGAGGGTGATCGTGTCCTGGATGAGCCCGCCCAGCACGAGCGTCATGTTGTTCAGGAGCACCACGTTGGTCTCGGCTTCCCGCTTGATGAACGAGGGCGAGTTCGTCGGCTGGACGTTCGGTCCGATGCTGTTGACTTCCTGCTTGACGTCGAGAGCGACCGTGCCGCGCTCACCGATGCGGGGCGTCACCGTGAGGATCACGCCGGCGTCGCGGTACTCGACCGTCTGGTTGAGGCCGGCCGTGGTGGTCGTCGTGGTCGTGGTCGTGGTGGCGGCGGCCACCTGTCCCGTGGTCTGGCTGGTGACGATGGGCACCGAGGTCGAGACGTTGATGACCGCCTTCTTGTTCTCCGACGTCATCACGTGCGGATTCGAAACGATGTTGACCTTGTTCTGGCTCGCGAGCGCGTTGAGCATCATGATGAACTGGTCCGTCGCGAACGTCCAGGCTGTGAGCCCGTGACCCAAGGGGCCGACGAGGGCCGCGGGGCCGGCGACCGGCCTTGGGAGCGTGATCAGACCCCCATCAGGGGTCGTCGAGGTCGGCAGACCCGGAGGGCCGGTGTTGATGTTGGCCACGTTGAAGCGCCCGTTGCGGACGGCCCAGTCGATGCCGAGCCGGAGCTCGTCGGTGAGCGTGACCTCGGCCACCAGCACCTCGATCAGCACCTGGCGCGGCATCCGGTCGAGCTGCTTGATGGTGTTCTCGATCTCGGTCCAGCTCCGCGGGAAGGTCGTGACGATCACCGCGTTCGTGATCTCGTCGGAGATGAAGCGCACCTGGCCCTCGGCCAGCAACTCGCCGGTGCCCGTGCCGACGGGCGGCGGCGGCGGCGTGGTCGGCGGAGGCGCCGGGGGCCGGCCGGGTGTCGAGGGCGCCCCGCCGCCGGGTCCGCCGCCGGACGATCCTTCGCGCGCGCCGTAGATCGCGTTCAGCGTGGTCGCGAGGTCTTTTGACTTGGCGTTCTCGGCGTAGTAGATGAACACGCGCCGCCCGCCGTAGATGTTCACGTCGAGCTGCGAGACCAGGCGCCGGATCGTCTCGACCTCGTGCTTCTTGGCGTGCACGATCAGCGAGTTCGAGCGGCGCTCCGGGATGATCAGCGGCACCCGCTCCGCGGAGCCGCCGGCCTGCCCGCCGGGGCCGGGCAGCTGCGCACCCGGCGGCTGTGGCGCCACCGTCGGCGCCGGCGGGGTGCCGGGCGCCGTCGTGCGGATGCGGCCGCTGGCGAAGAGCTGAGTCAGGATCGTCGCCAGCTCGGCGGAATCGGCATAGGTGACCGGGATGATCTGCAGCTCTTCCTGCGCCACCTGAACGTCGACCAGCCGGATGATGTCGAGCAGCCGCGTGATGTTCGACGCGGTGTCGGTGATGATCAGGACGTTCGTCTCGCGATGGGCGATCAGCGTACCCCGCGTCGAGATGAGCGGGCGCAGGAGCGCGCTCAGATCGTTGACCGACGAGTACTTGATCGCCACGATCTGGGTGACGATCTCGTCCGTCGTGCGGTTCGGATCCGGGGTCGGGCCGACGATCGTCGGGACGGCTCGCTCGCGCGCACCCTCGATACGGATGATCTTGTAGAGGTTCCCCGCCTTCACCGCCGTGAAGCCGTGAACCTCGAGGATGGCCAGCAGTACGCCGAACACCTCTTCCTGCGCGATGCGGCCCGAGGTCTGCACCGTGACCTTGCCGCGGACGTCGGGCGACAGGACGTAGTTGAAGCCGATGATCTCGCTCGCCGCCTGGATGACGGTCTCGACGTCGGCGTTGTCGAAGTTGAGGACGACGAAGCGGCCCCGCTGGTCGCGGGGGACGGGCGGCGCCGTCGGCGGCTGCGGGGTCGGCGGCGGGGGCGGGGGCTCGACGGCCGGCTGCCCCGGCATCACGGTACGCGGGCCCACCGACGTCGGCGGAAGGATCGGCAGGGGCTCGGGGCCCGGCGGTGGCGGCGTCAATGCGACCGGCGGAGGCGTTGGCGGCGGCTTGGGCTTCGACGTGGCGCACCCGGAGGCCAGGGCGAGCAGGACGAGGATAGCGACGAAGCGCTTCACTGAGGTGGCGGTTGCGGGTTGTTGGGGTCGATCGGCGCTGCCGGCAACCGGCGCCCGAGGCTTGGCGAAGGCCGGGGGAAGGGCGCGGGGCTCGGAAAGCCCGGCGCCGTCTGGCCGGGCGGTATCACTTGCGGTCCTGGCGGAAGCACGCGGGGCGACGGTCCGAGAACGCCCGGCATCGGCTGCGGCGTCGGCGGCTGGACGCCGCCGGGCACCGGGAACTGACCCGGTACGGGCGGCTGGCCCGGGACCGGCAACTGGCCCGGAACGGGCTGCTGGCCGGCCGGCGTCGAAGCCGGGGGCCTCGGCTTCGACGGATCGCGCAGGCGCACGTCGACCACGCCGTCGGGGCGCGCGATCACGACCGCGTCGGCCGAGATCGTCTGCACGGTTCCCCCGGCGATCGGATCGCCGATCCGGTAGCCGGCGATGCGCTTGGTCAGCGGGTCCTCGAGGTACGCGATCGGCGCTCCGTCCCGTAGCACGACCCCGTGCAGGCTCGGCTTGACGACATTAATGGTCGGTCCGCCCGCCAGCCCCGTCCCGGGCGTCTCGGTGCGCGTCGGGCTGAACAGGTTTCGGCTGGCAATCATACTGTATGCCTGCGCCGGCAAGCGCTGCGGCTCGGCGCCAGGCGACGCCGCCGGAGCGCCGGCCGGCGGTCGCGAGCGGGAGGCCACCGTCGGCGGCGCCCCGACCAGCTGTTTCACGATGAGGCCGACGCACACCAACGAGATGCCGGCGAGTACGACGTTGGCGACGCGCAGGCGGCTCGGCATCAGCTCTTGGCCTTGGCCGGCGCGGCGGGCAGGACGAACCCAGAGACCGTGAGCGTGACCAGCAGGTCCTTGGGCTGGGTCATGTTGACGACGCGAATCTTGAGCTCCTGAACCGGCAAGAGCTTCGGCGCGCTGTCGAGCCGCGCGAGCAGGTCGACGAGCTGCCGGATCTCGCAGGCGACGGCGATCTCGACGGGAATCTCGAGCAGCTCGCCGCGATCGGCCGGCGGCAGGATGCGCTCGCTGCGCACCTCGGTCCGCGCCTGCGCCGCCATATCCTTCACGATCTTTTGCAGCTCCGAGGCGGCCACGGCGGGCGTGCCCGCGGTGAGGAAGCCTTCCGACAGCTTGTCGAAGCGCTTCATCGTGGCGTCGAGCTCGGCGGTGATCGCGGCGTGCCGCGTGATCAGGTCGCGCCGCTGCTGCAGCACCTGCTGACGCGTCGGCACCAGCTCGGCCGCCGACCGACTGCGCTCGAGGATCGGCTCGATCACGTACAGCCAGCCGCCCAGGATCACGGCGGCGATCACCGCCAGCCCGACCAGCATCCGCTCCCGGCGCGAGAGATTGGCGATCATCAGCGCGGGGGTCTCGGACGTCGCCCCGTCGGTCCGGGCTGCGCCCCGCTGCCGACCGCCTCGCCGGCGCTCTCGTCGCCCCTGACGGCCGGAGGCATGCCACCGGGAGGCGTGGTGGCCGGCGGCGCGATCACCGTCGGCGTGGCAGCGGGTGCGGTTGGCGCCTTCGCGGTCGGGGCCGGCGGCGCGGCGCTCGGCGCCTCCCAGGCCGCACGGATCCGGAACTGCTCGCGGTCGCGCCCGCGCGTGACGGGCGACGCGAACTCCACGCGCTCCAGGCGGGGCGAATTTTCCAGGAGCGGGATCAGCGTGCTCGCCGCCCCGGCCTGTCCGGTCAGCTCGACGCCCTTGGCATCGAACGAGAGGTACGTGATCCACGCATCGCCCGGAATGATCTCGGTCAGCTCGCGGAGCATGGGCAGCGGCTGGAGGGCCCCGGTGCCGACCTTCTCGAGGGTCGCCAGCAGCTGGCGCTTGCGCTCGAGCTCGCGCGCGGCGCGCTCCACCGTTTTCACCTCCGGATCGATGCGGGCGATCTCGGCGTTGAGCCGCGCGAGGCGGCGACCCTCGCGGAAGCCGGGGAGGAACAGCGCCGTGAGCGCCAGCAGGACGGTGGCCGCGAGCACGGCGCCCGTGAGCTTTTCCTGGCGCGTGAAGCGACGCGGCTTGATGGCCGGCGGGATGAGGTCGAGCGGCCGGATGCCGCGACGCGAGGCAGTCGCCACCGCCAGCTCGGCCGCGCCCCGCGGCTCGCCGAGGTCGGCCAGATTCCGCTGCGCCTCCTCGGTCCAGGGCGGATCGGAGATCGGGACACCGAGGTCGAGCAGCGTCGCCGCGGCGGCGCCGTCGCCCGACACCCACACCGCGTCGCACTCGCGCCAGCGTGCTCCGGCGAAGCTCCGCCGCGTCTCGGCGACGAGCGTCGCGTCGTCGGCCGCGGGGAAGGAGCGACTCCACACGAGGTCCGAGCCCTGGAGCAGCAGGAGATCGACCGCCTCGCCGGTGCGGTGGAGCCAGGCGACGCGCTGCCCGCGGTCGGTCGCGACGAGCGCCACCAGGTCGTGGGCGGCCACCGTGATCGACACGGGGCGGAGCTTTGCCTCCTCGCAGAGGCGCAGCGCGACGTCGATGACGCGGCGGTCGGCGGCCGCGATCAGCACGCGCCGGCCTTCGTTCGGCGCGCCGTCGGGCTCGGCCTCCCGGGGGAGCGGGACGAAATCGAAGGCCGCGTCGTCCGCCGGAATCGGCAGGTGCCGCTCCAGCTCGAACTTCACCATCTCGTGCGTCTCGCCCGCCACCGACGGCAGGTCGATCGGCTTGACGGTCACCACTGAGCGCGCGAGACCGATCGCCACTTTCCGCGCGACGAGATTGCGCGCGTCGAGCTCGGCGCGCAGCGCCGCCGCCGGATTCTCCGCGTCGATCGTGAAGGTTTCGTGGCGATCGCGCTGAATCGCGGCGACGCTGAGCCGGTCACCCAGCATGACGACCGCGAGCCGGAGCGCGGAAAATTTCATCATCGTAGGGTAACACCCCTCGCAACCGGCACGGAAAAAGTCACCGCAGCCGCCACCACTCGAGCACGAGGACGGAGGGCGGATCGGCCTCGGTGCGTCGCTGCACGATCGCGATCAGGCGCGCGACGACCCGATCGTCCACGATCCCCTCCGCCTCGATGCGAAACGTCCGCGTCGCGACGCTCAGGTTGCGGCCACCGAACTTTCCGGGGACGTTCGGGAACGGGCCGGCGTTGTGCCGTCCCTGCACGATCTCGCTGATCTCCGCGCTCGACAGGCCGAGCGCCTCGAGGACGTAGGGACCCGCGGTGTTCATGTTCACCGGGCCGGAGCCGCGCACGGTGAGGAGGTCGGCGAGTCCCGGACGTTCCTTGCTCCCGTTGTAGATCGCCGGCGTGATGCCCTTGATCTGGAGCAGCTCGGTGACGGACTCGAGGTTCGCATTGTGCGCGCGATAGGGCACCGGGAGCTTCAGGTAGTAGTCCTCGCTCTCGGCGCCGTTGACCCGGTGCTCCTCGTTGGGGTCGCGCCAGTCCTGGATCGAATCGCCGATCGTGTCGCGGACGCTCTTGTCGAGCTGCAGGGCCAGCAGGAGCCGGTCGATGCGATCCGGCGGCGACGCGTTGATGTTGAGCCGGGCCTCCTCGTCGGTGATGCGATACGTGTACTGGCCGCCGCCCAGCTCGGACTTCTCGCGCTTGAGCCGCGGCAGCGCGCGCCGGTCGGCGGTGTAGAACGTGAGCAGGCCGTCGTCGCCTTCCACCACGAGCGGGGCGTCGCCCACGATCTCGCGGATCGCCTGCTCGAGGGCCGCCTCCGCCAGGTGGCTGCCGATGAGCCCGTTCTTGTAGGCGCGCACCGCCGCGGCCTCGAGCCGCATCGAGTACGCGAACTCGGCGCTGACGACCGCGACCAGCGCCAGGACGAGCAGGATGAGCAGCAGGGCGAACCCGGGCTCGCCCGGCCACGCCCGCCGGCGCCCCTCGGCGTGCCCGCCCCGGCTCACTGCTCGGAGCCCACCCGGATCGACACGGTGATGGGCGGCAGCGTCTCGGCGCGGCCGCCGATCGTGCCGCCGACGCTCACCCGGATGGCGCGCGGTAGCCTCTTGGTGGCCTCGGTGTCCCACGAGCTCTGCCACGCGCCGCTGTCGTCGAGGTAGCTGAACGCGAGCTCGGTCAGCGTGGGGTCGTTGAAGACGACCGTGGCATCGGTGAACGGACCCCGATTCGGGAGCACGCGCTGGCGCATGACGAGACCGCGGCGCTCGTCGGTATCGCCGAGCTCGAAGACGACGGCGGTGAACGCGACCGGAATCGACGCGGGGTAGGGCGCCGCCTGCGTCACGAACTCGAGCCGCGATTCGGTGCCGGTGAAGAGGAGCTCCGGCGTGGGGGTGTCGCCGCGCGGGGCGTTGTACGGGTACATGCCGCTCACCGAGCGCGCCAGCGAGAGCACCACGCCGCGCAGGTGCTGGTGGGCCTCGGCGCGATCCTCGCCCTGTCGCCACGCCGCGAGCGCGATCCGGACGCCGCTGAACGCGATGACGACGAGGGCGCCGACGATGGCCAGCGCCAGCAGGAGCTCCAGCAGGGTGAACCCGCGCTGGCCGCGCCTCACCGCGGCGTTCTCACCGCCGGCGTTCTCACCGCCGACGTTCCCGCCGCCGGCTGCTCGGCCGAGGTCCGGAGCGTGACGACCTCGACCCCCCGCGTGTCGCCCCAGCGGACCTTGACGTCGATCTGGTAGACGCGCCATTTCCGGGTCGCCGGCGTCCGCTCGAGGTCGGGCGCCGGCACGACGGTCACCGTGCGCTCCCAGTCGAACGCGCCGTCCTGACCCTTGTCGTGCGCCTCGACCGGGGCGACCACCTCGCGGGCCTTCTGATCGGCGAGCAGCACGGCGCGCTGGTGGTCGCCGGCCACCTTCAAGAGACGCAGTCCCTGCGCGAACCCCTGGATGACCGCGACGACCGCCACGCTCAGGATCGCGAAGGCGACGAGCACCTCGAGGAGCGTGAACCCCGCGTTCCATCGCGCGCGCGGGCGGCCGGGACCGTGCCTCATTCGCGGCGGTTCTTCACGCGGCCGGTGACCGCGTCGATGGTGACGCGATAGACGACCGCGCCCGCGCTCAGCCGGAACTCGCCCCCGCTCGAGTTTCCCTGCGGCTCGAAGCGGACCGTCAGCGCCGACGGCGTTTCGGCTTCGATCTTCAGGCGGGCGGAGAATGTCCGCGTCCATCGGACCTCGTCCTCACCGGTCGTGACCGTCTGGAGCCGGCTCGACGGGTTGACGACGACGGCGAACGGCTGCTGCGTCGTGATGGCCTGCTCCCGCGCGTGGCGAAACGTCGCCGAGAACCCCGCGACCTCCGCCCGTGTCCGTACCGCTTCGGTACTCCGCCCGATCGCCGGCGCCACGAGCCCGACCGCGATCGCGACGATCAGCAGGGTGACGATCAGCTCGAGGAGGGTGAACCCGCGCGCACCTATCTCTGACTGCTGTCCCATGAGGTGATGTCGGCCGCTTCCCCTTCGCCGCCGGGCGCCCCGTCGCTGCCCTCCGACCAGAGGTCGTACTCCCCGTTCTGGCCGGGACAGCAGCGATACTTGTAGGCGTTGCCCCACGGATCTTTGGGAACGGCCTTCTTGAGGTAAGGGCCGTTCCAGTTGGGAACGTTCGGATTCCGCTGGAGCGCGTCCAGACCCTGGCCCGAGTTCGGGTAGCCGCCCACGTCGAGCCGGTACTGGTCGAGCGTCGCGCCCAGGAGCTCGATCTGCGCCCGCGCGGCTGCCTGCTTCGACTGGCCCACGCGGCCGAAGAGGCGCGGCCCCACGAGGCCCACCAGGAGCCCGAGCACGATGATGACAACGAGCAGCTCGATCAGCGTGAACCCCCGTTGCCCCCGGCTCCGGACGGTTGCAACGGCTCTGATCGCGGACATGAAGAATTCCGGCGAGTGATCGCGGCGGGGCACGGGCGTGGCGACAGCCCGGGTGCCCGTGCCCTGTTCAATAGGAGCCGTCGTGGTCGACGAGGGGCTCCCCGCCCTGGGTGCGAGCGGTGGCCGTCGGGTCACAGCGGGATCTCGTTGATCGAGAAGATCGCGAGCAGCATCGCCACCACGATGAACGCCACGAGCACCCCCATGCCGAGGATGATGGCGGGCTCGAGGAGCCCGAGCACCCGTTTGAGCTCGATGCGCACGTCGTTCTCGAAGGTGTCGGCCACCTTGAGCAGCATCTCCTCGAGCCGCCCGGTCTCCTCGCCGACACGCACCATGTGCACCGCGAGCGCGGGGAACTTGCCCTCGGCCTGCATCCCCGCCGCGATCGTGCCGCCGCGCGTCACGCCGTCGGCCAGCCGCCCGATGGCGCGGCCGATCGCCTGGTTGGTCATCATGTCGCCGACGACGGCGAGCGCGCCCATGACCGGCACGCCGCTCTTGAGCATCGTGCCGAGCGTGCGCGCGAAGCGCGCCGTCTCCACCCTCATCGAGAGCCGCCCGACGAGCGGGAGCCGGAGCACCGTCTGGTCCCACGCGAGGCGGCCCTCGGGCGTCCCCGTCGACACCCGCCACGCGAGGACCGTCGCGAGGATCGCGAGGAGCAGCACCCACCAGTAGTGCTGGAAGCCCGCGCTGACCGACAACAATATCTGCGTCGGGAGCGGCACGGCCTGGCCGAGGTCGGCGAAGATCGTGGCGAAGCGCGGGATCACGAACGTCATGAGGAACACGATTGCGCCGATGCCGACCGAGAAGATCACCAGGGGGTAGGCGAGCGCCGAGACGAGCGCGTCGGTGAACGCGGCGCGCGTCTCGAGGAACTCGGCGAGGCGCCGCAGCGTGACCTCGAGGACGCCGCCCTTCTCGCCCGCACGTACCATGTTGATGTACAGGCGCGAGAACGGGCGGGGGTGGTGCTTGGCGAGCGCCTCGCTGAGCGATGAGCCGCCGCGTACGCTGTTGAGCAGATCGCCGACGATCGCCTTCACGCGCGGGTTGGGCGCGAGCTCCTCCTGGATCGCCAGCGCGCGGTCGAGCGGGAGCGCCGACTCGACCAGAGTCGCGAGCTGCTGGGTCAGCGCGAGCAGGTCACGCTGGCCGACGCGCGCGGAGACGCCGAACGCGAGCCAGCGCGCGCGCTCGGCGTGGGGGACCACGCGGATCGGGAAGTAGGAATCCTTCTGGAGGCGCTCGACGACGGCCCGCGCGTCGGGCGCCTCCATCACGCCGTCGATTTTCTGGCCCCGTCGGTCGGCCGCCTGATAGACGAAGACCGGCATCTGGACTAGGCGTCTTCCTGGGTGACGCGGAGGATTTCCTCGACGGTCGTCACGCCCTCGCCGGCCTTGAGCCAGCCGTCCATCCGGAGGGTGACCATGCCCCCCTCGATCGCGTGGCGGCGGATGTCGCGGGTCGGCGCGCGCCGTAGGATGAGGCTGCGCGCCTCTTCGGTGATCGGGAACAGCTCGTAGATGCCGGTGCGCCCGCGGTAGCCGGTCCCGCGGCACTCGTCGCAGCCGCGTCCGCGGTAGAGTTGCCGGTCCGCCGCGCCCTCGATCCCGAGCGCCTCGAGGTCGGCGGCGCTGGGCGTGTCGGGGACGCGGCAGGCGGTGCAGATCCGCCGCACGAGCCGCTGGGCGAGCACGCCTTCGAGCACGGAGGCGACCAGATAGGCCTCCACGCCCATATCTTGCAGTCGCGTGATCGCGCCGGGCGCGTCGTTCGTGTGGAGCGTCGAGAAGACCAGGTGGCCGGTGAGCGCCGCCTGGATAGCGATCTCCGCGGTCTCGAGGTCGCGGATCTCGCCGATGAGGATCACGTCCGGGTCCTGCCGGACGATGTGCCGGAGCCCCGTGGCGAACGTGAGCCCGATCTTCGGCTTCACGGGGATTTGGTTGACGCCCTTGAGCTGATATTCGACCGGGTCCTCGACCGTGATGATCTTTCGGTCGGGCAAGTTGATCTTGTCGAGCGCCCCGTAGAGCGTCGTCGTCTTGCCGGAGCCCGTCGGCCCGGTGACGAGCACGATACCGTGCGGGCGCTTGATGAGCGACTCGAAGTGCCGGAGCGTGCCCGGCGCGAAGCCGAGCTTCTCGAGCGCCAGGAACACGCTCGAGCGGTCGAGCAGCCGCATGACGATCGACTCGCCATGCACGGTCGGGATCGTGGAGACGCGGATGTCCACCCGCCGGCCGGGGACCGTCACGCGGATGCGCCCGTCCTGGGGCAGCCGCCGCTCGGCGATGTTCATCTCCGCCATGAGCTTGATGCGCGAGGTCACCGCGGCCTGCAGTCGCCGCGGCGGCGCCTCCTGGTCGAACAGGATGCCGTCCAGGCGGTAGCGGATCCGGAGCGTGTCCTCGAAGGGCTCGATGTGGATGTCCGAGGCCTGGGCGGCGATCGCATTCTCGATGAGGAGGTTCACGAGCCGGACGACCGGCGCCTCGAACGCCATGTCACGGAGCTGGTTGACGTCCTCCTCGCCTTCACCCTTGCGCTCGTCTTCCATGCCGTCGACGATCCGTTGGAGCGGCGTGGCCGCTCCGTCGTACGTCCGGTCGATCGCCTCGGTGATCGCCTCCGCGGAGCTGACGACCAGCTTCACCGCGAGCCCGGTGAACTGGCGGAGGTCGTCCGCGACGACCGGGTTCAGCGGGTCGGCCGTGGCGACGGTCAGCTGGCCGTTCTCGACGCTCACGGGGCACACGGCGTACTGCCGGAGGTACTTTGCCGAGAGGTTCTTGACGATGGGCAGCGGCGACGGCAGCTCGTCGCGGGACAGATAGGCGAGGTTCTGCTGCTGCGCGAGCGCACGCAGCACCTCCTCGCTCTTGACCGCGCCGAGCGCCACGAGCGCCTCGCCCAGGCGCTCGCCGGTCGTCTTGGCGCGCGCGAGGGCTTCGTCCACGACGTCGGGGGTGGTCAGGCGTTCCTGGACCAGGATCTCGCCGAGACGGCGAAGAAGCGCTGCGATGACCATGCTATGCTCGCGTGACCATGTTAGCATACCTGACCTTCGCGACGGTCGCGGCGGCCGCCGATCTCGCGGGCGCCGTGCTCGTCGTGACCGCCCACCGGAAGGGGCAGGCGCCGCTCCGGTACTTCGTCGCCGCCGGGGCCGGCTTCATGCTCGCGGCGGCATTCGTCCGGATGCTGCCCGAGAGCGCTAACATCCCGCACGCCTTCCTCTTCGTCCTCATCGGCTACTTCGGCATTCACCTCTTCGAGCACACGGTCGCGCCCCACTTCCACTTCGGCGAAGAGGTGCATCCCGAGGCGCTCCTCGATCCCGCGGCGGGCTGGCTCGCGCTGCTCGGCCTCGGCGTGCACACGCTCTTCGACGGCGTCGCGATCGCCGCCGGCTTCATGATCGGCCCCGCGCTCGGCGCGCTCCTCTCCATGGCCGTCTTCCTCCACAAGGTGCCCGAGGGCTTCACGATCGCGTCGATCATGCTCGCCGGCGGGCACTCGCGCGCGGCGGCGGTCGGCGCGGGTGCGACGCTCGGCGCGCTGACGATCGCCGGCGCGATCGCGACCGGCTTCGTCGCCGAGCACCACGTGGGATATGCGCTCGCCGTGTCCGCCGGCGTCACGATCTACGTGGCCGCGTCGGACCTGATTCCGGAAGTGAACCGGGAGGGCGGCCCCGCGCTGGGCTGGACGGTCTTCGCGGGCCTGGCCCTGTTCGCGTTGTCCGACTGGCTCCTCGCCCCGCTCGGCGGGCGCTGATTAGCGCGCGCACCGCCGTGCTATCCTGCCCGCCATGAGCGTGCGAGCAGCGCTCGTGCTGCACGGTCCCAACCTCAACCTCCTCGGCTCGCGGGAGCCGTCGGTCTACGGGCGCGTGACGCTCGCGCAACTCGACCGCCTGATCCGCGAGCACGCCCGGCGCCGAGGCATGCGCGTCGAGTGCCGTCAGTCGAACGTCGAAGGCCAGCTGGTCGACTGGCTACAGTCGGCGGAGGGCGCGGGCTTCGGCGGCGTCATCCTCAACCCCGGCGCGTACACTCACTACTCGATCGCGCTGCGGGACGCCGTCGCCTCCATCAAGCTCCCGGTCGTCGAAGTTCACCTCTCCAACGTGCACGGGCGCGAAGAGTTTCGCCGCCACTCGGTGATCGCCGCCGTCGCGCGCGGCCAGATCTCGGGCTTCGGCACGCAGAGCTACTTGCTCGGGCTCGACGCGCTCGCGGCGCTCGCGCGCGCGCGTCCGCTTGCGCGCGCCCGTCGGTGAATCGCCGCATCCGCGCCGCCGTCTAACCGGCGACGTGCGCGGGGCGCGCGGGTGATCCGTGCCGGACCTCGACGATCTCGCCCTGGTCGAGCGTTGCCGCTCGGGCGACGTCACGGCGTTCGAGCCGCTGGTCCAGAAATACCGTCAACGGGTCTACCGCCTCGCGTTCAACGTCCTGCGGGACACGGAGGAGGCGTGGGACGTCGCCCAGGAGGCGTTCATCCGCGCGTGGGAAGGGCTCCCGTCGTTCCGGCGACAGTCGGCCTTCTACACGTGGCTGTTCCGAATCACCATGAACGTCGCGTCCGATCGCGCCCGAGCGCGGGCCGCGCGCGGGCGGGCCTTTGGGACCGAGCGCGTCGACGAGGAGCAATGGGACCGCGAGCTGATCGACTCGGGTGAGGCGCCCGACGCGCGTGCGGCGCGCGCCGAGGAGCGGCGGCGAATCGAGCGCGCGCTCGACGCTTTGCCGGAGCATCACCGCGCGATTATCATGTTGAGTGATCTCGAGGGCCTCTCGTACCGCGAGATCGCAGAGGTGCTGGGGATCCCGATGGGAACCGTCATGTCGCGTCTGCACCACGCGCGCAAACGCCTGCGCGCGGCGCTCCGCCCCCTGCTCGGCGTCGTGCTCGCCCTGCTGGCGCTCCTCGGCACGACCCCCGTGGCGGCGCAGCAGATCGTGCTCTTCGGGACCCGCGTCGTTCTCGCCAGCGACACGCCGCCGCCGCCCGGCATGCGGCTCGCGCCCGCGGGGCCGGACGAGCGCCTCCAAAGCTTCCTGCCGAAGCTCCGGCAGCTTTTCCGCTACAAGGAATACACGTCGCTCGAGCGCTACCGGGCCGAGGTGCCTGTCGGCGCGACCCAGCGCTGGCCCGTACCCGGCGACCGCCAGCTCGAAGTCACGCCGGAGAGTGTCCGGGGGGCCACGCTGAAGCTCAACGTGCGCCTCACACGCGGAAGTCTCACCGAGGTCACGACCAACATCCAGACGCAGTCGGGCAACCCCGCGGTCATCGGCGGGCCTCGCTACGGTGACGGTACGCTCATCATCATCGTGTGGGGCCACCCCAACCCGTGATCGGAGCGTAGGGTGAGCACAGGCGAGGACCGATACTTCCAGGAGCGGGCCCGGATCGAGCAGGGCCACACGAAGTACCGCGAGAAGCTTCGCGAGGAAGGCAAGCTCTTCGTCCGCGACCGCCTGAAGCTCCTCCTCGACCCCGGCTCCGACTTCCAGGAGGACTGGCTCTTCGCGCGCTCGCAGGAGCCGGACACGCCGGCGGACGGCGTCGTGACGGGGGTCGGCCGGGTCGGCGGCCGCCCGGTGTGCGTCATGGCCAACGACTACACGGTCAAGGCCGGCTCGTGGGGCGAGAAGACCGTGCAGAAGATCGTGCGCATCCAGGAGAAGGCCGCGCGCCTCCGCGTGCCCCTTCTATACCTTGTGGACGCCGCCGGCGGTCGCATCTCGGAGCAGATCAAGATCTTCCCCGGGCGCTTCCACGCGGGGCGCATTTTCTACAACGAGGTGCAGCTCTCGGGCGTCGTGCCCCAGGTCTGCATCCTGTTCGGCCCCTCGCCGGCGGGCTCGGCGTACTTGCCGGCCCTCACCGACGTCGTGATCATGGTGGACGGCAAGGCGTCGCTCTACGTCGGCAGTCCGCGGATGGTCGAGATGGCGATCGGCGAGAAGACGACGCTCGAGGAGCTCGGCGGCGCGCGGATGCACTGCGAGGTCTCCGGGTGCGGCGACGTGCTCGCGGCGTCCGACGAGGAGGCGATCGAGCTTGCCAAGCACTACCTCGGGTACATGCCTCAGTCGTACCGGGAGCTGCCGCCCACGCGCGACGCCATCGACCCCAAGGCCGGCAGGTCGATCGACGAGATCGTGCCCTACGACCAGCGGAAGTATTTCGACATGTACGAGGTCATCGACCGTGTGGTGGACGCGGGGTCGTGGTTCGAGATCAAGCGCCTCTTCGCGCGCGAGATCATCGTCGGCTTGGCGCGCCTCGGCGGCCGGCCCGTCGGGATCGTCGCCAACCAGCCGAAGGTGAAGGGGGGCGTCCTCTTCGCGGACTCCGCCGACAAGGCGGCGCGGTTCATCTGGCTCTGCAACGCCTACAACATCCCCCTCGTGTACCTCGCCGACGTCGCCGGGTTCATGGTCGGGACCAAGGTCGAGCGCGACGGGATCATCCGCCACGGCGCGAAGATGATCTTCGCGACCTCGCAGGCGACCGTGCCGAAGATCTCGGTGATCGTCCGCAAGTGCTACGGTGCCGGGCTGTACGCGATGTGCGGGCCGGCGTTCGAGCCCGACGCGGCGCTCGCGCTCCCGCAGGGGCAGATCGCGATCATGGGGCCCGAGCCGGCCGTGAACGCGGTCTACTACAACAAGATCATGGAGCTGCCCGAGAGCGAGCGCGCGGCCTACGTGAAGGCGAAGCGCGAAGAGTACGCGCGAGACGTCGACATCGCCAAGCTCGCCTCGGAGATGCTCGTGGACGACATCGTGCCGGGCTCGGTGCTCCGCGACGAGCTGCTGAAGCGCCTCGCGTACGCGCAGACCAAGGTCCACGAATTCCCGCCGCGCCGCAACGGCGTCTACCCGGTGTAGCGCCGCCCGGCGTTCCCGGTGGCGCGCTAGGGGAGAAACCAGCCGCCGATCACGCTGATCACGAAGAAGATGGCGGCGGCCGCGACGATGACTGTCGCCGCATACCCCACGACGTTCTGTTGGGGCACCCTCATGAGCACGGGCGCACCCAGGTAGAGGAGGTAGAGGCTGTAGAAGCCCAGGAGCACCAGGAAGTCCAGCGCCGGGATCAGGCGGAAGCCGCCGGCCAGCAAGGCGGGGGTGCTGGAATAGGCCGCAAGCTTGAACGCCTGGCGCTGATCCTCCCAGCCCGAGAAGAATGGGGTCAGGCGCTCGATGATGACCGCGAGCACGTAGATGCCGATCAGGCTGGAGACGTACGTCACGACGGCCTGGGTGATGGAGTTGCCGAATGCCACGCGGTAGTGCCCCGTCACGGGGTTACCATAGCCGATCACTGAGAGCCCGACGACCGAGGCCAGGGGGCCGATGGCTGCCAGCGGGGCGACGTACGACAGGTACAACTCGCTCATACGCGAGCGCTCCCCGGCGATCACCGTCCACTCCTCTTGTGGCCGCAGCAAGATATTCGTGACCCGATCTTGTAGGCTCATCCCGTCCCTCCTTTCGCATTCCTGATCGAAACCGGGACGTCCGATCTAAGCTTTCGGGCCCTGTCGCGGAATTGAATGACCCCGGCACTCAAGCCCGTTCGCCGCTCCCCACGCAGTCGGCGTGTGGATCGACACGGTGAAGCCTCCGGCGAGCGCGTAGGCGACACCACCGGCTCGAGCGCCTCGGCGATGCGACGGAGCTCAACATAGAGGTCGAGCACCGCCGTCCACTCTAACACCGAGCGCGCTAGGGTCCCGACCAGACGAAGGCGGAGTAGTGGCCGTTGCGGCCGGTGTGGTTCCAGTTGAGGCCGTGGTCCCGGTAGGACATCCGGACGGCGCGCGCGGCGGCCAGCCGGGTGGAGACCGGGTGCCTGACGTTGTCGATCCAGGTCTCGGTGTCGGGCTGGCGCCCCTCGATACCCTCGATCTCCACCTCCAGGTGATCCCCGATGCGCGCCGAGCGCCGCCGGCCGTCCTTGCCGAACTCGATGGGCGCCACACGCGTCGGCAGCCGCTTGGTCGCGAGGCCCCAGAGTACCCCGAGGACGCCGCCGGCGTGACCGGTGAAGATCTGTTCCAGCGCGCGGCGCTGCCCGTCGCTCGCCCGCTGGTCGAGGTAAGCGCCGATGGTCCAGTTCCCCTCGCCCATCGGGCCGGGGGTGTGGATGACGAGCGCGGCATGGGTGCCGCCGAGGTCGAGCCGCCCATACTGACCTCGCTCGATGCGGAAGACCAGGGGTACGTCGCAGTGACCCTCGGTCGGTCGCGCCGTTGCGCCGCCTCGCGCGTTGCGCGGCCCCAAGAGACAGGGACACAGAACCTCGCAGTTGCAGTTCTCGAGGTACTCGCCTTCGATCCGCCAGGGCTCTGCCATGGTTCGCGTGCGCCTCCGAAGTGCCGTCGAGTCCCGCGATTGTTGCTGCAGGGCCGAGCCCGTGTCAACGACAAGCCGTTCCACCGTGCTAGCATCGCCGGGTGACGGGCCTTGCCCTTGCTGTGCGCTTCCTGACGATCGTGCCGCTGCCGGGGCGCACGGCGCACGACGTGGACGCGCTCGGACGCGCGGCGGTCTGGTTCCCGGTCGTCGGGCTCGGCATTGGGTTCGTGCTGGTCGGCGTCGAGCGCGTGACGAGTGTCCTCTTCCCCTCGCTCCTCGCCGCGCTCCTCACGGTGACCGCGTGGAAGGTCTTGACCGGCGGCCTCCACCTCGACGGCCTGGCGGACTGCCTCGACGGCCTCGTCGGTCGCGACGCCGAGCACCGGCTCAGCATCATGCGCGACAGCCGTATCGGCGCCTTCGGCGCGATCGGTCTCATCCTCTTCCTGCTTCTCGAGATCGCCGCGGTCGCCGAACTCCCGGCCGGCCTGCGCTGGCGCGCGCTCCTCGTTCTGCCGTCGCTCGCCCGGGCGACCCCGCCCCTCCTCGCGCGGTGCTTTCCGCCGGCGAGGGTCGAGGGCCACGGCGCTGCGTTCCGAGCCGGCCTCCGCGCGAGCGCGGCGCCGATCGCCCTCGCGCTGGCCCTGGTCCTTGCCTGGCTGGGGCTCGGCGTCGCCGGGCTCCTCGTCGCTGCGGCAGCCATCGTGGCCGCCCTCGGGCTCGCGGGCTTCATGGCCGCACGCCTCGCGGGGGTCACGGGCGACGTGCTCGGCGCGGCGGTCGAGGTCGCCGAGTTGGCGGGGCTCCTCGCGGTGTCGGCATGGGCGCACGTCAAACCCTGATCTACCTCCTGCGCCACGGCGAGGTGGTCCTCGCCGAGACGCGCCGGTTCATCGGCCACCTCGACGTGCCGCTCTCCGCGCACGGCGAGCGGCAGAGCCGGGCGCAGGCCGCGCGGCTCGCCGGCGCCCGGCTCGCCGCGGTGTTCACGAGCGATCTCGAGCGCGCGCGCCGCACCGCGGAGATCATCGCCTCGCCGCACGGGCTCACCCCGACCATGATCCCTGCGCTGCGGGAGATGGCGATGGGCCGCTGGGACGGGCGGACTGCCGAGGAGATCCGGCGCAGCGAGCCGGCAGCATTTGCGGACTGGATGGCGCGCGTCGGCGAGGTCTCGTTCCCGGAGGGCGAGAGCGTTCCTGAGCTCCGTGCCCGCGCCTGGCCCGCGTTCGTAGCGATCGTGGCCGCGCACGCGGGTGAGTCCATCGCCATCGTCGCTCACGGCGGGACGAACCGCGCGCTGCTCTGCACCGCGCTCGGGCTCGAGCTCCACCGGATTCTCGCGCTCGGTCAGGACTACGGCGCGCTGAGCGTGCTGGAGCGCGTCGCCGAGGGGTGGCGCCTCGCGCGGCTCAACGAGCCGCCGATGCTATAATGCGCGCGCTTTCTGAGCCACCATTTGGAATGAAAGGCGACATGCGAAGCGGAGCCGGGGCGCACCTCGTCTCAGGCCGCCCGCCGAACGCGCCGGGCTCGCGGCCCCCGTTACAATGACGCCCGCTCCCGACCGGCTGCTCGCGATGTACGCCGGGATGCTTCGCGTGCGCCTCTTCGAGGAGCGCGTGCGCGAGCTCTTCGCCGGCGGCAGGATCCCGGGCTTCCTCCACACGTCGGTCGGCCAGGAAGCGGTCGCTGTGGGCGTGTGCGCGGCGCTGCGCCCGGACGACTACGTGCTCTCGATGCCACGCTCGCGGACTCGGTGCGGCGCACGCACCGCGTCGTCATCGCCGAGGAAGGGCCGATGCGCGGGTCCACGGGGGCGTGGCTCGCCTGGGTGATCATGGAGGAGTGCTTCGACGATCTCGACGCGCCGATCGCGCGCGTCGCCGGCCCCAACG
>WNGH01009822.1_pt1 | contig 18732 bp, 20 predicted proteins | sample 5400631 | NCBI WGS metagenome assembly WNGH01 (sample SAMN13153373, study PRJNA577476) | soil metagenome | isolation source: 115 cm soil or saprolite under Garry oak tree replicate 1 | place: USA:California | collected 2016-06-15
TCGGCTCCATGGATCCTCGACTCGATCGCGACGGACTTCCCTTGCTCCGAGAGTTTCTTCGCTGCGAGGTCGTTGAGGATCCATCGCTCGTCGCCGACCTTCGCGACGACGTATTCCGCGTCCGGATCGACCCACAGGTTCGTCTGGCCGAACACGGTCTCCGGCCGGATTGTCGCCGCCACGAGGAACCGGCCATCGGCCAAGGGGAACTTGAGCAGCGTGTACTCCATTGGGGTCTCGCCCTCGCCCTCGAGCCGATCGTGGTCCCCGATCGGTGCCTGGTCTTTCGGGCACCAGATGACCGGGTGCTTGTCGATCCGCACATAGCCACCGTCCTTGAGGCGGTGGAACTGCCAACGCACGAATGCGTCGTAGGGCGGGTTCAGCGGCGTCGTGATGAACGACCGCGTCCAGTCGACGGCTGCCCCGAGGGCCTTCAAGTCCTCCATCGTGGCGGCCGGGAAGACTTCAATCCAGTGCATCGGATCGGCGAACTTCGGGATCTCGCGGTCGGGGATGCCCATCGCCCGGAGGATCTCCCACTGCTTCGGCTCCTTCTCCGCGATCCGTTTCGCGGCTCCCAAGATCGGGAGGCCGGTGCAATGGAACGCCTGGGGATGGAGGACGTTGTAACCAAGCATCCGGCGGAAACGAGACTGGAACTCGGCCCGCAGGAACGACGTACCGAACCCCAGGTGCTGATATCCGTTCATATACGGATACGGCACGGTGGAATACCATTTCGGCCGGCCGGGGTCCGCGCGCGCGACGTACACGCGCTCCCGCTCCCACGCGGATTGCCACTTCGCCTCAATCTGCCGCAGGTCGCCCGGTTCTGCGACGCCCCGGGCCTTCGTCGGCGCGCGGGCGAGCGCGTGCGCCCGCCCTTTCTTCGGCCGGATGGGGGCGCGACGGGGCTTAGGCCTGGCCCGCGGTCGAGGTCGAACGCTTCGTCTCGCGGCGCGGCGGGTCTGCGACTTCTTCCGTCGACCGCGGCGGGCACGGGACTTCTTGGCCACGCGCGCACATAGGGACGATTCTCGTAAAGCTTTTCGCGGGGCATCGAAGGGTGAATCGCCGCTCGTTCGTGGCTCCGCCGGGCCGTCTTCCATATGGCATACAAAATAAAAATCCGAGGCCCATTCCACGCCTGGTTTCGCGCCACGATGGAGGCCCTTTGTCCTACGTCGTATGACAATTGACAAAGACTATATGTACCGTGCGCCAGGATACGGCGGACAACACGCCGAAAATTGCGCGAATGGTGTATGACCTCGTCATACCTGTTCTCGCGGTTCAGGCGAGGGATTCGGATGGACGAAAACGAGCGGATCACATTGCGGCTCGAGAAAGAAAACCTCGAGCTGATCGACGCGTTCCTGAAAGGGAGCACGTCGCATGGGAACCGCTCCCAGCTGGTCCGCGACGCGGTCCAGGCGTATATCCAGACGATCCGCGAGGGCGGCGACACGGTCAAAACGGGCGACAAGGACGGAGTCATCCCTCCATGAACCGCACGCGCGTGTCGGATGCCGGAAGGGAGTCACCTCGGACGACGGAAAAAGGGAACGGATGGGAACCTGTCATGAAGGGATGGGATGCACGCCTTCAGCGGAGTGAACTGCCTTCTGGCCTCCTTCGATCGGTAGCAGGATGAGTGGAGGCCGGACGAATGGTACCCAGGGATTACGTCGAAGAAGTCATCAGCAGCCTGTTTGAGGACGCCGTGGACCCGAAAATCTCCGTCGTCGGAGTCGGGGGCGCGGGCGGCAAGATGGTGAGCACGCTCTACGACCGCGATATCAAGGGCGTCGAGACGATCGCGGTCAACACGGATCCCTCCGGGCTCTCGAAGACCGAATGCGACGTGAAGATTCTGCTCGGTCAACCGGCGGACGGGGACCGGATCGCCGGAGCCCGCGCGTCCGCCGAAGACCAGGAAGGGTCCCTGCGCGATTCGCTCTCCTCGGACATCGTCTTCGTCGTCGCGGGACTCGGCGGAGCCGCTGGGACCGGAGCCGCGCCCGTTGTTGCGCGGGCCGCACGCGCGAACGGGGCGGTAACGATCGGCGTTGCGATCCTGCCGTTCGAGATCGAAGGTCGGACGGAAGCCGCCCGACAAGGGCTCGAAGAGTTCCGTCGCGAGGCGGACAGCGTGATCGTCGTGGAGAACGACTCGCTGAACCGGTTCGCCGACCAAATGTCATTCAACGAAGCGATGCAAGTCATCAGCTACATGGTCGTCACAATCGTGCAAGGCGTCGTCGACCATCTGACCAAGTCGTACCTCACGACCCTCGCCGAGGAAGTCGAGAACGCGGCGAAGGAGATCGAGGAGCAGAACAACCACGCGATCCACGTCGAGGTGCAGCCGCCGGAGACGGTCCAGGCGGCCTGGGACGTGGGCCCGGTCGCCTTCAACGACGACGGCTTCATCGGGCTCCGCTGAGACACGCTCAACAATCCTCCCCCCAACCAACGCCCACCCGCGAGGGCTTCGGGCGATCTCCGCCGCAAGGCGGGGAGCGGCCCTCGCGACCTCTTTCTTTGCCTGGATGGAGGGGCGGATCGACGGAAGCTAACCTTGAACAAGGTTGACTCCGCGGGGCCCGCGAATACCTTCTTGCTCGGCCGAAGAAATCCCGGCTCCATGGTTACTCACCGGGAGACGATTCCACTCGAGACCGCCGAGGCGTACAGGCGATCGACATCACGGACCGCGTTGCGAAAGTGATCGAAGAGTCCGGTGTCCGCGACGGCCTCGCCTGCGTCTTCACGCCATCGTCGACGAGTGCGATTGTCACCAACGAGTTCGAACCGGGACTCATGGAGGAAGACATCCCGAAGGCGCTGGATCGGCTCTTCCCGTCGTCGATCGAGTACGGGCACCAGCGCCGGTGGCACGACGGAAACGGCCACAGCCATGTCCGCGCTACGTTCCTAGGACCGAGCCTCACCCTCCCGATCGTCGACGGCCGCGCAGCCTTGGGGACGTGGCAGCAGATCGTCTTCCTCGAGCTCGACAACAAACCGCGGCATCGCGAGGTCCTCGTCCAAATCGTGGGGGACGGCCCAGACAGGACATTGCAATGAGAAGGCGACCGAAATCCTCTGGACGGCCGGTCACGGAACTACTGCACCCGGAAGTTGGAGCGGCAAGTTTTAAGCCGACGGGATGGTAAGGCGCGGCGGGTCGATCCCATCCCGAAGGACGTGCAGGGCGAGAGGGTCACGAACTCGTTCCGGCTCAACAAGGTCGGCGTGACCGGCGTTGTGAAACCCGTCCAAGTGCGTCGTCCGAATCGAACGCTGACGTTGACGACAACCCTCGATCTGTTCGTCGACCTGCCTCCGGACCAGAAAGGGTCGCATCTCTCGCGGAACATGGAGGCAATCAATGAGGTCGTCGATCGCTCGGTGCGCGAGCCGGTCGACAGCCTGGAAGAGCTGACGGAGACCATCGCGCGTTCTCTGTTGAAACGGCACGAGTACGCGACGACCTCCGAGGTCTGGGCCCAAGCCGACTATTTCCTCGAGCGCACGTCCCCTTCGGGCCGGACCTCGCTGGAGCCGTACCGCCTCGTCGCGCGGGCGAATGCACGGCGCGGGTCCCCGGACGTCGAGCGCTCGATCGGCGTCGAGGTCGTCGGAATGACCGCCTGTCCGTGCGCCATGGAAACGGTCCGGGAGGACCTGTTGCAGGCCCATCCGGAGATCGCGAAGTGGCCGGATGGCATACCGATCATCACACACAACCAGCGCAACCGGACGACCGCGATCTTGCAGGAACCGCCGGGCCATGAGATCGAGGCCGATGAACTCGTCGACATCGTCGAAGAGTCCCTGTCGGCGCCGACGTTCGGTCTGCTCAAGCGGCCGGACGAGGGCCGCCTCGTCGAGATGGCGCACCGAAATCCGAAGTTCGTCGAGGATGTCGTGCGCGACGTCTTGGACCGGCTTCTGAAGCGTTATCCGAAGATGCCGGACACCACCTGGGTGCGGGTGAAGTCCGAGGCCGAGGAGTCCATTCACAAGCACAACGCGTTCGCGGAGCGGTCGACCACGTTCGGCGAACTGCGCGCGCTCTGAACGTTTTGGCGAAGGCTGATGGCCTCGAAACGCGATGACGCCGCCATGGCGGTGCCGGCGCTTTGCCACCTCTGCAGCCGCCCCACCTTGCGATCCTGCCGCAATTGCGGCCGGCCCGCATGCGACGAGCATATCGCCGGAGGCGTGTGCGTCGAATGTCGCGTGGGCCGAAGGGGCCGGGCTCCTGGCGTCCGAGTCGCGTGATGGCCTCAGAGGATCCGCTTCGCATCCTCTTTCTCGATGCCTAAGGCCCGCAAGGCGTACGTCAACGCCTTCTGTCGGATCATGTCCCGGGTCTTGTCGTCAAGAAACTGTTCCATGACGAGGGGCGCCTTCCGCGCATATTGAATAGCGAACTCGGACCAGTAAAACGGCGCGTTCTCCTCGTCCAGCTTCGCCGCGGCGTTGTACTGTTCCTCCGCGTCGTTGAAACGTCCGAGATCGACGCAGAATGAGGCGAGGGCGTCCCGGAACTGCGGGTTCTCGCCGTCCAAGTCGATCGCTTTCTTGTAAAGCCCGAGAATTTCGTCCGGCTCGACTTTCGGCACCCCCAGGGCCGCCTCGGCTTTCCCGAAGAACGCGACCGCGTTGGCCGGATCGGCCTTCGTCGCCTTGTCGAAGTGTTTGTACGCGGCATCGTAATCGAGCTGTCCGAGGGCCTGTTCGCCCGCGCTGATGTCGTTCTCGGCGGAGGAAGCCACGGAGATCCCCTCGACCGCCATGATCAGTCGTTCGAGGCCGAGGCCCCAGGCGAGCACGGGCGCCTTCAGGCCGAGCGGCTCCGTCACCTCCGGCCGGAAGATGCCGCTGCCGCCGAGCTCCATCCAACGGCCATCGGGCAGCTGGACCTCCGGCTCCATGCTCGGCTCCGTGTACGGGAAATAGCCGGGACGGAACTTGGCGCGTGTGAAGCCGAGCCGACGGTAGAACTCCTCGATCACGCCGATCAATTGAGCGAGGTTCGCGCCTTCCTCCATCACGACGCCCTCGATCTGATGGAATTCCGGCAGATGCGTGAAGTCGATCGCATCCGGGCGGAAGACGCGTCCGATGATGAACGCCTTCTGCGGCGGGTCCGGGTGCTCGCCGAGCCATCGCAAGGTGATCGGCGTCGTGTGAGAACGAAGGACTGCGCGTTCCGCCTCCTTGCGGTCCCACTTGTACCGCCAACCCGTACTCCCGGTCGACCCGCCGGTCTCGTGGGCCTCCGCCACGCGGCGCACAATTCCTTCGTCGGGGAGGGGCATCGTCGCGGGCTGCGACAGATAGAACGTGTCGAGCTGGTCCCGCGCCGGATGGTCTTGCGGCTGGAACAGGGCATCGAAGTTCCAGAACGCGGAGAGGACGAAGTCCCCCTGGATTTCCGTGAAGCCCATGCTCAGGAAGATTCGCCGGATCCGTTCGATGTAAGCGCCGAGGACGTGCCGCTTCCCCGGTCGGATGAGCGGCGCGAACGCCTTCGTGTCGTAACGCCGGAAGTCGACGCCCCGCCATTTGCCGGACCGAAGGAGATCCGTCGTCGGCTGGGCCACCTCTTCTTTGAGTTCGATTCCGGCGGCGAGGACCCTTTGACCGGCCGCGGTGAGGGCAATCTCCCGCCGGACGGATTCCCGCTCCTTCACCAGCTCGCGCCGGGACTTCAGATCCCGCAAGAGATGCGGATCAATCGAGTCCTCCGTCAGCTCCCCTTTTGCGAGCCGGGCGAGGAGGATCTCATCGGGCCCTTTCGCGTTCGCGGCCGCGCGCCCCGCGGGGGAGACGACGACGAAACTGCCGCCCGGCCCCTTCGACACGTCCGCCCAGCCCTTTCGACGCTGCCATCCCAAGGCGACCGCGAGCTCGGCGTCATCGAACTGGCAGGCGGCCTTGAGTCGGGCCACCTCGATTCGGCCGCCCGCCTTGATCGCGGCCTTCAGCGCCTTCCGTTCGGGCAGCTGGCGCCTCGCGACCTCGGGCCTCGCGAGCCGGTACGAATGGACGACCCGTTCTTTCATCGTGACGAGGCCTTTCGCCTGGAGCCAGGAGGCGGCGTTCATCACCTCGACGAGCTCATGGAACTTTCCCGCGGCACGAATCTCCTCGGGCGATGCCTTCTGAACCTTGCCGAGCGCCAAGAGGACTTTCTTCTCGAGGTAGCTAAGCTCCACCGCACCGGGAGGCATCCCGCGCCGCATGGGACCCTCGCGTTATATGTCTTTGTCGGGCCGCCGCCGATTCTCTCCCGGTGACGGGATTTCTCAGCCCTGAGAACTACGACACGTCCTATATATGACAAAACGGAACATCGAGCGCTCCGGTGAATCAGCCGACGCCTTCGAACGCACGAGCGAAAGCCCCGACCGAGGTGCCCTGAATGGAGGACCGGTTTCCGACCAACTATTCGATCCTGTTGTGCGGTCCGCCGGGCGTCGGGAAGTTCGAGTATCTTGTGGAAAGGATTCGGGACGACCTCCGAAAGGGCGAGCGCGTCGTCTTCGTGACCTTAGATCTCCATCCGAACGAGATCCGGGCACGGGCGAAGGCGTTGCACCTCGACCTGGAGCCCGTCGAAGGCAAGTCGTTCGTCTTCGTCGACTGCTACAGCGCGACCACGTCGGAGCGGCCCGAGACGACGGTCGGAAAGAAGACGTTCCTCGTCTCGAGCTTCAGCAATCTCGAAGGCATCGGGATGGCGATGAGCAAGGCGGGCCAAGAGATTGGGACGCCAGTCCGCATTTACTTCTACACCGTATCGACGCTGTTCCTGCACAACTCGACGCAGGCGATCGCGAAGTTCTTCCAGATCGTCACATCGCGAGCGAAGACGAACCTCGGCTTCATTCTGTACGCGGTCCACGAAGGCGTCCACGAACCGATGACGATGAACCTGTTGCGATCCCTCGTCGACGGCGTCGTCGAGATGCGCTTCACGGACGGAATGGGACACGAGGTCCGGGTCCACCACATGCGCGGGTACCAGGTCGACGCGTCGTGGCATCCGTTCGCCCAACTCCCGGAGGCGGTAATCTCGCGATGATGCAGTCTCCGCCGAAAGCCATGGCGCCGCGTGCGAAGACCGGGATCCCGGTCCTCGACGAACGGCTTCAGGGAGGATTCCCGCGTCCGTCCACGCTCCTCCTGTTCAGCGACAAGCCGACGGAGAAACGCTTGTTCGGTGAGAACTTCGCGATTCAGGGTGTGAAGGCGGGGGAGACCTGCGTGTATGTGGACTTCTTCCGCGCCCCGCAGCTCGCCCGCGGCGAACTGAAGCGCTTCGGTCCGGTGGACCCCGCGAAGCTCGTGTTGGTCGACGCGACGTCGTCCCAGCTCCTCCTCCCGAGCCATGAGAAGTACCACATCGACAACATCGACAGCCTCGCGAACATCCGCGAGGCGATCGTCGCCGCCATGGTGGGGGAGCGGCCCGGTCGCATCGTCGTGGATTCGATGGAGTTCCTCGTAGACCGTTTTCCCAAGGAGGACGTCCTGAGGCTGTGGCGCGAACTGATCGAGGCCGCCCGGTCGGCCGGGACGGTGATCTGTTTCCTGTTCATCAACTGGACCCTGATGGAGCGGGAGCTCGACGAGATCCGCGCGATGTCGGACTTCGTCGTCGAGTTCCAGTCCTCCCTCCGAGGCGGAATCATCCGCAACTCGATGCGCATCTCGCAAATGGAGTCGAACGGAATCCGGACGAACTGGATCCCGTACGCGTTCAAGGATTTGGTCGGGTTGACCGTCTACTTCCCGCGGATCCTGGTCACGGGCCCGTTCAACGCCGGGAAGTCAACGGTCGTCAAGGCCGTCTCCGAGAAGTCCATCAGCATCGACCGGATGGGTACGACGGTCGCCTTCGACTACGGGAACGTCAACATCACGGGAATCGAGGCCGAGATCTTCGGCACCCCGGGTCAGGAGCGGTTCGAGTTCATCTTCAAGATCTTCGCACGTGAGGTGAGCGGCGTCCTCCTGGTCGTCGATGCGAGTCATCCGGACGAGCTGTCCCGGGCGCGTCAGATGCTGGACCTGGTCGGGCCCCGGATCCCGTACGTCATCCTCGCGAACAAGAGCGACCTTCCGGGCGCGATCGCTCCAGAAGAAATCGCGCACCGCATGAACCTACCCGACGACGTGCCGGTCATCCCGACGGTCGCCACGGAGAACAAGGGCGTGCGGGACGCCCTCCTGATTCTCGCCGAGATGATCATCGGGGTGCGATAGGATGCTCGGCGACGCGGCGCGACGTCTCCAGGCAATCCTCACGGAGCTCCGGAGGCTGCCTGCCGTCCTCGGAGCGACGATCGCCCGCCGGGACGGAATCCTAATCGCGCACGCCCTCCCGAAGACGATGGACCCGAAGAAGATCGCCGCGATGGCCGCCGCGATCGTTGGCACGTCGGAGATGGCCGTCGTCGAGATGGGCCTCGGAACGTTCAACTCGTCTATCGTGGACACGCACATCGGCAAGATGATCGCGACCGGTGCAGGCGAGGAGGCGATCCTCGTCACGATGGTTCGGAACGAGGCGAACATGGGTCTCCTCCTCCTCAGCGTCGACCGGGCGGTCCAATCAATCTCGGACATCCTCAAGGCAGCGGAGGTGCCCGCGTGACCGATGTCTGGGTGCGCCTCGAGGAGACGATCGACGAACTCTCCCGGGTGTCGGACATCAAGTCGGCGGCGGTCGTGCGGCGTGACGGTCTCGTCGTCACGCACACCCTCCCGGACGGGGTGGACCCGAAGATGGTCGCGGCGATGACGGCGGCGATCGTCGGCACCTCGGAGATGGCGACGATCCAGCTCGACCAAGGCCGGTTCGTGCGCGCGATCATCGAGTCCGACGAAGGGAAGCTCCTGAGCCTCGGCGCGGGGGACGAGGCGCTCCTAGTGGCCCTCGTGTACGACGATGCGAATCTCGGGCTCGTCCTCCTAGCGATGGAACGAGCGGCGAAGCAGGTGGAGAAAATCCTGCGGGACAGTGCGGGATGAACGGAATCCAGGGAGATGCCCATGCCAACAACTAAGGAAGGACTTCAGCGGCTCCTGGACTTCTTCGTGTACGGGATGCTGCGCGCGGCGGAGTCCCTCGGGAACGCCCCGGTCTTCCTGCGGTCGATCGAAGAGGAAGGACTTCGGAAGTTCCTGTTGATTAACTTCCCGAACTTCAAAGCGTCAGCGAACGCGAAGGAAGCTTGCGAAGCGTATACGAAGTCAATCGACGAGGGCGGACTCTTCGCGACGACGGACACGATTTTCACCGGCGACGAGGACACGGTCCACGCTGAGATCGGGGACCTGTGTCCGTACCGGCGCGTGTGCACGATGCGCCACGACGAGCGCCACCCGGTCTACTGCATACGCGCGTTCGCGTTGGCCGAGATGCTCCGGATCCGGCTCGATGCTGATTTCGATTGGAAACTCGATCGGTTCGGTCGGCCGTGTCGCGTCACCTTGTCCCGAACCCACTGGGGGTAGCACGATGGGGACGAAGAAAATCCCGACGTTCATCGAGGGCCTCGACGACGTCCTCGGCGGCGGTTTCCCGGTCGGACACGTCGTGCTCGTCTCCGGCTTGCCCGGGACGATGAAGTCCACCTTGACGTACGCAATCCTCCACGCGAACGCGCGTCAGAGGGACGCAAAAGGCTTGTACGTCTCCCTGGAGCAGACACGACCGAGCCTCGAGGCCCAGATGGCCGCGATGGGGTTCGACGTGGAAGCGGTCCGGTCGGACGTCCACATCCTGGATGTCGGCACGATTCAGAAAGAGGTCGGGAAGAGCGCGTCGAAGCCGTGGATGGACTTCCTCCGGCGGACGATGACGACGAAGAAAGACATCGATCGAGTGGCTGCGGGACCTCGGCGCGACGACCCTCGTCCTTGCGGAAGCCGCGTCGGAGGCGTCGTACCTCGGACTCGAAGTCCCGCAACCGCGGCGAGACGAGGCGTTCCTCGCGGACGGGATCATCGAGCTCAAGATGCACCCGATCTCGGATGTCGAGATCCAGCGCCGAATCCGGGTCCAAAAGATGCGGGGCTCCCACCACAAGACGGGATTCTCCGCCCTCGTGTTCGACGAGGGGCACTTCCAAGTCGTACCGGTCATCAGTCCGTAGGTGGTCCATGCTGAATTCGATCCCGTGTCCGACTTGCGCGTCGTTGAACCGGCCGGACGCGGTCAACTGTCGGGTCTGCGGGCGGAAACTCGGGACGACCGCCGAATCGACCCCGAAGGGTGCTCCGGTTTCCCTCCAGCGGGTGACGAGCGGGGAAGTCTTCACCGCCATCGTCGCGGAGAGGGCCAAGAGGCACGCGGCCGATCGACCGGCGAGTGTGGCCGCACCCCCGGTCGCGGTCACGACGGTCGAGCCGGAGATCGAGGACCACTCCGACGTCATGGCCGCGGCCGTGGACGGCATCCGGGCCAAGGCGCAGGGTGAAGGCCATCGCTTCAAGCCGTACGTCCGCTCGAGCGATCGCAAAGGGCCGACGCCGGCAGCGAGGCAAGAAGCCGCGAAATATCTGCAGGACGCGGTCGCGCTCCTCCGCGAGACGCGGTTCGAGGATTCGATCGATCCGCTCCTCAAATCGATCGCCCGCGACGACGAAGACCGGCGTTCGTGGATCCTCCTCGCGGAAGCGTACTTGCGGCTCGGCCGACCCTACAAGTCTGCGGTGGGCTATCTGCGCGCCCTCGAGCTGAGTCCGAAAGACGAGCAGGCGTGGCTCGGACTCGGCCGCGTCCTGAGGATGTTGGGCGACCTGCCGACGGCATCCGCCGTCCTGGATCGCGCTGCCATGATCCATCCCGGTCACGCGGAAACATGGGTGGAGCGGGGCTTAATCTTCGAGTCCCTCGAGAATCTCCCCGAAGCGGCTCGAAGCTTCGCGAAAGTCCTCGAGCTCCGGCCGGACCATCGGCTCGCACAAGAAAAATCTCAAGAAATCGAATCGAAAGTCGCCCAGCGCGAAGCCTCCGTCGCAGCACCCGGGCCAACGCCGAAAGCCTCGCCAGCGACCGCGGAGTCGATGGGCCCGACCGCCGAAGAGGAGCGGGAACGAGACATCCTGGACGAAATGGAGGAGGCGTTCTCCATCGAGACGTCGTTGACCGCGAAGCGAGCCAGCGCGGCGGTTGCCCGGGAAGGTCCAGTCGAGCGGCCCGCGCGCGTGCGCACCTTCGTCGAAGGGCTGGACGAGACCCTGGAGGGCGGGGTCCCCTGGGGCCACGTCGTGCTCATCGAAGGCGCGCCGGGGACGATGAAATCATCTCTCGGATTCTCGATCCTCCTGCAAAACGCCGCGCGCGCGGGCCTGCATTGCCTCTACTTGAGTCTCGAGGAACGCGGCTCGAGCCTCCTCAAACAGATGGGCTCCCTCGGCCTCCACCTCGAGGTCCCGAAGGGATCGCTCGTCGTCCTCGATCCCCGGACGGCCACGAACCTACTCGGCGAGAAGAAAGACTGGCTCGAGGGCCTCCGACAAGGCATCCAATCGGTCAAGGAACAGCGGGGGCTCGACTTGATCGTGATCGACTCGCTCGAGGCGCTCGAGGTCCTCGCGAAGTTCAAAGACCGCCGACGGGAGATCTACCGGCTGTTCGAGTGGCTCCGCGATCTCGGGATCACCAGCTTCCTCGTCACAGAACGGCCGGATTGGGTCGTCGCGGGACATGTGCTTCAGGGCCGCTACGACGAGGAGTTCCTCGCCGACGGCGTGATCCATCTGCGGATGCACCTGGTGACGGACCTGACGGCCCAGCGCCGGCTCCGCGTCGTGAAGATGCGAGGGACGAAGCACAACACCGGGTATCTCGCGATGGACTTCGACGAGGGACGGTTCCGCGTCACCCGCGCGATGAGCTCGTGAGGGGACCCGATGGCCCGTCCTCTGATCAAGACGCACATCCGCGGCTTCGACGAGGACGTGCTCCGCGGAGGCATCCCGCAAGGCCACGTCGTCTTGGTGCGCGGAGCGAGCGGGACGATGAAGTCCTCTCTCGCATACTACGTCCTCTACCACAATGCGCTCGCCGGATCGCCCGGTCTGTACGTCACGCTCGAGCAGACAGCGGCGGGCCTCCTCGAACACATCGCAGGGCTCGGGTTGAAGGCCACCTCGGTCTCGGACGCGCTCCCCATTCTCGACCTGAGTCGTGGCCGGGAGTATCTCGAGGAGATGGTTGCGAAGGTCGGGTCGATGGCGGAGACCGCGGCTCCGCGGGGCGAAGCCCTCCTCGCGGTCCTGAAGGCGAAGATTTTCGAGCTGCGCATGAAGCGGAACTTCCGGCTCCTGGCGATCGACTCGTGGGACGCCCTCGAACTCGTCCTCGAGTTCGATGATCGGCGCGCGGAGACGTTCGGATTCTTCGAATGGCTGCGGGACCTGGGCGTCACGAGCCTGTTGATTTCCGAAGAACCCGCGCTGGAGGCGCCGCCGACCGCGCTGGAGGAAGAGTTCCTTGCGGACGGGATTATCCACCTTCGTCTCGAGCCCGTCACCGAGACCGCGTTCCAACGTCGCGTGCAGTGCGTGAAGATGCGGAGCGTGAACCAGGACAGCGACGACCACACCCTCCTCTTCGAGAACGGGCGGTTCGAGGTCGCGCGGGCAATCGGGTGAGCGGATGGACGCCCGCCTCCGGACGTTCTTGGTCCGCTCCGGATTCTTGTTCCTGATTTCCCTCGTCCTCGTCGCCGGGTTCTGGTACCACCGCGAGTTCTACCAGATCGGCTTCACGAACCTGCTGATCATCGGCGGCCTCGTCACGTTCCTCGTGATCTGGGCGGCCCGACTCGCCTTGTCCGGCGAATTGCCCCGCGGTCGTCCTCGGGGCGAGCTGACCTTCTCCGTCGAGGAAGGAGACCGCCTCCTGAAAGCGGTCGCACGGCTGGTCGTCCGTCCGGCGGAGGGGACGACCGTGCCTGGCGTGGGCCATGTCGTGCGGGCCGTGTATGAGACCGGCCCCGAGTTCGGGCGCCTCTTCATCGAGGATGCAAGGCGAGCCTTCCTCTCCGAGCTCACGGATGCGGACGCGCGGCAGGCCGGGTATCGAACCGCGGCAGAACTTCGCGAAACGGGTGCGACCCGGTGGCGCTGGCGTGCCTCCGACACCGTGACCGTCCTGCGGATCCGAACCCTGGGGGCCACCCGATGAACCTCTCAAGCGCTGCGATCCTGGCGGGGGGTGCCGTGGATGCGTGGCTGCTTGCCTTCATCGCGATTCGGGGCCGACGTCCTTGGCTCCAGGCCACGTATGCGGCATGCAGCCTGGCCTACCTCGCTCTCGGCGCGGCCTTCGTCGGGACGAACGAGGGTGTTCTGACGGCCCTTCGCGACGACGTAGCGTTGGGCATCCTGCTTCTCTCCCACGCGCTGACCGCAATCCTCGTTTTGGGACTCATCCATGGAGAAACGCTACCGCGACGAAGATCCGTCGCCTTCCTGCTCCTCGTTCCGGTCCCGCTGCTCGCATACCTCGCGCCACTGGAGCGATGGACAGCCGCGACGGCATACGAGGGGAACGTCCTCGGCGGGTACCTCGTCCTGTGCCTCGGGATCGCGCTCGCGGAGACCATCTACGCCCGGTACTCGTCCCGGTTGCTCGCGGCGCACTCGTTCTGGCTTGGCGTCGGAGTCATCGCGCTGATCGTCGCGGGCCCTATCTACGCATACGAACTCGAGTTCCTCGGAGAGGCATCGCTTACGGGCGCGAATCTGGCCTCCCCGATCGCACTTGCATGCTTCGCTCTCGTTGCGATACAAGCAGACCCATTCCCAATCGCACGGCATCCGTCCAAGCGAGAGACCAAGCCCGGAACGCTCCCGGCTTCCGACGCGATCGTCTTCGAGGAGACCCGTCCTAAGTATGCACTTCGAATGGCGCATGAGGACTCCACCCGTGGACGCCCCACGCTGATCTTGGGCCGGACCGCCCCCGCGACGGCCGCGAGTGGACTGGGATTCGCCGCGGTCCTTCCCGCCCGCCACGCCTCATTGAGAACCTTGACTACCGCTTCCGAATTCCTCGCCACTTACCACGGCGGCTTGGCGGTGATCGAGGACCTGGCCGACCTCTCGGTCCTCTCCGAGTGGCCGCCCACGATCGAGGCCGTGGTTCGGCTGGGACATGTGGCCCGCGGCACCGGGTCCACCGTAATCTTCTCGACGTCTCGGCTCACGGACGCGGAGCGTCGCGCCCTGAAGGACTTGCGGTTGACCTGGTGGTTGCTCCCCGATCCGGCGCGAGAAATCGAAGCGATTCTCGCGCAATCGTTCGGCAACGGAGCGGTTCGTCTCCTCGCGTCGTTCAGCCGGGCCCACGGTCTTCGACAGGAGGAACTCACCACCGATCACGTGCCCGCTCTCCTGGATTTCCTCACGCGCGCCGTCACCGAACTCTCGGGCGTCGTCGCAGGGACCGCGGGTCACGGTCTCCGTACTCAACTCGAAGCCGCCGCGAGCGGCCTGCGTTCGTTCGCGGCCCAGGGCGCGGAGGAGGTGGCCCGCGGCAAGTGGCCCTCCCGGATCTCGTCCGAAGCGCATCCGGACCTCGTCGTCACCGCCGCCGAGTATTGGAAGGGCAAGGAGATGGAGGAGCTCTTCGCCGCGGCGGAACTCATCGTGGAGGAAGAAAAGTGAAGCGAGTCTCGACGCATATCGAGGGACTCGACGAGGTTCTCGGAGGCGGGATCCCAGAAGGGAATGTCGTCCTCGTCTCCGGCGCGCCCGGCACGATGAAGACGTCGCTCACCTACCACATCCTGCACTCGAGCGCCTTGAACGGGTCCCGCGGCCTGTACGTCTCGCTCGAGCAAGGCCGGGCGAGCTTGATCGACCACACGGAAGGCCTGGGCTACCATCTCGATGACACCGACGGAAACCTGAGCGTCCTCGACCTCGGCACGCTGCGGAAGAAGCTGAAGGGATCGGCGGATCAACCGTGGCTCGACCTGTTCAAGCTCTACACGCAAGGCATCCGCAAGGCGTTCGACTATCGGTTCCTCGTCCTCGACTCGCTCGATGCCCTCGAGATCCTCGCGAAATTCCGCGAGCCGCGGCGGGAGATGTTCTCCCTCGTCCGTTGGCTTCGGGACTTGAAGTGCACGGCGTTCCTCCTTGGGGAACTGCCGACGGACCGGACGGGCGGAGTGGACCCCCGCCGCGCTGCGTACGCGAAGCACAAGGAGGACTATCTCGTGGACGGGATCTTGCACCTCCGGCTCGCGCGACAGGGCGAGTTCGGGATGCAACGACAGCTCAGAGTCGTCAAGATGCGGGGCACGCGACACGACACGGGGTACCATGCGCTTGTATTCGACAACGGATTCCGGGTCACACGCGGGTTCGCGTAGCCTCGAAAGATGCATTCCTTCCGGGATTCCACTCAAGACAAAGTCCGCGATAGTGATGTCACGATGAAAGCCGAGCATGAACCCAAAGAAGATGTCCGAGCGAAATCCCTGCCTCGTGGGATGGTGTCTCTCTGAGCGGACCCATCTCGTCTGACCCCTCAAGGAAACCTCGCCGAACCGGCTCCCGTGTTCACAGCGTCTTCGAGTTGTGGACCAAAAAATCGGTTCGACGAGCAGTCGAGTACACGCTCAAAGAGACGAATTCAGATATCTCGGATTGCAGACCGGAGAACCTCATTGTTGTCGATGACCTCCTCGATGACTATTTTCGAGCAGCTAACAAACTTCGAAGGCAGCGGGAGGCTGCTTCCGTCGGGTTTGGAAGCTATCTCGGTCAGGTCCTTGTGCGCAACCTTGATGGTCAATGGCATTATCCCAGTCTTCTCCAGACGCTGAAAATTCTGGTTTCGCGCGATCGCCGCAGAGGCGAAAGGTATTGGTATGTGCTAATAGGCGGCGAGAAAGTCTATGTCTTCTGGGCCGCTCGCGAGGCAATTGAAAAGACCGGAGCTGTCTTCTCGCTCCATGAATTCTACCAGCGATACGCTCACCGGGTCTCGAGCCGTCCGAGTGGGACTTCTTCGCGCGAATGAATCATCGTTCCCGGCCATCCCTAAGTTCGGTGAGAACGATCCGATTGTCACGGGCGGGGACACAAGTTCCTGCTCAGTGGATCGATTCAATCTCGGATCACGAATTCCTCGACGTGGTCCTTGGCTTTTTCCCGGGCTGCGTGATGAGCCTTGAGCCATGGCCGCACCTTCTCCCACAGCTCCGCTTTGCAATCCCCGCAAAGACGCTCGCCCGACTTGCACGTCTGCTCCACGACCGCGAGATGGCCATCATCGGGTTCGAAGATGTACTCGTACTGGCGGAAAATCGAGCAAATGTATGGGTTCGCTCCGAGCCGGCGTTGCTCCTCGACGGTCGCTCGTCCTCCCGTGAAGGCGTTCATCACTTTCTTCCGGGCCTGCGTCTCCGTGTCGGTCGTGAAGATGCTCGACTCCGGAATCGAGGCCGACATCTTGCCGCCCGGCCCCAGGAGGCTGGGGAGGAGCTTGTTGTGGATCAAGGCTGGCTTCGGGTACCCCAACTTGGGGGCGACGTCGCGCGCGATGCGAAAGTGGGGGTCCTGGTCGATGCCGCACGGGATCAACACAGGCACCTCTTTGCCCGCTTCAACGGTCGGGAGGAACGCGGGAGCGGCTTGGATGCTCGTGTAGAAAATCTCGCCCACGTTGTTCGCATTTTGGAACCCGAAGACCGCCTGGGTCGTCGAATACGTGATGCGTTTCGCGACCTCGACCGCGATCGGATAGAGATGATGAATGTACTCCGTGTCGAGGAAGATCCTCGTGAGCTTCGGGTCGAAGCCCATCGCGATGATGTCGAGGATGTTCTCGTAGCCCACCTTCGTCGCGTCCTCGAGGTTGTCGAAGTCCTTGAAGAGGAACTTCTCGTCGTCGGTGATCTGGAAGTACAGCTTCGCCTGAAACTTCTCCTGGATCCATTTCGTGAGGAACCAGGGGAGCATGTGCCCGATATGGATGCCGCTCGAGGGTCCGCGGCCCGTGTAGAGCGCGAACGGAGTCCCCTTCTCGTAGCGGTCCAGGATCCAATTCAGGTCGCGGTGGCTGTAGAACACCCCGCGCCGGAGCATCGGATGCAGTTCGCCCGTGACCTTCTGGATCCGTTCCAGGATCTCGGGGGTAATCCGCTCCGTACCGAACTGGATCACGAGCCGGTCGTAGTCCACGGACCCCCTGACTTCCCAAGGGGTGACGACGAAGTCATCCGGCATTTCAACCGCGTATTCCGGCGCAAAGATAAAGACTCGCGGGTACTCACGCGGCCTTTGCCGAGAGAGACTCGAGGGACCGCAGGGACAGCCCGACGGCGACGGCAACCGCGATCATCCCCGCGGCGAAGAGCCATCCGAGGAGTGCCACACCCGAGCCGAGGAGCGCGAGGCCGAACAACATGCCCACCGCCAAGGCCTGTCGGTCCCGGCCCTCCTTGCCCATGTCCCCCTGCGCGACGGTCCTTCGATAGCTGGGCAATCCGAGGAACAGAGTGGGCGAGTAGCGGTACAGATTCCCGAAGCCGGTCCAGGACAGAATCGAGGCGAACACGTATCCGACCCCCAAGACCACGAGCAAGAGTTGGTACAGAGCGAGCGGATCCATCGACAGCATGCGAGCCGCGACCAACGCGACGATTCCGAGGGCGACGACCGCGACGATGTACGCCTTCCCGAAGGACCGGAGGGCGCGGGCGAATTCACTCATGGTCCACCGGTCAGACCATTATCGCGTGGCGGCCCCGCATGTCCGCCTCCGTCTGTCCGAGTCGCTCCATGACCTGGGCGACGACGCCGTCCAACAAGAGTACCGTGGCGTCCTCGAACAACGTCCCGAGCGGAGCGAGCCGAGTCTCGGTCGCGTCCCCCTCTGAGTGAATCAATAGGACGACATTGCTCGCGTGTCCAAGTTTCGAGGTGCGGTGGCCGGTGACGGCGATCACCTTCGCGCCGACGCGGCGAGCGATGTTCGCCACTTGAATGGCACTCATTGTCGAGCCGGTGTTCGAGACGATCAGGACGGCGTCGCCGTCGCTGACGACGGGTGTGATCGTCTCCCCAATGAAATAGCAATCAATCCCCAACTGGACCATCCGCATCGCGAACGCGCGCGCGGCGAGTCCGCTCCTCCCGACACCGTACACGAAGAGTTTCTTCGCGGATGTCAAGATCCCGACGGCTTCCGCAATCTCTTTCGAGCGATCGATGGAGAGAATCTTCGCAAGATGATCAAGGAGATACGCGGTCGAAGCGACCGCCGTGGTGGCGTCCGGACCCGCGGGCGGCCCGCGCTTCACCGACGCTTCGCCCCCCGCTCCTCCTTCTCCTCTTTCTCCGGTTTCGTGGGCCGCATGAGGCGCTTCGCGAGGACCCTTTCCAAGATGACCTTCATGTACATCGCGTCGTGCTCGAGGAGCGGCGATGACGAAACGATCGTCAGGTCGTAATTCTCATCGAGCAGGCATTCCGCGAGCGGCTCGAACCGCAAGTCTCCTTTCTTGATCGGCGTGTACCGTAACTCGTTTCCGTCCGCGTGCTCGACGCCGCTGAAGTGTGCGTGGATGTGCCCTCCGTCGGATACCTTCTCGACCTTCGATAGCACGTCGTCGAAATCTTCCGGCCGCTTGAACAGTCCGAAGCCGCGCGCGTGCACGTGCGCGAAGTTCAGGA
>WNGH01004006.1_pt1 | contig 18730 bp, 17 predicted proteins | sample 5400631 | NCBI WGS metagenome assembly WNGH01 (sample SAMN13153373, study PRJNA577476) | soil metagenome | isolation source: 115 cm soil or saprolite under Garry oak tree replicate 1 | place: USA:California | collected 2016-06-15
GCCTGAAGGACATCTCGCAGCGCCTGGCGACGCACGAGTACTGGCGGCTGCGCCTCGGGGTCGGCAAGCCGCCCCCCGGCGCGGAGGGCGCCGACTACGTCCTGCAAAAGCCTCCCGCCGAGGAGCGCGCCGCGATCGACGCCGCGATCGAAAACGCGCTGGGCGTGCTGCCGCAATGCCTGGCGGGGGATCTGCAGGGCGCGATGCAGAAACTGCATACGCAGGACAAGCCCGCGGCGGCAGCGAAGAAAGAGCCGGAGAAAAAAGAAACAGCGAAGAAAGCACCTGGCAAGAAGGAACTCCCCAGAAAAGAAACGCAGGCCAAGGAACCTGAAAAACCCGGTTTCCTGAAATCCCTGTTCGGCAAGAAATGAAGTGCGGCATCGTCGGCCTGCCCAACGTCGGCAAGTCCACCCTGTTCAATGCCCTGACCAAGGCCGGGATCGCGGCCGAGAACTATCCCTTCTGCACCATCGAGCCGAATGTCGGCATCGTGCCGGTCCCTGACCAGCGCCTGGATGTCATCGCCGAGATCGAGCAGCCCCAGAAGGTGGTCCCCGCAGTGGTCGAGTTCGTCGACATCGCCGGGTTGGTCGCCGGCGCCTCGAAGGGCGAAGGTCTCGGCAACAAATTCCTCGCCAACATCCGCGAGTCCGACGCCATCGCGCACGTCGTGCGCTGCTTCGACGACCCGAACGTCGTCCACGTCGCGGGCAAGATCGACCCGGTGTCCGACATCGAAACCATCAACACCGAGCTCGCGCTGGCCGACCTGGATTCGGTCGAGAAGCAGATTGCCAAATATGCCAAGGTCGCGCAGACCGGGGGCGACAAGGAAGCGCAGCGGCTGGTTTCGGCGTTGAACAAGGTGCGGGCGGTACTCGATACGGGCCGTCCCGCGCGCAGTGCCGAGCTCTCGAGGGAGGAGCGCGCGGTGCTCAGACCGCTGTTCCTGCTCACCATGAAGCCGACAATGTACGTCGCGAACGTGGCAGAGAAAGGTTCGGACGTTTTTTTGAATAAAGTCATTTCATATTCAAAAAGCGAAGGCGCACCCGTCGTTCCCATCAGCGCTGCGCTCGAAGCGCAGATCGCCGACATGCCCGACGAGGACAAGAAGCTGTTCCTCGAGGATCTCGGCATGGACGAGCCGGGTCTGAACCGGGTGATCCGCGCCGCGTACGGCCTGCTCGGCCTGCAGACCTACTTCACCGCCGGGCCGAAGGAAGTGCGTGCCTGGACCGTGCCGGCCGGCGCCACCGCGCCGCAGGCCGCCGGCGTCATCCATACCGACTTCGAGCGCGGCTTCATCCGCGCCGAGGTCGCGTCCTACGACGACTTTGTCGCGTGCAAAGGAGAGCTGGGCGCCAAGGAGGCGGGCAAGCTGCGCCTCGAGGGCAAGGATTACACTGTGCGCGACGGCGACGTGATTCACTTCCGCTTCAACGTATAGGGCGCTTCATGGATGATTTCTGCCAAGCCTAGGCGAGGCCAGAATCGCCGGGTAAGCTAGTCCGCTCAACCGGGGGGCGGAGTGGGGAACGCAATACGCGAGGCACGCGAGCGGGTTCTCGTGGAGAACACCGCGCAGAACGTCCGCAAGTACTTGGACAAACTCGCTGATAAGCGCACCGCGCTCGGTACTCGCTGGTCTTGGGAACTCCTGCAGAATGCGAGGGATGTAGCTCAGGACTCCGGGGTAAACGTTGCCGTCGAGTACTCGGAACGGCGACTACGTTTCCAGCATGACGGAGCGCCCTTTGCCGCCGACGAAATACTGCACCTGATCTACCACGGTTCGACGAAAGTCGAGCAAGAGGACGCCATTGGACAGTTCGGCTCCGGCTTCCTGAGCACACACCTTCTTTCACGAACGGTCCGCGTGCGCGGGCGGCTGCAAGATGGCCAAGCCTTCGACTTTACGCTAGACCGGACCGGCCAGAAGGTTGAAGAGCTGCACCAGGCTATGGAGCGCTCATTTGCTGACTTCGAACGCTCGATCGGCGCCGCGGACCTCGGCGATGCCTCGTGGACAACAGAGTTCGACTACGACGTCGATGCCGCCGCCGTCCCCTTGGCGCTTGCTGGTTTATTACAGATGCGCGTATGTGCACCTCTGGTTCTGGCATTCAGCCCAGAAATCCGTAGCGTTGGAGTGCGTGGAGAAGCGGGCAACTGGAGAGTCCGACGTGGGTCGAGCAAGCGGCTGATTAAGGATGTCACGCTGCTCTCTATCGACTCCGAGGACGAAGAGCAACGTGCCCCGTGCTTCGTGGCCATAGCCGACCAACACAGCAAGAATGGCGTATCGGTCGCGATGGTCCTCAATGAGCATTCCGGCGGCCTAGTTTTTCTCTTTGATCCTGATAGTCCCAAGCTTTTCATCCAGTTTCCCCTAGTCGGCAGCGACAAATTGGGGTTGCCAGCGGCAGTCAACTGTGCGTTCTTTAAACCGCAAGAGGATCGCGATGGAATCGTGCTCGAAACCGATTCGCCAAGCGGATTGGTCAATCGCGAGTTGGTGTCCGTGGCCGCGGAGCAGATATCGCGAATTCTTGACGTATCGGCGCAGGAAGGCTGGAAGGGCGTTGAGAAACTAGTCTCGCTGGATAGCTCCCGGTTACCCGATTGGACGAATCCTGCGTGGTTTTCGCAGATCCTCCGGTCAGTAGCTGAATCCGCACGTGAAAAGCCAATTCTGAGAACGGTAGCCGGGCCTACTGAGCAGCGCGCGGCACTATGGACGCTTGTGAACGCATGGAGCGGAGCATCGTCGAAAATCCCACCACAGGATCTAGCGGAGGCCTGGGCCAGCAACCTCTCCAACTGGGCCACGCTCCTGGGCCAGAAATTGGAGGACATGCCGGAAGCGCTTAGTGTTACGCGACTGAGTAGGCTCGTCGATGAGGCTGGCTCTATTGATCGGCTCCGCGCAACCCTAAATTCCGATTCCTCGCCGCACGAATGGATGGCGGCCCTGCTGCTACTCATCCATTCGAGCGCCAAAACCAATCTCTTCGACGACTACTCGCTTCTTCCCAGTCAATCTGGTCGGTTGAGGAAGCGCGGCGACCTGTCCGTCGACGGGCAAATCGACGAGGGTCTTAAGGCCATCGCTGCCGCGCTCGGTCTTGACCTCAGGGCATCGTTGCTCGATGGACGGGTGGCAAGCCCCCAGACTCTTGCACTGCTAAAGGTGAAGAAGGAATCGGATGCCTTGAACGAGATAGTCCTACACCTCAGGCAGGCATGCAAAAGTGGGCGGCTGCCAACTTCCATGGTCCGCGCGACTGCCGACCTGCTCGGCTGGATATGCACTCGCGATGAGTACTCGCACTTGATCGCAGACTTCCCAGTGCCGACCGAGGATGCGGACGAGGCTTCAGCGCTGGTCTACGAACTGAAAGTCGCGAAGGTCGAGGACCGACCACTAGCTCCAGTGGCCGTCTGGCCCGAATCTCTTAGGGCATTTGCATCGCTGTTCCCGAGACGGCGAACACTGTCGGCGACGCTTGATACGGTGGAGGCGCTGGCGGGAAGATGGCCAATGCTTGCTGAGAAGGGATATCTCCATATCAGCCCCCTTTACACCGCCCGCCGTCGAGTAGACAGATTCCTGCAACGGGAGCTTCTCCCGAGCGTCGAAGGAAGCTCCGGACACGAGGTCGATCAGGAAGCCGACATGAGCGATATCGCGTTCATGAACGAGGCCGACATTGGCTTGGTCGATACCGCTCGCAAGAGTCCGCCGAGAGCGACGCAGCTAATCCGCTTGATGCTCGAACTGTCTGGCCACGACACTCAAGCCTTCGAAACCATTCAGGCTGAATGTGCGTGCGGCGACATTCACAATATCTACCGTGCCGGCTGGCTCGCTTCACCGCGAAGCCGCTCGTGGATTCCAGAGCCGGACGGCAAACGCTCCCACAAAGTGTCTACTGAAACTCTCCTCGCATTTCTGGCAGATGAGCCTGCAATCGTGCAAGAACTGCTCAGCGATCAAGGAGCCAAGCTCCTCGCCGCACTGGGCGTCAAACCTTCCGACTTTGCCCTACATTGCTATGCTCCGGACGAGGCCACCCGGGTAGCGTTGATCCAGTCGATCGGAGACTTGGCCAAAGCTGCGGGGAATGATGCTAATCGGGTGCGCGAGCTGGTCGACGAAATTCGTGACCACCCCGAGATCATCGAGGCGATCGAAAAGAAAAAGGCCGAGCGAGAAGCCATCCACAGAAACCAGCGCATTGGGAAGCTGGTTGAGCAATTGCTCGTACAGGCATTGGAAGGCCAGGATTTGCATGTCGAGCGTACGGGTGTCGGTTCCGACTACGCGGTCGAATCCGATTTTATTGAAGGTCAGGAAGAGGTCTGGCTTGAACTGAAGTCAAGAAACTCCTCGACGCTGATTGAAATGAAGGCGACGCGCACGGATCACGCGAAGATGACACCTCGACAGGCGGAGACAGCGTGCAATGAGAACAACCGCTTTGCGCTATGTGTAGTTGCCCTCACCGATGAGGAGCCCACCATTGAGACAGTCCGGGCCAATTGCCGCTTTGTTTTTGGCATCGGAGAGCAGCTACGTGCCGTTTGGGGTCAATATGAATCAATACGCGCCGCAACCTCCGAGGCTCGGGTTCACCAAGGGCCGATCGCTATAGACATGACTGACGGGCAGTACCGCTTCCGCGTCGCCAGGGAGATCTGGGGCAATGGGATGACCTTGACAGACGCCCGCGTAGCACGCCGAGACGAAGTAACCATTTTGGGGCGTTTCAGTTGCAGCAAGCTATCAACGCTTCCAGCCGTCATCCCACGTATCCAGGTGCATTGGCATGACTGCCTTGTCCCCTTTCTGCGCGTTCCTGCGCCTCTCCTCGGCATGCATCCCGAGCGATACGTAGATAAGCGCAGCTCGGGCAAGCTTGAGTAGTCTTAGCGCCTTTGCCTCAAAGTCTTGGCGCTGAATTGAGAAAGCCAAGCGATCGTTCCACGGACTTGAAGCTAGATTGCGCTCGCGCAAGGACTCGAAGAGCACGTCATGGACCTTGAGATATCTGTGCTCAAGGCGATTCCGTATTTCGTGAAGCGCTTGTGCATCCGGTTCCATCACGTCGCGGAAGTCCACCTCGAAAAGATCTTTTGACAGCCAGAACAAGCCACGCAACGGCCAGTTTTCAGAGTGTTCAAACTCGGAGCGAACTGTTTTCCTTCCTGTCGTTTCCTTCCCTTGCCAAATTCTCCGAAAGCTAATCTGCTCTGGTCTTATGCCGAGCTTCATGTAGCAATCGAGAAAAAGACCTATCTTGTCGAAAAGAGAATACGTGCTTCGGAAAGAAGCTTTCACCTTCTCGATCGCCAGTGAATAGATCGGATAGTCGAGAGTGTTGTATAGCAGGACCCTGCGGTCCGAATAGTGCGCTTCCTCAGAGCGTGTTCCTTCGTAGTACAACCAGCGCGCGGAGACGAATTCCTGCTTCATCTGATTGAAGAGGCCGACGAGCGTCGGCGGTTCTTCGATGGGCGTAACGAAATCCGGTAGCGTAAGGACATCCTGCGCCGCGATCGTGTGCTTGCCCAGATCGTTTAGTGGGTTTAGGAAAAGGCCGCGGTTCAAGCACCACCGTCTGTAATCTTGCTCGTCCTCGGAAGCTCCAAGTTCATAGCTATCGAGATCGAATGCTTTCGATAAGCGCTGCACTCCCATCAGAGCTTGGATCGATTTCCTTCTTGCCTCAAAGTCTGACCGCACGTCGTCGTTTTGGGGGCTGTCGTACAGCGCGTCAGGTGCCAATGCCGCTGCAAAGTCGGCGTAAGCGAAGCGGAGGAACAACGCTCGGTGACCGCCGTCGTACAGGGCCTTGGCGTAGTGACCTAGGCCATTGCCGCGGTTGCCCAACGCCATGGCGAAATTCGGGTGAATCGCAAGGGCTCGCGCCCAAGGTTCCAGCGCCTCGACAAATCGACCAACGATATTCAGCTGATTTCCCAAATTCGTAAGGACTTGGCATTGACGAAGCCCGTCCAGCTTCTCGAACCCGGGATGGTTTGCCGCTCGGCGTAGATGGAAGATTTGTTTTTGAAGCTCCGGCTGCTCCCATCCCCAGGCGGCAGCTCGGTCGCGATGGCGGATGCTTTGCCGTGCGCCCCATGCGTTCGCCCTGAAGTACTCAAGGACCGCGGCTTCGGCAATAGGGAGGCTTCTTCGCTCCAGACTATCGGACCATTCAAGCGCGCGGACCGCACCTTCCTCCCGCTCCAGCGTATCGGCCAAATCAATCAGGGACCCGATCGCTTGAAGAGCCGCCTCAAGGCTCAACGCTTCAACGCCTTGAAGGTTGATTAGCTTCTTATAGGCATCTTCTTCGAGGCCCGGCATCGAAGCCTAGAGCTTCCAACGCGCTTCGAATTTGACGGACCTATCTGGCGAAATCCAGAACACTCCTATGTCGAGTTCCCTCAGCGTGCTGGCAACTGGCGTATAAACATTCCGTTTCGAAGGGATATCTGGGAGAGCGAGTGCAACACGTCGCTTCGCACCACGCACGGATTGCGACCTCATGCAAAGCGCCTTGTATATAGCCGTTGCCATGTGATCCCGGATCTGCGCGTGGGAAAACGGCCGACCGAATCGCCTGCTACTCTCAATGGAACTTGTTTGCCCTTTGGCTTCTACGTGAAGGATGAACTTGCCGTTCGGGGGCGTGGCGCGCAGGTCATCACCGTGTATTCGGCCGTTTATAATGGCAATGTTCGTGTAGCCACGTGCTTTCAGGAATCGCTTCAGTAGGGACAGAATAGCCGGCTCAGTGAGCATTTCGTTCCCCTCGTCCTGGTCAACTCAAGATGGCCTTCGCGATAGCAGCGTAGCTACGATCGCTCGGTGCATCGTTCAAATAGGCATCTACAAGCACCGGATTCCGCGATCGGACATGCATCTGGAGGTGCTCCTCCTCCTTTGCAGCTACAGCCGCAGCGTAACCTGCCGGCAACTCTTGTCGCATTTGCTTTAGCGCTTGGACGGCGTCTGCGCTTGGCTCAAGGTGATAGGTATACGCTGTCTTACCCGGTATGAACGTTTCGCCTAGGATAGTCAGCGGTCCGGGAAGTTGGATTTCCGGGTGCGCAGTCAAGGTCAACGCTATATCCGTTTTCTTGCTGCGGTACTCGATCCATGCATGCGATGCCATCGTAGGTCCGATTCCGTCATTGATCCAACCGACGACGAGTTCAGTTCTAATACCCCGTTCATGGCGAAGAAATGCGTTAAGAAAAAAGGAGATCAAGTAACACCCGCCAATGAGGCGAGTAGGCCGAACGAACTTGTAGTAGGTGTCGTACGCGATCCGGGCGATCATGGCCTCTTCGGGATCGAGCCGTTTGACCCATTTCTGGAATCTTTCCTCGCGTTTTCTGGCTTCACCCATGCTGTTGATCTTAGCTTCATCTTCGATTGCAATTAACTGCAATTGCCCTTGCTGTAAGCAGGTCTAGGGCTCCGTGCGCAGCAGGCTCGACAGAGATAGACTAGCGTTCCTTACCGGTCGCCGAACGATCGGCGTAGAGCGGGAATTAGGCGGTTTCTGGCGCCTCCAGCACGCCCGAAAGTATCCGGCTGCATACGGAGATTTTGCGGGTAGTTTCGCGGGTATCTGCCTTCGCACACCAAACAACATGACCAATAAAACAAACCGTTATCCGCAGTATTTCCGCTTCAACGTATGACGCTGCGCTTCGAGGCCGCGACCAGCAAGGATCTGCCGCAGCTCGTCGAGCTGCTCGGCCAGCTGTTCGAGCAGGAGGCGGAGTTCACGCCCAATGCGGCGAAGCAGGAGGCGGCCCTCAAGCTCATTTTCGCCAACCCTTCCTATGGAAAGCTGTTTGTCGCCAGGGACGGCTCGCGCGTGGTCGCCATGGCGAGCCTGCTTTTCACGGTTAGCACGGCCGAGGGGGGAAAGGCGGCGCTGTTCGAGGATCTGGTGGTGCGGCCCGAATACCGCAAGCAGGGAATCGGCGCCAGGCTGCTCGAGTACGTCATCTCGCAGGCGCGCGCCGAAGGCGTGCTGCGCATGACCCTGCTCACCGACATGCAGAACGAGCGCGCCCAGGTGCTCTACCGCAAGCTCGGCTTCGTCGGCTCGCCGATGAAGCCGATGCGCCTCAAGATCAAGCCGAAATAGCGGTTCGCTTTTCCGAGAAGATTTTTCTCAAGGTAGCGGGAAAAGGAATCACTTCCGCTCCCTCCAGGACGCCGCGGCTCGCCATCTCGCGGTGCAGCTCGGGCAGGTTGTAGTGCGGCACCGAGGCGTAGAGGTGGTGCTCGATGTGGTAGTTGACGTGGTGCGGGAAGATGAGCCAGGCGAGCCACGCCGGCGTGACGTTGGTGCGCGCGGCGGTGAGCGGCGAGGAGAAATCGGTGGTGGCGCCATGCTCGGCGATCGCCCGCAGCCGCAGGATGGCCTGCACTACGGTGACCAGCGGCAGGACCCACAGCACGAGATACTCGACGAGAAGTCCTTGCCAGTAGAAGAAGACGAGCGCAAGAACGTGGAACGCCACCACCAGGTTCCTGTCCGAGCGCGCCTCTTGCCGCAACTTCGCCGATGTATCGTCAAGCGGCCGGAGGGCGACATTGGTTGCCGTGTTCAGCCCCGGCGCGCCGCCGAGGAAGTAGGCGTACGTTTTCCAGGCGGTCATGCCGCTCAGGTCTTTCAATAATTTTTTAATCAAGTAAGAGCGTCCCCGCGGATAGCCGCCGTGCAGCGCGGTGTCCGGATCGAGCTCGCCGTACAGGTTGTTGTGATGCAGGCGATGGATCACCCGGTAGGTGCACATGGACAGCCCTTGCAGCGTGGCGCAGGCGCGCCCGACGAGATCGTTGATCCTTCTGTTGTCGTAGAGCAGGTAGTGCGCGGCGTCATGGCCGACGACGAACAGCGCGTGCTGGCGGGTTCCAACTAGAAAAATTGCCAGGAGAATGACGAAAGGCTGGGGCCAATAGAAAAGCGCAACCCCGATTGCGATGGCGATGACAGCAAGGTCCTCGAGTATCCCCGCAGTCGCCCGCCACGCCGAGCGCCGCGTCAGGCGCTGCACCAGCTCCTTCGGCAGCGCCTTGCGGAAGTCGTCCTTGAATTCCTCGCCGGTAATCGCTTTGCTCACTTTTCCAGGCCGCCCATCAGGACGTATTTCACTTCCAGAAACTCTTCGAGGCCGTACTTCGAGCCTTCGCGGCCGAGCCCCGACTGCTTGACCCCGCCGAAGGGCGCGACCTCGGTCGAGATGATGCCGGCGTTGGCGCCGACGATGCCGACCTCCATTCTTTCCGCGGTGCGCCAGATGCGTCCGATGTCGCGGCTGTAGAAGTAGCCGGCGAGGCCGAACTCGGTGTCGTTCGACAGGCGAATGGCGTCGTCCTCGGTCTTGAAGCGGATGAGCGGCGCCACCGGCCCGAACGTCTCCTCGCGCGACACGATCATGTCGGGCGTGACGTCGGTGATCACGGTGGGCTGGAAAAACAGGCCGCCGCGTTCATGAGGTTTTCCGCCGGTTCTTATCTTTGCTCCCTTGGCAAGCGCGTCGGCGACGTGCTGCTCGACCTTGCGCAGGCCCTGCTCGTCGATGAGCGGGCCGATGACCACGCCGGCTTCGGTGCCGGGCCCCACCTTGAAGCCCTTCACCTTCTCCACGAGCTTGGCGGCGAAGCTGTCGTACACCCGATCCTGGACATAGATACGGTTTGCGCAAACGCAGGTCTGGCCGGCGTTGCGGTACTTCGAGGCGAGCGCGCCTTCCACCGCGGCATCGAGGTCCGCGTCGTCGAACACGATGAACGGCGCGTTGCCGCCGAGCTCGAGCGACAGCTTCTTGATCGTGTCGGCGCACTGCTTCATGAGGGTGCGGCCGGTCTCCGTCGAGCCCGTGAAGGAGAGCTTGCGCACGCTCGGATTGGCGCAGAGCTCTCTGCCGATCTCCCTGGAGTCGCCGGTGATGACATTAAGCACGCCCTTGGGAATTCCGGCGCGCTCGGCGAGCTCCGCCATGGCGAGCGCCGAGAAGGGCGTCTTGCCCGCGGGTTTGATCAGCACCGTGCAGCCCGCGGCGAGGGCCGGGCCGGCCTTGCGCGTGATCATCGCGTTCGGAAAATTCCACGGCGTGATCAAGGCGCAGACGCCGATCGGCTGCTTCAGCACGACGATGCGCTTGTCGGCCCAGGGCGAAGGGATGGTATCGCCGTAAGCCCGCTTCGCTTCCTCGCCGAACCACTCGATGAAGGAGGCGCCGTAGGCGATCTCGCCGCGCGCCTCGGCGAGCGGCTTGCCCTGCTCCGCCGTGAGGATCTGGGCGAGGTCTTCCTGATTCGCCATCATCAGCTCGAACCACCGGCGCAGGCAGGCGGCGCGCTCCTTAGCCGTCTTCGCACGCCATGCGGGCCAGGCGCGCTCGGCGGCCTCGATGGCGCGGCGCGTCTCGGCCGCTCCCATGTTGGGCACCTTGCCGAGTTGCTGGCCGGTCGCCGGATTTGCTACCGACAAACTCTTGCGGGAAGAAGAATCCAACCACTCGCCGCCGATATAGCACTGCTCGCGGAACAGCTTCGGATCCTTCAGGGAGATGGCCGGCAGGCCGGCCTGGGCGGGGGCATTCATACGGGACTCCTATTGCCAGGAAATTTTACCGCAAGGCGCGTTACGCCGGCTTGCTGCCGGCCAGGGTGATGCGATGCATTATGCGCCGATGGCCGTGGTAGTCGTTGATGGGATTGTGCTGGCTGCAGCGGTTGTCCCAGAACGCGAGCGAGCCGGCGCGCCATTGGAAGCGGCAGGTGAATTCCGGCTTCACCTGGTGGCGGAACAGGAATTGCAGCAGCGGCGCGCTCTCTTCCTCGGTCATGCCGGCAAAGCCCGCGGTGTGCGCGGTGTTGACATACAACGCCTTGCGCCCGGTCTCCGGATGCGTGCGCACCACGGGGTGCTCCGCGAGGTAGTCCTGGCCTTTGCCGCCCTGTTCCTTGATACGGTCTTCGCGCGTGCGCGAGACATCTGCTTTTGACGACGAATTAATTCCTCTTAGGCCGGTGAGCAATTGCCGCATTCCCTCCGAAAGCGATTCGAGAGCGAGATACTGGTTCGCGAACTCGGTGTCGCCGCCATGCGGCGGCACCTCGCGCGCGAGCAGCATCGAGCCCATCGGCGGCTCGGCGAGGTAAGCGGTGTCGGAGTGCCAGATGCCGCCGAAGTTGCGGCGCTCGTTCTCGAGCTTCTTGACTTCGATTACCTCGGGGAAGCCCTCGATGCCCTTGACGAACGGGTATTCGATCGGCGTGCCCATGCAGCGGGCGAACGCCATGAATTGCGCCGGCGTGAGGTTCTGGTCGCGGAAGAAGATGACCAGGTGCTCGAGAAAGGTGCGCCGAATTTCCTCGATGACCCGAGTAGAGATGCTCTTTGAAAGATCGACGCCGCAAATCTCGGCGCCCAACGCGCCCGACAGGCGGCGCACCTCCACTTTACTGCTCGATCTTGATGTTCGCGTTGCGGATGATCGTGCCGTAGCGCTCCTGCTCGCGCCGCATGAAGTCCGCCATTTCCTCGGGCGAGCTCGAGACCGGATCGAGCCCGAGCGCGAGGTAGCGCTCCTTCAGCTCGCCCGATTCCAGCGCCTTGCGGATGTCGACGGAAATGCGCACCAGGATGTCGCGCGGTGTTCCCGGCGGCGCGGCATAGCCGATCCAGGCGGCGGCGTTGTACTCGGGAAGATTGGCCGCCTCGGCGAGCGGCGGCGCGTCGGGCATCGCCCCGGCGCGGCGCGCGGTCGAGACGCCGAAGGTCTTGAGACGGCCGGACTTCACGTGCGGCGCCGTCGCCGCCACCGTCTCGATGGTGTAGGTGACCTGGCCGTTGATGATGTCGGTGAGCGCCGGCGAGCTGCCCTTGTAGGGAACGTGGCGCGCCTGGATCTGCGCCATCGAATTGAAAAGCTCGGTGAAGAGGTGCGCGGTCGCGCCGGTACCGGAGGAGGAGAACGTGTATTTGCCGGGGTTCGCCTTGAGCTCGGCGATGAACTCCTTGGCGTTGCTCGCCGGGAACGAGGGATTCGTCACCAGCGCGAACGGCACCGCGGCGATCAGGCTGATCGGCGCGAAGTCCTTCAGCGGCTCGTAGGGCGTCTTCTGCAGGTTCGGCATGATCGAGAGCGGCCCGCTCGAGGCCGCGAGCAGCGTGTAGCCGTCGGGCGCGCTCTTCGCGACCACGTCGGAGCCGATGGCGCCCCCCGCACCCGGGCGGTTGTCGATCACGAACGGCTGGCCGAGCGAATGCTGCAGCCGTTCGGCGACCACGCGGGCGGCGATGTCGGTCGCCTGGCCTGGGGGCCAGGGGACGATCACCTTCACCGATCGGTTCGGATAGGCCTGAGCGCAAACAACGCCCGCGAAGAACAGCGATACGACCAAGGCGGGAATTCTTTTCATTACTTGCTCACGTTGAGGAATGGGATCGGTGCCCCGGCATAGATGGCAGTCGGCAGAGCGCCGTTCCACTTCTCTGCTTTTATCTTTTCGACCTCGATGCGGCGCAGCTCGAGCACGTCCTTGTTCTTCGCCAGCGCCTCGTTCTGGATTTGCAGGGCTTTGGCCTGCGCCGTGGCGATGGTGAGATTGGCGTAGGCCTCACCGTCCGCCGCGACCTTCACGGCCCGCGCCTCCGCTTCCGCCACGGCGACCTTCTGCTTCTGCTCGGACTCGACCGTCTTCAGCTTGTTCTCGGCCCCAAGACGCAATTGCTCCTGCGTCACCTTCTCGTTGATGGCCTTCATGTAGGAGTCGGAAAAGGAGAAGTTGCGCATGTCGATGTTGATGACCTGCGCGCCGTAGATCGCCAGCTTCTCCCGCAGCGCCGCTCCGATATCGGCGGACACCTTGGCGCGCTGGGCGATCAAATCCACCGCGGTGTACCGGGCCGTTACGGCCTTGAAGATTTCCTGCGTGGCGGTCTGGACGTACGACGAGAGGTTGCCGTCGTGGGAGTACTTCTCGAACACCTCGGCGACTTTATCCGTGGCAATGCTGTAGCGAACCGTGAGGCTGACGTGAACGGGCTGCGTATCGCTGGTGCTGCCCTCGGCCTTGTCGATGTCCGCCTGCTCGGCGCGGATGCTGAAAATGTTCAATTTTTGCCACGGCGGGAGGACCGCCAGACCTTCGCCCTCGATACCGACGATCTTGCCGAACTGCGTCACCACGCCGCGGCTGCCGGTGGGAACGGAATAGAAAGGCCAGCAGATCATCAATAGGATTAGAACCGCGACGGCGATGATCGCGTCTCGCGCGATTGCCGTTCTGTTCATATTGCCGCCTGTGAAATAGCGCGTCGCAAGGTTCATTGTTCCCCCTTCGTCAAGTCTTCATTTTTTCAGCCAAACGTCCCCGGGAAAGCACCACCGTCAAGAAGCAGGTTCTGGCCCGTAATGTACCCCGCCTGCGCGCCGCATAGGAAGGCGCAGGCATCGCCGAACTCCGCGGCGGTGCCGAAGCGGCCGGCTGGATTCGCCTCGGCGCGCGCCTTGCGCAGCTCCTCGACGCTCTTGCCGGAGGCCCTGGCGTTGAAAGCGAAGTTCGAGCGCAGGCGGTCGGTGTCGAACGGCCCTGGCAGCAGGTTGTTGATGGTGACGTTGTGGCGGACGGTCTTGCGCGACAGGCCGGCGACGAAGCCGGTGAGGCCGGTGCGCGCGCCGTTGGACAGACCCAGCTCGGCAATCGGATTCTTCACCGCTCCCGAGGTGATGTTGACGATGCGGCCGAAATTCTTTTCGATCATGCCGTCGACCACGGCGCGGATCATCAGGATCGGGGCGATCATGTTTGCGTCGAGCGCCTGGATCCAGGCTTCGCGTTCCCAGTTGCGGAAGTCGCCGGGCGGCGGGCCGCCGGCGTTGTTGATCAGGATGTCCGGAGACGCACAAGCCGCCAGCGCCGCCTTTCTTCCCTCTTCGGTCGTGATATCGCCGGCCACGGCCGTCACTGTCACGCCGCAGGCCTTGCGTATTTCCTCGGCGGTTGCCTGGAGCGCCTCCTTGCCGCGCGCGGTGATCACCAGGTTGACGCCTTCGCGCGCGAGCGCCACGGCGCAGCCCTTGCCGAGGCCTTTGGATGCGGCGCATACGATCGCGGTCTTGCCGCGAATTCCGAGGTCCATGGTTCAGCTCCTCATGAGTTGGGTTTGAGCGATACCAGCAGCACGCCGAAGATCACCAGCGCGCCGCCCGCTGCCTGCAGCCAGGTAAACGGTTCGTCGAGGCCGAGCGCACTGGTCACCGCCACGCTCACCGGTCCGACCGCGCCGATGAGCGCAAAGTGGCTGGCGCCGATGCGCTTCAGCGCCTCGGCCTGCAGGAACAGCGGCAGCACGGTACTCACGGTCGCAAGCACGACGGCGTAGCCCCATACCGCTGCGGGGAGCGCGAGCGCGGACAGCGGCTCGAGCGCGAAGAACTGCAGCACCGCGGGCGCGGTCGAGACCATCATGGAATAGGCGGTGAAGCGCATCGAGCCGACGCGCTTCACCATCTCGCTCCCGGCCACGAGATAGACCGCGTAGCAAAGCGCCGAAGCGAAAACCAGCAGAGCCCCGAGCACGAAGAGCCGGCCTTGCTCGCCGGCGGCGGCCTGGTTCGACACGACCAGCGCGATGCCGGCGTAGCTCAGCACGAGCGTCGGGTAGAGGAAGAGGATCAGGCGCCCAACCCCGGCGCCGACATACTGCAGGCCGATGAAATCGAGGAAGCTCGCCGCGTAGTAGCCGACCAGCCCGAGAGCGGCTATGGCTGCCCAATCCCGGGCGGTTATGCGGGGTTCTTTTCCCATCAAGAAAAATGCGACTGTGGCGAAGAAAGGCAGCGAGAGGGTCATGCGCAGAAACAGCAGGGTGGTTGGGCTGACCGGGTGAGCGGCGTACGAGAGCTTGATAAGGATCGGCCGCAGCGAGAACGCCAGCACCCCGATGAGTCCGAAAGCGATTCCCCAGCTGCGATACGAAGCCGCGCTCAACGGCGCTTGGCGACCGCGGCGAGCGGGGGCTGGACCATCGTAAAATTATAGCCATGAGCGGTCACAGCAAATGGGCGAACATCAAGCACCGCAAGGCGGCTGCGGACTCGAAGAAGGGCAAGGTCTTCACGCGGCTGATCAAAGAGATCACTGTTGCGGCGAAGGCGGGCGGCGGCGATCCGGACGGCAACCCGCGCCTGCGGCTTTCGCTCGAGAAGGCACGCGAAGCGAACATGACCAAGGACAGCGTGACGCGCGCCATCCAGCGCGGCACGGGCGAGCTCGAGGGCGTGTCGTACGAAGAGGCGCGCTACGAAGGCTATGGCCCGGGAGGCGCCGCGGTCCTGGTCGACTGCCTGACCGACAATCGCACGCGCACCGTGGCCGAGGTGCGCCATGCGTTCACCAAGAACGGCGGCAACCTCGGCTCCGACGGCTCGGTGTCGCATCTCTTCAAGCATTGCGGGCAGTTCGTGTTTGCCCCCGGCACGAGCGAGGACGCCGTCATGGAGGCGACGCTCGATGCCGGCGCGGAGGACGTCGTGCGCAACGATGACGGCTCGGTGGAGCTGATCTGCGCTCCGGCGGACTTCGATGCGGCGAAGGCGGCGCTGGAGAAGGCGAAGCTCAAGCCCGAGATCGCCGAGATCACCATGAAGCCCGTGAACGAAAGTGCGCTGGCGGGCGGCGAGGCGGCGCGCATGCGCAGCCTGCTCGATGCCCTGGAAGGCCTGGACGACGTCCAGGACGTTTACACCACCGCGGTGCTCGACTGAGAATCCTCGGCATCGACCCCGGGCTGCGGATCACCGGGTTCGGGGTGATCGAGAAAAGCGGCGCGAAGCTGCGCTACGTGACGAGCGGCTGCGTGAAATCGGGCAGCGGCGATCTCGCCGCGCGGCTGAAGGCGATCCTCGACGGGCTGCACGAGATCATCGCGGCGCACGGCCCGGCCGAGGTCGCGGTCGAGAAGGTGTTCGTCAACGTCAACCCGCAATCGACGCTCGCGCTCGGCCAGGCGCGCGGCACCGCGATCTGCGCGGCGGTGCTCGCGGGGCTGCCGGTCGCCGAGTACACTGCGCTCCAGGTGAAGCAGTCGGTGGTCGGCAACGGCCACGCAAAAAAAGAACAGGTCCAGCACATGGTCAAGCGCCTGCTCGCTCTGCCCGGCGATCCCGCCGCCGATGCGGCGGACGCGCTCGCCTGCGCGATCTGTCACGCGCACGGCGCAAAGCTGGGAAGTCTTTCCACAAAGAATTTCCGGCTGAGGCGCGGGAGGCTGGTCTGATCGGCAAGCTCAAGGGGCGGCTCGAGTCGAAAACTCCGCCCCAGGTCCTGGTCGACGTCGGCGGCGTCGCCTACGAGCTCGACGTGCCGATGAGCACCTTTTATGGCCTGCCCGCGACCGGCGAAGCGGTCAGCCTCTTTACCCATCTCGTGGTCCGCGAAGATGCGCATGTCCTTTACGGCTTCGCAACCCAGGAGGAGCGCGCGGCGTTCCGGCAGCTCATCAAGATCTCCGGCGTCGGGCCGCGCACCGCGCTTTCGGTGCTTTCGGGTCTTTCGGTCGCGGACCTGGCCGAGGCAGTCACCCTCCAGGATGCGGCGAAGTTGACGACCGTGCCCGGCATCGGGAAAAAGACGGCGGAAAGGCTGTTGCTGGAACTCAAGGGAAAAATCACCGGCACGGCGAAGCCGCAACCCAGCGGTGCCTCCGATGTCGTGAATGCCCTGATCGGGCTGGGCTACAACGAAAAGGAAGCGCTCCAGGCCGTGAAAGGCCTGCAACCGAATCTCGGCGTCGCCGAAGGCATTCGCGCCGCCCTCAAAGTTCTCGCCAAATCCTGAACCTGGATGTTGCAATTTCGCGACAGTGGCCATCTACAACCCCGTGTTTTACCGCCTGCCGTGCTATCCCCTGCCATGGTTTGTTGTAGTGTGCGGACACGTCACCGCACTAACGCGACGGGAATCAGTAAACTTTAGAGAGGACAGAAAATGAAACGGAACAAGGCATTTGTTGCGATTGCGGCCCTGGGGCTGGGGGTGATGGCCGGCGCCGCTCAAGCCGACGCGCTCAACGGACCGTACGCCGGCGGCGGGCTGTCTTTCATCAAGGGAACGGTGAAGCTCACGGACCCCGTCGACAGCTCGACGAGCGTCACCCTGGGTACTGACAAAACCGACGTGGGGATCAACCTCAACGGCGGCTATGGCATGACCGTAGGCGGCAATTTCCACCTCGCCGGCGAGCTCAGCTATCAAAGCGCCTTCGGAAAGGCGGAAGGGAATCTGAGCGGCGAGACCGCGACCAGCAAATTGAAGAATGTCTGGGCGCTCTCGTTTCTTCCCGGGTACAAGCTGGACAATACGACGCTGGCCTACGGGCGGCTCGGCTATGCCAGAGCAAAGAACGACATCAACTTCCCGGGCGAGTCCGTATCGAAAACCTCCATCGGCATTTTGTACGGCTTGGGCGTGAAGCATGCGTTCACCCGCAATCTCGCCGGCGTTTTCGAGTTTCAGAATCTCGTGATGCAAGAGAAAACCGTGACGTTTTCGGACGGCAGCACCACCAAGGCCAAGGCCGGCGGTTCGGGCTTCTTGCTGGGAGTCCAGTACGGGTTCTAAATCGCCTGTCCGGGTCGCGCGGGCGTAGTTGACCGGGCGATTTCGAGGCAAGCCAAAAGGCCGGGCGCGTCCCGGCCTTTTTATTGACTCTGGCAAAATGCGCCGGTGAGCGTCGAAACCGACCGGCTGATCTCGGCCAAACCGACCTCCACGCAGGAGGAGCAGTTCGAGCGCTCGCTGCGCCCGGCGACGCTCGCCGAGTACGTCGGCCAGGACAAGGTGCGCGGCCAGCTCGAGATCTTCATCCAGGCGGCCAGAGGAAGAAGCGAAGCGCTGGACCACGTGCTGCTGTTCGGCCCGCCGGGCCTGGGCAAGACCACGCTCGCGCACATCATCGCCAGGGAGATGGGGGTGAACCTGCGCCAGACCTCGGGCCCGGTGCTCGAGCGCCCGGGGGATCTCGCAGCGATCTTGACCAATCTGGAGCCCAGGGACGTGCTGTTCATCGACGAGATCCACCGCCTGTCGCCCATCGTCGAGGAGATCCTCTACCCGGCGCTGGAGGATTTCCAGATCGACATCATGATCGGCGAGGGCCCGGCGGCGCGCTCGATCAAGCTCGACCTGCCGCCGTTCACGCTCGCCGGCGCCACCACGCGCGCCGGCATGCTCACCAATCCGCTGCGCGACCGCTTCGGCATCGTGGCGCGGCTGGAGTTCTACTCCCAGGCCGATCTTGCGAAGATCGTTCACCGCTCCGCACGCCTGCTGCAGGTTTCCCTCGATGACGAAGGAGCAAGCGAAATATCGCGGCGCGCGCGCGGCACGCCGCGGGTAGCGAACAGGCTGCTCAGGCGGGTGCGCGACTATGCCCAGGTAAAGGCCGACGGCAACGTGACAAAGACGGTGGCCGATGCGGCGCTCAAGATGCTGGACGTCGACGCGCTCGGCTTCGACGTGATGGACCGCAAGCTGCTGCTCGCGGTGATCGAGAAGTTCGCCGGCGGTCCGGTCGGCCTCGAGAACCTCGCCCATGCCATCGGCGAGGAGGCCGACACCATCGAGGACGTGCTCGAGCCTTACCTCATCCAGCAGGGCTATCTGCAAAGGACG
>WNGH01002120.1_pt1 | contig 18704 bp, 20 predicted proteins | sample 5400631 | NCBI WGS metagenome assembly WNGH01 (sample SAMN13153373, study PRJNA577476) | soil metagenome | isolation source: 115 cm soil or saprolite under Garry oak tree replicate 1 | place: USA:California | collected 2016-06-15
CCGTCGGCGGTGATGATCCTGGCCCGGCGCTCCCGCTCCGCCTCGGCCTGCCGGGACATGGACCGCTTCATGCTCTCGGGCAGCGAGACGTCCTTGATCTCCACCCGCTCGACCCGGATGCCCCACGGGCCCTCGGTCGGCTCGTCGATGATGCGGCGCAGTTCGCGGTTGACCGAGTCCCGCTCCGACAGCAGCTGGTCCATCTCGGACTGGCCGATGATCGACCGCAGCGAGGTCTGCGCCTGCTGGGAGACCGCGAACAAGTAGTTCTGCACGTTCACCGTGGCCTTGATCGGATCTACCACCCGGAAATACACCACCGCGTCCACCCGCACGGTCACGTTGTCTTTGGTGATGCCGTCTTGAGCCGGGACCGCCAGCGCGATGATCTGCATGTTGACCTTCTGCATGCGGTCGCCGACCGGCCTGATCATCGTCAGTCCCGCGCTGCGCGGCGGCGCCTGGATCTTGCCGAACCTGAACACGATGCCCTGCTCGAATTGCTGCACCACCCGCACCGAACGGCCCACCGTGACCACGCCGGCCACGGCAAGTATCACCAATATGATCAGGATGGCGGTAATCACTGTTAACAACCCCTTCTCCGGCAGCACACGCCTGCTTTGCAGGGCACTGGGCCTGGCCGGCTTATGCCAGCCCTCGTTCTACTATCACGGATAGGACTCATCAGATGTTCACGCCACCGGTGACCAGAGGGCCGTTGTCGGCGCTTCTGTCCGGGGTGCGCCTTCACTGGGGGTTCCCCATGGCCGGTCGGCGGCGTCGCGATCGGCGTGGACAAGCTTGCCGTGACGCGACCCGTCCCGAAGGTGAGGCTGTGCGCCTCATCCTGGGCTGGCCGGATCTTCCACCGGCAACTCCATGGTCACGATCATCTGGCACCTGCTGTCCGACCCCCAAGCCCGCTACCACGACCTCCGGTCCGGCTACTACGAATCGAACATCAACAAAGGCCGCCGTCAACGTGACCTCATCCGCCAACTCGAGCACCTCACCGGCCAGAAAGTCACCCTCACCCCCCGGCCCGGCCTTACCGCCGCCTGACCCTGCGCGAGGGTTGCTGTGGATTACCAGAGGACAACCTTGTGGATGTCCCACAGCCAAGAACCTCTCGACGGGACTATGGATCCACCACAGGCGGAAACGCTGCTCGACGCCGAGCTGATCAGCCGCTGCGGCGTGCCGCCCTCTCAACACCGCTGGCGGGTCCAGAGCTGTCTCGTTGCTCGATCTCGACAACCGGGCCCCTTGGTGGCGGGCACCCTTACACCGCGTCTGCCCATCGGAAGAGTGAACAAGAACGCAGTTACTGCCCGTGTTAGTAGACGTGAACGACATCGAAACCAGCGACCCGCCCCGGCGTCCGGCCGCGCGCCGGCACTTGCGCGGCCCGGGTCGGAAGGCGCTGGCCGCCCTGGTGCTCAGCGGCGTTGCGCTGGTCATCTTCGGACGACTCACCCTGTGGACGCTGCTGGTGATCGCCGCTGCCGGCGCAATCGCCGCGGCGGCGCGTCGGTACCGGCCGAAGAAATGATCGCACCGCAACCGCACACAGGTGGCCTCTCTGCCCCTAACCCCAGGCCCCGGGCGGGCCCCAGGGCAGGCAGTCCTCGAACATCCGTACCAGGGCGCCGGCAGTATCCGCCAGGGAGCGGCAGCGACCCGGCCAGAGGGCAGGCGTGACGAGATGCCTGCCTGGCTGGTCTGGGTGATCGTCGCCGCTGTCCTGGGCGGTGTCGAGATGCTCAGCCTCACCCTCGTCGCCGGGCTGCTGGCGGTCGCCGCCGTCGCGGCGGCAGCGACGGCGGCGCTCGGGGTAGGCGGCGCAGGACAAGCTGCCGCGTTTGCGGTCACCAGTGGTGTATCGATCGCCATCCTGCTTCCGGCGCTGCGCCGGCACCGCCGGAGCATGACCGGCCGCCCCCGGAGCATGACCGGCCGCCCCCGGAGCGGGGTTGCGGCGCTGGTGGGGCAGAGCGCCGAGGTCCTGGAGCTTGTGGATGCGCAACACGGCCGGGTGCGGATCGGCGGCGAAGTCTGGTCGGCCCGTGCCTACGTCCCCGAACAAGTCATCCCGGTCGGGGCCGTCGTCGATGTGTTCGAGATCCGGGGTGCGACCGCGCTCGTCCATGCAGAGGAAACAACATGATCTTGATAATCGTCGTCGCCGTGGTCGCCGCCCTGATGTTCATCGGCTTCGGCCGGACGGTCCGCATCGTGCCGCAGGCCCGCGCCTATGTCGTCGAGCGGCTGGGCTCTTACAGCCGGACCCTCGACGCTGGCCTCAACTCGGTGGTTCCGTTTATCGACCGGGTCCGGGCGCGGGTGGACCTGCGGGAGCAGGTCGTGTCGTTCGCGCCCCAGCCGGTCATCACCGAGGACAACCTGGTCGTCCACATCGACACGGTGCTGTACTTCCAGGTCACCGATCCGCGGGCGGCCACCTACGAGATCGCTAACTTCATCCAGGCCATCGAGCAGCTCACCGTCACCACGCTCCGCAACGTGATCGGGGGCATGGACCTGGAAAGCACGCTCACCTCCCGCGAGCAGATCAACGCCGAGCTGCGCGGGGTCTTGGACGAGGCCACCGGGAAGTGGGGCATCCGGGTCAACCGGGTCGAGCTGAAAGCCATCGACCCACCCGGCTCGATCAAGGACGCGATGGAGAAACAGCTACGCGCCGAGCGGGACAAGCGGGCCGCAATTCTCACCGCCGAAGGCGCCCGCCAGGCCCAGATCTTGACCGCCGAAGGTGCTAAGCAAGGCGCGATCCTCACCGCGGAGGGGGCCAAGCAAAGTGCCATCCTCACTGCCGAGGGCGAGAGGCAGTCTCAGGTGCTGGTCGCCCAGGGGCAGGCCGAAGCCATCGGCACCGTATTCGAAGCGATCCACCAGGGACGCCCGGACCCGCAGTTGCTCGCCTACCAGTACCTGCAGACATTGCCCAAGCTGGCGAACGGCGACGGCAACCACACCTGGCTCATCCCCAGCGAACTGACTCGGGCGCTAGACGCGTTCGCGTCTGGGTTCGGTGACCGGCGAACCGAACCAACCAGCGCTCCAACCCCCGCTGCCTTGGGAGAAGCCTCGGGAGAAGCGGCCGGGCCGCCGCAGATGCCGCCGGTGATTATCCCAGCGCGGCCGGCCGCAGACGGCGCGGCCGGCCCGCGCTCCGTTCGGGGCGAGCAAGCGCCGGGCAAGCAGCACCTCGAGCGAGACGACGCCCGGCGCACCGGGTGACCGGCAAGTAGGCCCGATCCGGCCCGCGAGGGTAAGACCCGGTGCCTGCCAAGGCACTAACAAGGCGTGAGAGCTTCGCCGGCGGCTAGGTATCCCACCGCACCCGATGTCCGGGAAGGGAGCGAGCACATGGCCATTTCGCGCACCCCCGCGCCGGCGGATCCCGGGCCGACCGCCCACACCCTGAACAGGGCGGCTGCCCGGCCGCCGTATCCGCCGCCGCCCGTCTCGTTCTCCGATCGGGCCTTGCGGGCCCGGGTCACCAGGTACGCCCGCTGCGAGCCTCCAACGGCGGCACCACCCGCTCGAGGGCCGCCCCGGCGCCCTGCGCGGCCGCGCCCGTCCCCCAGCCTGTCAAGTTCTGGTTGTGGTCGCTGACATGCTGGGTAGATGCGGGCTTCGGTGGCTCCGGCCTGCCCGCTGCGGCGCAGGGCGCGGCCCACACCCGCGCTTCTGCGGGCCGGTTCACCAGATTGCCGCGGCGAGACTGGCTCCGGCGAGGATCAGCATCGCCGCCGCGGCGGCCCGGGTGATCGACGTGAGCGGGATGGCCTTCAGCAAACCCCTGCGCACCGCGATCGCCATCGTAGCGACCGACCATAGTGCCAGCACTGACCCGATTCCGACCGCAACCGGATCGTGGTACCTGGCCGCCAGGCCCGCGGTGAGGATCTGGGTGAGGTCGCCAAATTCGGCGACGAGAATCACCGTGAAGCTGGTAGCCGCGACCCCCAGAACCTCGTACGGCTCCGCTCACACCGATGTAGTCATCCCGGTGGCCCCTTCGTCCCCGCAAGAGCAGCAGTGGACCGGCCAGGAACAAGACGGCGACCACCACCACCACCACCACCTCCACCGCCGGTGGGGCAGGAGGGCCAGCAAGCAGCCCACGGCCACTGCAAAGGCAACGTGGAGCGCAAAAGCGGCGACGCCGGCGAAGACGAACCCGGGCCGGTGCCCGCTGCCGAGGATCAAGCTGGCCAGCGCGGTCTTGTCCGGCAGTTCAGCAGGAAAGAGCCTGATCTGGACAGAACCGCCGGACGTAGCTGTGCAAGGCCTTGGCATGCTGGGAAGTACAGCTGGCGGACCGCGGCATCGGCGTCGCCGGGGCGATCGCCGCAGGGGGCGTCCGCGAGAGCAAGCACATCTACTATCACGGATAGTGAAGGAATTCTATTCAGCCCTGCCGTGGTCAAGCGGCATGCCGGGTGAACCGCCGGCTACCTCGATGCGTGATAGTAGGTAGCGGCGTGACGTGACGTGGGTGCTGGCTGTCTGCTGGAAGTGTGAGTGATGCGGCGGTTCGGTGAGCTAGAGGCTGTGATCATGGACCGGTTGTGGCAGTGGGGCCGGCCGGTGCTGGTCCGTGAGATGGTCGAGGACCTGCGCGGTGAGAGGCCGCTGGCCTACACCACCGTGATGACGGTGATGGAGAACCTGCACCGCAAGGGGTGGCTACGGCGGGAGCGGGACGGCCGGGCGTGGCGTTATGAGCCCACCGGTTCCCGGTCTGGGTACACCGCAGCGCTGATGACCGGCGCGCTGGGCACCAGCCCAGACCGGCGGACAGCGCTGGCGCATTTCGTGCTCCAGATGAGCACGCACGACGCGGCGCTGCTGCAGGATGCCCTGGGGCGGGCGCGGCCCGAATCCGAGGAGGGACAGGCCGGGTGACCATTGCCGCGGTGCTGCTGGGCTATGCGGCGTGCGTCGGCACGCTCGGCGCACGGGTGCTTAGCCGGGCCGGGTGGATGGCCCGGGCGCCGCTGCTGGGTATCGTCACCTACCTGGCCGCCGGCTGGTCGGTGCTGGCCGCGGCCGGGCTGGCCGGGGTGACGCTCGCGGTTCATGCGACCGCCCTCGGGGGAGGCCTGAGCAACCTGATCGGGGCGTGCGTGCTGCGCCTTCGCGCCATGTACGCCACGCCCGGGGGCGCCAGCATCGCCGGGCTTGGCCTCATCATGGCGGGCGCTGTGATGGCCCGCACCGCACTGACCACTGTCAGCCACCTGCATGCTGCCGGGCGGCAGGCACGGCGGCACGCGCAAACCGCACGGCTGGTCGGGCATCCCGAACCAGCCCTGAGGGCCGTCCTGATGGAGCATCCGGAGCCTGTCGCCTACTGCGTCTCCGGCCGGCACCCGACGGTGATCGTGACCACGGGAGCTCTGCGGGCACTGGACGCCGGCCAGCTCGGTGCGGTGCTGGCGCATGAACGAGCTCACCTGGCCGGCCGTCACCACCGGCTGCTCGCCATGGCCAGGATCGCCGGCCATGTGCTGCCCTTCCTGCCGCTGATGCGGGACGCGGGCACACAAGTGGCGCGGCTGGTGGAGTTGCATGCCGACGATGTGGCAACACGGGCCAGCGATCCCCGGTCACTGGCCACCGCCTTGGTCGTTCTTGCCACCGGCACCAGCCCCGAGCCCGCTCTCGCCGCGGCCGCCACCGACGCGGTACAGCGGATCCACCGGCTGCTCGGCCCGGCCGAACCGCTGGGGTGGGCACGCCGGCAGTTGCTGCGCGCCACCGCCGCCGCGCTCGCGTTGGCCCCGGTGCTGCTGGCCATGGCCCCGGCCGCGGCGGCGCTGGCGCTGGGACGGGTTCCGGCTGCCTAGCCGGCCGGCCCGGCAGGGCCACCACGATGCCGGGGTCACAGCCGGATGGCCGACTGCCCGCCGCAGGCCGTTCTGCAACCCAAAGGTGCGCCTCCAGCTACGGCGCCCCGTCGGCAGATGAACAATCCGCCACGCCACCTCGTGTTCCCAGATATCCGCACCACGTGACAACGGCAAGCCCGCGCCGCGCCGGGAGGACGACATGACAAACACCCCGGGCGGGCGCCGTCACTGGTGGTGGCCGCGCCGCCGCAGCAACCACCGGCCAGCCCGGCGCGCGCCAGGAGCGTGTACGGATGGCGGCCAGACGACGGCCGGCGCCGTGCAGCTCGCCATCGGGCTGCTCACCTCGAGCCTGGACTCACCACAGTTGCAAGCATGGGCGGTAGAAGCCCTGATCCCGCGGGACGCAGAGGGTCTGGGTGACCTCATAGCAGGCTTGCACGTTGTATCCGAGATGCTCCTTCACGAGCTGCAGGAGGCAACGGGGCAGCCGGCGGCAGCCGCGCTGCAACGACTCGCGACCTTGGCTGAGACCCGGCGAGGGACAACCTCTGCCGGCTAGAGCGGTGCCGCGCGTTACCGATCGGAAGCTGCTTACGATGAACAGCCACTGCCTGCTATCCGTGTTAGTAGACGAGCCTGGCTGAGGGTCGCCGGCCAAGTCCGGGCATACGGCTCGGAATCGCCGCGCAAAGCCTCAACATCACACCCGGCGGTCTCGGGGTCGCCGAAGGTACCCTCGCTGTGGCGTTGGTAGCCGCCGGGCTGCGGGCCAGCCAGGCACTGGCCGCGGTCCTGCTCCACCGCCTCGCCAGCTTCTGGCTGGTTGCCTTCGCCGGCTGGCTGATCTTCCTGTGGCTGCGACACCAGCGCCCCGCCCGGCGCGATACCACCGCCCCAATCCTGCCAATCCCCGGACCAGGCGAGGCGGCCAATCGAACGCCGAAGCTGCCGGTAGCCAGGCGGCCACCCGGCTGCAGACCGCTAAACGCCCGGCCCGCGGCTGACCATCGGCGGCAAGCCAGCGATCGTCTTCGCCCGCGAAGCATCCAGCGGCTCGATGGCCAGCTCGCCACCCACCTCCCCGCATCCGCCGCCGGCCACGCTGGCGCCCCGCGGCTGCCCTTCGCGGGTGGCAGGCCACCCGGGGGCCGTCCTCACCTGCCGGAAAACTCCCCGCGCCCGAATAACCCGCCTGCCGGTGAACACGGCATCTCTACTATTCGTGCTAGTAGATGTAGATATATGGTCCACATCACGGCCAGGTGACGGGCCAGGGGTTCCAGAACTTTTTCGTGGCCACCCCCAGCCCAGCTCCGGTCACCGCGTCCTCGGCGCCGGGAAGCACCGTCCCGGCCGCTCCGGCGGCCTCGGCTACTGACACTGCCGGGAGCGCCGGCGGTCACGCCAACGGCGCCAGCCGGCAACACCACGGAACCCTCCGCCCGGGCAGCACGCAGCGAAGAAGAAGAGGGATGAGCGAGATGACCGATGGACACCCGAGCCCGCAATGGCCACGGGAAGCAGCGGGAAGCCTGGAACGGCCAGTCCTGCCGACCGGCGCGCTCCGGCGTACCAGCAGGCTGGCCGCGCTGCCGCTACGCCACGCGGCGCGCACCGCCGCCGCCGCCAGCCGGCTCTCCAGGGCCGCTACGAACGAGGTCGCTGCCCGCACCGCCGAGCAGGTGTTCGGCACCCTTGGCGAGCTCAAGGGCGGTGCAGCGAAGCTGGGGCAGGCGATGTCGGTGTTCGAGGCGGCGATGCCAGAGGAGGTTGCGGCGCCCTACCGGTCAGCGTTGCGGCGGCTTACCGACGCGGCGCCGGCCATGCCGGCCGAGGCCGCCCGCCGGATCGTCGCGGCTGACCTCGCGGCCGCCTACGGACCGGGCTGGCGGGAGCGGCTGGTGGCGTTCGACGGCACACCGGTGGCGGCGGCCTCGATCGGCCAGGTGCACCGCGGGCGATGGCGGACCGAGGATGGCCGTGTCGCCGAGGTCGCGGTGAAGGTGCAGTACCCGGGTGTGGGCAAGGCGCTGCGGTCGGACCTGCGCCAGGCCCGGCTGCTGGCACGGGTGATGGCCCGGCTCACCCGGCTGAACATATCCGGGCTGGCGGATGAGCTCGCCAGCCGGATTGTCGAGGAGCTGGATTACGTCCGCGAGGGGCGCGTCCAGACAGAAGTCACGGCCGCGTTCACCCACCGCGTTCCAGAGGCCCTCGCTGTCGCCCGCGCCGCGGGGGTGCGCGAGCCGCCAGGCCGGACAAGCGTCACGGTCCCAGCCGTGTACGCCGCAACACCGCGGGTGCTCATCACCGGCTGGCTAGAGGGGGCGAGCTTGTCCACGCTGCTCGACGGGCGCACCGACCTGCTTCCGGCCGGCTGGCGCGAACTCGGCCGCAGCGAGGCGGCGGACCTGGCCGCGCGGCTGCTCAGCCACGCCATTTACGCGCCCGCAGCATGCACTGGCTGGATGCACGCCGACCCGCACGCGGGCAACTTCCTGCTGCTGCCGGGCGGCCGGCTCGGCATGCTGGACTTCGGCGCGGTCGCCGCCACGCCCGGCGGCATCCCGGCGCAGTTCGGGCAGCTCGCCGCGGCGGTGCTCGCCGGGGACGGGCCGGCCGCGACGCGGCTGGCCCGGCAGGCGGGGGCGCTCGGCCCGGACGCCCAGGTCGATCCGCAGCTGATCGTCGAGCTGCTGCACCCCATCGCAGCCACCGCGGCCGCCAGCAGCTTCACCTACTCCCGGCCCTGGCTGCGCGGGCTCATGGCCCACCTCACCGCGCCGCGCTTCGCCCCGGCCTTGCGCAAGCTGACACCGCCCCGGGAATACGCCCTCGTATGGCGGGCGACGCTCTCAGCCGCCGGGCTCTTCGCCCAGCTAGGTGCCACGGTGCCCACCCGCGGGTTCCACCTGGCCTACTCCCCAGGCTTCCGCGGCGCCCCAGGCAGCCCGGCCGCGGCTGACGTGCCCGCCGCTCCACCACGCCAGCCAAACGGCGCCCGCCAACCAGCCCGGACACTAGCCGCTGGCCAGGCCCGGTAGGCCAGACGAAGGCCAGCAACCTCGCCCTCGGCCCGCATGCCGCGACTGCGGCGCCCGGCGGCCCGGACCCCGCGGTTCGCGGCGCCGGAGCCACCGCGGAGCAGCTAGCCGATCAACGGGCCGGCGTGCTGCTGGTGGCTGCCGGCATCTCCTCCGGCGGCGGCTTTGGCCCGGGCTGCCGCGTCGGGAGCCACCGGCCGGGCTCCTCGCCGGTGACTGCGGCGAAGGCGTCCCGGGTCCGCTCGATGACGGGCTGATCTGGGCCGCGCTCTGCCGGGACGTGATTGCCGTGCGGCTACCGGCCCGCACCGGGCCACTGGCCGATGACCGGGCGGCCGCGCTGCTGGGCCGCGAGCGTGCCCCGTGATCAGCGCCGGGTCGTAGGGTCAGGTCAGGAGGGAGCGCCATGACGCAACCGCAACACCTTGACAGCCATCACCGGGATACGCTGCGGCAGATCTTCCGGCATCCGGCGGGCCACAACATCGAGTGGCGGGCGGTGATGTCGCTGCTGGAGGTTGTCGGCGGCGTCACGGTGCGCCACGACGGCAAGGTGGCGGTCAAGATCGGGTCCGAGCTGGAATTCCTCGAGCCGCCCGCCGGCAAGGACATCGACGCGCAGATGGTCGTGGACCTGCGCCGGATGCTGAGAAACGCAGGGTATGAGGGCTCGGCCTAACCCACGTGGCCGTCCTCCGGCACCACAGCATCGATCCGGCCGGCTTCACCGGCGGCGCGGGACGCCGGGCTTGCCGTCCACCTGCCCGTTGACGTCCCACCGACGCTCACATGCGTGATGACCGGGCGTCCCCGCCCGGACGGTGCCGAAGTGCTTGAGCAACCACGCGCTGAGGACGCTGGCAGGTCCGTCTGTGGCCTTTTGTTCTCAGGCAGGCCTCGGTCACGTACGGCGGCATGCCGCGGGCGACCGGCATCTTGGGGCGGTGTCTTCGGTGCCTGGTCGGGTGCCGGTTCGGGTTCTCCTCAGTCGTCGCCCGGTCGGTAGGCGGTTCCGCTGCGCAGGTCGTGCTGCCGCTGCGCTGTCCGGCGTAACCGGTCAGGCGTGCAGGCCGGTGACTGTTTCCGCGGCGGCGGCGAAGGCGGGATCGCCGGTGGCCGCGTGCCCGCGCTGGCAAGCCTCGACGAGCTTGACCTGGTGCGGGTCCAGGCTGCGCACGGCAGCTACGGTGAGCTCACTGCCTGGCGGGCTGGCCGGGTGAGGCCGGGTTACCGGTTCGGTGGCCGCGTACAGCGCGGCGTGCTCGGCGAGCACGTGGGCCAGCGCGGCGGCGCCGTCGTTGGCGGGGATGTGGGCGGTGAGGATCTCCACGGCCATCGCGCCGGTGACGCCGTGCAAGTGGAAGATGTCCGGCCGGGCCAGGTAGCGGCGGGCGCCGTCGGCTGCGGCCTGTATGACCGCCATCCGCAGGTCACCGGCCTGGGGCAGCGGGGTGGCCGGCTGCCCGGTGCGGTAGCGGGCCGCCCAGTAACCCAGCGCCCGGGCCAGCTCGCCGCGCCGCGGCGGTGTGTCGACCGCGTCCACGGCCCGCACGGCATGGGCCGTCCGGATGGCGCCGTGGAACAGTGCGGTGGCTAGGGCAGGCATCAGCCTCGGCACCCACGCCGTGACCACAGCCGGCCAGCCATCGTCATCGATGGCCTGGGTGAAGTAGCCGATCCACTCCGGCAGCCGGTGGTAGTCGCCGAGCGCCTGCCGCCACTCGAACCCGGCCGGCACTACCGGGTCGACCGATGCCCCGCCCGCCCGGGCGAACCGGCGCGCCCAGCTGTCGATGTCGTCGGTGCAATCAAGAACGGCCAGCGCCTCACAGGCCATGGCCCCGTGGTTGACGAACCCGTTCGGCAGCTCGAAGCTGGCCGCCGCCATCCGCTCGAACGCCTCATCCAGAGCTGGCGTCGTGTCACTCATGCCGTCCTCCCGCTGCTGCCGCCCATGAACCCCTGCCCCAGCGATTCCCGCATCGACGCCCAGATCCTGACATCTCAGGGTGAGAGGCTCCTGACCGCCCGTGTCCTTCCTGAGCGGGCCAATATCGCTGCGTATCGCGCCACGGCCAGCGCCGCATATGCCCCAGGCTATGCCGTCGTGTTCTTCGGACTTGGCGCGGCTGCTGCAGAGCCGGTGCCACCTGGCCCCAGGCACCGTTCTGAAAGCCCGCGGGAGGCGTGGTTGCGGCTTGGCCGGGCCGGCGCCAGCGGCGCCGGTCATGACCATCGGTGTCAGTTGGCGATGGCGACGTGCCGGTGCACGGTCGCTGGGTCGCCGAGCAGGGTGAGCATGCAGGCGGCCAGGTCGGCGCGAGAGACGGTGAATCCGTGGGGCAGGTTGCGGTCGATCGCGGTTCGGTAGGTTCTCGTGGCCGGCTTGCTGGTCAGCGCGGGCGGGCGGACGATCGTCCAGTCCAGGTTGCTTTCCCGGATCTGGTCCTCGCCGCGGCGCATGTCGGCGCAGACGTGGCGGAGGAAGGTGCGCCGCGCGACGGGTTTGAGCAGGTAGCGCAGGTAGGGGCTTTCGCCTTCGTCGGTGACGACGGAGCCGCTGACTTCCAGGAGCCGACGGGTTCCGGTTTTCTGCATGGCCTGGATGATGCTGCGCACGCTGTCCTGGATGATCGTGGTGGGGCCGGTTCCGCGCGGGCCCACTGCGGTGATGACGGCGTCCGCGCCTGCTATGGCCGGGGTGATCGAGGCCGGGTCCAAGACGTCGGCGACGACGGTCCGCAGCCGCGGGTGGGCCGGGACTGCCAGGCGCGCAGGGTCGCGGACGACCGCGGTGACGTCATGGCCGGCGGCGAGCGCCTGGCCGGTGAGGCAGGTTCCGGTGGCGCCTGTCGCGCCGAAGATGGTGAGTTTCATCGTGTTCGCCTTTCTGGGAGGTTCAGGTTGCCGCCGTGCCCCAGCGCGGGGTGCGGGCATAGCGGGGATGCCACAGTGCCCAGCAGAGGAGACCGGTTTCTGGTACGTTGGATATGGAACTCATACGATACGGAAAACATATCATATGGAATCGATACCACCCTCCGAGCCGGATGCGGCACGGCACCGCAGACGGCTGAACCGCGCCATCAAGGAGTCACTGCGGGACCTGGGCGCCCAGCTGTCCCTGCTCAACCACAGCGTCGGCGCTCGCCTCGACCTCAAGGCCACCGACCTGGAATGCCTTGACCTCATCACCCGGAACGGCCCGATCAGCCCGACCGCCCTGGCCCGGCGAGCCGGGCTGCACCCCGCCACCATGACCGGCATCCTCGACCGGCTCGAACGCGGCGGCTGGATCGACCGCAGCCGTGACCCCGCCGACCGCCGCGCCGTCGTCGTCCAGGCGGCCCGCGGCCGGGGCGCGGAGATCCTCCGCCTCTACCTGGTCGACTCGGGGATGAACACCGCGATGGACCAGATCTGCGCCCACTACGAAGACAACGATCTCCAGCTCCTCGCCGACTTCCTGCGCCGCACCGCCGACGCCGGCCGAACCGCCGCCGAAAGGCTCGCTGGAAGCTGAGCCGCGAATGAGGACGGTCGGCTCCGCGCGCAAGGTCGTGGGCCCCAGGCCCTTCGGATCGACCTCAGCCCGGGATTGCCACCGTCCCTGTGCACAGCCGCCCGGGGCGCGCCGGCCTGCTGCCCGCTGATTCCCGGGAGCAGGTCTTCATACGCCGCATCTGCCTGGTCACTGCCATCATTGGCCACGCTGGAGGTGAGATGCCGGTGAGCCCAGAACCCGCCGGCGTTGTTGACCAGCACGTCCAGCCGCGGGTAGGTGTCGAGCACCAGAGCGGCCAGCCGGCGCACCCCGGTTTGAACTGATATGTCCGCGGCAAACACATCCATCGCCGGGCTGCCCGTTGTGGCGCGGATGCCAACCGCGGCCGCCACCGCGCGCGCATGATCACGGCCGGTATGCCGACCCGGGCGCCCAGCGCGGCGAGCCCGGTGGCGGTGGCCGCGTTGACGCGCCGCACCTGGCCAACTACTTGAGTGATGTGCGCAGGACGGTTGCGGCAAGGCTGCCGGACAGCCATTGCGTGAAGTCGGCGGCGGTCCAGCCGCGCTCGGTGACGAGGAGGCGGTAGAGGTGGGCGTCCATGAGGGCCCAGCACAGGTCGGCGGCGTGTTGCTGGGTGATGCCGGGGGCGAGACCGTCTAGCGAGGCTAGGTACCGGATGAACGCGGTGGCGCCGAACATCCGGTCGTGATTGGCCTTAGCGACGAGTTGCGCGGCGTCTGGATCGGCGTCGGCCGCGGCGGTGAGGACCTCGCTGATCGGTGCCACCCGGGCGGCGATCTCGACGACCATCTCCGCCCACAGCGCAAGCGCCGTCCGCGGGTCGGGCTCGGCCTGGATCGCCTTGACCGCCGGGCGGTCGGCCAGTGGGACCGGCTCGTCGTCGCCGACGATCGCCCAATCCAAGGCGAGCTTGAGCAGGGTCGCCTTGCCGCCGGCCGAGTTGAAGACGGTGCGGCGGCTGACGTGTGCCGCTTGTGCGATCGCGTCGATCGTGGTGGCGGCGTAGCCCTGGGCAAGGAACAGATCGTGGGCCGCGGTGACTATCGCCCGCCGGGTGCGCCGGGCCTGCTCGTCGCGGATTTCGGATGTGTAGCGCCTGGCTGGCTGGTTCATCACCGCGGGCTCCGGGCCTTGACGTTTCGGTTAACTTGGCTGCACTATAGGTGCAGTCATAGCATCATCAGTATACCGAAGATGGGTGGTTGTCGTGCGCGTAGCCATCATTGGCGCTGGTCCGGCCGGCCTGTTCGTCGGTGCGGGCCTGGCGCGCCGGGGCCACAAGGTGATCAGCGTGGAACGCGATCCCGGGCCTGCGGCGGATGGGTCCTGGCCGCGGCGGGGGGTCATGCAGTTCCACCACGCCCACGCGTTCCGGCATCAGGTCGTGCAGGCGCTGGAGCAGGAACTGCCCGAGGCGCTGCAGCGGTGGCTTGCGGCTGGCGCCGAGCCGGTCCGGATGCGGCTGCCGGACGGGGGTGAGATCCCGATGGGTGTGCGGTCCCGCCGGATGACGTTCGAGCGGGCGCTGCGCGCGGCGGCCCTGCACGAGTCCGGCGTGCAGGTGCACTGCGGGCATGCCGAGGACGTGACGCGCCGGCACGGGCGGGCTCACGGTATCCGGGTGGACGGGACAGACCTGGCGGCCGACCTGGTGATCGACGCATCGGGACGCGCCGGCCGAGTGACCCGTTCCCTGCGCCCTGCGCCGGCCAGCGGCGGGCCGTGTGGCATCGCCTACGTCGACCGGCAATACCAGCTGCATCCCGGCGCTGAGCCCGGCCCGCTGATGAGCCCGATCGCCTGGCAAGCCGATCTCGACGGCTACCAGGCCATCATCTTCCTCCACGAATACGGCATCTTCTCCGTCCTGCTGGTACGACCCACCGCGGATCCGGTCCTGTCCCAGCTCCGCCACGAGGCCGCCTTCTCCGCCGCGTGCCAGGCCATCCCCGGTCTGGCCGACTGGGTCGACCCCGCCCGCTCCCGGCCGATCACCCCCGTGCTCCCTGGCGGCCCACTGCTCAACGCCTACCGCGGCCAGACCGGGCCCGATGGGCATCTCGCCCTGCCAGGACTGGTCTTCGTCGGCGATGCCGTGGCCACCACGACGCCGACGTTCGGCCGCGGCATCACCACCACGGTGCTGCAGGCTCAGCAGCTACTGCAGCTCATCGACGAGCACGGCACCGACACAGACGCGATCGGTGAAAGCTTCGGCGCCTGGTGCACCGAGCAGATCAAGCCATGGGTCGACGACCACGTCCACATGGACGAAGCGACCCGGCGCCGCTGGGCAGGCGAGGACATCAACCTGAGCCAGCCTCTGCCATCCGACCGCATCCTCGCTGCCGCCGAGGCAGACCCCAGCATCCGCGCTGCTACCGCCGGCTACCTGCGCATGACCTCCCTGCCCTCATCGCTAGGTGCCGTCGAACCCCGCGCACGCGCGCTCTACACACACGGCTGGCGCCCATCTCCCGCACCCGGCCCAAACCGCAATGAACTCGCCGACATCGTGCGCATGGCCCTCCACCGATCCACGGCACCGGTCACGGTGTAGCCTCGCGCACGGCAAACACAAGTGCCGGCTCAGCCGGAGTTACGAGCAGGCGAGCGCCAAGCTCCGCTGCATCGAGAGCGACGAGGTCGCGGTTGCGTTCGGCCCACCGGCCTGAGACAAGGTCATCACGGAGGCTGCGCACCGCCCGCTGCTCGGCCTCCGGCCCGACTCTGGCCCACACCGATATTCCGCGACGTACATGTTCGTCCAGGTATGCCTCGGGCCGGCGCCAGTAGGCCTCGAAGAAGCCGTCAGCGCAGTCCCACGGAATGAGCACCGGCTCCATGCGGGCTCCGATCGCGCGGGCCTGTTCGGCCAGCGAAGGCCGCCCTGCGCGGAGGTCAGCGACCTCAGGCAGGTAGTCGCGAGTAAGCCAGAACCGACGACGCCATCCGGTGTCACTGGTGTCGAACTGGAACACCACCACGCGGCGAGCCACGCGCCGCATCTCGCGCAGGCCCGCGATCGGGTCCTGCCAGTGATGGACGGTGGAAAAAGCCATCGCGGCGTCGAAGGACTGGTCCTCGAACGGAAGGCTCTCCGCGACGGCAGCCACGCACGGCGCTGCGCCTGCGGGACGCTGCGCGCGCATGAGCGCCGACGGTTCCACCGCGGTTACATCACGGCCGGGGGGCTCGTAGGAGCCGGTGCCAGCGCCGACATTCAACACCGTCCGCGCATCGCCGAGCGCAGCCCAGATCCTCGCGGCGATCCGCGGCTCGGTGTGCCGCGTCACGGTGTAAGTGGCTCCGATGGTGTCATACAACTGCGCGCTGGACATGTCGCTGCCTCCCTGGCTGTCACCATCCCCCCGCCGCCGCCATCCCCCCGCCGCGCTGGTCGTGTCCCCGGTCGTGCTGCCGGGTTTCCTGCCGTTCTTGCTGGTCCTCCTGCTTGCTCGCACGGTGGTGCGCGGTGCTGGCAGCCCAGCTGGCCAGCAGGCTCAGGGCGTCCTGGGAGGGCGACCCGGGCTCGGCGGTGTAGGTGAGGAGGCTCTGGCTGGGATCGGCGGCCAGCGGGAAAGACTCGAATGCCAGGTCGAGGTCCCCGACGACCGGGTGGTGGATGAGTTTCACGCCGGTGGTGTGGATCCGGACGTGGTGGGCGGCCCATCGGGCCCGGAACTCGTCGCTGCGGGTGGACAGCTCCCCGATCAGGTCCGAGAGTCCCCGGTCGTAGGGATCGCGGCCGGCCTCGGCGCGCAACAGGGCGACCGTGTCGTTGGCTATCTTGTCCCAGTCGCGGAAGAACTCGCCCGCGTGTGGGTCGAGGAAGATGAACCTGGCATTGTTGGGCGGCCTGACCGGGTCGGCGTAGATCGGCGAGAAAAGCGCATACCCGAGGTCGTTGGCGGTCAGGATGTCCAGGCGTCCGTTGAGCACGAACGCGGGCGTGCCGCTCATCGAGTCCAGGACGCGCTGCACCGTGGGCCGGACGCGCTGCGGGGCAGGTGCTCGGAGCTGTGGCGCTGGCTGGGCGGCCGCTCACTGTTCCCCAGATCGCCCGGCGGATGGGCCTGACCCGGCAGGCAGTGCAGGCATCGGTCAACCGGCTGCTCGGCGAGGCGCTGGTCGAAACCGGCGAGAATCTCGATCACCGCCGTTCGCCGCTCATCGCGCTGACCGAGGTTGGCCGTCAGAAGTATGCAGCGGTTGACCGGCGGCAGATCCGCTGGATCAATGAGCTTTCCGCTGGGCTGAAGGTCTCAGACCTCGCGAACGCCGCACGTGTGCTGCATGACCTCAGCGACAGGCTGGAAATCACGCCCCAGACCGGCCGAAGGAGAAATGACGACGATGATGTTCCGTGAGATGGACGACCAGGTCACCTACCTGCGGCAGCTACAGGAGGACGATGGCCCGGTCGTGCTCATCAACCAGTTCAACCTCGCGCCGGGCGACGCCGGGCGCTTCCTGCAGGTGTGGGCCGACGACGCCGCCTACATGAGGCAGCAACCCGGCTTCATCTCCACCCAGCTCCACCGCGGCACCGCCGGCAGCACGACCTTCATCAACGTGGCCGTCTGGGAGTCGGCCCGGGCGCTCGGCCGGGCGTTCGGCTCGCCGGAGTTCCAGGCCCGCGCCGCGCGCTACCCGGACAGCACCGTCGCCGCCCCACACCTCTTCACCAAGGTCGCCGTCCCGGGCATCTGCCTGGCCTGACGGAGGCGATTGCGGCGCGGGTGCCGGGCGTTGTTGCTGCGGGCCGGGCGCCTGACCCATGATCAGCTCGCCCGTCATGCTTGGCCACAGATCATCCACGCACCCGCGTACCCGGGCCGCCTTCTGCGCGCGGTCCTGATGCGGGGCATTGTGGTCCGGTGCCCCGTCAGAACTGGGCTTCTGCGCGCTCAGCCGTGGCTTGTGCCGTCAGCCACGATGTTGGTGGCAGGTGCTGCCCGTGCGGCGATCTGGCGATCAAGCTGCGATGGCCCGGTGATTACCAGCGCCCTGGCGGGCCCGCTGCTGGTGACGGTGAACCCATGCAGCCGGTCGTGGGGCACGAACACGAAACAGCCGGCCGTCGCTGTCCAGAGGTCGTCGTCACAAAATCCGGCCTGGCTTCAGAGTTGCTGGGCCCAGTGGCGCGACCACCTGTCCAGGGGTTCGAGCGCTGCGCCGAGGGCCCGGCCGATCTCAGTCAGCTCATATTGCTGGTCATCGCCTTGTGCCACGAGGCCGGCATCGGTGAGGTCTGCGAGCCGCTGGTAGAGCACACTCGGAGACATCGCGTCGCACCGGTCCCGGAGGGCGCGGGCACCCACCGGGCCGTTCCGTAGCTCCCACAGCACCCGCAGCGACCACCTGCGGCCAAGGAGATCGAGGGCAGCCATGAGCGGCCGGCCGCTCGATGACCCCCGGACGGGCTGGCCGGGACGAGCCGGCCGGCGCGGAGTGCCGCTTGATGTTTCGATATCCGTAACATACGCTCCTGTTCCATGGTTACGGAAATAGTAACGCCGAGGATCCCGCCCCTTAGCCCGCCCTACGCGCCTGAGATCGCCGCCCAGCTGTCGAAGATGATGCCCTCAGGCGTCCCGCCGATCGCCCTGTTCCGCACCTTCGTGCGGAACCTGCCGATGACCGAGGCGATGGGCAGCTGGGGGGCGTACGAGCTGAGCCGGTCACTGTCGCTCCCACTGCGCGACCGGGAGATTGTGATCGACCGGACGTGCGCCCGCTGCGGCTGCGAGTACGAATGGGGTGTCCACGTGGCGTTCTTCGCCGAACGCGCGGGCCTCGACCAGCATCAGATCGCCTCGCTGGCATCCGGGACCGCTGCTGACCCGTGCTGGGACGGCGAACAAGACCGCCTGCTCATCAGGGCCGTCGACGCTCTCCATGAGGACGCCGACATCCCGGACAGCCTGTGGCAGGCACTGGCGGCCGCCTTTAGCGAGGCGTACCTGCTCGACCTCCTCCTGCTCTGCGGCTGGTATCACGCCATCAGCTTTGTGGCCCGCGCCACCCGGGTACCCCTGGAAACCGGAGCGCCGACCTTCGAGTCGATCCGGCACCGATGAATCGCGTGGTGGCCGGGGCAGGCGCGCGTCCTTCCCGGTCAGCCGCTTAAAGGAACTGGCCCACCGAGGTCTCGAGTTCGCTGTCCCACACCACGGCCACGACATCGGCCGGGTCGATCACGGCCCACCCGGTCTCGCGGTCAAGGCGCACCAGGCCGTC
>WNGH01011474.1_pt1 | contig 18702 bp, 11 predicted proteins | sample 5400631 | NCBI WGS metagenome assembly WNGH01 (sample SAMN13153373, study PRJNA577476) | soil metagenome | isolation source: 115 cm soil or saprolite under Garry oak tree replicate 1 | place: USA:California | collected 2016-06-15
CGTCGGAGGCTCGACCGGACTGGAGAATGCGTTTTTCGTCGATGGGATGGACGTCACGGTGGGGGCCGGCACGAGCGTGGACCTCCCCTTCAACTTCGTGCGGGAGATACAAGTCACAACGGGCGGCTACGAGGCCGAGTACGGCCGGGCATTGAGCGCGGTAGTCAACGTGGTCACCCCTTCAGGCAGTAACCAATTTCACGGGCAGGTGCTGGGATTCTATACCGGCGACCGGCTGCGGACGGCTCCCAGAGTCGGGATATACGAGCAAGACGTAGCCAACTTCAACGCCTACGACCTGGGCGTGAGTCTCAGTGGTCCGGTGCGCCGCGACCGCCTCTGGTACTCCGTCGCCTACAACCCGACGTTCATCCGACGACGCGAGTCGACTGGATTGCTTCCTGCCCGGTGGGATGGCGAGGTGCGCCACCTGTTCGCGGGCAAACTCACCTGGAGTGCTCGACCTGGAACCGACGTTGCGCTGACGCTGCTCGGCGATCCAAGCCATCGCACCGGCCTAGAGTCTGTCTTGCCGCTTACGACCGATTCCCTGACTGCCCTATCGAAGGCGAGCACTGGTTCCGAGGCCATTGGGCTGGCCGTCCGGCACCAGATCGGACGTCGCGCCGAGCTCCATCTTGCCGTGTCGCGGCTGCGGCGCGAGGACGAGTTCTACCCTCGGTCAGGCTCTACCGACTTCAGGACCAACGTCCGAGTCGAGGACTACACGACTAATGTTTCCTCTGGCGGCGTCTTCGGCTACAGCAACTACCTCGAGACTCGGACCGCGATTCGGGCCGGTGTCACCGTGCTGGGCTCAGTCCACACGATCAAGATCGGGGCCGAGTACGAAGTGAACGCCTACGTCGGCAGCAGCCACGGGGGTCTGGTGGCTCGCGAGGCGGACAGCTTGTACGAATGGTTCGAGGGCTCCCTGGTGTCGGATGTTCGCAACCGCGTCCCCACCTTGTTTGCCCAGGACTCCTGGGAAGTGAGCCCGCGCCTTCGGCTCAACGCTGGACTGCGTTGGGAATCGCAACACATTTCGGGAGGCGGGCCCGCCCGCACCGTCCCCATGGAGCTCGCCCCGCGCCTGGGCGTGGTGTTTCAGCCCGGCGAGCCCGGCGCCGAACGGCTATTCGCCAGCGCGGGGCGGTTCTACGAACAGGTGCGACCGCTCAGCGCGGAGTGGTGGAACGGCACAGGCTTCTCTCAGGACCGGGTCTTTCCACAGAATCCCCTCGTAGACTCCAGCAACGAAGTAGTGCTGCAACGGGCCTATACGCCTATCGTCGCGAATCCCGATCTCCTTGGCCAGGCCTACGACCAGTTTGGCGTCGGTTTCGAGCGTCGGCTTGGGATCGGGTACAAGCTTGGTGCACGCGGGACCTACCGCATGCTTCGCTGGGTGATCGAAGATGGCATACTGCCGGGCGAAACGTTCTACCGCATGGGCAACCCCGGACGAGCGCTCCTCGCGGCGATGCCGCGGGCTCGGCAACGCTATACCGCCCTGGAGTTGAGCGTCGAACGAGCGACCTCCGGCCCGCTCTACCTGCTGGCCTCATACGTGCTGTCGCGGAACATCGGGAACTACACCGGCCTGTACGCAACCGACAATGCGATCGCGCTGCCGAATTCGGGGACGACGTACGACGTTCCCGACGCCATGACTAACGCCTATGGTCTGTTGCCGAATGACCGGACGCACGTCTTCAAGGTTGCTGCGGGCTATCGCATCAGATCCAATGTGACCCTCGGAGGCTTTTTGACGATCGCGTCGGGAACGCCCCGCAGCGAGGGGGGGCAATCGGCCTACGGCAATTACTGGACCTTCATCAGCCCGCGTGGCTCCCTCGGCCGCACGCCCGCGATCTGGTCGCTCGACCTGCACGGCGGCTTCGACCTCCCCGTTGCTCCGATGCAAAGAGTTCGCCCCAGACTCCTGCTCGATGTCTTCAACGTGGGCAGCCCACGCAAGCCGGTGCTGTACGATCAGCAACACTACCTGACTCCGGACCGCACGGGGGTAAACTCGAACTACGGGGCAGTCACTGGTTATCAGCCCTCGATGAGCGCTCGCGTCGGCATGGTCGTTGACTTTTAGGCCTCAAGGCTAGATCCCCAGCTCTCGCAGCAACGCTTGGAACCGCGGATCCGACCGCAGCGGATCATACAAGGGATGGACCTTGAGGAACACCAGGTACTGGGAACGCTCCGGGGCCGCCCTGCGCAGCCATTCCATGGCGTGATCCCGGTCTCCGAGCGCCCCGTACACGAAGCATGCACCGAGGAGGTCCGGTCCTCCCCTGTGCGAGGGCGAAGTCATCTGCTGGACCATCTCCAAAGCCTGTTTTCGTCGCCCTGCCCGCGCGTACACCGATCCGCAGTCACCATTTGGGAATTCGTTGGGAACAAGGGCCATCGCCGAGTCGCACAGTGCTAGGGCTGCCTCGTGCATCCCCTTCTGAGAATAGCTCAGGCTGAGTACCTCGACCGCCGGCGGATAGCCGGGCTCTAGCCGCAGCGTGCGTCGCAGCTGGCCGATGGCCTCGTCGTAACGGTGCTCCATGAAATACTCCAAGCCGAGGGCGAAGCTCGTACGCACGTCGAGCGGATCGAGGTCGAGGGCCTGTAGCCTCATGCGGTCGGCCTCATCGAAACGGCCCACGTCCTGCAGGTAGTTCGCGTACCAGTCCCGGATCCAGGAGCTGCCAGGGGATAACTCAAGGCCCCGCCGGAAATCCTGGTCTGGGCCGTCGAAGTCGAGTTCGGTGATGAATCGGACCCACCCCAACATCACATAGGGCATGCCGAGGGTCGAGTCGAGCTCGAGCGCGCGCATGGCCGTGGCTTTTACCAGCGGGTTGGTCTCCACCGGCGACGCGTACCCCATGAACGCCTGCCCGGCGTAGCATGTCGACAGCCAGGCGTACGCCGAGGCGAACGTCGGATCCTGATCGATGGCTCGACGGAAGAACGCGATGCCGCGGCTGAAGCCATCCGCGGTCCACTTTTCGCAATAATAGCGGCCCCGCAAGAACAGGTCGTTCGCCTGCGGGTCGACCGGGCGGTTGTTCGTCAGCCGCGCGCGCTCCTCCGGCGTCACAGCGGCTCGGACTTCACGGGCGATCGCCTGCGCCACGTCGCCATAGAGCGCCAGGACCTGGCGTCGGTTCTTCACGAAGGAACCGGCCCACAGGTGCCTGTCGGTGGCCCCATCGATCAGCTGGGCGTTGATGCGCACGCTGTCGCCCGCCAACACGACCGAGCCCTCCACCACCGCGTCGACGTGCAGCTCGCGCGCGATCTCAGGCACGCCCTTGGTCGAGTTGCGAAACCTTAACACCGAGTTGCGCGAGATCACGCTCAACGCACGGATCTTGGCCAGCTCCGTCACCAACGCGTCATGCATCCCCTCGACGAAGTACTCCTGGGCCGTGTCGCCGGTGAGGTTTGCGAGCGGCAGCACAGCGATGCGTTGGAAGGTCGATGCCGTCGCACTGCGACGCAGCGCCACGGCCCCGAGGCCGAGGGCGGTCAGCAGAAGGGCAACGCCCAGCAGAGCCACAATCAACCGCCGCCGAGGGCGCGTCGGCTCGGGGCCGGGTGCCGCTGCGCTCACAGGTGGGAGATTCCGGATCGCGGCGGGGACACCACCCGGTTCCTCCCGCCGGAGAGCCTCCGCGAACGCCCTCGTCTCGGCCGATGGCTCCAGCTCGTACTCCTGCGTGAGCCGAAATGCGAACGCCTCGTAGGCACGCAGGGCGGCGGCCCGATCCCCCAGCCTGTGCAAGAATGTCATCAACCGACGCATCACTGCTTCGTCCGCCGGCGCCAGGCTGGCCGCCCAGCGGGCCCAGCGGGTGGCCTGGACCACCTCCGCCGTCGCTTGCGCTTCCGCTAACGCCCACGCGCCGTCGGCGGCGCGCTCCCGCAGGCGTTCCCGTTCGCGCTCCACCCAACGCTCGAACTCCGGCGCCTCGCTCAGGAAGAAGCCGGTGAGTAACTCGCCCCGGTAAAGCGCCAGCGCATCATCCGGGCGATCCGCGTCGAGCGCCGCCTCGAATGCCTGCGCGTCGCACCACACGACGTCGCGGGAGACGCCGACCTCGTCGTCGCCGTGCGTGACGATGGCCTGCTCCCCCAGCGCGTTGCGCAGGATGTAGAGGGTCTGGCTCAGCGAGGCGCGGGCCTTAGTCGCCGAGACTTCGGGCCAGAACAGCGCCAGCAGGGTGTCACGCCGCTGCAGGCCGTGCGGGTTAGCCGCGGCGAGATAGGCGAGGAGGGCCATGCGTTTGGGCTGGCGGTTGAAACCCGAAAGGTCCCGCCCGTCGGACGCGCTCAACCGCAAGGCCCCGAGTACTCGAAGCTCGATCATCACGCCTCATCTGCGAATGAGAGTCACCTCAGAGCGGCGTGAGGGTGGCTCGCGATACTGGTAAAGGTACGGGCGGGGTTATTCGGCTCAAGGGCGCGGTTCTGGATTCGAGGAGGGTAGGGACATGAAGCGCTGCAACGGCACAACGTGCTTGGCGTTGGGTTTCGTGGGGGTTGCTCTCGCCTCGGCTTGCGGGACCGAGCCCACGCCGCCCGTGTCGGTGCCGATCGCGGTGACGGTCTCTCCCCCCACGGTCAGCGTGCTCACCGATAGCAGCCAGAGTTTCTCGGCGACCGTCGCCAACGATCCCGCGGCAATGGGGGTCAGCTGGAGCATCACCGGATGCAGCGGCGGCGCGTCGGCGTGTGGCAGCTTGACCAATATCACGAACACCACCGCGACTTATGCCGCACCCGCAACGGTGCCGTCCGGCGCTGTCGGCGTTAGGGCGACGTCGGTGAGCGACAACACCAAGTCCTTCACGGCCGCCGTGGCGATTACCGTGACCGCCGCAAACGGCCAGATCGCATTCGTCAGAACCCGCGAGATCTACGTGGTCAACGCCGACGGGTCGGGTCAGGTCAATCTCACTAACAACCCGGCGACCGTCGGGCAGCTGACCTGGTCGCCGGACGGCGCAAGTATCGCCTTTGTGAGCGACCGAGATGGCAATGACGAAATCTACGTGATGCGTGCCGATGGCTCGATTCAGGTCGACCTCAGCAACAACGCGGCGCTTGACGTGGGCCCCGCGTGGTCACCCGATGGCACTAAGATCGCCTTCAGCTCGGACCGCGATGGGCCAGGCCAGATGTACGTTGGGCCATTCCAGATCTACGTGATGAACGCCGACGGCTCAGGCGTCACGCGGCTCACTCACGACTCGGCGTCCGACGTTGAGGCGACGTGGTCGCCGGACGGTTCGAAGATCGCGTTTGTCTCAGCTACTGCCCGAGGCTCCCAGATCGATGTCATGAATGCCGACGGCTCGGGGGTGGTAGCCCTCACCAGTGACTTGCAGGGAGACGAGGAACCGGCCTGGTCCCCCGATGGGTCCAAGATCGCGTTCTCGAATGGGCAGCTCAAGGTGATGAACGCGGACGGCACGGGCGTAACCATGCTCACGAGCGGCTGGAACCCCCAGTGGTCACCTGACGGCTCAAGGATCGCCTTCCATCGGGTAAACCACACCAATCATGCCCTGTGTAGTCAGTCGCCTTGTACCCAGTCGTTCTATGTGATCAAAGCCGACGGGTCTGGTCTACTGCAACTCGAACACAACCTCTCCTACGGGGGAGTGTCGTCGGATGTGGGCCCGTCCTGGTCACCGGATGGCTCGAGGGTGGCATTCGTCTCGACTCCATCCTCGGGGGGGGTGCGCGAGCTCTATGTCGCGAATGTTGACGGCTCGAGCCTCGTCGACCTTACCCAGGGCTCCGGGGCCGGCTTTTACCCCGCCTGGAAGCCACGGTAGAGGCTGGGACCATGAGAACTCCACCGTGGACCTGAGCTCGGCATGGAGCGGGCTCCAGGGGGCCACCAGCGTGCCGTTCGACAATCACGCCATAACTCACCAAGGAGACAGCAATGCGCCCGCTTCCGTATCTCGCGATTCCGATTACCCTGCTTGTCGCCGCCTGCGAACGGCAGCCGGTCGCCCCGGACCAGCCCGTCGGCCCGCAGTTCCAGGCCACCCACAGTGAAGTCACGGACATCTTCGACTTCGTCGACGAACCTACGGACTGCACCGCAAACCCGAGGATCGGCGAGATCTTGCTGTTCACCGGGCGCGTCACGCGCGTGCTGCGCACGACCACGGCCAGCTCCGAGAACGTGAACGAGACGGGGGTCTTCGCGTGGGATCCCGCGACCCACATGGTGGGACAGACCTCGGGGACCGTGTGGATGATCGACTTGGCGCGCACCCACGCCCTGTTTCATGACAACGTCCACGGCGCCGGTGAGTCGTTTGACGCTGTCGACTATGAGTACTACACGAATGCCAACGGCGCCGGGCTGCGCACCAATATCCACTGGCATCTGACGGTCACCGGGAATGGCACGGTCGCGCTGGAGAGGTTGGGCTCGTGGGAGTGCATCGGCGGGTAGAGCGCCTCACAGCGGCAACTCCAGCCGGGCCTCACACCCGCGCGCTCCGGGGCGGTTGGACCGTCAAGCGCCCCCCTCGACTCATAAGCCTCAGGGCTTGATCCCAAGCTCCAGCAGAACGGCGTGAGTACGGGGATCCGACCGCAACGGATCGAGCATCGGATTGAAGTTCTCGAAGGCCAGGCCCTGCGGATTCTCCCGCCCTTCCTTCCGAAGGCACTCGAGCGCGTGATCGGGATCTCCGAGGGCCACGTAGACGCCGGCACCCGCACCGCATGGCTCCGGGATCCGTCGCAGCATCTCCAGCACCTGCGCACGACGCCCAGCTCTCGCGTACACCCATCCACAATCACCGAGCCAGTTGTTCTCGGGCTGGCGCTTGAGGGCGAATGCCGAGTCGCAGTGAGCGGCCGCGACAGCGTGCTCTTCCTTTAACGAATAGTTCCAACCGAGTTGCATGTGCGCAGAGTAGGAGCCGGGTGCCAGGTTCAAGGTCCGCCTGGACTGGGCTATAGCCTCATCGTGCCGGCGCGCGTAGAAATACGTCCAGGACAGACCGATGCTCGACTGCGCCGATAGCGGGTCGAGCGCGATGGCCTGCCGCTTCTCGCTGATGGCCTGGTCGAAGCGGCCCGTCAACGTGAGGTAATCGGCGTACCATTGCCGCGTCCTCAGATCCCCTGGGGACAACGCGAGCGCTCGCCGGAAATCCCGGTCCGCGCCGTCCGTGTCGTGGTTGATGACGAAGCGGAACCAGCCGCGCGTCACGTAGGCCTCGCCCACCGTGGAATCGAGCTCCAGGGCCCGTGCGTTCGCCGCCTGCACCAGTGGGGTGGCTTCGCTGTCGGGCATGAACTCGAACAGCGACATGTCGGCGTAGCAGCCGGCGAGCTTCGCGTACGCGAGCGCGTTGGTCGGATCGCGGTCCACGGCGTCCCGTAAGAGTTGAATGCCGTGCCGTATGCCTCCCTCGGTCCACAACAAGCACTCGTATCCGCCTTTGAGCATGAGCGTATAGACGTCCGGGTCCACTTGGCGCTCGCGGGCGAGACGGCCCCGCTCCGCTGGTGTGATCGCACCGCGGATCTGCCCCACGACATCGCTTGCCAGCTCTCCCGAGAGCCGCAGGACGTCGCGCCGCTCCCGCACGTAAGTCTGCGTCCAGAGAGGGCGATCGGTCCGGCCGTCAAACAGCTGCACCGCGATCCGCATGCTGTCACCCGAGCGCGAGACGGATGCTCTCACGACCGCATCCACGCCCAGTTGCCGCGCGATCTCGCGGAACGGGAGTCGCGTAGAGTCCCGGTACCGCAACACCGACGCCCGAGAGATAGCGCTCACGGCTGCAATCTTTGCAAGCTCGTCGATGATCCCTTGGTGCAGCCCGTCGACGAAGGCGTTCTGGGTTGAATCACGCATGAGGTTCTCGAGCGGCAACACGGCGAGTCGCCGCCTGAGGGGCGCGTCGGCGCTGCGCGCGCGCGTGGCAAGCCATCCGCCGCCCAGCAGGAGGCCGACTCCGGCGACGAGTGCCGCCAGGCGCCTCGACCGCAGTGACCGGCGGGGGCGCACGCATCACGACGTGCTCGACGTGCTCGGGCACGGACTTGCGCACGGTCTTGAGCGGCGGCACCGCGTCGAGGGCGTGCCGCGCCAGGAGCGCCTGCGCGCTCGGACCCGTGAACGGTGGCGTCCCGGCGAGCATCTCGTACATCACGCAGCCCAAGCTGTAGAGATCGCTGCGACCGTCGATTTGATAAGCGGCGCCCGCTTGCTCCGGACTCATGTAGGCGGGCGTCCCGACCGACATCCCGCTTTCCGACAACTTTTCTCCCCCGGCGCTCGTGATCGCCAGGGCGAGTCCGAAGTCCGCCACGACCGCATGTTCGCCGCTGAGCAGGATGTTCGCCGGCTTGATGTCCCGGTGCACAACGCCCTGACTGTGGGCGCAGCCGAGCGCGCCGCAAACATCCCGCGTGATGCGGAGGGCGTCGTCGAGCGGAAGCGGGCCTTCCCGGGTCAGGCGCTGGCGTAACGACGGCCCCTCCACGTACGGCATCACGTAGTAGAGCCAGCCGCTGGCTTCGCCCGAGTCGAACAGCGACAGGATGTTGGGATGTTGGAGCCGCGCGGCGAACCGGATCTCGCGCAGAAACCGCTCGGTGCCGAGCAGCAGCGCGATCTCCGCGCGCAACACCTTGATCGCGACAGAACGGTCGTGCTTCAAGTCATGGGCGAGATAGACGAATGCCGTCCCGCCACGGCCCAGCTCGTGTCGGATCGTATAGCGACGGTGCAGCGCGGTGCGGAGTGGGGCCGGTGCAACTTCAGCCATTCATCAACCTTACGGCCCTGGGGCGCTTGCGCCAGGCCGTGTGACTGCTCTATGACCAGAGGGTGACCGCCTCACGCGACAATTGAATCGCTGTTTCGGCTCATCGCAGCGAATCACCCGAGCTGCTTCCCAGCCACCCAGGAGACTTGAGATGCGCCCGCTCTCGTACCTCAGCATTCCGATGGTCCTGCTTGTCGCTGCTTGCGAGCGGCAGCCTGTTGCGCCGGACCTGACGGTTCGCCCTCAGTTCGGGGCGACGCACAGTGAAATCACGGGCTTCTTCGAGGAGGTTGACGATCCTGCCGACTGCACCGCCAACCCCAAGATTGGGGAGATCGTCCTCTTCACCGGACGGATCAATTACGTGCTGCGCACGACCACGACCCCTGCCGGTAACGTGGATACGACGCTGAAGTTCATCTACGATCCCGCGGTCCACCTAGTGGGACAGACATCCGGAACCGTGTGGATGATCGACCCGACCAACACTCGCCCCATTTTCATACTCCTCGTCCATGGAAATGGGCTGGTAACCCAGAACGTGGGACAGGAGTTCTACACGAACGCTGCGGGCGCCCACCTGCTGCTGGTGGCCAACTACCATGTGACCGTGAACGCTAACGGCAACGCCACGGTGAGCAGAGACTTCGTGTATCGCTGCATCGGCGGCTAGCGCGCGCGTTTGCGCCTCAGGGACTTGCCGCCGGTCTCCCACGCCGGCCAATTGGGGGGATTGCGGTCGCACCGGAGGCACGCATGCGACGCGTAGTGCTCTCGGTACTGGCGCTCCTCACCCCCATGGGGGCTGCCGCTCAGCAAACGACCGGCGACATCCAGGGCCGAATCACTAGCCCTGGGGGCCAGTCTCTGGCCGACGTGCAGGTCAGCGTTCTCGGCCCCAGTCTGCAGGGCGACCGGTGGACACTGTCCGACGCGCACGGGGGATTCCGGCTGCTCGCCCTGCCGCCCGGTGAGTTCACAGTGCGCCTGACTCGCATCGGATACCGGTCCCTCGTCATCGCGAGGGTAGCGGTCCAACTCGGACACACGACCGCCCTCGGCGAGGTCACGCTGCCGGAGCAGGTGACGGAACTGCCTCCGCTGGTGGTGACGGCGGACCGGCCCGCCATCGACCCCCTCACGAGCAGCCTCGGGACGGATGTCTCTGCGACAGTCATCGAGCAGCTACCGGTCGGCCGCGACTACGCTTCCATTATCACCCTGTTGCCGCAGGCCAACCAGAGCTATCTGGGCGACGGCGTGAACGTCGCGGGCGGAACGGGCCTCGAGAACGGGTACTTCGTGGACGGGGTGAACGTGACGGAGCCCTACCGCGGAGACGGCGGCATCGACCTGCCGCTCAACTTCATCGACCACCTCCAGCTCAAGACCGGTGGCCACGAGGCCCAGTACGGGCGTGCGCTCGGCGGCATCGTCAACGTGGTCACCCGGTCGGGTGGGAACGAGCCACGCCTATCAACCTTCGGGTTCTTTACCGGCAGCGGTCTCGCTTCGAGCCCCGACCGGGGGCTGGTGGATCAGGGGAGGGGGGACTACAGCCGCTACGATGTGGGTGTGAGCGCTGGCGGTCCGATCCGGCGAAATCGTCTCTGGTACTTTCTGGCCTACGACGCCGCGGTGGAGCGACAGCACGTGCGGATCCCGGGCAGCGAGGAAGCATTGGATCACGGCGTGACCCACAAGTTTGCCGCCACTGCGACCAGGCACATCGTGGGAAACCCTTTCTGGGCACCAATCCTTCCCCCGGACTCGCTTTCGAACCCGGACCCTTTCCTGGGAGTGTGGAACGAGGGCGGCGTCATGGTCGCCCTGAACAGCAAGCACCTGGTTGGGCAGCGGCTGCTGCTCGAGGCGATGCTCTCCCGCACGACCAGTTGGCAGGAGAACGGTCCGGCGACGTCGCGGGGCCGGACCGATCCGCTCTTCTCAGACGACGTCACCCACACTTGGTCGGGCGGCTACGGAAACCGGTGGGACCGCACCAGCACGCGCTCGGCCGCGTCGCTCGGCGGCGAAGTACTCGCGGGCGAGCATTCCCTAAAAGGCGGGGTCCAGTACGAGGACAACCTGTTGCACGAGGACTGGCGGTGGCGCTCCAACGGGCCGGACAGTGCCGGGTGGGTCGAGAATACTGGCTCAAACTCCTACCCCTACGTTACCCTTCCGCTCGACTTCAGACCCTCGGTGCACAATCGGATCGTTTCGCTCTACCTGCAGGGCTCGTACCTGGCGACTCCATGGCTACGCCTCACCCCGGGGGTGCGGTGGGACGGTCAGTTCTTCTCAGGGCCGGCGGGTCGCAGTGGTTCCATTACCCAGCAGATTCAGCCTCGGCTTGGCTTCGTGGCGAATCCCGACCGTTCCGGGTTACAGAAGGTCACCGGGTCGTTCGGACGCTTCTACGAGCAGCTCCCGACCCTTACCGTGTCATTCTGGTGGGGCGGCCTGTCCCAGGACTTCATCCTCTACCCGCAGGATCCACGCGTCGACACCACCGGCAGATTGCCAATCACGTATAACACCCGCGGGGCCGATCGTCTGCGGGGGCAGTACTACGACGAGTTCACCCTGGGCTACGAGCGGGGGCTCGGAGCCGACGTCACGATCCGTGTGCGTGGCGTGTACCGTGTCCTGAGGGAGATCCTGACGTCGGTCGACAGCTTCATCGTGGATCCTGCGAGCACGACGTCCCTCGGCGCCAACCCGGGCCGCAATCCGGTCGCATTCCTGCCGCGCCCCACGGGCTCCTACCGGGCCTTGGAGCTCACCGCGCAAAGGCTCGGCACCTCACGCCTGAGCTACATGCTGTCCTACGTTCTGTCCCGGCATTATGGCAACTACGTCGGCTTGTACGACCAGGACGCCGGCGTCGGAAACCCCAACGGCGGGAGCAACTTCTCGAATCCGGCCGAGCTGCAGAATGCCGAGGGGCTGTTACCGAACGACCGGACCCACGTCTTCAAGGCGTTCGCGTCCTACCGGTTCGGCTCTCGACTCACCGGTGGCTCATACGTCACGTTGCAGAGCGGTACTCCACTCAACTATCTCGGCGCCAACCCGATTTATCCGTTCGACTTCGTATTCCTGCGGCCCCGGGGCACGTCGGGCCGGATGCCCTGGATCTGGGACCTCAACTTGCATTGGAGCTACGACCTGCGCCGGTCCGGTGGGGCAGTCTCGCCCAGGATCGTGCTCGACGCCTTCCACGTGTTCAGCGGCAACCGCCCGGTGCGCATTGAGCAGAAGGCGTTCCTGAGTGTTGACCCGACGACCGGCCAGCAGACCACGCCCAATCCGCTCTATGGCAAGGTCCTGACCCGCCAGCCGCCGATGACCGTGCGATTGGGTGTGGAGATCGGCCGGTAACGCCGGCGCTGTCAGCGGGGGGTTCTCAGGACTCGATCCGAAGCTGCCGCAGTAACGCTTTGAAGCGCGGATCCGACCGCAGCGGATCCAAGGCGGGTTCGACCTTCAAGAAGACCAAGCCCGGCGAGCGCTCCCGCGCACATTTCCGCAGCCAAGCGAGGGCGCGATCCCGATCCCCTAGGCCCACGTGCACCAACGAAACGTTGAAGGGTTCGAGCCATCGGCGATCGGACATCGCCGTCAGCCGTCGGAGGATCGCTTCAGCTTTCTGCTTGCGCCCAGCCCGTCCGTAGACCCATCCACACGTGCCGAGCACGACCTGGTCGTCGGCTTGAGGTGCGCGCGCGATGGCCGAATCACAGTGCGCGACGGCCGCTTCATTCATGCCATTCTGCAGATAGTCCCAGCCGAGCTCCATGTGCGCATAGAAGTAGCCAGGCTCCAGCTCCAGCGTCCGGTTGAGCTGGGCGATGGACTCGTCGTAGCGGCGGGCCTGGAAGTACACCCATCCGAGGCCGAGACTCGTGTTCACCGCGAGGGGATCGAGCGCGATGGCCTGCCGTTTCTGGTTGACAGCCTCGTCGAACCGGCCCGCGAGCGTGAGGTAGTCGGCGTACCAGCTCCGGATCCAGGCACTCCCCGGCGATAGCGCGAGCGCTCGCCGGTAGTCTTGGTCCGGGCCGTCGAAATCGAGGTCGGTAACGAACCGGAGCCAGCCGAGCGTCGCGTGTGCCATGCCGAGCGTCGAGTCGAGCTCGAGCGCGCGGGTGGCCGCCGCTTTCGCAATCGGTGTGATTTCCGCGGGCGGCGCGTGGCCGATGAACGCCTGGTCGGCGTAGCATACCGCAAGCCCGGCGTAGGCCAGCGCGAACGTCGGGTCCCGGTCGATCGCACGGCGGTAGAACGCGATACCGCGGTTGAAGTCTTCTCTGGTCCATTTCTCGCAGTAGTAGCGACCCCTCAGTAACAGGTCGTTCGCCTCCGGGTCGACCGGCCGCGCGCTCGCGAGGCGCGCGCGCTCCTCGGGCGTCACCACGGCCCGCACCTCCCGGGCGATGCCCTGCGTAACCTCGGCGTACAGCGCGAGCACGTGCCGCCGGCTCTTGACGTAGGTGTCGGCCCACAGGTGCCGGTCCGTCGGGCCCGCGATCAGCTGGGCAGTGACGCGCACGCTGTCTCCAGCCAATACAACCGATCCTTCTACTACGGCATCGACGTGTAACTCGCGGGCGATCTCGGGTACCGTCTTCGTCGTGTGGCGATATCCCAGCACCGAGGTGCGCGAGATGATGTTCAGCGCGCCGATCTTCGCCAGTTCGGTCACCAGCGCATCGTGCATTCCCTCCACGATGTATTCCTGGGCGGTATCGCCGGTAAGGTTCTCCAGGGGCAGCACAGCGAGCCGCCGGATCGGGACAGCTCGCGCACCGGCGACGTGTATCCCCCACGAGCCGGCCCCGAGGAGCAGGACGCCGATTGCCGCCGCGGCAATCACGCGAGCCCGGCGCGGGCGGAATGGCGTACCCTGCCGGGCGAGTGCCACAGCGAACTCCGTGGCCGTGGCGAACCGGTCGGCCGGCGTCTTCTCGAGCGCTTTCAGCACGGCTAGCTCCACGTGCGGCGGGACTGCCTTTCGCACCGTGCGAAGCGGCGGGACCGGGTCGAGCGCATGGCGAGCCAGGAGCGCCTGCGCGCTGGGGCCCGTGAAGGGCGGCGCTCCGGCCAGCATTTCGTACAGCACGCAGCCAAGGCTGTACACGTCGCTGCGACCATCGATGCGGGACTCGGCGCCCGCCTGCTCGGGGCTCATGTACGTCGGCGTGCCCACCGTCATCCCGGTCTCCGACAGCTTGTCGCTTCCCGCCGCGGCGATCGCCCGCGCCAGCCCGAAGTCCGCCACCAGCGCGTGCCCGGCGTCGAGCAGGATGTTCTCCGGCTTGATGTCCCGGTGCACGATGTCCTGCCCGTGCGCGTAGGTCAGGGCGTCGCACACGTCGCGCGTGATCCGCAGGGCCTCGTCGAGCGGCAGCGGCCCTCCCCGCTCCAGGCGTTGCCGCAGCGACTGCCCTGCCATGTACGGCATCACGTAGTAGAGTGAGCCCGAGGCCTCCCCCGAGTCGAACAGCGGCATGATGTGAGGATGGCGGAGCTGGGCAGCGAGCCGGATCTCGCGCAGGAATCGCTCGACGCCCACCAGCACGGCGATCTCCGGGCGCAGCACCTTCATCGCAACCGGGCGGTCGTGCTTCAGGTCATGCGCGAGAAAGACGAACGCCGCACCCCCGCGCCCCAGCTCGTGTTGGATCGTGTACCGGCGGCGCAGGGCCGCGACGAGGGGTGCGGGCACCTGCTCGGGCATGGCGTAACCATACTGCGACCACGGGCCTCCGCTAGTTGGGCTGCCTCAGGTAGTGTCGCCAGCCCGAAGCCGTTCCATGAGTTGGACGAGCCGAACATCGGGCGCGACGCCCAGTTCCTTCCGCAACCGCTCGGCGTGTTGCTGTGCGTGGCGTAGCGCTCCACCCCGGTTCCCGGTCGCGGCGAGCGCCTGGACCACGTCGAGCGCGATCTGAGAATCGAGCGGATCGACCTCGGCCGCCCGCCGCCACCACTCTGCCGAGCGAGCCTGCTCTCCTCGCGCAGCCGCAGCGTTAGCGAGATCGACCAGGGCCGCACAGAAGCGCCGCGCCAAGCGGTGGCGCTGCGCCTCGGCCCACCGCTCGAACTCGGGCGCGTCCTTCAGGAAGAACCCGTCGAGAAACGGGCCACCATAGACTGCCGCCGCCGCCTCGAGGTCGCCGCGCTCCAGGGCGTCCTCGAACTCGCCGACGTCCGTTCGGATGGCCGCCGGGTTGAGCCGCAGCGTCTTGCCGCCGAGGAACAATTCCCGGCCCGTGAGCAACTTTCGCTGGATGTGCAGCAGCTGATTCAGCGCGTGGCGCGCACGCGCGGCGTCACTCTCCGACCACAGGTAGGCCATGACCTTGTCGCGACTGAGGCCGCGCTGGCGCGCGACCGCGAGGAGCGCGAGCAGCGCCAGCCGGCGTCGTTGGGTCATCGCACCGCTGACGAGCCCGTCCTCCATTCCCAGGGTCAGCCCACCGAGCACCGTCAGCTGAAGCATCGGCGCGTATGACTCCGCTGTGACTGGTCGATGACCGCACTGGGGCAGAATTGAACCACCGATCGAGTCGATCGCAAGCGAGTCACCGTTCCGCCAACCGCTCAGGAGGCTTCAATGCGCCCACTCCGCCACCTCGTAGTTCCCGTCGTTCTGATGACGGCTGCCTGCGAATCGGTTGCCGGACCGGCCCTCCGCGAACGGCCGGCGACGCTAAGGGCGTCGTCACAAGGGGGCACCCATACGAAGGTCTTGCCAAACGTCGACGGCGGCTTTGGCCCCGCCGTGTTGGCGTCCTGCGCCGAAGGCTATGACCTGATCTTCAAGTTCACAGGGACCGTAACGATCATCGAAACGATCGACCAGGCCGGCAACATCACGAAACTGCAGAATGTCTGGAACCTGACCGTCTCCATCGCCAATTCGGTCACCGGGTACACGGTTTCCGGACCGAGCTACGGTCCGGACCAGACGACTTTCAACTCGGATGGGACGTCACGGCTGGTCCAGTACGGCCTGTTGCTTCACCTCAAGCTGCCCGATGGGACCCAGCTGCTCGACGCCGGCACGGTCGAATTCTTCCTAGATCAGAACGGCGGGGTCACGCTGGTAGCCATGCAGGGGCCCCATCCTGATCACGAGGGCTTCCCGGAGCGCCCGGTACTGTGTGCGCTTCTCAATCACTGAGCGCGTAATCTTGCTGGAGGAGCGGTTATGAGCATGAGGCGGTGTGTCCGGGCCGGGGTCGTCCTTGGGGGCATTCTCTCTTCGGCGCTCGGTTCCGGCTGCGGCGATGAGATGACGGCCCCGCCAGGGACGCTGTCCATCCAGCTGGCCCCAACCAGCAGTGGCGATCAACAGACCGGAACCGTAGGCGCGACACTTCCCATGCCTCTACGGGTGCTGGTGCTCCGCGGCTCCGCGGTGGCGCCGGGGATCAGCGTTTCCTGGTCGGCGACCCAGGGTTCACTCTCGGCGAATAGAACGACGACCGACGCTTCCGGGATCGCCACGGTGCTGTGGACCTTGGGTACGTTGGCGGGCGGGCAGGCGTCCGAGGCACTCCTCCCCGTACAGCCCGGCTCGCCCGACACCTTGGCGTTGCGGGTTGCCTTCACCGCGCTCGCGAATCCGGGGCCGCCGAGCCAGCTCGCCTTCTCGGTCCCCCCCGCGAACTCTTTCGCCGGTCGACCTTTTCTTCGGGCCGTGCAACTCTCAGCGCTCGATCGGTTCGGGAACATGGCTACTGATTTCGTGGGGAGCGTTACCGTGGCGCTTGAGGCCGGTGTCAGCGGCGGGTCGCTCTCTGGAACAACCACGGTCTCCGCTGTCGCCGGCGTGGCGGCATTCCCCGATCTGAGCGTCGGGCAAGCCGGGACCGGCTACACCCTGAGTGCGTCGGCAACCGGCCTGACTAGCGCCACCAGCCCGGCGTTCGACGTCGTCGTTCTGGGACCCGGTCGTATCGCCTTCGTAAGCAACCGCGACGGCAGCAATGACATCTACTCGATGAACGCCGACGGCTCGGGTGTCGTCCGTCTCACCTTTCACCTGGCGTCCGGCGGCGAGCCGGCCTGGTCGCCCGATGCAGGGAAGATCGCCTTCGCGAACGGGATCTCCATCTATGCCATGAACGCCGACGGCTCCGGAGTCACGGCCTTGGCCGACTCGGTCCGCTACCCGGCATGGTCAGCTGATGGGACGAGCATCGCGGGGAGCAGAGGGATTCGCGTTTGTCGCATTGCATGTGGAATCAACTATGCGCGAATCTTCGTCATGAACCTCGACGGCTCGGGCCTCGTCATCCTCACCAGCGGTACCACGCCCGCGTGGTCGCCGGATGGACGGATTGCATTCGCGTACAGCGGCAACATCTGCGTGATCAATCCCGACGGTTCCGGCTTGATCAACCTGACGAACGACCCGGCATTCGACACCTACCCCGCCTGGTCGCCGGACGGGACGAAGATCGCCTTCGTGAGCGACCGTGGTGGCGCCTATGACGTCTACGTGATGAATGCCGACGGCACTGGTGTCACGCAGCTGACACATGACCCGGCGGTTGAAGGACGGCCCGCCTGGTCCCCCGACGGAACGAGGATCGCCTTCGCGAGCCCCAAGAACGGCGATTCCGAGATCTACGTCATGAACGCTGATGGATCCGGTGTTGTGGCGTTGACAGATCATTCGGGCTTCGACGGGTGGCCGGCGTGGTCGCCATGATGGGGCCAGCAGCAGTGCGCCTCTAGGGCACAACCGGCAACACGATGTGTGACGGCAGCGCCGCAGAGCAGTACACCCGATGCGTGGCCTTCACGTAGTCGGCCGCCGTCGCCCGATAGATGCTCGGCACGAATTTCTGGGGGTTGCGGTCGATCAGCGGGAACCAGGTCGACTGCACTTGGACCATCAGCCGGTGCCCCTTCAAGAACACATGGTCGTGGTCGCGCAGCGGGATGCGCCACTCGACCGGCTTGTTGGCTGGGAGGGCGCGCGGGTGCTCGAAGCTGTCGTTGTAGCGGCCGCGCCGGACCTCCATCGCGATCGGCAGCTCGTAGCCGTTCATCGATCTCGCGTACTCGCCGGGGGCGGGCCCCGCGTCGGGGTCCCAGCCGTTCGGCTGCGCGTTCTCCGGGTAGACGTCGATCAGCTTGACCACGAAGTCGGCGTCGGTGCCGGAGGTCGACGCGAACAGGTCCGCCGCCACCTCGCCCGTGATCGTGAGGTCGTGCTCGAGCGGCGCGCTCACGAACGTGAGCACGTCCGGCCGCCCGTCCACGAAGCGCTGGTCCTGTACCTCCCAGGTGCGCCAGTCGCCGGCGGGGTACGTGGGCGAGATCGGGCGGCGCCGGTACGGCACCGGATGCGCGGGATCCGAGACGTACTCTCGGTACGCCGCGCCGCGAGTGGGAGAGGGGGAGGGACGGTCGAACGACAGGGTCCCGTCCGCGTGGAGATACAAGCTCGTGGGCTTCGCCTCGGGCGGCGGCCATGCCGCGTAGGTCCGCCAGCGGTTTGCGCCTGACTGGAAAGTGCTCGCCCGCCAGGCCGGCTTCTCGCCGGCGCCATGCAGGTAGTAGCGGAAGAACGGGGCCTCGATCGTTTCCCGGAACTCGCGGGCCGTCTCATGGCCGCCGAGCGCGATGAGCCCGATGCTGTCTCCCTTGGGAGTGTGCCACTCACCGTGATACCACGGACCCGCGACCATGAAGTTCGTGTGGTCGGGGTCGTGCTCCGCGGCATGACGGAAGATCTGCCACGGTCCCCAGGGGTCTTCCTGATCCCAGAATCCCGCGACGTTGAGGTTCGGGACCGTCGAAGCGTGCAGCTGGCTGATCCACGCTTCCTTCTTCCAGAAGGCGTCGTAGT
>WNGH01006196.1_pt1 | contig 18698 bp, 16 predicted proteins | sample 5400631 | NCBI WGS metagenome assembly WNGH01 (sample SAMN13153373, study PRJNA577476) | soil metagenome | isolation source: 115 cm soil or saprolite under Garry oak tree replicate 1 | place: USA:California | collected 2016-06-15
GGGAGCGGTCACGTATATCGGTCTCGACGGCGCCGTCGGTAATCTCCCCGGAACGAACCTTTTTGTCGAGCACACGACGGCCAATTACTTGAACCTGTCGAACTTCACTCTGCCAGTCCCGCAGAGCACCGCGAAGCCGCTGGAGCCGATTCCACTAAACGATCGGCAGCAGACTATTCAAGGGTACGAAGATAACCATCCGAATCCATACGTTCAAAACTGGAACATCGAGATTCAGCGCGAACTCGCCCGCAACCTGACGCTGGAAGCCCGATATGTCGGAAGCAAAGCCACGAAGCTCTGGACGCCGTTTCCGCTCAACGACGTGAATATCTTTGAGAACGGAATCCTGAACGCGTACAACATCACACGGGCCGGCGGTGACGCGCCGTTGTTTGACCAGATGTTGCGCCGACTCGACTTGGGGTTGGGACCGGTGAATGGTACGACGGTCACCGGATCGGCGTCGCTGCGCCAGAACACGCTGTTCCGAGCGTTCATCGCCAACGGAGATATCGGCCAGTTTGCAAGCACACTGAATACTTCGACGACCGTCACCAATCAAGGCGGCGGGCTGGTCCGGAACGGTGAATTTCCCGAGAATTTCATTGTGGTCAACCCGCAGTTCCAAAGTGTCATACTGAATTCGAACGTGGGCAACTCCACGTATCACTCCCTGCAGTTGCAGGTGACCAAACGCCTGTCGCAGGGCTTCACGAATCAGCTGTCATACACGTGGAGCCGGACCCTAGGCCAAAGCGGTACGGGTGACACCAATCCGGACCGGACCGCAAATTATCGGAATCCCAGAAACATCGCTTTGGACAAAGGCCTCCTCAGTTACCACCGGACGCACGCCATCCGGAGCAGCGGCACGTTGGAACTGCCGTTCGGGCCCAACCGGCCGTTTCTCCACAACGCGCCGACGTTTGTAGAGCGGTTGGTCGAACGTTGGCAGTTCGGTGCGATCTTCAGTTGGAATTCCGGAGCTCCTATCGATATCCTTGCTTCCACATCGTCGATTACGGCTAGCACAACCACCATGACTCCGAACCTGGTCGGGAATTTTCCCAAGAGCACGGGGAAGGTTACGAAGCTGCTGAATGGCGTCACCTATTTCGATGGTCTCCACTTGGTCACCGATCCCACCAGAGGAAACGTTTCCGCGTTGCAGGGACTCCAGGGCGCATTCAGCAATCGCGCAATTGCAGATTCCCAGGGGCGACTTCTTTTGGTGAACCCGGCGCCCGGAGAAGTCGGCAGTCTGGGTGCCCATTGGATCGAAGGGCCGTCGAAGCTTGGCCTGGACATGAACCTCGTCAAGCGCGTGAGGATTGATGAAACAAAGGAGTTTGAATTGCGGCTGGACGCAATCAACATATTGAACACGCCGCAATGGGATAATCCCACGACCGACATCAACTCTCTCAACTTCGGGCGCATCATCAACGCGACTGGAAATCGAGCATTCATAATCAACGCTCGCGTGAACTTCTAACGAAACGCGGGCTAAAGCCCGCGACTACATTTAGGCCGAAACGCTCTGGCAAGCATGTAGTCGCGGGCTTTAGCCCGCGTTTAGACCTTATTCAGGCCGGGGGAAACTCGGAGGGAGGCCGGCCAGTTCCCGAAGCGTACCGGCGACATAATACCGCGCCATTTCTTTGCGCCAGTGCATGGCGAAATCGGTATTGTCCAGAGGTTTCGCAGGTTGGTATGCCGCTGCTGAGGCCTCGCGGATGGTGTCCTCGTTCAGCTTTTTCCCGGCAATAGCCTTCTCCGCGGCTACGGCCGGAATAGGATAAGAGCCAACGCCTCCCAGGACGATTTTGGCGTCCTCTACGGTTCCATCGCCTGCTAGCCGCAGGCAGGCCGCCACGCCAAGAACGGGGAAGTCGAACGAACCGCGGCGGCGGAGCTTCCAATATGTGGCTCGCCAGCCGTTGGTTGGTGGAAGGTGGATCTCGGTCAGCAGTTCATCGGGCCGCTTGTTCAAGTGGCGGATTCCGTCGTCGTTATAAAGCTCCGACGCCGGTATCACCCTCTCTCCGGAACGTGAAACCAGCTTCACTTTCGCGCCAATGGCCACCATCACGGGGGCGCAGTCGCTCGACTGGACTGCCCAGCACCGAGGGCTAGACGGCGCGACCCAGCAGATTTCGCCGTCCTTCTTCATGCAGAAGTGGATCGCCTTGCGCCACTCATAGTTCTGGTCGTAGTAATTGCATCGCGTATCGAGCAGGAGGTTTCCCCCGATACTACCCATGTTGCGCAGCAGCGGTGTGGAGATCAACCCGGTGGCCTTCGCTACAACGGGATAGCCGCGTTGAACGCGGCGATCGTCGGTGACCTCGGTTAGCGTAAGACCCGCACCCAGGACCACGTCCTCTTTTAGTTTGCCCTTAATGGTGCGCAGTTCTTTGAGCTGCCCCAGTCCGATGACGATTTTCGGCGTCTGCTGGCGGCGCTTCATATTGGGATAGAGGTCTGTTCCGCCGGCCACAAACATGGCGTCCGGGCCGCTGTCGGCCATGACGCTGACGGCGTCTTTAAGAGATTTCGGCTGGATGTAACGAAACTTCGGGAGTCGCAACATTATTCATCTACACCTTCTCTGAGCGCCGGCAGTACACCAACTTGCGATGTCGTGAGTGGTTACCGACGGCGCTACTTTCGGGATAAAGCGGGCTCGCGTTCCACGGCCTTGCCGTCTCCGCCTTCAAAAGGCGTTCGCACAACAGTTGGGGCAGGCATCGGGCAAGTCGGGAAGACAGTCGGCCCATATCTGCCTTCCTGTCCCTTGGCTTTTGCCCGGATCGCTTTCAACACCTTATCGGGGGTGATTGGAATTTCATCGATGCGAACGCCTACCGCGTCATAGATGGCGTTGGCAATCGCGGGCGGAACAGGCAACTGCGGTCCCTGGCCCGCTTCTTTCGCTCCGAACGGTCCATTGGAATCGGGTTCCTCGACGAGATAAGTAATGACATCGCACATCTCGTGCGTGGTCGGACTCTTGTATTCGAGGAAAGACGGGAACTTGTGGACCAAATTCCGATTCCCCCGGTACACCATTTCTTCCATCAGGGCCTCACCGAGACCCATGTAGACGCAGCCTTCAATTTGCCCCACTGCCAATACGGGATTGATGGCCTGGCCAATGTCGTGTGCGATCCAGATTTTTGGCACCGTCACGATCCCGGTTTCCGGATTGACCTCCACCTCGGCGACTGACGCCGTACAACTAAAGGCCGGCGACGGACCGATTGTGGCTCCTTTGTATTTTCCGGGTGCGGCTGGCGGTTTGTAGGAGCCGGTCGTGCCCAGTGTGCCGAATTTTTCCTCGGCGAGCCAGACGGCGTCCACAAAACTCATTCCTTTTTCCGGATTCTCCGTATCAAAAACGCGGCGATCTGCAAACGTTAGCCTGCTGCCTGGAACTTCGAGTTTTTCCGAAACGGCCTGGCGCAAGATTTCTCGTGCTCGCTGGGCGGCCTGGATCGCAGCATTACCGGTCATGAGCGTAACGCGGCTCGAGTAGCTGCCCAGATCGACAGGAGTGAGATCGGTGTCGCCCGTGACGACTCGGATGTCAAAGGGATCAATCCCCAAAACTTCAGCGACAATGTAGGCGAGAATCGAATCCGAGCCTTGGCCGATCTCGACGGAACCACAAAAAACGCATACGCCCCCACTGCGATCCAGCTTCAATTGCACGCCAGAATGCGGCAACTTGTTGTAGTAGATTGGAGTTTGCGTCCCGGTCATGTAAGCGCTGCATGCGATCCCGACGCCTCTGCCGTGGGCCAGCTTCCGGAACTTGTTCTTCCAATTCGGCGGAACCGCATGTTGTTTGCGCATCTCCGCCGGGTCGAGCCCCAAGTGCTCGGCGATCCTGTCCATTTGGATTTCCTGGGCCCAGCGCGGCTGCGGAGTTCCGTGGCCGCGTTTCGGGCCGCAGGGAGCCTTGTTGGTGAAGACTCGCACGGCTTCAAATCTATAGTTCGGCAGTTTGTAGGTGGTTGGTTGAAGGATGCCGGTATAAAACGTGCTGGCCACACCGTGGCCTCCATAAGCGCCGCCGTCCAAAATCGTGCGATGGTGCATCGCAGTAATGGAGCCGTCTTTCTTGTATCCAGTCTTCGTGGACATGAGGACGGGATGCCGTCCGCGGTGGGCGTAGAAGACTTCTTCACGCGTTAAGCAGATCTTGACAGGGCGTCCCGTGATCATCGCCAGCTTGGAGACGGCGATCTCATGGTTAAAGGGATCGCACTTCCCTCCAAAGCCCCCTCCGTTCGGTGTTGCGATGACCCGGATATGGCTGGTGGGAAGACCGAGCACTTTGGCCAGGTGCCGATGCAGGTAGTGCATGTCCTGGGTGGAAGTCCACAGCGTGAGCTTGCCGTCATGGCTGAATTGGGCCAGGCTTGCATGCTGTTCCAACGCAAGGTGTGTGCTGCCTTCGTAGAACGTGATGTCTTCCCGGACGAAGTCGGCCTCGGCGAAGCCTGCCTGTACGTTGCCGAATTCGTAGACTTGTCTCCGATGAATATTGCCTAGTTCGCCGTATTCATGGATGCGGGGCTCGGGCTTGTCAAACGCATCCTGGATCGACGTGATCGTCGGAAGCGGTTCATACTCGACTTCAATCAAGTCCAAAGCTTCGGTTGCCACATCTTCATCCACTGCGGCAATAGCGGCTACCGGATCTCCCACCATTCGCACTCTGTCGATGGCCAGAGCGTGCTCATCCTCGCTGACGGGGAGCGCGCCGAACGTGGTTGGCAGATCTTTTCCAAGAAGCACGGCCTTGACGCCCGGAAAGGCTTCCGCTTTCGAAATATCAATTTTCACAATGCGCGCGTGGGGGACCGGGCTGCGCAAGAGCTTCGTGTGCAGCATTCGCGGAAGCACCAGGTCGTCGGCATACTTCAATTCACCGGTGCACTTTACTTTCGCGTCCACTTTTGGGAACGGCCTTCCAACAACGCGCAAACCATTCCGCCTTGATCCGTTATTGCCAGCCATAAATGCTCTCCTCGGCGGGTTCGGCCTGCTCGCCAGCGATCCGTGCGGCAGCCAGTTCCACGGCTTCGTAGATCTTGATGTAGCCGGTGCAGCGGCAAATGTTTCCGCCCAGGGCTTCCTTGATTTCGTCGCGGGAAGGCCGCGGGGCTTTCTCCAGCAGTACTTTTGCCGTGAGGAGAATTCCAGGCGTGCAATATCCGCATTGGGCGGCGCCCAGTTCAGCAAAGGCCTGCTGCAACGGATGAAGTTGCGTTCCCTCCGCCATACCTTCGACCGTGGTCACCTCATGCCCCTCCAATGCAACTCCTAAGGCCAGACAGGAAAGCACCGGGTGGCCGTCCACCAGCACCGCGCAGCACCCGCATTCCCCTAACTCGCAACCGTGCTTGGTTCCGGTGAGTCGCAGGTCCTCGCGAAGCACTTCCAGAAGTGTTTTGTGCGGAGCAAACGCCACTTCGACCTGCTCGCCATTCACACGCAGGCTGATGTGGGCCTTCTCCAGCTTAGCCTTACTCCTTTTTTTAACCTGCTTCACTCCCATGAATCATCCTTGCGCAAGACCATATGGTAGTCGCTCTTTGGCGTCAAGCTCAAATCGGCCCGGCGAACGGTTGCTAAGATCGTGCTTCACAATACGTGCAGATAGTCTGTTCTGCAAATGTTAGATCCTGATATGTTGTTGGGCAGACAGGGGCAGAACATGGCGTTGATCTCCGTGACACGTTTACGGGTCCGGTCGTTTCGTTACATACCGGGATTCATTTTTTATACGCTACTGTCCGCCCTCCAGGCGAAGCGTGCCTCCGGCAACCTGGGTATCGGTTTGTTACGCGACGCGAACAGCACTTTCTGGACGCGCACCGCCTGGCGGGATGAGGCTTCGATGCGGGCATTCATGATGGCAACGCCGCACCGTCGTGCGATGTCCAGGCTGGTGGACTGGTGCAACGAAGCGGCGGTCGTACATTGGGCACAGGAGAACTCCGGCCTCCCGGATTGGCTAGAGGCGCACCGGAAGATGGTTGCGGAGGGCCGGCGGTCAAAGGTAAAGCACCCGTCGCCGGCACACGAAACGTACGAGATCGCGCCGCCGAAGCTTCGCCCGCGGAGTTGAAACCTCTTGGAGCTTTTTCGCGGTGAAACTGAACTAACTGGAAGGAGATAAGCAGTGAGTAAGACAGTGAGCAAATCAAGAACGCTTTATGAACGTCTTGGCGGCTATGATGCCATTTCCGCAGTGGCCAACGACCTGTTGCCGCGCTTACAAGGGGATGCGCGACTGGCTCGCTTTTGGCAGCATCGAGGAGAGGATGGCGTAAAGCGGGAAAAACAACTCCTGATCGATTTTCTGTGCTCCAGTGCAGGCGGTCCCCTGTACTACACCGGACGAGATATGAAGATCTCGCATAAAGGGTTGAAAATCAGTGAAAGCGATTGGTCGGCATTCTTGGGGCACCTCGACGGCACCCTGCAGGCCTTTCACGTCCCTCAGGCCGAACGTGACGAGGTATTTGCGTTTGTAGAGAGCACAAAACGGGACATCGTCGAGGAGTAGACGCGCAAGATCGACTTGAGCCGCTGGGGGTACGCTCCGCGGCGGCTTTTTCCAAGTAGAGTCTGCTATTCTTGGCATATGCCGGAACGCGAAATCCTCGAAGTCGATGTTTTGATTGTCGGTGGCGGGCCCGCCGGACTTGCTGCTGCTTATCATCTGCGTCAACTGAATGGCGACGTTTCAATCGCTGTGCTTGAAAAAGGCAAGGAGATTGGCGCGCATACGATCTCAGGCGCCGTCATGGACCCGCGCGGCATCCAGGAACTGATGCCGGATTGGAAAGAAAAGGGCGCGCCCATCGAGAAGCCGGTCGACGAGGACCACGTTCTCTTTCTCACCGAAGGTCGCCAATTTGAACTTCCGATCGTCCCACCGCCTCTCCAAAATCACGGGAATTACATCATCTCACTGAACAAATTCACCCGTTGGTTTGGCGAGCAGGTCGAGCACAGCGGTGTGGATATTTTCGCAGGGTTTGCCGGTGCAGAACTGCTTATCGACGACGGGAAAGTCGCCGGCGTGCAGACAGGCGATAAAGGCATCGACAAGCAAGGCCACAAGAAAAGCAACTTCGAAGCCGGCATTGACATCCGGGCGAAGATCACGATTCTGGCTGAGGGTTCGCGCGGTTCCCTGACCAAGCAACTGGTCAAGACATTCCATCTCGATCGAGACCGGAATCCACAGGTCTACGCAGTCGGAGTGAAAGAAGTCTGGGACGTCCCAAAGGAAAAGAAGACCGGCGGCCGCGTGATTCACACGATGGGTTGGCCACTGCGCAATGAAGAATTCGGCGGCGGATTCATTTACAACATGTCCGATGGCCGCGTCTCGATCGGATTCGTTGTTGGGCTGGATTATCTCGATCCTCGGCTGGATCCGCATCAGCGATTTCAAGAGTTCAAGACACATCCTCGTATCAAGACCATCCTGGAAGGTGGCACGCTCTATTCATACGGCGCTAAGACGATTCCGGAAGGCGGCTACTGGGCGCAGCCCCAGTATTACTTCAACGGAGGATTAATCATTGGCGATGCCGCTGGATTCTTGAATTCGATGCGTCTAAAGGGCATTCATCTCGCGTTCAAGACCGGCATGCTTGCGGCGCAAGCTGCGTTCGAGTCGCTGGAGGCGAACGACTTTTCTGCCAAAAGGCTGAAACGCTTTGAGGAACTGGTGGAGAACAGCTGGGTTAAAAAGGAACTCTGGAAGGTTCGGAATTTTCACCAAAGCTTCGAGCACGGACTGCTTGCAGGAATGATTCACACGGGCCTTCAAATGGTGACTGCAGGACGGGGACTGTGGAATCGTAACCCGAATCGTCCCGGCCATCTGCGCATGCGGCAATTAAGAGAGTATTACGACGGCAAAGTACCTGCGTACGCTCAGCCGGTCTTCGATGGCAAACTGACTTTTGACAAGCTAACGGATGTTTATAACTCGGGAACCGATCACGACGAAGATCAGCCGTGCCACCTCGTCGTCTTGCAGCCTGATATTTGCCATCCGCGCTGTACAGCGGAATACGGCAATCCGTGCCAGTCTTTCTGTCCTGCGGCCGTGTATGAGATGACGGATACCGGCAACGGACAGCTTCGCCTGCAAATCAACGCTTCCAACTGCGTCCACTGCAAGACGTGCGACATCATGGACCCCTACGAGGTTATCAACTGGATCACACCTGAGGGCGGCGGGGGCCCCGGGTACGAGTTGCTGTGAGCGATACCTTTTGCACCTACTCAATTATTGTTGCTGCGAACAGCCGGCGTTGCCGCAAGCAATTCCGCTTTAGCTCTTCGCGCGTCGGCTTCGGTCAGCCAATGCTCTTTCACCAAACGATCCGCCGTCTGTTCGACTTTGGCGGCGTAGTTTTTGTAATTCCCGTAGAGGGATTCCAGGCGTGACCAAGTAAAAGGCTCAACATGCCCCATTTCCCGGCAAGTTCCCGGACCCGGGCTGGTCACGAAGTAGTTTGCAGCAGGAACCTCCATATAGACACTACGGACGCCTCCCACGCCGTGGCCGAACTGGTCGAGCACAAAACTCTGCTGTGGAGTTCCCGCATCCTTTAACTCGAGGCGCGCCGCTTTCGGAAGCGGCGTCCCTTTCCGCACAAATTGATCCAGGTTGGTAAACGTGGCGTTATAGACCTGGGCCAGGACGGGAAGCGGCATCAATGGAATTTCCGGCTCGCATCGGGCGGTGAACGGCCAGGCCGGCGGGCCTTGAGCGGACCCTACCGCTGCGACCTGGTCTTCCATCCTTGGAAAGCCGTAATATGCCCACCAATCGATGTGGCCGACTCCGGCGAGCTCGTACAACCGAAAAATATCGTTCGCGGCATCGCTGTCCGGGCGACGCGATGCCAGTGTCCCCAGCGTTTCGCCTTGCGCCGTCGCGACGATGACAGGAACGTTGACGCCTTTGACCATTCGCCGCGGATCGTTCGCGCCCGGCGCGGCAGCACACTGGTTGATGCGGGCCGGGTTGAAGCCGGGCCTCATGAGATACGCGTCGAAGACGGTCTTGCCGTTTGCCAGAGTGGCCCGCGAATGAATCGTGTTGATGTATGTCGCAATATCGCCGCCCTGGGCCGTAGCGAACACGTACTGCGCGCTCAATCCCGCCAGGGTGCCACTCTTAAGCAGCGCCGCCACCTGGCTCAGCATGTCAAAGCGCAGGCCTTCTTCCGATGGCGAAGGAGCGCTGTTCTGTGCCGAGGCGCACGGCGCATTGGGGGTCGGATTCGAAAAAGACAACTGAGCGTACCTGGTGGGATTGAATTTCTTTAGCCCATCGATGGATGCAGGCAGCGTCACCCCGACCCAGGCAGCCCCGCTCTCTACGATGTAGTCATGTGTGTATCCCCACATCATGGGCCAATCGAAGCGCCGGGCTGTGAACATGGGCTCGAAGATCACGGTACCGCTGAATCTGGCGGGATCCGTAGGACGCCGCACCAGAATCCGGGTTCCGTAAGGAGCGTTCGGCGTTTTCACGCTCACGGTCCCGTCTGCAGCCCAATCGTAGACATTCGCGGAGCCGGTAACGATGAACTCCTCTTCGACATAACCAACCTTCGCGAGATCGATCACCGGCGTGCTCTTATTCGCCGCGGCAAACGGAAAAGAATCTGCAGTCACGGGAATCGGACCGGTTACTTTCGGGATTGCTACTGCGCCCGGACCACTCTGTGCTGCAGCGGCGCCGGTTCCGCAAACAATGATTGTGATTAAGGCCAATACGGCGGCCCAATCTTTTCTCTTGAGGCACATCATCTTTCTCTTCTCCTTTGGATCAAAGGCAAAACCAGCAGCAAGTTTTCGATAATGGTCAGCGCGAACTGTAGTCGCGGTCTATGACTGCCGGCAATTTAACACTTGTTGAACCGTCCGCGCTCGTAAGAGGGCGCTACAATGGAGCTCTCAGTTTCTTGCAAACTGACCAACTATGCAAGGACTGCGCCATTCATATCCCGGTTCCTGGGCGGGATGAACGCGGGCTAAAGCCCACGACTACATGACAACTTGTTGCATTCTCCGTGTAGTCGCGGGCTTTAGCCCGCGTTCATCCCTGTGCTACGACAGTCACGGGTAATAGTACATTAACGTGTTGCCGGGTGAATGACGACGTCTCCCCCAGCGAAAGCTGCTGCGCCAAGGTTCGCCATGGCTAGCTCGACATATTTCGCTTCTTTCTCAATCCCGATAAATCGCCGGTGTTCCTGTAGGGCAGCTAAGGCTGTCGTACCACTGCCCAAAAAGCAGTCTAAGACGACATCACCGGGATCGGTCAGCAGTCGAATGGTTCTGCGGGGTAGTTCGATTGGGAACTTGGATTCATGATCGTTATTGGCTCTGACCGATGGAAAAGCCCACACGGCACGCGATCCCCAGTGAGTCCATTCTTCTTTAGTTAATCTCGAACGATCAACGGTCGTGATACCTGGCTTCCAGAAGAAATATAGGTACTCAAATTCATCAACGGAACGGTAGGACAACGTGTGCCATCGGCCATTTTCCCATGCCGCATCTTTAACCCATACACGCCGATCATAGGGGTAGAATCCGGCCGACAGCCCCCACTCTTCGACGAGACCGCCAACTATTTTTACCCTAGTCTGTGCCTCGTATTTTCCGCCGCGGATGTTGTTTCCATTTAAACGGCGGTCGACTGTTTGCTCGCTACAGCCGAGAAACGAAGCGATTTGGTAGCGATTCATATCGGGATGTTCCCTCAGCGCACATAACACATCCTCCGTGGAAACCTTAGAACGCCTCCGGCTGACGTTATCTGCCTGGATCTTGGGCATCGATGAGTCGCTGAAACAAAGAATATCGGCAATGTTGATGACGAGAAATCCTCCAGGTTTAATGATTCCGAAATGGAGCTGAACGGTTGTACGCAGCAAAGATTGCCAGTCGTCGAATGTCAAATGGCATTCGTACTGTTTTCCAACAAAATACGGTGGTGACCATACGCTTAGCGCAATCGAGTCTGGCTTGATTTGTGGCAGCAATTGTAGGGCATCGCCTTCATAGATGTGGTTTGGGTTTAAGAACGAAGTTGATCGGGATGCTTTCAATCTTGAGATTGCATGCGGTGCAGGCGCTAGTTGTTCTCTCAAATGTTGCGGTAGGCGATCAAAATTGATTCGAGGCTTCTGACGTGCGCTCATAAGGTACTTTCTTTGAGTGATAGGCGCCGCAAAAAAGGCACTCCCAGAGTGGCGATGGTGTAGGACGATTTAGGTCCAGGCCGATCTACGAAATCTACGAATCGTGCTTGAAGTTTTCCATCCGATTCTGATAGCCTCCTGCGCTTTCCGGCCCACGCAAATTCACAGGAATCGGAATCCGGGAGATAAAGATGCCAGAAATCCTCGCCAGTGAAATTATGGCGACTGCCGGTGCTAGAGAACTCTACGACGGTGAAGTCGTTGTCGTCGGCCTTGGATTGCCCCAGGTGGCCAGTGTGCTCGCCAAACGGACGCACGCGCCGAGGCTCAGTGCTCTTCTGGAGATTGGTGTGATGAATATGAGCCCGATCGATACTGCGGTGGGCCTGGCGGATCCTCGGATTTGGTACCGGGCAACGTGCTGGAGCGGCTTTCTGGATGTCATGGGGATGAACGTACATCGTGGCGTTGTCGACGTAGGTTTTCTCGGGGCTCTGGAGATAGACCGTTTCGGCAACATCAACACAACGCTCTTGAAGGAGGACTCCGGAAAAGTGCGCTATTTTAACGGCAGCGCCGGCGGAAACGATATTGCCTCGCTCGCCAAGCGCGTGATCATGATTATGCGGCATGAAAAGCGCAAGCTGCCGGACGCTGTGGCCCACCTCACGAGTCCCGGATTTGTGGGCGGACGCAGCCGCCAGCAATTGGGCTTGCGCGGAGGAGGTCCGCACCGCGTCATCACCGATATGGCTGTGCTGGGTTTCGATCCCGAGACTCATTCGGCTATGCTGCTCTCCTTGCATCCGGTGGTTCGATTGGAAGACGTGGTGGAAAATACGGGCTTTCCCCTGCACATCCCCAAGCAGGTTCCTATTACGCCGCTTCCCACCGCGGAAGAGCTGCGTCTTTTGCGCGAAGAGATCGACCCCAAAGGCGTTTACTTAAGGTAAGAAGTTAGGAATTAAGGGGACAGTGACCGAATTCTTGAACCTCAGAATTCGGTCACTGTCCCCTTAATTCCTATCGCGGAGGAAGAATCGTGATCTATGACATCGAACTCAATTCGGCTGCACATTACCCGGTTGCGGGAATCGTGGACTTGTCGCCGTCGATTGAACAGGCCGGCTTTGGCGCGTTCTGGAAAGGCGAATCCAACAGCACGGACCCGCTGATTATGATTTCCGCAATTGCGGCGCGCACTCGCACGCTCAAGTTGGGAACCGCTATCTATCATATCTATGGCCGCAGCGCAGTCACTCTGGGCATCCAATCGGCCACGTTGCAGGACCTTTCGGGAGGAAGGTTGCTCTTGGGTCTTGGCGTCGCTAACAAGACGATCGCCGCCTGGCACGGAGGCACATTCGATCGTCCGCTGCGCCGCGCCCGCGAGTACATCGACATCGTTCGCCGCACTGCCGCCGGTGAGCGAGTGGAATATCAGGGAGAAGTCTATTCGACGGGGCAGCGCTTCCAACTTTCCTGGAAGCCCAGCCAGCCATCGTTTCCTATCTACCTTGCGGGCCTGGGTCCGCAGATGACGCGGCTCGTCGGGCAGATCTCCGATGGAGTGTTCATCAATATGGCAACCCCCGCCACAATTCGGGAAATCGCAGGCCGTGTTCGCGCCGGAGCTGTCGAGGCGGGCCGCGATCCGGACAAAATTGAGATCATCGCGAAGGTGCGCGTGTCGCTGCATCCGGACCGGACGATGGCGCGCTCACGCCTGCGGCAGGTCCTGACGTTTTACAACATCGCCGATCACTATCGCGACATGCTCAAAGCTTCCGGATTCGAGCAGGAGGTGAACGCTATCCAGGGGGCCTTCAAAGCGGGCGGGTTCAAAGCCGCCAGTGCGCTGATCACCGACGCCTACATGGACAAGCTGCCCGTCATCCCGGCGACATCCGTGAAAGAAATCAAGGAAAGGCTGCAACCCTTTGTAGAGGCTGGTGTCCATCGACTAATTGTTCCTTATGTCCCTGTGACGGAGCCAGTCATCGAAGATGCCCGTCGATTCGTTGAAGCGTGGGGGAATTCATAGCCGCGAATTGCGCCAATCGCGTCATGGGCGTAATTGGCGGCAAAATTCTCCTTTTTTAAAGGAGGCTATTATGTGCGATTTTGCTGCTGATGCCGAAGCGGCCCGACAGCTCCTCGTGGGCCGAGTGTTGACTGTGGAACGGGTCCGGCAACTCAATGCCAAAGATTATTTCTACCAAATGCTCAAAGACAACCCGGAGATGCTCAAGATTTATCCGGGAATCGAGAATGAGCTTTTGCTGGGCGCTATCGACTGTCATATTCATGCTTATCCGGATTTTGTCCATCGCTCCCAGGACATGATTCAGATCGCGATTGACGCTTCGAAGGCCGGAATGCGTGCCCTGGCCTTTAAAGACCATTGGAACGTCAGCGCCAATGCCGCCTTCCTCGCGCAGCGGCATATTGACTACCTGGTCGAAAAGGGGGAATTGACTCACCGCGTGGAAATCTATGGCGGAGCGGGAACCTGCCTGGGAATGAACCCCGAGGCGATCCGCATCGCCTTACAGTATCCAAACTTTAAGATGATATGGTTTCCCACCTTCACATCGCTGGGCTTCTGGCGTGGCGCCGGACAGCCCGAGAAAGGCGGCGTGCGGCTGGTGAGCGAGGACGGTGAGGTGCTCCCGGAAGTCGTCGAGATCATGAAAATGGCGGTGGCCAAGAAGGTCGGAATCGGCTTCGGACACACCGACTTCAAGGAGTTATTGCCACTGGCGAAGAAAGCCAGGGAACTCGGCGTCCGGGCAACTTTGGACCATCCTTTGTTAGAACTGAACAAGCTGTTGCTGGAGGAGATGAAGGAACTCGCTGAGCTTGGAGTCTATGTGGGGACGTACTGCCAGCCCATGATACCGAGCTTGTATCAGCCGGTGGCCGATCCGATGGAAACAATCCGCACGATCAAGGAAATTGGCCCCAAGCGATGCATCATCGGAAGTGACTTTGGCCAGGTTCTGCACATGGACAGTATCGACGGAATGAGAGTCTTCATTCGGGCGCTGCTGGCGTTCGGGATCAAACCCGACGACGTTCGAGTCATGCTTCAAGACAACCCCGCCAAGCTGATGTGGCTGGATTAGGACGATTTCGGATTTCGGATTGCGGATTTCGGATTGAGGGAACCGCGTGATTCAAGCTGGCCCACGGAAATCCGAAATGCGCAATCCGAAATCCTTCAGATCCCCAACGACTCCGCCAGGGCAATCGTTTGCCGAGCCCGGTCCACGATGGGGACATCGAGAAGCTGCCCGCCGAAGGCAATGGACCCTTCGCCGCGAGCCCGGGCATCGTCAAACGCCTGGACCACGCGCCGGCAATAATCAATCTCTTCGGCCGTGGGCGTGAAGGCAGCATTCACTTCATCGATCTGGGCAGGGTGAATCAAAGACATACTCGAGAAACCCAACTGCCGCGATTGCCGAGCAAACCTCCTCAGTCCTTCTATATCCTGAAAGTTCGGCCACACGCCGTCCACAGCCTGAACGTGAGCGGCGGCGGCGGCCGTCACGAATGCGGAGCGGGCGTAGATGAGATCGGTCGCTTCGCCCTCACGGCGGAGAGGGAGGCTCAGTTCTCTGGAGAAATCCTCCGCTCCAAACATCAAGCCGATAACGCGCGGCGAAGACGTCGCAATGGCGTAGGCGTTGAACAGACCTTTGGGACTTTCAATGGCGATGAGCAATCGCACGCTGCCGGCAGGCATTCCCATTTTCGGTTCGCGATCGTCCAGTATCCTTTCGACAGTCTTCACTTGATCGGGCGTCCTTCTTGCGCGCCGCTATCTGATCGAGCACGGCTGCGATTTGGCGGCGGGCCGTGTCCTTCGCTGCGGGAGCCACACCGTCTTCGATGTCGAACATAAGGGCATCGACAGAGAGTCCCAACGACTTATCAATCATGCGCTGGCGATCGCCCGGCACAAACATCCAGGAACGCAATAAAGTTGCCTTCTCCATGATCAAAGAGCCTTTCTTGGGATTTCGGATTTCGGATTGCGGATTTCGGATTTTGGGGAACACTCAGATCGAGCGTTTCCCAATCCGCAATCCGCAATCCGAAATCCGAAATTTTCTAATACGACTTCGGCATGCCGAGCACGTTCTGGCCGAGGAAGGCGAGCACCATGTTGTTGCTCACCGGAGCGGCTACCAGGAGGCGAGTTTCCCGAAACTTCCTCTCCACATCGTAATCGCGAGCAAACCCATAGCCTCCGTACGTGGACATGCAAACATCAGCGGCTTCCCAGGCCGCCTCGGAGGCCAGCAGTTTGGCCATGTTCGCTTCAGACCCGCATTTTTCTTGACGATCGAATTTGGAGGCTGCTGCAAAGCGCATCAGATCCGCCGCCTCAACGTGGGCGTACGCCTTGGCGATCGGAAACTGGATTCCTTGATTTGTGCCGATCGGCCGGCCAAACACCACGCGCTTGGTCGCGTAATTGGATGCTCGTTCGACAAACCAGCGGCCGTCGCCGATGGACTCGGAGGCGACCAAAATCCGCTCCGCATTCCACCCGTCGATGATGTAACGGAATCCCTTGCCTTCCTCTCCGATCAGGTTCTCCACCGGAACCTCCACATCCTCGAAGAAGACCGTGTTCGTGTGATGGTTGACCATGATATCCAAAGGCTGGACTTCCAGGTTTCCCTTGCTGTTGCGTAGATCCACCAAAAAAACAGAAAGTCCCTGGGTCTTGTCCTTCAATTCTTCGTAAGGTGTTGTTCGGGCCAGCAGAAGCATCAAGTCCGACTGCTTCACGCGCGAAATGAAAATTTTCTGTCCGTTGACAATATAGCGATCTCCCTTGCGAACCGCGCGCGTCTCAATGCGGGTGGTTTCGGATCCGGCATTGGGCTCCGTCACAGCAAAAGCTTGCAGACGCAACTCGCCTCGGGCGATCGCGGGAAGGTAGCGCCGCTTCTGTTCTTCACTGCCGTGTCGAAGCAGAGTGCCCATGGTGTACATCTGAGCATGACAGGCGCCAGAATTTCCTCCGCAGTGGTTGATCTCTTCTAGAATGATGCTGGCTTCGGTAATGCCAAGTCCTGCTCCTCCGTACTCTTCCGGGATCAAAGCCGCAAGGTATCCGCTCAGGGTGAGTGCGTCGACGAATTCCTTTGGATACTTTTCGTGCTTGTCTACGTCTTGCCAATAGGTGTCTGAAAAATCCTGGCAAAGCTTCCGGACCTCCTCCCGGATCGACTGCTGCGCCTCTTGTACGGATGATTCCATGCCTTGTCCTCCGAACGTGGGGTGATATAGTTTCCTTGAACTACAACGTGGCACGCGGGCTGAAGCCCGCGATTACAGGTTGGTCGAAGGGTCCCAGTACGCCTGTAGTCACGGGCTTCAACCCGCGCCCGCCCAAAGCACATTTCTTTGGGTCGCTTATTATAAACATTTGCGGAGGATTCAAGCATGGCAATTAAGCCGGGCTGGGAAGGGCGGTATTTCGAGGATTTCGAAGTCGGGGATATCTACCGCTGCCGACTCGGACGAACCGTGACGGAGAATGACAATATTTGGTTCACTCTGCTCACGAACAATACCAACCAAATCCATTTCAATAACGAATATGGCAAACGCACGGAGTTCGGTCGTTGTTTGATCAACAGCGCGCTCACGCTCGCCATCGTTGCGGGTATGGGTGTGGCGGACGTGAGCGAGAATGGGTTCGCTCTCGGTTGGGATGAAATCAAGCTGCCGAACCCTCTGTTCGCGGGGGATACGTTGTATTCGGAATCCGAGGTTTTGGAAAAGCGAGAATCCAAATCCAAACCACAGTGGGGCATCATCAAAGTTCGAACACGGGGCATCCAGCAGGAAGGCAAGGTTGTCATTGACTATGCCCGAAGCGTGATGGTGTGGAAGCGGGCCCATGCTCCTAAACAACAACTCTTTCCGGAAATCCGCTCTTAATGCCGGACGATCTGCCGCAAAAAACTCCTCTCGCTCTCGCGGGTGTTCGCGTCTTGGCTTTGGAAGTTTCCGTGGCTGGACCACACTGCACTCGGATTCTGGGCGACATGGGAGCCGAAGTCATCAAGATTGAAAAGCCGGGCACGGGGGACCTGATTCGCAACTGGGACTCCGCCGTGCGAGGTCTTTCCTCCGGTTACGTTTGGCTCAATGGCAACAAACGAAGCTTTGCGATCGATGTTAAAAAGGAAGGCGGCCTCAAAGCTGTGCGTCGGCTGGCGGAGCACGTGGACATTATTCTGGAAAACTTTGCTCCCGGTGTAGCCGATCGTATGGGCTTGGGAGCGAGTGAGTTGTGCGCCCGCAATCCACGATTGATTTATTGTTCATTGTCCGGTTACGGACAGGATGGCCCTTATCGCGACGTCAAAGCGTATGACCTGTTGATCCAGGGCGAAGCCGGGATTATCGCTACGACCGGCTATGCGGATAAGCCAGCCAAAGTCGGTCTGCCCATCGTCGATCTGGCTTCCTCCATGTACGCAACCGTGGGAATTCTTCTGGCCCTTTATCAGAGGGAGAAAACCGGCCGCGGGCAATTCATCGACATCTCGATGTTTGAATCCGCGGTCGCCTGGCTCGGGTATTTTCCGCATCACTACTGGCATCAGGGAGAAGAACCCCCAAGGGTGGGGATGCGGCATCATTATGTGACTCCATACGGACCGTATCTCGCCAGCGACGGAGTCTACGTGAACCTTGCTGTAGCGACTGCTCAGGATTGGGAAATGTTTTGCCGGCAGGTCATTGAGCGTGCCGAACTGCTGGAGGATCCTCGCTTCAAAACCTCGGAGGCACGGCGCAAAAATCGCGCCGTATTAGAAGAGCTCATCGAAAAGATCTTCCTGGAGCGTCCACACGAGGAATGGCTCCGCCGCCTCCGCGAGAGCCGCCTGCCATATGGAGAGGTGAAGGGAGTTGGCGAAGTCCTGGCCCACCCGCAGGTCATCGCGCGGCGGATGATTCGGGAAATGGAGTCGCCCGTGGGGCGGGTTCCCGTCATTGGGAGTCCATTGCGGCTTTCCGATAGCCCGGCGCGTTTGGATCCCATCCCGGCGTTGGGCCAGGACACTGAACCGATTCTTCGCGATCTCGGCTATGGCGACGCGGAGATTCAAGAACTCCGCCGCGATCAGGTCATCTGACGCGAGCCAGAACTGGCAGATGCGGCCGGCGTAGACAAATAGTCATGTCCAGGAAGGAGAGCAAACCGTGAATGGAAAGATCGCTGTTGTCGGGGGAACCGGCGACTTGGGTTTTGGTCTGGCTTTGCGATGGGCGCGTGCAGGAGTTCAGGTCTCCATCGGCTCTCGCGATGAGAAGAAGGCCCAAGACGCGGCGGAGCGTGTGAAAGCAACACTCAGAACCGACGCGTTACTTCCCTTGCAAGACGTTCTTGTCAGTGGC
>WNGH01002125.1_pt1 | contig 18695 bp, 16 predicted proteins | sample 5400631 | NCBI WGS metagenome assembly WNGH01 (sample SAMN13153373, study PRJNA577476) | soil metagenome | isolation source: 115 cm soil or saprolite under Garry oak tree replicate 1 | place: USA:California | collected 2016-06-15
GGACGTGGCGACACTTTCGCAGCACCTGGATCTCAAACAGCCAATCAAGCTTGACGATACCGCGGACACCACCATCGATCACAAAGTGCGCTTCTTTGCCAGGAGTTTGGGGACGCGCTCGTTACTCGTGGTGCCGGTCGTTCTCGGTGACGAAGTTCTGGGAATTATCGGCTTGCATCAGACGCGGGCGCCGCGTCGCTGGTTCGACGAAGAAATCGCGTTCCTGGTTTCAATTGCCACGCAACTGGCGATTGGTTATCAGTACACGCGAATCTACATCGACAAGAAGCGCGAGGCTGAAACGACAAAAGCATTGCTGGAAATCGCCAACGCCCTCAATGCGCGATCGGATTTTGGCGAGGTAACTTCGGCCGTGCTCGACCGCACGTTGTCACTAGTGGGGGCGGATTATTGCGCCCTGGGCGTGCTCGATTCGGACGAAAAGCGCATAAGTCTCGCCGCCTTCAAAGCTGCACCGCACGCCCGCACGGATAATGTACGCGGCCTGATCGAAGCCCACGGTCAGTCGATGGATATCACGGCATACCCGGCTATGGTTGAAGTGCTGGCACAGGGCAAGACCCTGAAGCTGCTGGAAAGCGATCTACCCCTGCCGCTGCGGATCATGTTCAATGCAACACTTGGCGGAAGAGCCGCCCTGGTCGCGCCGGTGCGCATCGCCGGTCACGCGTTCGGACTGCTCGGTCTGGTTTGGAGTGAACCGCGTGATGGTTTCAAAGATCATGAAGTCGCACTGGTTGAAGGCATTGCCGATCAAATCGGGACGGCGCTGGAGCGAGATCATCTTTCCGCGGAAGTGATGCGACTGAAGAGCGCGCTGCATGAACGTTATGGCGAAGAAAGAATTATCGGACAGGCGCCGGCGATTCGTCGCGCCATTCAGTTAGGCCTGAGTGTCGCCGATACGCAGACTTCCGTTTTGATTCACGGAGAATCAGGCACCGGCAAAGAACTGCTGGCAAATCTTATTCATTTCAATTCGGGCCGCGAAGACAAGCCGTACATCAAACTCAACTGTGGTGCGATTCCCGAAACGCTGCTCGAGTCTGAACTCTTTGGCCACGAGAAGGGCGCGTTCACCGATGCCCGCGCCCGGCGACGTGGCCGTTTTGAAGAGGCCAACGGCGGGACGCTTTTCCTCGATGAAGTCGGAGAAATGACTCTAGCCGCGCAGGTTCGCTTCTTGCGAGTATTACAGGATGGAGAATTCACGCGCGTAGGCGGAAATGAACTTCTGAGGGCAGATGTGCGAATCATCGCGGCATCAAACGTCGATTTGGAGCGCGCCGTCGATGAAGGAAGTTTCCGTCGGGATCTTTTCTACCGGCTCTCGGTTTTCCCAATTAATCTCCCGCCTCTACGCGAGCGACGCGAAGATATTCATCCCATGGTGATTCACTTCCTGGAACACTACAAACAGCGGACCGGCCGGTTTGTTTCGGGTATCTCCAAGCCTGCCCTAAGCGCCTTGATTAGCTATGACTGGCCGGGTAACGTGCGCGAACTCGAGAATGCCGTCGAACGAGCCGTGATCATCGCCGCAGGCAGGCAAATCGAACTTGACGATCTTCCCAGCGCGATTGGCAATGTCCTGTCAAAACGAGACGCGATGGTCAGGGCGGAGCGGGCGCAGGCCGCCAACGAAGGGCGCAGCGCGAAACTGGAGATCGAAGTTCCCTCGTCGATGGACGAGATCGAACGGCACGCAATCCAAGCGACGCTTGACTACACTTCAGGCGACAAGACACGCGCGGCTAAGTTGCTTAACATCGGTCGTAAGACGATCTATCGAAAGCTTGATCAGTACAATGGCAAGGACAACCTTTCAAAAGAACAATAGTCACGTGGGCACCTTTTACGCGAGTTGTAAGGTTGAGAATATCGTGGATCGCAGTCAATCCACCGTTATTCGTCGACTTTTGGTTGACACAGGAAGGGAGTACTCATGGATTCCCACAACGGCGCTCGAAAGGATTGGAGTGCATCGCGAAAAGAAGGATGTTCCGTTTGTCATGGCCAATGGGCAACAGATCACACGCGGTGTAGGATTCGTCATAATCCGACTGGACAAATTTTTCACTGTCGATGAAGTAGTCTTTGCGCAAAAAGGGGATTTGGTGTTACTGGGAGCGCGGAGCCTGGAGGGTCTTAACCTCCGGGTGGATTCTCACCTTAAGAAACTGGTGGCCGCCGGCCCGCTCCTCGCCGCGAGTGGATCCAGAGTTCACGATCATCACTTGATCTAACCTATCAGTTGCGTGACCACATCAGACGAAACTAGCTACCCAACGCCGCCGATTCACTCTCAAACCCTTCCTGAAACAGAATTTCCTCCCTCAAGGTCCGCGGGAAATCCCGAGAACCCACCGTGGGGTGTTCCCGGAGCGCTTCTTGTCTGGTTGCTTAGCATCGCGCTGCTGTTCGTGGTCCCAAATCTCTTTGTTGCTCCCTACGTTGCCTATCACTTTCGGGGACGTCCGGCCCCTACAGAACAAATCTTGCTCGCCGATAAGACCTTTGTCCTGCTGTTTGTCTCAGGATGGTTGCCGGCGCATTTTCTGACTTTAGCGGTGATTTGGGCTTTGGCGACGCGAATGGGAAAGTTGTCATGGAAACAAATCTTTGGATGGGATTGGACTCCCAACCTCGGGATTTGGAAGAGCGCGGGCATCGCACTTTCGCTGTTCGTGGTGGCGTGGCTGACAACCGCACTGTTCGGGGGAAAGGAAACTGATCTCGATCGAATTCTGCAAAGCTCGCGCGCGGCGGCGTTGGTCCTGGCGTTTCTCGCGGTGGCAACCGCGCCGTTGGTCGAAGAGTTCATTTATCGTGGCTTGCTCTATTCAGCTCTGCAAAGAGTGATCGGCCGGTTGTTCGCTGTGATCGTCGTAGCGGCAATGTTCGCCGGTCTGCACATGTGGCAATACCGCCAGAATATCGGCGCGATTTTGTCGATCTTCGTCCTCAGCCTCGCTTTGACAGTGGTTCGGGCGCGCACAGGCCGCCTGCTCCCCTGCTATATTATTCATGTAGTCTTCAACGGCATTCAATCAATAATTATTGTCTTGTATCCCTATCTGAACGCCTTGGTCGAATCTTCACGACCCAAGGGTGCTCTGACTTGCGTCCTGCGATGTCTCGGCTGATCAAATGAATCACGAAGTGGTTGTTGTTGGCGGTGGCATCGGAGGACTGACAGCGGCCGCTCTGCTGGCCGCTCGCGGCGTCGATGTTTGTCTGTTCGAGAGGCAGTCGCGTGTCGGCGGTTGTGTCGCGAATTTCGAACATCTCGGATACACGTTTGAGCCAACCGCCGGTTTGTACTCAGGTTGGGGGCCGGCAGGAATCTACGAAAAGATCTTCTCAGAGCTTCCGGTGGAACCGCCCAATGTGCAGCCGCTTTCACCAGCTTATGTCGTTCGCTTGCCGGACGGAACCGATGTTGCCGTAGCTGTCAGCGAGCGCCAATTCGAGGACGATCTTCGTCAGGCTTTTCCGGAGTGTGCCGTACCAGCCGTCACCTTTTATCGCAAGCTCGCGGAGTTCAACGACCCTAATCGCGCCTCAGCGCGCACCGCCACGAGTACCTACTTGGCCAATTGCTCGTTAAGGTTCCGCCGCTTTATCGATGTGCAGCTTCAAACTCTCACGCAGTGCACAAGCGATCGATCACCACTCGCCGGCGCGGCGCAGGCTCTCATGCTTCCACATCGGGGCCTGTGGACTATACAAGGTGGCGCTCAAGCACTCGCTGATGCACTTGCTGAATCATTGAAAAAGAGTGGCGGCACATTGCGAATGAACGCGCCCGTTCTGCGCTTCGCATACGGTTCAGATGGTCAGCCGATGGGAGTCGATCTATTAAGCGGCGAGCGAATACTAGCGACGGAAGCGATTATTAGCAACCTGACCATCTGGGACACGTACGGGAAACTCATCGGCTTGGCTCGGACCCCGTCATCGGTTTCAAAGCAACTCAAACAGCTTCGAGGATGGGGAGCGTACCTGCTCTTTCTCAGCATGGATCAAGCTGCCGCTCAACGACTGGAGTCGAACCGAATCGTCGTTCTTACTGATTGGCAAGAAGATCAGAATTACTTGCCGGATGAGGCGCAATTTATCTTCGCAATCGCGCCGGACGCGGGTCGCGCCCCTGAAGGAAAACTCGCGGTAACCGTTTCGACGTTCACGGATGCTGAAGACTGGTTTACCTTTCACGAAGATGAATCCGCACATGAGCAGAAAGATCAAGCCAGCCTGGAACTCGTCTGGACGCGATTGCATGCGTCAATGCCTGAACTCGGCGACGAGGTCGAGGTGATTGAAACTGCCACGCCACAGACGTTCTATGAAACTACTCGCCGCAAGTTTGGAATGGTTGGCGGGCTCTGTTCTTCGGGGGTCTCCTTTGTCTCGGAAGACAATTTTAGGACAATCTTCCCAAACGTTTTTCTGGTTGGTGACACGGTTTCTTCGAGCCCAGGTCTGGCAAGCATTTCCGAATCAGCGAAGACCGTCGCCGATATTATCAGGAACCCAAGGGGATCGCGGCGCAAAACCATTCTGTTTACACGCCGATTACGCTAGTGTATAGTGTCTAACGACACACGACTCTATGTACATCACAATTGACGAGTCTGATCGACGACCCATCTATCGTCAAGTCGCTGACGAAATCAAGGGTTTGATTGCACGCGGCGAGTTGCGTGAAGGAATGGCGTTGCCGCCTGTGCGTCAGGTGGCGGATGACCTCGGTATCAATCTCAACACCATCGCCGCGGCGTATCGCGAACTGCAGAAGGAAGGACTGCTAAAGGTTCGACACGGCTCGGGCGCTTTAGTGTCGTCCCGAAGGCTGAATCAACAAAGCGACAGCGAATTGCGCAAAGGCCTGCGCGCGAGCCTGGCACACCTGGTTTTGGCGGGCTTACCGCGGTCGGAGATTGTTGAGATTGTGAACGAAGAAATCCGCGAGCTATTCCGGCGCGAACGTTAACTTCAGACCTTTGGAACCGTCCCCGTTAGAGTGGGTCTTTGGTTCTCGGGCGACCTCCTGGATCGGGGCCTGCCGGCCCAGCTTGCGAAGGTTGCGAAGGAGCCACTCTCGTCGGTGTTCCGACTGAGCCTCCCGAACCGGATCCGCCTCCCGTCGATCCTCCCGAACCTCCTGTCGATCCTCCCGAACCCCATCCCCCTGAGGAGCCTCCGGATCCACCCCAGCCACCATACGGCGGGCTACCAACAATCACGGGGCCGTAATATCCATTACCGCCGCCGAAACCATATCCAAGCCAGCCGCATCGACCGTAATGGTGCCCGTAGGGCGAAGACCATCCATAACGGAATGGGAAGAAGGTAAAGCCACCTGCGAACGGACTATAGGTCCAAAGGCCGTACCGGCCTGAGGAATAAAACCCCGATTCCCAACCCGAGTCAAAAAGGTAGCTGTTAAGTGTACGAATCGAGAGCCGTTCATTTGCTCGAGCCAGAAATTCCCCGCGCTCTTTGCTCCAGTCGTCGAATTCGTCGCGGTCTTTCTTGGTTAACTTTGCCGTAAACGACGAGCCTTTGTTAAAGGTAACCTTTGTTCCACCTTTAATCATGGCTTGTTGCCCGTCAACAAGAACGCGTCCTTTTTGGACCAGCAACTCAGTCGAGCCTGGTAATACATTGATTCGATAGACTCCGCGGCGCACGATGGTAAATCGTGATTGCTCCGTCACGATTCCAATTTGCAGCCTGAGATCATCAGTTCCCGTGGCCTCAATGATAGCGCTCCCCTTAATGAGCTTTAGCTGGAGGTTATTCAGCGAATTATCAGTGAGTTCAAATTCGCTGTTTTCGGTCACGCGAAGATAGGACCCAGGATTAAGCAACACCTCGACACGAGATCCGCCTTTGGTGGTGACCACATCACCGGAGGTCAGATCATCCTTCGCGGAAAGATCTTGCGCCGAACTCTGGCCCGCTCGTTTGACCTGTACGCGCCCAATGACGGAATTAATGCCCCCCGCTTTTGCCGATATGCCAAACCGTTCGCGATTCTGCCCATAGCTCACGGCGGCCAAGGCGGCGCTCAGCGCAATCATCAAGGAGGTTCGCAGTATGATTGTTAGATTCTTCATTTTTCACCTTCTTTTCCGAAGACGAATTCAAGGATCGGATTCGAGACTCAGGAGAGTAACGTTATCATACTCCCAAATGGTGAAATGTCCAATGCTTTCTTGTCCGATTTTGCCCACCCTAATTGGCGAGGCTCAAAGGACCGGATCGTCCTTCGACGCCGGGCGCGTCGAGTTGACATGGATGACGCTATCCGACGAATCGAGATAGAAATGGCGGACGCCTGTAGTTGGCTGAGTCTCGGTAGTCTGCGGATCGGCATTGACCACGAACTCGGAATCCGACGCCTTGATCGAATACCGGTAACCTTTCAAGTTCGGTGTCTGGCCGACAAACCGAGTATCAAGAAATCCAGCCTGAGTGAGGGCGTCAAAATCTCCATAAGAGCCGTGGGTAGCTCTCAATTGCATCTCTGCCGTTGCAATGGTGCGCAACGACTGGATCGTGAAGCCTTCATCAGAGGCACCGACAGCTTTTGGATAGACGCGCAGGCCTTCCGAGGATGATGAACAGGACGCCAGGATGAGGGTGCAAATGAGTAAAAACCATTTTCCATTTGTCATTTGATATTTTTCATTTTTCATTGCCGCATCCGTGTGAATTCAACCCTCCATTGTTCTTTGCGCTTCAATCAACATCGCGTCCAACTAATCCAGATGAAGTGACCAATGCCAAATGTCAAATGACAAATGGAAAATGATCACTGCTTACTAGCATAGTATCCATGTCTGGCTCGCACGGCCAACTCCGAGTGTCCCATCAACTGCACGGTGACGGCGCGCCACGAACCATCGCGCGCGGAATTCGTAGGACGATAGCCAATACTGTAAACCGTGCTCAGGTCATGCACCACGCGCGGATAGATACCTTCCAGATCTTTCACCTTCCGCGCTTGATAAACTTCATTGCCGCTTTCCGCAGCTAACATCGCGAGTTGCTGACGCGCCATCGCGTAGGCGCTCTTCGGCGTGCTGTGCGGATTAGCCTCCTTCTCGGTATCCAGATAGATCGGGAGCACGATTGTATCGAAGCGGCGTACGATCTCCATCAACTCTTCAAAACTGGTAGACGATCCGTCGCCAATCACATCGGGCAACGCATTGTCGACGCCATCGGTCATCACGACCACAGCGCTGCGCCGTTTTTCTGCGCGCGACTGTCCCAGCACATGCTCCAGAACGAACCGCAGCGCGTCCCAGAAGTTCGTGCCGCCCTGCGGTTTATCGATCTTGTCAATGCTTTTACTTAAAGCCTCGTGATCCGAGGTTAACGTGGACACCACTTCGACATCCGCGGTAAAGGTCACGATCGCAACTCGATCGACAGGGCGCGCGGCGTCAACAAAGCGCTTTGACGATTTGCGAATCAAGCCAATCTTGTCCGCGGTTGAACCGGATAGATCCAGCAGTAAAACGAGATCGAAAGGCGCTTCGTTCGAGGCAAAGAACGAAATCTCCTGGAGCGCTCCGTTTTCGAAGACCGCAAAGTCTTTTTGCTGTAGGAGACCGTTTGTTTGGGAAGCGCGAAGATTGAAAACGCTTACATTGAGATTAACCAGATCGGTGTCAATACGAATCGTTTCAGTTGCGTCAGATGACTGACCGCGCGCCGTGAGCAGTAGGCCGGTAGCCGCGAGCACAATTACGCTCATCAGCAGACGACACATATGACTTTTGGGATCGACTTGACCCATGCGAGCGATCACTTGGCGTAATATCCCCGCTTGCCGCGCGCGACGGCATTGGCGCGGTTGACGTTAACACGGACGGTGCGCCAGGAGCCATCGCGAACTTTGTTGGTCGGACGATAAGAGAGCGTGTAAACCGTGCCGAGATCGGCGACGACGCGGTCATAGGCGCCGGCCAGATCCTTTAACTCTTCGCATTCGTAAAAAACGCCACCGCCGTGGTCCGCCAAGTCTCTCATCCGATCATGTGCGAGGTCGAATGTTTCCTGCTGAATATCCTGTGGACTCAGCGGCTCGTAGCTTTGGGTGTCAACCCAAATCGAGTAAATGACGCCATCAAATTCTTTTGCGCGTTTGACCAGTTCGTCGTAGGAAAGCTTGGAACCTTCGCCCGTCACGTTTGGCAGGACGCTGTCCAGCCCATCGCTCATGACGACGACCGCATTGCGCCGCGAGTCTTTCGCTTCCCGGAAAACTTCATCCATCGCGAAAGTGAGCGAATCGTAAAGCCTGGTACTGCCTTCTGGTTTTTCAATCGCACTAATGCGCTGGCGCAGGGTGTTGTGATCCGTCGTCAACGGTGAAACGACGACCTGACCGCCAGCGAAAGTAATCACGCCGATGCGATCGAATGGACGTGCGGCTTCAACAAAATGCAGCGCCGCGGACTTAATCAACTCGACGACTTTGGTAGTCGAGCCGGACAGATCGATCAGCAACACCAGATTAAAAGGAGCCGAGACAGAATCGAAATGCGCAATCTGCTGGGGAACATTGTCTTCGTACAGCCGAAAGTCTTCCTTCGCCAGATCGTTGAGGGCGCGGTTGGTGCCCCGATCGATCACGCTGACATTGACACTCACGAGTTCGGTGTCGACGCGAATGATGTCGCCCTCCGAAATTTCTTCCGGTTCATTGGAAACCGGGGCCGGCGTTCCTGCGCCTGATGACCTCTGCGGCGGGCCGGTAAGCTCAGGCTTTTGCTTGGGCTTCGGCACAGCTTTGGGCTCAAGCGTCTCACGTCTCTCATTCGGAGATGAAGAAGAACTCGGAGCGGTCGCTGCGACGCCTAAAGATTCTGCGGTTGCATTTGCGAGCGTAATATTTCCTGCCTGCGAGTAAAGCCTGACGCCCTTGCTGCCGTTGCCGAGTCGCGCCTGCAATTGCGGACGGCTGGCCGGACTAACAACCGCTGACGAAAGCGACGACGAGACTGTTCCCGTTTTTGACTCTGCTACCAGATTCGCTCCGGTAGTGTCGGGAAGCTCAACGCTTATCTCTCCAGAGGTGGTCTGGGCCAGAAGTGCCGCGGGCAATCCTCGGACTTCGACGGAACCTTCGTTGGTGATGATCGCCAGGTGTGCGCGCGCGGGAATGCGCAATTCGAGATTTATCCGCGGCGCGCCCGCTGGACCGCGGACGACTCGCACTGAAAGCAAACTATCAGTGCGCTGCACGACGGCTGGTAAGCGGCTCTGCTTTCCGCTATCGAATATTGCCGAAACCGAAACATAGTCTTCGCCCCAGAGTTGGGCAATCACGCCGCCACGCAGATTTTCGATCCGCAGATTACCGTTGGCGGGAAGTTCTAAATGCAGGCCGTCGTCTGATTGAGATCTTGCTAAACTGGTGGACGAGCCATTGGCGAAAAACGCCAAGTAAAGAATTAGGATCAAGCGAATTGACTTTTCCGGGAAATCCCGGAGGGCTGTGATGTTTATAGATTGGGTCACGTTCATTGCTTTCGCAGCCCATTCATAGGCGAAACAAAAATCGATTTCGCTCCGCTGGAGCTTGTGTCCTAAACGTTTCAGCTTGTCCTATAAACACTTGGCCGCTTTCGCGGCTTGGATGAACTAATTGTCTATCGTTCGATGATATCCAACATCGATTTGGCCGCGGGCTTTGGAGTCTGCTTCGGCGCGCCACCGCCATATTCACCCAAACGAAGCAGTAGATTACCCTGATGCGAGGCGTATGCCAGGCCGTCTTCCTTGCTTACAACGCCCGAGCGGATGAGTTTTTCGATTTGGCCATCGAAGGTTTGCATGCCTTCCACTTCGCCCTGCTCCATCGCGTCCATCAAAGACTTGCCTTCCGACTCGCCGCGTTCGATGTATTCCTTCGTGCGCGACGTTGCTTTCAGAATCTCTATTGCGGCCACCCGACCGCTACCATCCGCGCGAGGCAGCAGTCGCTGCGAGACGATGTAACGAAACGATTGGGCCAGCCGGGTGCGGATTATTTGCTCTTCGTTCTTAGGAAAAACTCCGATTATCCGTTCGACCGATTTGGCCGCATCGATTGTATGCAGCGTCGAGAGCACGAGATGGCCGGTTTCGGCAGCTTCCAGCGCGACTTCCATCGTCTCGCGATCGCGCATCTCGCCGACCAGGATCACCTTCGGCGCCTGTCGCAGCGCGGCGCGCAGAGCCAACGCAAAGTTCGGAGTGTCCGAATGCAATTCGCGTTGATGAATGGTTGAATTCCTATGCGTGTGCAGGAATTCGATTGGATCTTCGATGGTGACGATGTGGTAGAACTTCGTTTCATTGATGACATCGATGATCGCCGCCAGCGTCGAACTCTTGCCGCAGCCGGTCGGTCCGGTAACCAGGACTACGCCGTTTTTTAACTCGACAATCTCGCGTAATTGTTTTGGTAAATTGAAGTCTTCAAAGCGCGGTGGCCGGGTCGGAATCACCCGCATGACGATCGCGTGGGTCCCGCGTTGCTTGAAAATGTTAACGCGAAAGCGGCAAAGACCGGGAAGGCTGAATGAAATATCGGCTGAGCCAAATTTGTCCAGACTTTCCGTCGCGCTCGCGTTGTCGGCGATCATGATCTTGGCGATGCCAAAAGTTTGAGCAGGCGAAAGCTTCTCGATGCCGGCGACGTGAACGGGTTGAAGTTTACCCACTAGTTCAACCTGCGGCGGGCGACCAGGGGAGAAGATCAAATCGCTTACCTTGTCGGAAACTTCCAGCATCTGCCGTAAGACCTTGGCGAGATTCAGAGGGGCCGGAGTTGGCGCTGTCGACTCCTGATTAGGTGTTTCTAAGGTTGTGCTCATCGAGTAGTCTCTGTTGTTTGCGTTTGCTTTTCACTCCGTAAGTGGAATGATCCGGTCGCTACCGCTCGCGGTTCTGAAACGATTGTCTTAAAGCGCTTTGATGATAAAGAAAGTCACATCATCGTGCGCGCCGCGGCCGCCGGTCCAATCGATCACGTCGCGATGAATGAAGTCGATCAACTCGCGCGCGCTCAAATGGCGGCCTCGCAAAGCAGCGGCGATCAGACGCTGGCCCCCGTACTCTTCGCCGGATGGATTCATCGCTTCCGTAACACCATCGGTATAGAGCACCAGCATTTGGCCCGGCTCGATCGTCGCGTAATATTCGTAGTAACGCGAATCGCGAAACATTCCCAACGGCACGCCGCCGCGTTCTTCAAAACGCGTTTTCCCGTCGGCATCGATCAACAGCGGTGGATTGTGTCCGGCGTTCGAGTACGCCAGCGTGCGATTGGTCGCATCAAGAATTCCATAGAACGCAGTCACGAACTGGTTCCGTTCGATCGATTCCCAGAGCAGATAATTGACCTTGGACATTGAGATTTGCGGCGCATAGCCGATGTGCGATGCGGCGCGCAGACTGGCGCGCAGAAATGCCATGAGCAATGCCGCCGGCACGCCTTTGCCGGCCACATCGGCGATCACGATGCCAATCTGATCATCATAGATGCGCACCCAGTCGTAGTAATCGCCGGAAACCTCTTCGGTGGGAAAGTTGTAAGCACTGATGTCGAAGCCTTCGAGCTGCGGATCGCGTGGCGGCAACAGTTCAAGCTGAACCTGGCGGGCTACTTCGAGTTGCGTCTCCAGCCGTTGCTTTTCGATCAACTGCTCGTGCAGCATCACTTTGTCGATAATGATCGCGACCTGTGACGCGAGCAGCATCAGCACCTCCAAATCGTCCTCGGAGTAAGCGTCTAATTCATCGCTCTCGAGGTCGAACACGCCGATCACTTCTTCATTGGAAATAATGGGCGCGACCATCTCGGAACGGGTGCGGGCACGAGCATTGATATAACGCGGATCGTTGCGAACGTCGTGCGCGACATAAGGCTTGCCGCTCAACGCCACGTGGCCGATCAGGCCCTCGCCTAACTTCAGACGCAGCTCCTGCAAATCGGCGATGTCGTAACCGCGCACGGATTCAGTGTGAAAGACGCAGCTCTCGTCGGGCGCGCCTTCCCGTTCGGCCAATGGGCGCGAACATTTCACGAGATAAATGCCGGCCGCGTCGTAAGGGATCAGCGAATCAAGCGTGTCCATGATGAGGTTGAGCACTTCGTCGGTGTCCAGCGATCGGCTAATCGTCTTGGTAATGTCGAGCAGCATGCGGAGTTTGTCGACTACCGACAAACCTGCTGGTGTTTGAATTGCTTCGGGCATAATCAGTCTACGACGTTACCGGCAGGCAATGAGATTTCAAACTGGCCCTCGTCATTAGATCTCAGGCTGCGTCTTGTTTCGCCACCGTTAACTCTAACAAGGGCGTTTAAGACTCGCGCATAATTAACGTCAAGGATTGTTCCCTTGATTTTTCCGGTGTGGCTTTTCGACGAAACGTCGACACACAGAACGCCCATGGCAATGAGAACAGCGACGCCTCTTGAGATTCTTCCGGACTTCATAGTCTCTTCCTCACCTCGCTAGAAGTTGGATTATACGTGCTAGGCAGCCGTTACAGAACCGGCAGCGGTAGCGACCGGCCTGCTTGAGTCCCCGTCTTTCGTCGTTTAGTAATCATAATCGATCCGGTCGCTACCGGTCTCGGTTCTGTAACGAGCGGTAATCAGCCCAAAGGTGCGCAACCTTAATGCGATACTCGGCGAGTTGCCGGCTTACCCGAAAACGACGAGCAATGTCTTGCGACTGGCGGCCCTGAAAAACCAACCTTCTTAGCGCTGCGTAAGGTACCAGGGCGGCTGCGCCGACTGCGTAAGCTGCTTCTTCATCGGCGTGGTTATATTCGCGAGCGAGTGTTTCGTGAGCTGTTGCGCCCTCCCTTGCAGTTGGGTTCCTGCTGATAACTGCGAGGCGGTTCGGTTTGTGTCCGAGAAAAACGTGCGCGATCTCTTCCATCAACGTGGCGCGGTTTCTCTGCACACCATGCGCGGGATTCAGAATTACCAATCGCCAGCCATTCGGCAGTGGCCGCGAGCAGGCGCCGCCGGACCACTCGTTTCCGCCAGCGCCTAATAAGTGTGTGCGCGATTCCGGCGACAGCCCTTCGACTTGATCGAAATCGACAACCAAAAGTTTGGCGAAATGTGCGAGCGCGAAGGGATCGAGCGGCTCGCCGGCTTTCAATTCCGCGAAATCGCGCAGCGCCAGCGCGCGCAACTCAAACTGTTTTCGTTTCTCTGTGGGAGGTAAAAGCAGACTTCGCACGAGGCATTCTAGCATTTGGAGTGCGGCGGCAGAGCGCAACGGCGCCGGCGCTTTGGGTTGTGGTTTCAAACCTAACAAAGAGTCGCGCTCTTGGTCGAGATTATTGAAAGCGCCGTCGCCGCTGCGCTCCTGCCGCCGGACTCCAAATGCTATCGCTTCCTGGTCGACGTCTGACTGAATTGTGCGTACGCAACTCGAAATAGTTCGGACAAAGCTTTCGCTGTTTCGGGTGTCAGATGTCGATCGGCACGCAAATGTGCTTCGACAATCTCGGGCGTCGACTCGTGCGGGTAATAAACGACGGGTTTCGGATCCGCCGCGCTGCGAGGACCATGATGCATTACGCGCTCGATGGGCATATCGAGCCATGCCGCCAGGCGCGCGATGTTGTCGGCGTCAGGTTTGCCCGTGCCGTTTTCGATCCGCGATAACGTCGAGGCGGACACTCCAGTTTCTTCAGCAACGTCACGCAGACTCATTCCCTGCTGTTCGCGTCGACGACGCATAGAATCACCCAGCTCAGACGTGTTCACTCCGGACTTCTTTGCCATGCGCTAAAGCATAACATTGATTGAGTTTTAGCCGCAAGACTTTGTTTTATCCTCGCAACAGCGTGTTAGAGCCGCGAGCGGTAGCGACCGGGATGACCAGGCAACATCACTCTTTCAAAGTTACCTTGATGATCCGGTCGCTACCGCTCGCGGTTCTGATACGATCGCTAAAGAGGCGGGACAAGTCCCGCCTCTAAACGTTGCTGATGCGCTCTTCTTAAACAGAATTAGGGCTGCGGCGTGCGTGAGCGCATGGCGGCCATCGCGAGGTCACGCGCGCGCGGTTCGACCTCAATCGCCTTTGCGACCTGTGGGTCTTCTCTGGTCAGCACCTGCGCGGCACTGACGGTGCCATAAGCGGCCTGGGCCAGTTGATATCTGATCTGCGTCTCTATGAACTCATTATTTCGATCGAGTTGAGGCAGGAAGACTTTCCAGTTTGCATCGTTCGACACGTAAGCTTTGAACGCCTGGAATACCGCATCGGTCATCGGAAAATCGTTTGCCTCAAGATCGTGTCCAAACTCGATCGCGCGATCGACTTTGTATCTCTCCAAGCCTGGGACGCGCCCGTTTGCCATATCGCGCGAAAAGAAAAAGATCGGATCGCGCAGGCGCACCTGCATCTGGGTAAGCAGCAGTGGCTTCACCGCTTCGTCCGGCGTGATGCCGCCGCCACCATACACGGGCCGGCCGGTGTCGGTAAGTCTGGCAGGGCCTGCCGGCTTATTGTCTTTGTTGTCTCGGAGCGTGCCGCCACGATAGATATAGTTGTAGAAGCCGCCGTCTGAGTAGTCGCGCTGAATCAAACGGCCAGAAGGCGTGTAGTACTTGGCCGAAGTCAGGGTCAAACCCGCGCCGCCCTCCAGCGGGATAATGCTTTGCACGAGACCTTTGCCAAAGCTCGTCTGTCCGACGATCAGTGCGCGGTCATGATCCTGCATGGCGCCGGCCACAATCTCGGAAGCGGACGCAGTGTAATCGTTGACCAGAATCACCAGCGGAGTCCGATCCGGTTGGGTGTTGCGCGATTTGTATTCGCGATCATTCAAGCCGTTGCGGCCTTTCTGGGTCAGGATTATCTGGCCAGCCGGGAGGAACGTGTCTGCTACCCGTATTGCCTGCTCGAGAAACCCGCCTGGATTGTTCCGCAGGTCGAGCACCAGCGAGGTCATGTTGCGTTTATGCAGGAAATCTAACGCCTCTTGCAGTCCATCCCAGGTGTCATAGTTGAACCCTCGAGTCATGTCGATGTAGCCGATGCCGGGACGAATCATGTATGCATCCGGCACTGAAGGCTGGGGCACGGCGGCGCGCACAATTTCCACCTGATCGGTCTTGCCGGTCGAGGCGTGAGTAATCGTAAGCTTCACGTGACTGTCGCGCGGCCCGCGAATCTTGTCGCGCACTTCAGCGGACAACTTGCCATGCATCGACACTCCGTCAACACCGTCGATGCGATCGCCGAAGCGCAATCCTGCGCGCCATGCCGGCGCATTCTCAAACGTCGCGGCGACATACGTTTCAACCGAATCGCCGATGGTGTAGTTCTGTATGGAAGCGCCGATGCCAAAGTATTCGCTGCGCTGGTCCGTCTTCAGCTCGTCGAATTCTTCCTTATCGAAATAGTTTGAATGCGGGTCGAGCGTCCGTAGCGCGCCGATGATCGACGATTTGTAGACATTGTTGAGATCGAGCTTGTTGCCTTCGATGTAGTGCGCCTGAATGACGCTCAGGGCCTCGTTAAAATCCTGTTCGACCGCCGCCACAGCATTGCCTGGGTTGTGCGTACGAGGACGCCGAATCGGCGCTGAAGCTGGAGGTCCGGATTTGGAAGTGGTTCCGACGCCAGCCGAACTGTTCGATTGATCGCGCTTCTGTTGAGCCAGAACAAAAGCCGGAAGAGAGAGAGCCAGAATGATCAGCGCCATCAGCGCCAGCGAGAATTTATTCTTCACTTAGAAACCTCACAGGAAATAAAACCCCAAAAGCCAGGGAGCCCATCGATCTAATTCACGACGCCATCGTCGCATTCGGCAATCTTAAAGGATGTCTCGGCGAGGAGCAAGGTTGCGTTGGCGATGCTCGTATTAGGATCTTTTCCCAATAAAGAAAGGAAGCTTGACAGGATTTACATGATTGACAAGACCGGACCGATATTGACAGCGTTGGATTTAATCCTGTGAATCTTGTTAATCCTGTCATATTTCACGCCGAATGCATCAGCGCCGTGCGCATGGCAGCGGCGGATTGCCAACGGTGCGCCGGATCTTTGGCGAGCGCTCGCTCAATTACTTCGGCCACGCGCACTGGCACTTCGGGAGCGCGCTGTCGCAGTGGGATGATCGGATTTTCAAAGATAGCTTTGACGGTTCCAGCCATGTCTTGTTTCGGACCGACGTCGAGCGCCGTATCGCCGGCGAGCAAACTGTAGGCCGTCATTCCGATCGCATAGATATCCGAAGTGGGACGGACGTTGCGAAAGTCTTTGATTTGCTCCGGCGGCATATAAGCAAACGTGCCTGCCATATCCCCGGCCATTGTGATGCCGCTCATGCCTGACTGCGTGAAACTCTTCGCGAGACCGAAATCGGTCAGTTTAGCAGTGAAATTGGGCGCGCTGCCCTTGACAAGGATATTTGACTCTTTGATGTCGCGATGGATGTAGCCTTTTTCGTGCGCGTAAGCGAGCGCGTCGAGCGCTTGCGCGACAATATTGATCGCGTGCCCATAAGGCAAGCGGCCACCTTGTGCATCGGCCAGCCGGGCCGCGTCGGAACCTTCTACGTACTCACTCACCAGGTAGACGGCGCCGTTGTTCGTGCCGCTGGAGATAAAGCGAACGATGTTCGGATGGTCGAGCGCTTTGGCGACTTCAATCTCGCGCATGAAGCGGCGCAACGATTGATCCGTGACCGGGATCTCCGGCAAGAGCGTTTTGATGGCGACTGCGTTCCCCGTCGTTTCGTCTCTCGCCAGCATGACGCAGCCCATACCGCCGCGGCCCAGGACTCTGATCGTCGTATAGCCGGGAACAGGTTGCGGCTGCCGCCTTAGTTCTTCGCGGCAGTCCTCGCACAAAAAAGTCATGGGCTCGTTCACACCGGACCCTTCAGTCTGTTCACGTCGACCGCAATTCGCGCATTCGACGAAAAGCAACGTGGGCCCGGTAAGTGTCGGCATCTCCAGCGACGCGGTAGTTGCCGCCCTCTCGGATTGAACTTCAACTTCGAGGACAGTCTGTCCGCCCTGAATCCGGTCGCCGCTGTGCAGGAAAGCTTCAGAGACCTTCTGTCCGTTTACGTAGGTGCCGTTAGTCGAACCGAGGTCGCGCAGAAAACAGCGCGGCGGGGCAATCTCGAGCAGGCAATGATGGCGGGAAAAGAAACGATCCTCGGGAAGGTAAAGGTGCGCGCTCTCGCTGCGGCCGATTAGAAAAGTGTCATGCTGGTCGAAGACAAACTCGCGTCCGGTGTAGGGGCCGGCCAGCACTCGTAAGGTAACACGCATCGCCGGGGCATCATTTACTGATTTCTAAATCGTCGAAGGCTACTTCGCCCGCGTCACTTGTGTACAAGCCCACCCGTCCACGCCGGTAGTTTGCTTCATCGGTGACCGAGGTAATGAATTGTCCATTGATGTAGAGGTCCATCTTGAGATCGCGAATTCTCACTTCGATCTGATTCGGCGAAGTGCCGGTGCGAATCGTGCTGGAAGAAGTCCAATCGATGACCTTGGATTCTTTACCACCTTTATGCAACACGACTGCGTACTTTGGATTAGTTCCGTTGTAGATCAGGAAACCATAATCTTCGAGCTTCCCATCTTTTTTCTCACCGTGAACAGTCAACCCATAGCCGGAGTTAGGTGAATCACCATCGACACTGCGCAAACCGACCCGTACCGTCGCGTTTTCGTCGCGGTATTCCTTTTTGTCCGGACCATACATCACGATGTAGCCGCCTTTGGTGGCGTGCATGTGATATTCCTCGTCCTGATACGAGGTCTTGCCGTACTGGGACGTGCCGACGCCCCAGGTCTCGGTGGAAAAATCGTCCGTGAAGGTGGTCAACGTGGAGCGCGTATTCGCATTCTCGTTGGTATTCTCAGTGTTGGTATTCTTATTCGTGTTGGCGTTGGTATTTCGATTCGCCACTCGCGAGTTCGAGTTGTTCGCATTACGATTGTTGCTGTTGTCGCTGGTCACACTGGCGATTGCGAATACCAGAATTACCAGCCCTATACCCAAAAATACCAGGACGGCGCCAATTCCCAGGATCCACGGCCAGGCACTCCGCTTCTGCGGTTGTGCCATTGGCATCGGCGACCAGGCCGGCGGCGGGATCGGTGGCGGTGTCAGTGACGGTGTCGCGCCTGGATAAGCGATCGTCGGCGGCGGCGACGTTTCACGCGATTGCGGATATTGTACGGTTGCGCTCGGATCGAAGGAAGAAGGCGCGGTGGTACTCACCAGCGGCGAGCCATCATCGAGACAAAAACTCAGGGCGTCGTCATCATAAGTGCGATTGCATTGCGGGCAGCGCTTCATGTTAGGGGCCTCGTTAGTTACTCGTAATGGAAATATTGATACCGAGCGAATCCCATCTCGCGCGGTTCGAATTCTTAGGCAAGTCTATACGAGAAGGTAAACGACACTCAAGGCAGAAGATCAGTTCATGCTTTAAAGGGATGTAATTAAAGTCCGAGTCCGCTGGAGGAAGAGCGACTGTATCGTTACAGAACCGCGAGCGGTAGCGACCGGCCCTTTGATTGTTGGAGAAGTCAGCACGGGAAAACAGGCCGGTCGCTACCGCTCGCGGTTCTGTAACGAATGGCGAACTCCCGGTTTTAATTG
>WNGH01013517.1_pt1 | contig 18694 bp, 16 predicted proteins | sample 5400631 | NCBI WGS metagenome assembly WNGH01 (sample SAMN13153373, study PRJNA577476) | soil metagenome | isolation source: 115 cm soil or saprolite under Garry oak tree replicate 1 | place: USA:California | collected 2016-06-15
AGATGGCGACCGAGCAGCGCACGGCCGACCTCGGCGCTGGTCGCGGCGACATACCAGCAGTTGAGCGGATAGTTCCGGGTCCCGTCAGGGGAAGACACCTTATCACGATTATTCACTTGCTCGCTCCTCTCACGCCACGGCGGGGACCGCCGGCCATGGGCGCCAGCTCAACTGGCCACCGGCTCACAGGTCGAGCACGAGCCGCGGGGTGCGCGACCGCGAGACACAGATCATCATGACCTGGTTCGCCTCGCGCTCAGCCGACGTCAGCACCGAGTCCCGATGGTCCGGCACTCCCTCGAGCACGCGCGCCTCGCAGGTGCCGCAGACCCCCTCGCGGCAGGACGCCAACGCGTACAGACCCGCTGCATAGACCATGTCAAGGATCGACTTGTCGGGCGGGACCGTTATGGTGATGCCCGAGCGCTGCAAGGCCACCTCGAAGGTCGCGACAACGGGCGGGGCGGCCTCGGCCGGCTTGGCTTTGAACCGCTCGAAGTGCAGGCTACCCACCGGCCAGGACGTGCACCAGCCCTCCACCGCGACCAGCAGGTCCTCGGGGCCGCAACAGTAGACCAGGGTGTCCTGCCGCGGCGGCGCCAGGACCGAGCCCAGGGGAATCCGGCCCTTTTCGTCCCCCGCGTAGATCCGGATCCGGTCGCCATAGCCCGCCAGCTCATCCAAAAACGCCATGGACGCACGGCTATGGCCGCCGTACCACAATTGCCAGTCCGCCCCCACCGCGTCGACCACCGCCACCATCGGCAGCATCGGCGTGATGCCGATGCCGCCTGCGATGAACAGGTAGTGCGGCGCGTCCACTAATGAGAAGTGATTGCGCGGCCCCCGCACCTGCACCGTAGCACCAACTTTGAGGACGTCGTGGATGAACTCCGAACCACCACGGCTCTTGGCCTCGCGCCGGACCCCGATCCGCCAGGTCCGCGGGTTGGACGGGTTGCTGCACAGCGAGTACTGCCGGGTGAACTCAGGGCCGGGCAAGATTAGATCGATGTGCGCCCCAGGGGTCCAGTCCGGAAGCTCTCGCCCGTTGGCGTCGGCCAGGGTCAGCGCGATGACCCCCTCAGCCACCGTCTCCTTCTGCGCCACCACCAAGTTGGCTTCGTGCTCCCGGTAAAGCGTCGCCGCTGCGGTTGACGAGAGGGCGTCAGCCAGGACAGTAGAGGAGAATTCTCTCCCGGTCCGCGGAATCTCTACACTCATGATGATCCAGACCTGCAGCCTTCCTATGTTTCCCGCCGCTCCCAGACGTCACCCGAGCCGGTCTCACTCCAGCCCGCCGAGTGACAGCGGGGAGCGGCGATGCACTCAGCGTTCGGACCAGCCCAGGGCCTCACCGGCTTGGGCGCGGTGGAATACGATGGGCTCGCCCCTCACTTGACAAACGTTGAAAAACATCCTAACCTACATCCGTAGGTCTCTATTTAGGATACCTGATATACTTCGTATATTCTATGATTTTCTTGAGCACTTCTTGAGCACCTCTTGAGCACTTCTTGAGCCGATTATTATTGATTCCTCAAAGGAGAGAGAGTATGCAACAGATGAATAGAGAACGTTTCCGTAAGCAAGTACGCCACTACCGTGCTCCCACGGGGAAAACGCAGCAAGACCTGGCCAAAGTGCTTGCCCTCAACCCCCAGGTGTTAAGCCATAAACTGCACGGGGTAAGAAACGCACACCTGACCCACCGCGAAGTCCAAACACTCGTCAAAACCCTGGTCGAGTGGGGAGCGATGAAGCAGCAGGCGGAAGCATGTGAACTGCTAGAACTGATGGAGTGCCCAGATTTTTCCCCTACCGAGTGGGAGATTCCCCCACTCAATCGGCTTGAAGCGGTGAGCAGCATGTGCAGTATGCACCTGCATAACATCTGCATCCCCGTCGTGGAGTATGAAGTCCTGACGCAAGGAGGCTGTGCATCTCCTTCTATCGTCCTTGAGCAGGAAGGGGATGCAGGCGCATCCCGACTTCCCCGCTGGGACTGGGGCGAGGCCATTGACGTCAGCACCTTTTATGGGCGTGAGGATGAACTGGCCGAGTTAGAGCGCTGGATTGTCGACGATCGTTGCCGCCTGGTGGCCCTGCTCAGTATAGGTGGTCTGGGCAAGACCGCCCTGTCGATTAAGCTCGCACAACAGATCGCACCCCATTTCGGTTTCGTGCTCTGGCGCTCCCTGCAAAACGCGCCTCCATTGGAGCGCTTGTTGGCCGAGTGCATCACGTGCCTCTCCCAGCAGCAAAAGACCGATTTCCCGGAGAGCGTAGGTGAACGCATTTCCCTCCTGCTCGATTACCTGCGTAAGGCTCGTTGCCTGCTGGTGCTGGATAATGTGGAGACCATCTTACAAGAACGGGACCGTGCAGGCAACTATCGAAAGGGGTATGAAGCGTATGGCAACCTTTTCCAACGGGTAGGCCAGACGGCCCATCGCAGCTGTCTGCTGTTAGTCAGCCGCGAGAAACCCAAAGAGGTGGCACCCCTGGAAGGGAAACATTTGCCCGTCCGCACACTGGTGCTGACGGGTTTAGAGCAGAGGGCCTGTCGACAGTTGCTCCATGAGCGCGCTGTGTTTGGGCCAGAGCCAGCCTATCATGACTTGATTGCTCGCTATGATGGCAATCCCTTGGCCTTAAAGTTGGTCGCGAGCACGATCCGCGAAGTCTTCGGTGGGAACATAGCGGCATTCCTCAATGAGGGAGAGGTGTTGTTTGGGGATATTCGCGATTTACTCGACCAGCAGTTTGAGCGTCTTTCCACTTTTGAAAAGGTCATTCTCGGCTGGCTGGCTCTGGCACGAGAGTGGGTCACATTCACAGACTTGGTCGAAGAGAGCGTTTACCCTGTATCTACAAAGAAGCTCCTGGAGGCGCTCGAAGCGCTGCGACGGCGATGCCTGCTGGAACGCGGAGAAGCAGGAGCAATGTTTACCTTGCATCCGGTGGTAATGGAGTATGTGACGGAGCGTGTAGTCGAGCAGATGGCCCAGGAGATTACGTCTGGCCACCTGAAACTTTTGCTCAGCCACTGTCTGATGAAGGTACAGGCCAAAGAGCACGTGAGGTACAGTCAGATACAGCTCACTCTGAAGCCCGTTCTCCAGCGGCTGCTCATACGGCTTAAAAGCGAGCAAGCGATTGAGCAGCAACTTATGCACGTACTGGCAACCCTGCGCAATACCCCCCGCGGGGAGCAGGGGTATGGCAGTGGAAATGTGATCAACTTGCTGTATCAATTGAGAGGCACCTTGCGCGGATCCGATTTCTCCGGGCTCCACATCCGGCAAGCCTCATTTGTAGGCGTGGACTTACAGGATGCCAATTTTGCCGGATCGAGTTTTGCCCAGTGTGTGTTTAGTGAAACGTTTAGTTCTATTTTCTCGGTGGCTTTCAGCCCTGATGGTCGGCTCTTAGCAGCGGGTAGTGTCAATGGGGAAGTGCGTGTGTGGCAAGTGGCCGACTACAGGCAACTCCTGGCCCTCAGTGGTCACCAGGGGTGGGTCTGGTCCGTGGCCTTTAGTCCTGATGGCTCTCTTCTGGCTAGTGGAGGTGAAGACCGCATCGTGAGAATATGGGAAGCGGGCACAGGACAGTGCCTCACGACGCTGCACGGCCACACGGATTGGATCCGCTCGGTGGCCTTCAGCCCTGATGGCTCTCTCCTGGCAAGTAGCAGTGACGACGGAACAATAAAGGTGTGGGAGGTGCGCACGGGTGAGTGCCTCACGACGTTGCAAGGCCATGCTGGTCGGGTCTGGTCGGTGGCTTTTAGTCCCGATGGCGCTCGGCTGGCCAGTGGCAGCCATGATAAAACGCTAAGGCTCTGGGAGGTGCGTACCGGGCAGTGCCTCACGACGCTACAAGGGCACACAGACGGGGTCCGCTCGGTGGCTTTCAGTCCCGATGGAACCCTGCTTGCCAGTGGTAGTAACGACTGGACGGTCAGGCTCTGGGAGGTGAGCACGGGCCTGTGCCTCACGACGTTGCAGGACCACACCGACCAGGTCATGTCCGTGGCTTTTAGCCCGGATGGCTCTCTTCTGGCCAGTGGCAGTGACGACCGCAGGGTGAGGGTCTGGGAGGTATGCTCGGGACAATGCTTCGAGACATTACAGGGGCATACTGGTCGGGTCTGGTCGGTGACTTTCAGCCCTGATGGTGCTTGCCTGGCCAGTGGGAGCTATGATACGACCGTGCGCCTATGGGAGGTGAGCACAGGAACCTGCTTCAAGACCCTGCAAGGACACACCACTTGGATGGGATTAACGGCCTTCAGTCCTGATGGCACCCTTCTGGCCAGTGGCTGTTATGACCGAACGGTGAGGCTGTGGGAAGTGCGCACAGGAGAGTGCCTCAAGATATTGCAAGGGCACACGGATTGGGTCCGCTCGGTGGTCTTCAGCCCTGATGGTACCCTGTTGGCCAGTGGCTGTTATGACCGAACAGTCAAGCTATGGGAGCTGAGCAGCGGGCAGTGCTTCAAGACCCTGCAAGGACACACAGACGGGGTCCGCTCGGTGATTTTCAGCCCTGATGGCACCCTGCTTGCCAGCGGGAGCTATGATACGACCGTGCGCCTATGGGAGGTGAGCACAGGAACCTGCTTCAAGACCCTGCAAGGACACACCAACTGGATGGGATTACTGGCCTTCAGTCCTGATGGCACCCTCCTGGCTAGTGGCAATCACGACCAGACGGTGAGGCTATGGGAAGTGCGCACAGGAGAGTGCCTCAAGATATTGCAAGGGCACACCGATTGGGTCCGATCAGTAGCTTTCAGCCCCGATGGGACTCTGCTTGCCAGCGGCTGTTATGACCAAACGGTGAGGCTATGGGAAGTGCGCACAGGAGAGTGCCTCAAGATCCTGCAAGGGCACACAGACAGGGTCGAGTCGGTGGCCTTCAGCCCCGATGGTACCCTGTTGGCCAGCGGCGGGCACAACGGAACGGTGAGTTTATGGGAAGTGAGCAGCGGAGCGCATCTCAGAATGTTACACAGTCATCCAAGTCGGGTCTGGACAGTGGTCTTTACCCTCGATGGCAGTACCGTGGTCAGCGCAAGTGAGGATAGAACCATTATTTTGTGGAATGTACGAACAGGTGAGCGCTTGAAGATGGTGAGAAGCAGGCTCTACGAGCGGATGAATATCACCGGTATTACTGGCTTAACTGAAGCGCAAATAGCCACACTGAGAGAATTGGGGGCAGTCGAGAAGAGGGCCAGTAGCTCCCACGCTGAAGTGCTGCAGGAGGTAGTGAAGGCCATGTTTGCAGGCTCCCTCAACGGTCACTCATGATCGGCTGAACCGGCACTGCGTCAAGCGAGACGAAGACAGCCGCCAGAATGAAGTGCAGAGTACAGGGTTTCAGCCAAAAGCTGACCGTTCCCAATTGCACACGAGCCTTCCAACCGAAAAAAACCAAGGAGGGTGAAAAACCTCACTTGACAAAGGCTGAAAAACATCCTAACCTACATCTACCAGCCTATACCGAGGATACCTGATGTTGCTTTAGGAAAGGTCGTGAACTAAAGTCAGTCACCCCAGTGCTTCCGCCAGGGGCTTGTGTCTAAGCTCCACCGCAACTCAGCATACCGGCTAAGGCGTGCTGCTTTGGCTTCCTCGCTCGACACATCAGGGCTGACTGACAAACAGCCCGTCCTTGCCCAGTCTTGCTGAGCAAGGAGCGTTCGCATCGTGATGTTCCTGGCACCCACCAGATCCGCATGGAGAGTATAATGACAGTTCTGACAGAGAAAGAGCAAACCCTTGTTCGGACGGTTCTCATCACAGGTGTGTCCACACATCGGGCAAGCCTTGCTCGTGTAGTGGGCATCCACTTTGATAGCCATCGAACCGTGCAAGAGTGCTTTGTAGGCGATCATGGCTTGCAACTCAGCAAACGACCATTTGGAATAGGCCGCATTGGCCTTCCTCTGTTTCTTGGTCGCTTTCGCGGCCTTCTTGCGTTTCGTGCGATCGCGGATATCTGTCAGATTTTCCAGTCCAATCAGACTGTTTGGGTGTCGGGTCACGATACGCTTGGAGACGACATGATTGGCGTCTTGCTTCAACCGTCTCTCTCGTCCGCTGATCGCCACAAGGCGACGGGTTGCCGAACGAGTGCCTTTTTTCTGAAGACGCTTTCTCAGTCTCGCGTAGTGGTTGGCTTTTGGGACAACCTTCTTCCCAGAATGGAAGGATTGCTCTCCTCGTGTTGTGCTGCTCACAGCCAGGTAGCGAACACCTACATCCACGCCTGCCACTGCTCTGTGGCTTTCGGGGGTTGGGTCAGCTATCTCAACCTCAAGACTGACCAGCAAGGAGAACTGCTTCTTTTGCTTGTTGTACCAGAGTTTGGCCGCACCAATTTCAGCTCCTTTTCGGATGAGAGCCACATGTTTCTCGTATCCCGTGTAGGAGACAATCACACGTCCATCCAAAGTCAGGATCGAGAGATGCTGGTCAGATTTGAAGCTATAGTCCTTCTTATACTGGTAGGTCAGAGTAGGAGAAACGTACTTTGGGGGCTTGTCCAGCCCTTTGTAGCGTTTCTTGGTCAAACCGGCGAGGCGTTCTTCGGCATTCTGCTTGACCTTCGTCCACAAGGCTCATCATAGGTTCCATCTTGCAATGCGACTCGGTTACTCATCTTGCCATGCTCAAAAGCGTACTGACTGACAGAGTTCAAGGCATCCCGATACGCCAGTTGCGTCGTGCGCAAGGCTTTGAATTGCTCAGCATTCGTATGCAGTTTGAGTTTGGCTGTTATCACCGTTTTCATATCTCAAGTCTATCACACTCTTCAACGGCATGTCAAGGAGAAAAAACAGGTGAATACCGAACGCTTCCGTGAACAAGTACGCCACTACCGCACCTCAACGGGGAAAACGCAGGAAAATTTGGCCAAAGTGCTGGGCCTCAACCCCCAGGTGTTAAGCCATAAACTGCATGGGATACGAAACGCATACTTGACCCACCACGAAGTCCAAATCATCGTCAAAACGCTGGTCGAGTGGGGAGCCATGACCAAACAAGCGGAAGCACGTGAACTGCTAGAACTGATGGAGTGCCCAAATTTTTCCCTTGCCGAGTGGGAGGCTTCCCCACTCAATCGGCTTGAAGCTGCGACGAGCACACACAGTATGCACCTGCATAACATCCAAATCCCCATCGTTGAGTATGAAGTTCCGACACAAGAAAGCGATGCAGTTCATCCGACCGTTCTTGAGAAGGGAGAAGATGTGGCCTCATTTCAACTTCCTCGCCAGGACTGGGGCGAAGCCATCGATGTCAGCAGGTTTTACGGGCGTGAGCAAGAACTGCTCGAGTTAGAGCGATGGATGATTGATGACCGCTGTCGTCTGGTAGCCTTGCTCAGTAGGGGGGGTTTTGGCAAGACCGCTCTTTCGGTGAAGCTCACACAACAGGTTGCACATCATTTCGATTTCGTGATCTGGCGTTCGCTGCAGAACGCTCCTCCGCTGGAGCACTTGCTGGCAGAGTGCATCACGTTCCTCTCCAATCAGCAAAAGATCGATCTCCCTGAGAGTGTCGGTGAACGCATTTCCCTGCTGATTCACTATCTGCGAAACGCTCGTTGTCTCCTGGTGTTGGATAATGTTGAAGCCGTCTTAGAAGGGCGGACCAGATCGGGAAAATATCGAGAAGGATATGAAGGGTACGGCAAGCTCTTCCGGTGGGTGGAGGAGACAGCTCATCAAAGCTGCCTGCTGCTGACCAGCCGCGAGAAACCCAAAGAAGTGGCACTGCTTGAGGGGAAACATTTGCCAGTACGAACCATGACCCTGACCGGTTTAGAGCAGAGAGCATGTCAACAGATTCTCAATGATAGTGACTTGCTCGGAACACAGGCTGCTTATAATGACTTAATTGGCCGCTATACCGGCAATCCCTTGGCTTTGAAGTTGGTCGCGAGTATGATTCGCGAAGTCTTCGGCGGCGACATTGTGGCGTTCCTTAAAGAGGGAGCAATCTTTTTTGCTGATATTCGCGATTTACTCGACCAACAGTTTAAGCGTCTCTCCACTTTCGAAAAGGCCATTCTCTACTGGTTGGCTCTTGCACGAGAATGGGTTGTGTTAGGAGACTTAGTCGAAGAAAGTGCGCCTCCTGTGCCTCGCAGGAAGACCTTGGAGGCGCTCGAGGCACTCAGGCGACGCTCGCTGCTGGAACGAGGAGAAACTGGGGCGATGTTTACCTTGCACCCAGTAGTAATGGAGTATGTGGTGGAACGGGTAGTCGAGCAGATGGCCCAAGAAATTACATCTGGCAAAATGAAGCTCTTACTTAGCCATTGCCTGATGAAGGCACAGACCAAAGAGTACATCAGGCATGCTCAGTCACAACTCATTCTCAAGCCTGTTCTCGAGAGTCTGCTCACGCGTCTTAAAAGCGAGCAGGCTGTTGAGCAACGGCTCCTGCAAGCAATGGCAATACTCCGAAACACACCTCGAAGGGAGCAGGGGTATGGCGGTGGAAATGTGATCAACCTGTTGTATCAATTGAGAGGCACATTGCGCGGATATGATTTTTCTGAACTCCATATGCGGCAAGCTTATTTCATGGGGGTAGACTTACAGAATGCCAACTTTGCAGGGGCGAGTTTTGACCACTCTGTGTTTAGCGAAACGTTTAGTTCTATTTTCTCGGTGGCTTTCAGCCCTGATGGCCAGCTCTTAGCAGCGGGCAGTGTCAATGGGGAAGTGCGGGTGTGGCAGGTGGCAGATTACAGGCAGGTCATGGCCCTCAGTGGTCACCAGGGGTGGGTCTGGTCGGTCGCTTTTAGCCTTGATGGCGCTCTTCTGGCCAGTGGGGGTGAAGACCGCATCGTGAGAATCTGGCAGGTGAGCACGGGGCAATGTCTTACGATGCTGCATGGGCATACGAATTGGATACGATCAGTGACTTTCAGCCCTGATGGCTCTCGCCTGGCGAGTAGCAGCGACGATGGGACAGTCAGAGTGTGGGAGGTGAGCACGGGCGAGTGCCTCACGACGCTACAGGGGCATGCTGGTCGGGTCTGGTCGGTGGCTTTCAGTCCCGATGGCGCTCGGCTGGCCAGTGGCAGTGACGAGCGCATGGTGAGAGTGTGGGAGGTGAGTACGGGCGAGTGCCTCATGACGTTACAAGGCCATACTGATCGGGTCTGGTCGGTGGCCTTCAGTTCCAATGGGGCCACGCTTGCCAGCGGCAGTAACGATGGGACGGTCCGGCTGTGGGAGGTGAGTACTGGTGCGTGCCTGACGACGTTCCAGGGCCATACCGATCGGGTCGTATCCGTGGCTTTCAGCCCTGATGGCGCTCGCCTGGCCAGTGGCAGTGACGACCGTATGGTGCGGCTGTGGGAGGTGAGCACGGGACACTGCTTCGCGACCTTACAGGGGCATACCGGTCGGGTCTGGTCGGTGGCTTTCAGCCCCGATGGCGCTCGCCTGGCCAGTGGCAGTGACGACTGGACAGTCAGGCTGTGGGAGGTGAGTAGCAGGCAATGCCTCATGACGTTACAGGGGCACGATATTTGGATCACCTCGGTCTCCTTCAGTCCTGATGGCTCTCACTTCGCTGCGGGTAGTCATGACCGAACGGTAAGGATCTGGGAGGTGAGCACAGGGCAGTGCCTCAAGACCCTGCGCGGGCACACAAACTGGGTGGGGTCAGTGGCCTTCAGCCCTGATGGCACCCTGCTGGCCAGTGGCAGCCATGATACAACGGTCAGGGTCTGGGAGGTGAGCACAGGAGAATCCCTCAAGACCCTGCAAGGGCACACGGATTTTGTCCGGTCGGTGGCTTTCAGCCCCAATGGCGCTCGCCTGGCCAGTGGGAGCTATGATACGACCGTAAGGATCTGGGAAGTGAGCACAGGAAAGTGCTTGCAGACGCTGCGGGGTCACACGAACTGGATGGGATTACTAGCCTTCAACCCGGATGGCACCCTGCTGGCCAGTGGCAATCACGACCAGACAGTGAGGCTGTGGGAAGTGAGTACAGGAGAGTGCCTCAAGATATTGCAAGGGCACACGGATTGGGTCCGATCAGTAGCTTTCAGCCCCGATGGGACTCTGCTTGCCAGCGGCTGTTATGACCGAACGGTGAGGCTGTGGGAAGTGCGCACAGGGCAGTGCCTCAAGACCCTGCAAGGGCACATCGACTGGGTCGAGTCGGTGGCTTTCAGCCCCGATGGGACTCTGCTTGCTATTGGCGGGCACGATGGAACGGTGAGTTTATGGGAAGTGAGCAGCGGAGCGTGTCTCAGAACGTTGCATAGTCATCCAAGTCGGGTCTGGGCAGTGAGTTTCAGCCTCGATGGGAGTACGGTGGTTAGCGGAAGTGAGGATAGAACCATTATCCTGTGGAATGTACGAACGGGTGAACGCTTGCATATGGTGAGAAACAGGATATACGAGCGGATGAATATCACGGGGATTACCGGCTTAACTGAAGCGCAAATAGCCACACTGAGAGAATTGGGTGCAGTCGAAGAGGGGACGACTAACTCCCACTCTGTAGTGCTGCATGAAGCAGTGCCATGAAGGCGATAAAGGAAAGCTTGAAATTGATAGACCATGATATATAATGAGAAGAGATGACAAGTGTAATAATGTGGAGCAAATAGATCTTATAGAAAGGATGAGGCGAGCGATCATGAAACGCCGCGAGAATAACAATCCATATTACTTATACAACGAAAACACCGAACCAGCTTTAGTAAGCATCACCCAACCTATCCCACCCAGTGCCTACCAGCCTCAACGCCCCTCCTGGTTCACGCGAACCATCTACGCCATCGGCAACTTCTTTGCCGCTCTCATTCGTAAAATCAACCAGCTACTGGCCTTTGCTCTAGCTCTCCTGTTGCTGCTGCTCTTCACACGCTTTCTGCTCCTCTTCTTCAGCCTTTCGCTCAGCGACTTTGCCCACTGGGTCTTCCTGCTCAGCACACCGCTCGTTGCTCCCTTTGAACACCTCGTACCGGCTCTGCCCTACAACGGCTACATCATCGACATCTCAACGCTCATTTCTATTGTAGCCTATACTATAGGAGTGACGATTGTACGGCAGTTCCTCAAACTGCTGATAACGAGATAGGGAATAAGACTTCCCATTTCCTTCCTGATGAGATACCATATAGATGTGGTATGCATATTTCCACTCCCTGGAAACGACCCAATCTCCAATTTCCCCCCACCTTCGACACTATCTTCTTCGACGTCGATGGTGTTCTCATTAAAACTACCGATTCCTTCCGCGCCGCCGATATTGCCGTTGCAGAGTACGTCACCTCCCACATTCAAGGCCTCGATTGGGGCCAGCACAAAGGGAAAGAACTGGTTACCCTCGAAGATGTTAACGCCTTCAAACAAGCCGGTGGCTACAACAACGACTGGGATATGTGCTACCTGCTAGCCTCCCTGTCCACTGCTCGCCTGCGCGAATGGAAAGGCACCCCGTTAGCGGAACGCAGCAGCCAGGAATGGGCTGCTCTCTCGCGCAAAGCCAATTTAGAGGGGCACGGCGGCAAACAATGGGTTGATGAGGTCATCCCTGCCAGCGCACGCCTCGACTATGAGATGATCGGCGACCTCTACCACGAATACTACTGGGGAGCAGCAGAAATGCTCAAACGCTTTGGCCATCCTCCACGCTATCTCCATGATGCCCCCGGCTTCGTCCACAACGAAAACATGCTCTATTCTCCCGACTTTCCTGCATGTCTACGCCAGCTAGGCATTCGCTCCCTCGGCATGATCACCGGGCGCGTCGGCCCCGAAGTGGACAGTGCCTTAGAGCGCATAGAAGCCCATAGTGGCGCACGCTGGTGGGATATCGTCATCTCCGCCGACCTCCATCCCAAGCCCGATCCTCGCGCCTTACAAGCTGCTATCGAAGCTGTGGACAGTCGAGGTGGTCTCTACATCGGCGACACTGCCGACGACTTCGATGTCGTCATCAACTACCGCCGCATCAAGAAGCCCAGCGATCCTGAAATATTGATTGTCATGCTTGTCAGTGAGGAAGAGGTAGCCGTCTACCAAGAACGTGGAGCCGACCTGATCGTTGCCTCGGTTGGAGATCTAGCGGAGTGGTTGCCGGAGTATGTGAAGAAGTAAGCTTTATCCCCAACCTCGGAGTATAACAAGAAAGCGAGGAGAACATGGAAGCACGACTAGTGGCATTTATCAGTATTGTAACGGTACTCACGGTAACCCCTGGCCCCGATATGGCCCTGGTGGCACGGGTAGTGTTCGGAAAAGGACGAGTAGCAGGCTGGCTCACCTCGCTAGGGGTCGTCTCGGGACACCTACTCTGGGGTATAGCCTCGGCACTGGGAGTAGCTACCGTACTCAGTACCTCGGCGATGCTCTATACGATCTTGCGACTCATCGGGGCAGCCTATCTCATTTGGTTGGGCCTACAGGCACTCTTCTCTCGAGACACTCATAAAGAAACGACAGTACCTCCTTTGACAAACAAAGCCGGTGTGTATCGACAAGGATTGATCAACAACCTGCTCAATCCCAAAATCGGTGCCTTCTACACAACCTTCCTACCACAATTCATTGGCCCTGGACAGCCAATCTTCCTGACTTCGATCTTGCTGGCTGCCCTTTTTGCCCTGATCGGCATCATCTGGCTCACTATCTATGTTGTGATACTATCCAAGGCCGGAAATTTCTTTCGCCGCTCATTAGTACGACACGCCATGGAGCGCATCACCGGAGTAGTGCTGGTCGCTCTAGGCATTCGTCTAGCGGTAGAACAGCACTAAGCAACCAGCAAGAGAAGCCCTCAGCTACCGCTCAAGGCAGGCTCCTCGAAACCAAACTTAACCAGTAGTCTTTGAATTGAAAGGGGGATATCACAAATGAAACAGCATTCTAGACACATCTCTTCTCATCTAGTATACTTGTCCTAAAAGGAGGTGATGCTATTGAGAACACAGTCACCTGATACCCGGCCAGAAGCAGAACAAGTTCTCATTGGACTGATTCGCAAGGCTCCCATAACGAAGCGATTTGGCTTTCTTCGCTCCTGGAGCTACACTACCCTCAGTATGAAGAAACAAAGCATTCGAGAGATGTATCCAGACATAAGCGAGGAAGAGGCAGCTATACTCTTCGTTACACATCACTACGGTCAAGGATTAGCCAAGGGTTTACGCAGGCAGCTGCAGAAGAAAACATCAAAAATATTCGATACTTATGACCTTCTAGCAGCAATGACACCTGTGATAGAAACATTTGAGCAACTAAGCATTAACTATCATCTTGAAGGTGCGGTCGCAACTGCTATTTATGGTATGCAGCAAGCAACGCTAGACATAGACCTTGTTGCTAACCTAGATATGACTCATGTTCGTCCTTTGTTGAAACGGCTTGAGCAAGAATATCATATTGAAGAGGAAGCGGTGCAAGACGCCATTGCACGCCATGCAGCATTCAATAGCATTCATCTGCCATCGATGGTAAGGATAAATATATCTTTACCTAAACCTCGCCTCTTCGATCTGGAAGTCCAACGTAGAGTACAAAGTCATATTTTGGTAGAGAACACCTTCCCCTTTTATGTAGCCTCTGCCGAAGATATCATCCTCACTCAACTTGAGTCTTATAAAGGAGGCGGTGAGGTTGCTGATGACCAATGGAACAGTATTCTTGGTATTCTCAAAGTGCAGGCAACCGCTCTCGATTTCATCTATCTTGAGCAATGGGCAAAAGCGCTTGGTGTTGCTGAACTTCTAGAACGATCTATCACTGAAGCCAAACTTAATCGGTAGTGTTTTTGGTTGAAGGGGGACACCACCCATGCGAGAATATATCTACTCACTTGAGGAAATTAGTGAAGTAATTACGGATTTACCAGATCTCTTTGAGCAGGAGCCAGCAATAGCGACCGTGACACGAGACGGTGAACCTGTGATGACCATTCTGCCCACTAACTTCTACAAAGAGGTCATTGAGCCAATTGATTCGCTCTTGGAGACAATAGAAGTTATGCAGGATGAAGAGTTAATGGCGGCAATTCGGCAAGGCCTCAAGGATATGAAAGAAGGTAGAGTTAGACCGTGGGAGGATGTAAAAAAGGAGTTGGGATGGGAGTAAAATGCCGAATAGTGAACCTGAACCATGTAGGTGCCCTATCTGATTGACGTATTGTACGCTTTTTTGTACACTTCTTTGCAGAAGGAGGATAGTATCTATGACAGAAAAAACCTATTCGATCTCAGAAATCCAAGACATCGCTCACCTGGCAGAGCAATTTGAAGAAGAGGATTTGGACGCTGTGAACATAACCAGCCATGGCGAGCCGCTCCTGACTATTCTACCAACTAGCACTTATAACAGTCTTAAAGAACTGCACGAAACGATTGATTCACTCCTGGAGACGATAGAAGTTCTCCAGGACGAAGAGTTAATGGCGGCAATTCGGCAAGGACTCAAGGATATGAAAGAAGGTAGAGTTGAACCGCTAGATGACGTTTTGAAGGAGCTTGGTTGGGAATGAAACGTTGGACAGTGGGACTTACACGTAACGCCAAAAAGCAGCTAGCAGCCATCAAAGATCAACGAGTACAGGAAAAATTGAGAACCTGTCTGAGACGCCTCGAATATGAGCCTGATAAGCAAGGGAAACCTATGGAGGATGAGCTTACAGGCTTACGTAGTGTACGGGCAGTGGGACAACGTTATCGTATTCTTTACACCATTGAAGATCAAAAAGTGACGGTTATAGTAGTAACATTGGGCATTCGTAAAGAGGGGGATAAAAAAGACGTGTACGAGCAAGCCAAGAAACTAGCACGCCGAGGTCTCCTGAACATTGACACGGAAAAAGAATAAATATAGAAGACAAGCAAGTGGGCGCAACGCATCATTGCGCCCACTTGTCTAAGCTTGTTTCCCCTGTGCCTCCTCAATCAGCCCCACCAGATACTGTAACTTCTTAATCGTATGCTCCGCATTCTTCTTATTGCGCTCATAGCCGTCGGGAGCGAGTTGCATAAACCAGGTACGGATCTCCTCTTCGGAAACATCGTACCACTTGGCATCGGCCTGCAGGCGCAGGTAGACCCGCATCTGAGGGTCTTGCGGCTTCTTGCGGGGCGTCAACTGCAGCGGCTGAGCCACACCTGTACCAGCACTATCACGCTCATCGGCGGCCACCGCAGCTGCCAGAGCTGCCTCCGGGTACAATTCCTGATAAAGGGACTCAACCTCGGCGGTTTTGAAAAATGATTCTTTACCTACACCACGATATGCCTTGATGCGACCCTCCCGTACCCACAAATCCAGCGTTGTACGATCTATCTTCAAGCGGCGTGCCGTTTCTCCCGCATCGAGGAAGGCAAAGCGTCCGCCGCCACCTCCTGACATATTGATCATAGCCCTATCACCTCTGCTGTAATGTAATTCCAAAGCCCACAGTCTCAGGCTTCTGTAACTGTATTGTCATCGGACAATTGCTCCTCTTTTCTGGCAAAAAACATAAGTAGCGTACTGCCGTAGCGTCGCTCATCGGTCAAGCATAGGTGATGCAACGGCACTGCTACCACACCAGGTCGCTCCTTGGGGTGAATCTGTACGATTACCAATCCTTGCGAAGCCACCACAGGTGAGCCATCCAGCATACTCAAGGCGCGTGCCGCCATCTCTTCATATTGTGGCGGAGCAACATAAATCATATCATATTCATACTTTGCGTTAGTTTCCCTAGGCGATACGAGCGGGCGGTTCTGCGTCTGCAAGAACTTAAAGGCGTCCATATGCAAAGTCTCTGCCTTATCAGCTAGCCCAGTGATTTGCAGGTTTTCACGCACCAGAGCCAGTACCTTACGATTCATCTCAATAAAGGTGGCACGTGCGGCTCCGCGACTCAACGCTTCAATACCCACACTGCCCGTACCCGCGAACAAGTCTAAAAAACGAGCATCCTCCACGCGCACCGACAGAATATTAAAGAGAGCCTGCTTCACACGCTCAATAATCGGACGGGTTCCTATGGTTTTAGGGCTCTTCAGTCGACGTCCCTTGGCCTCACCGGTCACTACGCGCATATTCATCCTCCTGCAAAACAGCCAGCACGATCTCTGCCTCATTCATAAATTCGTCCTCTTTGGCCCATGAGATCAACGCCTCGAGCTGGTCGTTCTTCAACTTCTTGAGGCCGTTCACACCCCACACACCCTGAATCAGTTGTAAAAGTTGCTCGTTGCTCAACTGATCGCCGACCACATTCTTCAAGACTTTCAAACGATTGTCACTGGCGACACTAGAGCCTCGCGCCTCCCGCAGACGGCTCAGTACATTCTCGGCAATGGCTCGGTCATGCACCGACAGTGCCAGTGGCACCTCTCCTTCCTCTACATTATCGATGTCAGGATCATCTTCCTCATCAAAGTAGGCAGGCTCAACTTCACGTACGACTGCATGATGAAGCTCATTGATCTCCGTATGTTTGGCATAAGAGGCAGGAGATGATGGCATAAGCGGTGCTGGCGAAGGAGATAGAGCCACCTCATCTTCCTCACTCTCCTCTCCAGGGTTGGAAGCTGACTGTCTCTTGCTCTCTGGATTACTTGAGCCTTCCTCACTCAACGATGCTAACTGCCGCGTTTCACCATCACGACTGACCAGTTGCTGCAACTGCTCAATGGCATCGCGATAGTTCAGACCGCTCAGCGTCTTGACGTTGAGCAGTTCCATAGCCTGCTTCGGTGTCAGGCCCATCGCATCCTTAATATACTGAATAAATTGGGGCAACTTCAGACTATCGCCAGTATCCCCCGGTATCGCTGTCATCCCTGGCATACTTGCGCCAATGCTGGTGCGCGTTGGCGTTGGAGATGAAGATGCAGACCTCTCTTTTCTTTCAGGAGGGGGAGCTTGCGATACCTCTCGCGTCGGGGGTGCAGCCGGGGTTGGCACAGGAGTCGGTATAGCAGGAGCGGCAGGCGGAGTTGTTGCTTTCTTCACAGAAGGAGCTCCCGGCGACCTGACAGGCCCAAGTGAGGACGAAGCTGTATTTTGAACAGGGACTTGACGCTGCCCACTACGTCCTTCAACGCGATTGGCAAGCTGTTGCATACGTGCCTCTGCCTCAAGCAGCAGTTGCTCCCACTCTTCCGTACTTGCCCCTATTGGTACCGGTATCTCCATCTCAATCGTATGGGTACGTTCACCTACTACAAACTGCACGGCATGGCGCAGCCAAATATGCGTACCAGTTCCCTCTCGCTTTCCTATTGTGTTATCCATAAGTACTCCTAATGCCTTGCACTCCCCTAATCACTGAGCCAGCAAATTGTTCTATCTCTGCTGTGTCAGCATAACCGACGAAGGGCCAATCTATTGAAACATATGTACATTATATCAAAACAAAGCCGGTAAGTATATTTCTGTCGCTAACATCTTGCCAAAAAGTCGAGAGTAGTGTATGGTAACATCAATGAAGTAACTATCATGGAATCAGATACTAAAGTGCAGTGACCCGCTTGTGGGGGTGAGTCCTATTCCCTGATTGTGTTTCAACGCGGATATCGTCTCGAGTAGAAAAAAGCTGTATACTGTAGACGTGCTATAATAACAGCTATCTATCATTTATGCTTGAGAAAGTAGAGAAAGAAGCCAAACTCATGCTAGTCAGTCCGCCACCTGCTCAGCAACAGCCTGACCGTGATGTGGAACCCGCACAGAAGAAACCTGTCCGTACGACACGTATTCGGAGAAGAACGGGTGAAACTCCGGCAGCTTTGTTGATCAAAGCCATTTTACGCCCCCTTTTCAAGGGAATTTACTATCTCTTACGGGCCATCAGATACCATAAACTGGTAACAGTTCTTTTGCTGCTTTTGCTGATTGTGAGTAGCTCAGTCGCTACCTTTTTTGTCACCGGCTCCTGGCCCTTTGGCATTGGTAGCGATCCCTTCCGCGGCTTCAACGGTTTGCAAAAAAATGGTGATGCTGGTGATCATGTCAAGAACTGGCTCTACGCCTTGCGCGATGGAGATATAACCACCATGCAGTTGATTGAGGGAGAGCTGATCATGACCCAGCCACCGGACCCTAGTCAGCTGGTTACTCAGTTCAGTGAAAAGAACACACACCTTGTGTGGAAGGCTATCAACATCACTAATTCGTATACTGAGTCAGACACCACCGTCGATACGCTAGTGGAGGTAGATATGGCTGCTCCCGGCCCAGGAGGTGCGGTTAAAGCGATACTGCTCTTACACTTTACCACGCTCCCGCAACAGCAGGGACGTATCTTGCTTATTCATATTGTCGATTTCCGACAACCTCTGCAATAGTATACCTAGTTCGGCACATAGCAGAAGGGATATACACTCGTGTCAAAGAATTCGAATACCCAAAAGAGTAATCTTGATCGCTCAATCGACCTGGGACTTGACCAGTTTGGCCGCTTTGTCAAGCTGCGTTGGTTCTTGATCGTCCTGGCAGTTCTTGTGGGCTGGTATTGTATTATCTACATCGTCCCACAGTTGACGCCGCCTACGCCAGGAGTGCTTTTCCTGTATGTCGTCCAAATCATGTTTGCCGTCATGTACATTATGATCCAGTTCGTTGCCCTCTTCTGGTTCCTGGGGCGACCTCGTCTCTATTGGGTTATGCCGGGCGAAACAGGCGTGGGCTTTG
>WNGH01003535.1_pt1 | contig 18692 bp, 16 predicted proteins | sample 5400631 | NCBI WGS metagenome assembly WNGH01 (sample SAMN13153373, study PRJNA577476) | soil metagenome | isolation source: 115 cm soil or saprolite under Garry oak tree replicate 1 | place: USA:California | collected 2016-06-15
GAGCGGGTGCACGCCGATCCCGGTCACGTGCCCGCGGTAGCTGACCTGCCGGCGCTCAGCGTCTACGGCCGCGCCGAGCACCTGCTCGCAGCAGCCGACGAACGCGTCCGCCCAGCGCCGGCACAAGAACCCGGCGTGGTCGGCGCCGAGTATCCCGTCGAGCACGTCGGCGGCGACCGCGTCGGGGAGCAGCCTGTAGTAGTCGACCGGCGCCCACGGCGTATGCGAGAAGTGCGCGATCCTGATTCCCGGCCTCAGCTCGGCGAGCATGCGCGGGGCGAGCGTCAGGTGATAGTCCTGGATGACCGCGCGCGCGCCGGTCTTGGTGTCGGCGTCGGCGAGGGCGCGGGCGAAGGCCATGTTGTAGTCGCGGTAGGCCTGCCAGTCGCGGCGGAACGCGATCCCGAACTGCGGCTGGTTCGGCGTGTCGTAGAGCATGTGGTGGACGAACCAGAGCACCGAGTTGGCCACCGTGTTGTATGCCCGGTTGAAGGTCGCGGCCGGGATGTCGAGCATCCGCACGGCCGAGCCGCCTGGGCTGCCGTCCAGGCCGAGCATGCCGCCCGGGGCCATGCGGGCCGCCGCCCGGTCCGCGTCGCCCAGTGCCGCGCAGACCCACAGCAGGTCCTCCTGGCTGGCCACCGAGGACAGGCCGGACACGACACCGCCGCCGCCCCGCCTGATCGACAGCCGCCCGTCGTCGCCGCGGCTGAACGAGACCGGCCCTCGGTTGGACGCCACTAGGACCTGGCGCCTGGCAGTCGCATCGCCCACCCGGTGAGGTTAACGCCGCGCGTCGGCCCTGCGCGTACCGGCCCCGGTGATCTTCGGTTGGCCCGGTGGCTCCCGCGCCAGGAGGCCAGGACCGGCGGGGGCATCGCTGCGCGAGTCGGTTAGGATCCGGGATAACAACTGCATATTGCTCATCCAGAGGGGTGGAGGGAACGGCCCTGTGAAGCCCCGGCAACCATCTCGATGATCCACGCTCGGCCGCTCGTCACCGCAAACGCAGGCTCGGCCGGTGAGGCCATCGCGGGACTGGTGCCAACTCCGGCCCGCCGCCGACCGGCGCGGGAGAGATGAGGAGAGGCCTCACCCGTTATGACATCTGTCGCGACCAACCCCCCTGCCCCCGCCCCCGCTGTCTCCGCTGACCCCGCTAGCCCGCGCTTCGGCAACGCGCGCGCGCTGGCCTGCCGCGAGTGCGGCACCAGCGTCGACCTCGGCGGCCAGCACGCCTGCCCGGAGTGCTTCGGCCCGCTCGAGGTCCGCTACGACCTGCCGTCCATCACCAGGCAGCAGATCGAGGCAGGGCCGCAGAACATCTGGCGGTACGCCGGCCTGCTGCCGGTCCCGCCGGACGTCGCCGCGCGGCCGAACACCGAACCGGGCAGAAGCCGGCTGGTACTGGCCGAAGGCCTGGCCGCCGCGCTGGGAATGCGCAGGCTCTGGGTCAAGGACGAGCGGTCCAACCCGACCCACTCGTTCAAGGACCGCGTGGTCGCGGTCGCGCTTGCCGCCGCCGTCGAGATGGGCTACCGGGTGCTCGCCTGCCCGTCGACCGGGAACCTGGCCAATGCCGTCGCGGCGGCCGCGGCCAGGGCGGGGATCGAGTCCATCGTGCTCGTTCCCGCCAACCTGGAGCCGGCGAAGATCCTGGCCTCGGCCGTGTACGGCGGCCTGATCGTCAAGGTGGAAGGCGGCTACGACGACGTCAACAGGCTCGCCTGCGAGCTGGCCGAGGAGCGCGAGGACTGGGCGTTCGTCAACGTGAACGTGCGCCCGTACTACGCGGAGGGTTCCAAGACGATCGGCTACGAGATCGCCGAGGACCTGGGCTGGCGGCTGCCGCGCCAGATCGTGGTGCCGGTCGCGTCCGGGGCTCAGCTCGTGAAGATCGACAAGGCGTTCCGCGAGTTCGTCGCGCTCGGCCTGGTTCCCGACGCCGACGTGACGGTCTACGGTGCCCAGGCCAGCGGGTGCGCGCCGGTCTCTGCCGCCTTCGCCGCCGGACAGGACGTGGTGCAGCCGGTGCGGCCCGACACGATCGCCAAGTCGCTGGCGATCGGCAACCCGGCCGACGGACCGTACGTGCTCGACGTGGTGCGCAGGACCGGCGGCACGGTCGCCGACGCGCCGGACCCGGAGATCGTGGACGCGATCAGGCTGCTGGCCGCGACCGAGGGGATCTTCGGAGAGACGGCGGTCGGGGTGACCATCGCCGTGCTGCGCAGGCTGCTCGCCGCCGGGCAGATCGACCCGGACGAGGAAACGGTGGTCATCAACTCGGGCGACGGTCTGAAGACGCTCGACGCCGTCGCAGGCGCGGCGTCGGTCCCCGAGCCGATCAGGCCAAGCCTGGCCGAGTTCACCAGGCTCTACGAGGCGCGGCGCTGACGTCCGGCTCTTGGCTCGGATTCCCGGACCGTGCGCCGCAGCCGGGCGGGTCGGCGGAGAACCGAAGCCGGGCCCGCGGACAGCCGAAGCCGGGCCCGCGGACAGCCAAAGCCGGGCCGGCGGAGAAACTGCGCGGTAACCTGCGAGCACCTTCCGGCCCGGTTAGCTGATTGCGAAGTATCGGAATTGGCGGCCTTCCCGATCGCGCGGCGGCGGGGCAATGATTTGTCAATGACCGCCCGTTCGCCAGGTCAACTCCGGTCGGCGTGGCGGCTGCGAACCCGGTGAGCGGGAGGCGGTGGACACATGCGCATCGCCGGTGGTCTCGGATTGCCGGCCGCCCGCGCGCCGGCCGCGTGTCTAATAGCCCGCTGCCCGCCCGCCGGGCCGCGTGTCCATGGGCCGCGAGCGCGCGCGCCTGGCGAAGCGAGCGCTAGCCTCACAGTGCCGAGGTGCGACGCGAACGTGCGGCGCGAAACCGTCCGACCGCGCCGGCTATTTCGTAGACTATTTCGGGAACCATTCCGGGGAACATTTCGGCTGAAACCCACCCTAATCGACCGTCGGCGGCGGCTAGTCCGCCCGCTGAAGCGGACCGGATCTTGGACGGGTATCGCAGTACGCGGGACCTCGTGACCATGTAGTGTAATGTCCGGTCGCTGTCGGTACGGCGAGAACGGCAGGCAGAGCTTGCGCAGCACGTCCAGCCCGTTCCGCGATCAACGGGTTTCGCGTAGCAAGGGCGTGACCCGAGGCCCGAGCAAAAGTTAGGGAGTTGTTGTTCATGGCTCAGGGCACCGTCAAATGGTTCAACGCGGATAAGGGCTACGGCTTCATCGCGGTCGACGGTGGTAGGGACGTATTCGTCCACTTCTCGGCAATTCAGGCGGACGGTTACCGTACGCTTGAAGAAGGCCAGCGCGTCGAATTCGAGATTACGCAGAGCGACCGCGGACCTCAGGCCGAGGCTGTCCGAGCGGTTTAGTGAGGCTGTCCGCACGGTTTAGTTCCGCGGCTTAGCGCGGCAGACCCGGCGCCCGCACCATGGCGCCGGGTCTTCGCATGCCCGCTGCCGGGTGCTCGGCTTGCACTCTCACCCCGAGAGTGCTAAACAGGTCGTTGGCACTCTCGGGCTGAGAGTGACAACTCATCAGCGTGATCGGGACGATGAGGCAGTGCGCGCAGCAGGAAGGGACTGTCTGCGTGGCTGCCGTCCGTCGCGGGCGTCGGCTCGGTCGGCATTCACCAGGCAAGAAGTTCCAGGAGGACTAGGAGCCTATGGCAGCGAAGATGATCGCGTACGAAGAGGACGCCAGGCGCGGCCTCGAGCGCGGCATGAACCAGCTGGCCGACGTCGTAAAGGTAACCCTCGGCCCCAAGGGCCGGAACGTGGTGCTCGAGAAGAAGTGGGGAGCCCCCACGATCACCAACGATGGCGTGTCCATCGCCAAGGAGATCGAGCTCGAGGACCCGTGGGAGAAGATCGGCGCCGAGCTCGTCAAGGAAGTCGCCAAGAAGACAGACGACGTCGCCGGTGACGGCACGACGACTGCCACCGTCCTGGCCCAGGCGCTTGTGCGCGAGGGCCTGCGCAATGTCGCCGCCGGCGCCAACCCGATGTCGCTCAAGCGCGGCATCGAGGCGGCCGTCGAGCGGGTGAGCGAGGAGCTTTCCAAGCTCGCCAAGGACGTGGAGACCAAGGAGCAGATCGCTTCGACGGCCTCCATCTCCGCCGGCGACACCGCGATCGGCGAGATGATCGCCGAGGCGATGGACAAGGTCGGCAAGGAAGGCGTCATCACCGTCGAGGAGTCCAACACCTTCGGCCTCGAGCTCGAGCTCACCGAGGGCATGCGGTTCGACAAGGGCTACATCTCGCACTACTTCGCCACCGACCCGGAGCGGATGGAGGCGGTGCTCGAAGACCCCTACATCCTGATCGTCAACTCCAAGGTGTCGGCGAACAAGGACGTCCTGCCACTGCTCGACAAGGTGGTCCAGTCAGGCAAGCCGCTGGTGATCATCGCCGAGGACGTGGAGGGCGAGGCACTCGCCACCCTGGTCGTCAACAAGATCCGCGGCCTGTTCAAGTCGGTCGCGGTGAAGGCGCCTGGCTTCGGTGACCGCCGCAAGGCCATGCTCGGTGACATCGCCGTGCTGACCGGCGGCCAGGTCATCAGCGAGGAGGTCGGCCTCAAGCTGGACAGCGCCGAGCTCGACATGCTCGGCCGGGCCCGCAAGGTCGTCGTTACCAAGGACGAGACCACGATCGTCGACGGAGGCGGTGACGCAGAGCAGATCTCCGGCCGGGTGAACCAGATCCGCGCCGAGATCGAGAACACCGACTCCGACTACGACCGCGAGAAGCTCCAGGAGCGGCTCGCCAAGCTGGCCGGCGGCGTGGCCGTCATCAAGGCCGGCGCGGCGACCGAGGTCGAGCTGAAGGAGCGCAAGCACCGCATCGAGGACGCGGTGCGCAACGCCAAGGCCGCCGTCGAGGAGGGTGTGGTCGCCGGTGGCGGCGTCGCCCTGCTCCAGGCCGGCAAGAACGCGTTCAAGAAGCTCGAGCTGACCGGCGACGAGGCGACCGGAGCGCAGATCGTGCGCCGGGCGCTCGAGGAGCCGCTCAAGCAGATCGCCGTCAACGCCGGCCTCGAGGGCGGCGTGGTGGCCGAGAAGGTGCGCGGCCTGGACGCTGGTCACGGCCTCGACGCCGGGTCCGGCGACTACGTCGACATGTTCAAGGCGGGGATCATCGACCCGGCGAAGGTGACGCGCTCTGCGCTGCAGAACGCGGCCTCCATCGCCGCGCTGTTCCTTACCACCGAGGCCGTCATCGTCGAGAAGCCCGAGAAGGAGAAGGCCCCGGCCGCTCCGGGTGGCGGTGACATGGACTTCTAGTCGTCGTGACCTGGCCCGGACGACGTGTCGGGCCGGAGGCGGTGACTAGGGGTTGAGCTCGCACCGGGTCAGCGACCCAGGCGAGACGAGGAAGGCGGCCCTGGCTCTGGCCAGGGCCGCCTTTCTTCGCGTTATCTTTGCGGCTATTTGGCCTGCTGGCCTGGCCAGGCGCGATCTGGTCCGTGGCAAATCGATCAGGCCATCATGCGTGCCGGCTCCTCAAGCGGCCGTGAAAGGTGGATCATCAAGGCATGAATCCGCCCACTGAGCAGCTGGTCCGGGACTACCTCAACCGGTTGTCCGTAGCGGCGCGTGGCCGACTCGGGCTCAGCGACCGGCAGGCACTGCTCGACCAGACCCGCGCGCGCATCGAAGTGACGGTCGGCAGTCTGCGGGATGCCACCGCGGTGCAGGTCAGGCGGGCTCTGGCGGTCCTCGGCGATCCGGTCGCCCTGGTCGAGAACGAGCGCGCCAGGCTCGCCGGGCGGAAGAACGGCACGGTCACGCAGGTGTGGCCGGCGCAAGGTGCTCCTGAGCTCACCGGCGAGCAGGTCCTGCCCGCCGGGGCCGAGCCGACGTTCGAGCTCCAGGTCCCTGGGCAGCTGCCGGTCACCGGCGGCAGGTCGGTTCCGGCGGCGCTGTCGACCTCGCAGGTCCCGGCCGCCTCGCAGGTCCCGGCCGCCTCGCAGGTCCCGGTCGGCTCGCCTGCTCCTGGTCAGGCGCCGGTACCTGGTCAGGCGCCCGTTCCTGGTCAGGTGCCGGTTCCGGTCGGCGCCGCGGGTCCTGCCTGGCCGCAACAGGCCAACGGCGCCGCGCTTCCCGGCGGATGGCCGCGACCCGGCGGCCGGCAGCGGCCAGGCGACAGCACCGGACGGGCCGGACGCGCGGCAGCGGATGGCACGCCCGACCGGGGCGAGATACCGCCGGGGACACCGGTCCCGCGGCCCGGAACGTCGCCGGAGACGCGTGCCGGAACACCGGGGCCAGCGCCTAGCCAGCCGCAACCGCGCCGACCAGAGGTGCCGCGCATCGGCATGGCGAAACGGGCTTCCGACCGGGATGACTCGGCCGCCTCGGCGGCCGGTGCAGCAGGCGGTGCCGAGAGCGGCCCGCCGGACGAGCCAGGGCAGGGGATCGAGTTCGGCGTCTCGGCGGTGGAGCCTGCCGAAGGATCCGGTGACGGCCGCTGGCTCGGCGGGGCGGGCGGTGCGCTCGCCGCATGGCTCTCGCGGCTCGGTTCCGAACTACTCGTGGTAGCGACCCGCGACTGGCTGGAGGCTATCGCGATCGTGCTGCTCGGACTCGGCGGGGCCGCGTATCCGCCGATCTGGCTCATCGGGGTACTGGTCGCTCTGACTTCCAGAAAATGGGATCACCGCGACAAGTGGCTCGGGCTCGCCCTGCCGGTCCTGCTGGTGGTGTTCGGCGCGATCCTAGTGGTGCTGCTCGGCGGCCAGCGCACGTCCCTGGGTCTTTACGCGAACGAAGCCTGGCTGGCGGCGAGCCGGATCAGCCGCCTCGCCGCCGTGCTCGGGGCCGGCTACTTGCTCCGGCGGGTTTATAAGTACCAGGGAGAGCGGAGGCCGAGGAAGCCACCCTGGTCCCCGCAGCGCAAGAACAGGTAACCCCGCGGTCGCCGCCGCCCGCCGCGACGGCCGTGGCCAGCCAGGCCCGGGCCGCCGTGGCCGGTCAGGCCCGGGCCGCCGCGGCCGGTCGGGAGCAATTTAATCCCGTGTCCTGCCCCTCAGGACAGGGTATGTTCTGCTCGTGACTTCGCTGCCGGGCCCGCCGGGCCTGCCGGGCCTGCCGGGCCTGCCGGGCCGGTCTCGATTAGCGCGCAAGCATACTTTTCAGGCCTACGGTGCCTGCTCGGTAAGCTTTTTCTGGCCAAGCCAGTTCCATCCGGACGTGGGCGCACTGGATCGGGACCGATAGCCTGGATATGCGCAGCAAGGTCGTAACTCATCATTTCTCTCGCGTAAAGGGTCCGCACGTGCCGACTGGCAAGGTCAAGTGGTATGACGCCGACAAGGGATTCGGCTTCCTCACCCGCGATGACGGCGGTGAGGTATTCGTGCACTCGACTGCGCTGGTGACCGCGGGCACCGTATTGCGAGCCGGGCAGCGGGTGGAGTTCGGGGTGGCCGAGGGCCGCAGGGGAGCCCAGGCACTCCAGGTCAGGACGCTCGAACCGCCGCCCACCATCGCCAAGGCCGGCCGCAAGGGCACGGACGAGATGACCGTGCTGGTCGAGGACCTGATCAAGCTGCTCGACGGGCTCTCGAACACCTATCACCGCGGAAAGCACCCCGACGCGCGGGAAGGCAAGAAGATCGCGGCCGTGCTGCGGGCCGTGGCCGACGATATCGACTCCTGACGGCGGAGCGCGCCTGCGCCGTTCCCAGGTCTGAGCCTGCGGCCCGCCCCTGCCGCCCGTGCTTCGAACTTAAACTCTAACTGTCAGTGGGTCTCGCTAGAGTTATCGATAACGCATTCGTTCTCGAACTCTAGCCAGGAGCGGCCCGATGACCACCCAGCCCGCCAGTTCCCCGCCCGGGGCCAGTCCGCCCGGCGGGGACTGGCACGAGCCGAGTGACGCGGAGCTGGCCGGGTGCTGGCCGGACCCCTTTGCCGGCCCGCCCGAGGACGGCGACGCCTGGCTGGACGGCGTGACCGCCGCCGATCTTGACGCGCTGCTCGGTCCTGGCCGGGACGAGCGCCAGGAGGCGGCGGAGCGCGAGTACGCGGACGCGGAGTTCTGGGCCGGTGGCAAGGACGACCGCCTGCCGCCTGGCCCGGTGCTGGCCACGCTCTCCCAGGACGTGCTCGACGCCGGGCTCACCCGGCTGTCCGACGACGAGCTGGTCGGCGTACTGCGGGCCTCGCGCCGGCTGTCCGCGTGGCAGAACGGCGTCGAGCTCGCCGCGGTCGCCCAACTCGACGCCCGCCGGATGCGGGCGGCTGCCCGGCCGGGTTCGTCGCGGGCCAGCGAGCACGTGAGCGCGGAGCTGGCCGCCGCGCTGGTGCTGACCGGCCGGTCCGCTGATCTGCTGCTCGGCCTGGCCAGGGATCTGTCTCGGCTCCCCGCGATCCTGGCGGCCCTGCTGGCCGGGCGGATCGACCGCGCTCGCGCCGCGATCTTCGCCAGCGAGCTGGCCGGGCTCGGTGACCAGGCGGCGAAGGCGGTGGCGATGGCGTTCGCCGGGGCGGCGGAGTCGATGACGACCGGCCAGTTGCGGGCGGCGCTGCGGGCGATGGTGCTGTACATCGACCCGAGAGCCGCGCAGCGGCGGGCGGAGCGGGGCCGGGCGGACGCGCGCGTCGAGGCGTGGCAGGAGAACTCGGGCAACGGGGCGCTGGCGGGCCGGGAACTCCCGCCCGCCGATGCGGCCGCCGCCGGTCAGCGGATCACCGCGATCGCCCGTGCTCTGCAGGACGCGGGAGCGGCCGGGACCCTGGACCAGCTGCGGGCGGCCGTGTTCGCCGCCCTGCTGGCCGGCCGGGACCTCGAGACGCTCCGCCCCGCTCGCGCGGAGGGCGCTGCTGGTCGGGACGATCCTGCCAATGACGGGCAGGACGCCGCGCGCGGGTGCGCCGACTCCGACTCCGACGCCGAGGCAGATGCCGCCGACTCGGGTTCCAGCTCCAGCCGGGCCGCCGAGGCTTGCTCCGGTTCCGCCGCCAGTGCTGGCACCGGCGCACGGCCGGGCGGGCTCGCGGCGCTGACCGGGTCGGTGCACCTGACCATGCCCGCGGCCGCGTGGCTCGGCCTGAGCGACGCGCCCGGCGAGGCCGCCAGCCTCGGCCCGCTGGACGCCTGGACCTGCCGCGACCTGGCGAGGCGGCTCGCCGCCGCCGGGGCCGCGACCCGCTGGTGCGTGACCCTGACCGGCCCGGACGGCCGCGCCGCCGCCCACGGTTGCGCCCGCGGATCCCCGGGATCCCCGGGACCCCCGGCACCCCCGGCGCCGCCGGGACCGGCAGGACCGGCAGGACCGGACGCCGGGGCGGTGCGGTGGCTGGCTGGCCTGCGATACGCCTGGCTCGAGCACGGCACGTGCACGCACGCCCGCCAGGTCCCCGCTTACCGGCCGCCGAGCCTTCTCCGCGAGCTGGTCAGGACCCGGCAGCGGACCTGTTCATTCCCGGGCTGCCGGCGTCCCGCGCGTGCCTGCGACCTGGACCATACGATCCCCTGGGACCAGGACGGCCTTACGTGCGAGTGCAATTTGGCCCCGTTGTGCAGACGGCACCACAGGGCCAAGCAAGCCCCCGGCTGGCACCTCGCCCAGCCGGAACCCGGCGTTCTGACCTGGACCGCCCCGCACGGCCGCAGCTACACGGTCACGCCCGAGCCGTACCAGACCTGACGTCGGGCTCGCCGCCACTGTGATGCGCGTTTGCTACGAAGAGCGAACCGGCAGTGTCACCTCGCGGGCCGGCCTGCCGTACGCGCTGATCTGGGTCGCCGTGGTCGGCGGGCGCATCTACTTCGCCTCACTCAGCGAACCCGACCTGGCCTGAGCTAGCTAGGACGTCCGGGGAACCGGGCGTTGCCTGCCGCGCAGGATCCTGGTCCGCCTGGCCAGCAGCAGTGAGCACAGGGAGACCGCCAGCCCGGCGGCCGCCACGGCCAGTCCGGCGACACCGCTGTTGGTCATCGACATCAGCAGGCCGAGCAGGCCGCCGATGACCCAGGACAGCTGGTGCAGCGTCTCGGATGCCGCGAACGTCGATGACCGGACGTCGGCGCTGATCTCGCGCTGCACGATCGAGTCGAGCGCCAGCTTGACCAGCGTCTGGCCGACGGCCGCGGCGAAGGCCACGATCACCGCCGCCCAGAGGCCGAAGTACGCGGCGCACAGCGTCGTCACCACGAAGGTCACCGCGAGCATGCCGAACACGATCGCTTGCGGCGCCCTGGACCGCAGTGCCGCGCCGATCGCCGTGCCGATGAACCCCCCGACGGCGACGGCGGTGATCATCTCCCCGAGGGCCAGCTTGTCGCTGACGGCACCGAAGTGCACCGTGCGGAGGATGAAGGCGAGGAAGAAGATCATGAAGCCCGAGTACGCGCGCAACGTGATGTTCGCTCCGATCGCCTCACCGACGACCGGCCCGACCGGTCGGGGGAAGAGCTTGCGCCGCACCCGCCGCCGCCGCTTGTCGGCCTGCTGCCCGTCAGCTGTGCGCCCGTCCGCTGTGCGCCCGTCCGCTGTGCTCCCGTCCGCCGTCCGCCCGTCCGCCGGGCGCCCGTCCGGATGCTGCCCGTGCGACTGGCCCGCCTGGCGCGCCTCCTCGGCCTGGTCCTCGGCGGGCTCATCCACTCCGCTCGGCAACCGGAACCCGGGCACCATCCCGGCCAGGTACAGGACGGTGCCGACGCGCAGCACCCAGGCCGCGCCCGTCGCGTCATGGCCCGCCACGTAGTCGATTCCGGCCGCGAAAGGAACGCCGGCCGACGCAGCGATCAGCGTCGCGAGCGCGCACCTCGCGTTCGCGGTGACCAGCGTGATCTCCTCGGGCAGCAGCCGGGGCGTGACCGAGGCTCGGGTGACCCCGTACGCCTTCTGCAACACGAGGATGCCGAACGCGGAAGGCAGCAGCGTCAGCGTGTCGTGGTACTGCACCGCTCCGGCCATGCTCCAGCACAGCAGGCCGCGGGCCAGCATCGTGCCGATCATGATGTACCTGCGACCATGTTGGACGCGGTCGAGCATCGGCCCGACGAAGGGAGCGAGCAGGGCGAATGGCGCCATCGTGATGATCAGGGCGAGCGCGACCCGGCCGCGTGCCTGGGTGACCGAGGTGTTGAAGAACAGGGTGCCGGCCAGGCCGACGGCGACGAAGGCATCACCGACGCTTCCTGCGGCGGTCAGCTCGATGAGCTGGGCGAGGCCGGTCCGGCCCGCTCCCGAGGCGTGGGTCAGCTTGTGCAGCACGCGGGTCGTGCCGTTCGCGGCGGCGGCACCCGCGCGCCCCGCCGACTGCGACGCGGAGACTACCGACCTGGCGGCTTGCCTGGCTCGGGCGCCGGCCCGCGAGCTCCTCATGGACACAAGTATTGGGGCTGCACCGCCAGATCGCGGTACCGCAGACGCGGGCAGCTCGGCGGGCGGCCGCCTGGCAGGCCGCGATCGGTCGATGGCAAGGCCGGTCTGTGCGCGCGCAGTAACCGGGATGCGGCAGAATAAGTGATCGTGAGCCCTTCCACGACACGTCAGGCCGAACCGGATCAGGTCTGCGCCGAGGCGGTCGACCTGGCCCTTGCCGCGGCCGAGGATGACGCTGGTCCCGGCGAGGTCGGTGTCCATGTGGGCATGGAGGTCGAGGGCGACCGGGTGGTCACGCACCTCTTCGCCTGCCTGAGCCCGGGGTACGTGGGCTGGCGCTGGGCGGTGACCGTGATGCGGGCCGCACGGGCCAAGGTGGCTACGGTCGGTGAGAGCGTCCTCCTGCCCGGTCCGGATTCGCTGCTGGCGCCCGACTGGGTGCCCTGGACCGAGCGAGTTCGCCCGGGTGACCTGAAGGCCGGCGACCTGATGCCGGCCGGGTCAGACGACGAGCGGCTGGTTCCCGTCGTGGCCATCGCCGCCGAGGCGGGATTGCTCGACTGGGACGAAGGCGACGCCTGGCGCCTGGGAGTCGGCGCGGCCGCCGGACCGGCCGCCGAGGCCGCCCAGCCTGCCGCCGAGTCAGGCCAGCCGGCCGCCGCCGGGCCAACCCCGGCCGGACAGCCAGAGACGGGCGGGCGCGCTGACCGATCCGCTTCTGACCAGCCGGCGGCCAGGGCAGACACTGGCACCCGCGCGCGCGGCAAACGCAAGTCAGGCGCGTCGCGGGCGCGCGCACAGTCGGTCGGAGTGCTGCGGCCGGCCAGGGTCCTTTCCGCCGCCGGGCGCGACGAGGCCGCGGGCCGCTGGTACGCCGGCGAGCAAGGCCCTGGGTCCGCGCTGGCAAGCGCCGCGCCGGCGACCTGCCTGACCTGCGGGTTCATGGTCAGGCTCAGCGGGCCGCTTGGCCGCGTCTTCGGCGTCTGCGCGAACGAGTACGCGCCAGACGACGGCCGGGTGGTCTCGGTAGACCACGGTTGCGGCGCGCACTCAGAGGGCGCGACCGGTATCGGCGCGCCGGTCGCCGACACGGTGACTCCGAAGGTCGACGAACTCGGCTACGACATGCTGACCGCCGGGGCGACGCTGCCGGAAAGCGTGCTCGAGACCATCGACCACGAACTGCTCTAGCCCTCTGGCGAACCGCCCGTGCCGCCTGCACCGCCTGCACCGCCGGCGGCGCGTCCGCCAGAAGCCTTCTCCCTGGAGCGCTTGAGCCGCGGCATGTACAGCACCGCGAAGACACCGAGGCCGACCCCGACCACACAGCTCCAGATCCACCAGTGCCTCGACGGCGGCAGGTGGCTACCCAGCGCCACCAGCACGATCAGCGCCACCGCCCAGACCGCCGCGCCGACCGCCGCGACCAGCTGGTCGTTGCCCTCGAGCGCGGGCGGAACCTCCCGATGCGGCCTGGCCATCCGACCAGGCTAGCCCAGCCCCCGGCCGAGCCCCCGCCGAGCCGCTCGCACCTGCCGGCGTCACCACTCGGGCCGATCGGCCGGGCACATCGCGCCTGGCGGGCCGGCCATTCACGCCGATCGGCCGAGAATATCGCGCGGCAGGCATCCGTGGCGTACCTTGTTCGTGCCTGGTCGGCGCGGCTCCGCGGCCCGCCAGGCAGTCGTCCGACTGGCAGCGGCCGTAGCTGGCGGAATGTTCTTCCCCAGCCTGCGGTTAGCAAGAGTAATGAGCGAAGCTAACGAACATGACATCTCACGGGTCGGACGCGGGGCTGGCGACGTCCCTGCGGATCTCGGTCAGCCGGCTGGCGCGCCGGATGCGGGCCGAGCGCGCCGCACAGGGCCTGCAGCCAGAGCTCTCCGACTCGCAGCTCGCGGCTCTCGCGGCGCTCGAGAAGCGCACCATGACTCCGGGCGAGCTCGCCGAGCACGAGAAGGTGCAGCCGCCGTCGATCACCAGGGTCATCGCCTCACTGGAAGAACGCGGCCTGATCCAGCGGATGCGGCATCCAAGCGACCGCCGGCAGGTCGTCCTCACCGTGACCGACCAGGGCCGAGACGTGGTACGCCAAGTGCGCCAGCTACGCGAGGCCTGGCTGGCCCGCAGGCTGCGGGATCTCACCCCGGCGGAGCGGGCGGTGCTGCGGGGGGCAGTGCCGATCCTGGAGAAGCTGAGCCAGTCCTGACCAGCCAGGGCGGGAGCCCGGGCACCGGCGCTGGCCAGGTCACCGGTGCTGGCCAGGTCACTGCTGCGGGTGGCTGGAAACGGCGCCGCACCTTCAGCTCGCTGCGCGTGCGGAACTTCAGGCTCTTCGCGACCGGCCAGGTGATCTCGAACACCGGCACCTGGATGCAGCGCGTCGCGCAGGACTGGCTGGTGCTCGACCTGACGCACGGCAGCGGCACGGCGGTCGGCATCGCCACCGGACTGCAGTTCCTGCCCCTGCTGTTGTTCAGCCTGTGGGGCGGCATGATCGCCGACCGGTATCCCAAGCGCCGCGTGCTGACGGTGACTCAGGCCGCGGCGGGCGGCCTCGCGCTGATACTCGGCGTGCTCGCGGTTACCGGGGCGGTCCGGCCCTGGCACATCTACCTGCTCGCCTTCGGCCTCGGCCTGGCCACCGTGGTGGACAATCCGACCAGGCAGTCGTTCGCCATCGAGATGGTCGGCCGTGCCGACCTGCAGAACGCGATCGCGCTGAACAGCGCGGTGTTCAATCTCGCCAGGATCGCCGGGCCGGCCGTGGCCGGGGTTGTGATCAGCCTGGTCGGCATCTCCGCCGCTTTTTTCGTCAACGCAACCTCGTACCTGACTGTGATCATCAGCCTGCACCTGATGCGCGAGTCCGAACTGCGCCCGGCGGAGCGGGTCGCGCGCGCCAAGGGCCAGTTGCGCGAGGGCCTCGCCTACGTCCGGTCGCGGCCCGACCTGCTGATGACGATGGTGCTGGTCTTCTTCATCGCGACCTTCGGCATGAACTTCCAGGTGACGACCGCCCTGATGTCGCGGGTGGTGTTCGACACCGGTGCCGGGCGATTCGGCATCGCGTCCGCGGTCTTCGCCGTCGGCGCTCTGATCGGCGCGCTGGTCGCCGCGCGCCGCATCAGGACCGGCATGCGCATGCTGGTCTGGACCGGGCTGGCCTTCGGCCTGCTCGAGGCCGCCACCGGGCTGATGCCGTTCTACTGGTCGTTCCTCGTCCTGCTGGTGCCGACCGGCCTGGCCGTGATCAGCTTCACCACGCTGGCCAACTCCTCGGTGCAGCTCAGCGTCCCCGCCGACATGCGCGGCCGGGTGATGGGGATCTACATGCTCGTCTTCCTGGGCGGCGCGCCGCTCGGCGCGCCGCTGACCGGCTGGATCGCGCAGCACTTCGGCACCAGGCTGAGCATGGTCGCCGGCGCGTCGGTGTCGGTGGCGGCCGCGGTCGTCGTCGCCGCGGTCGTCGCGCGCCGCCGGGGGGTGCCGGTCCGCAGCTACCTGCGCCAGGCACGGTTCGCCAGGGCCTGGTAGCCCCTCGCGCCCCGCGCGCTGATAACACTGAGGCATGCGACTGTTCGTGGCGCTGCTACCGCCGCGGGAGGCACTCGCCGAGCTTGAGTCTGCCGTCGCCCCGCTCAGGTCCCCTCGCCAGCCAGGGCCAGGGTGCTGTGCGCGCACGTCGAGGGGGAGCCGCAGGCGCTCGCCGGGCTGCGGAGCCTGGCCGCCTCGGTCGCGGCCGGGGCGCGGCGGGCCGGCGCACCGCCGCCGGACGAGGGGCGCCGCTACCGGCCGCACGTGACGCTGGCCAGGAGCAGGGAGCAGGCCAACCTCGGCCCGCTGGTCGAGGCGCTGAGCGGGTTCAGCGGCTCGGCCTGGTCCGCCACCAGGATCGAGCTGGTCCGCAGCGAGACCGGCCCGCGGCCCCGGCATCAGGCGGTCGGAGGCTGGCCGCTGCGGGGCTGACGCTCCCGGCCGGCCGCGGCTGACGCTGGTCAGACGTCGTTGTCGAGGACGTCGGCGGCACCGGGGACGTCGCGGACCGACCTCGCGGGCGGGCCCACGTACCGCGCGCTCGGCCTGACCAGCCTGCCGGTCTGCTTCACGCGGGCGCGCGGATCCTCCGCGCGGTAGACCCGGTGCCCGAAGCCCATCAGCCGGTCACCCTGGTCGAGCGCCTGCTTGACGTACGCGGTGGCGTCGCCGGTCCGTTCCACCTCCTCGATCATGTGCAGCACGCGCGCCGGGGCGCCGCCGTGCAGCGGGCCGGACATCGCCCCGACGGCCCCGGACAGCGCCGCGGCCACGTCCGCGCCGGTCGACGCGATCACCCGCGCGGTGAACGTGGACGCGTTCATGCCGTGCTCGGCGGCCGATGTCCAGTACGCGTCGATGGCCTTGACATGCTGGGGGTCGGGGTCGCCGCGCCAGCGGATCATGAAGCGCTCAGTGATCGTCTTCGCCTCGTCGACCCGCCGCTGCGGCACCATCGGCTGGCCGGGGCCGCGCGCGGACTGCGCGACGAACGACAGCGCCATCACCGAGGCCCTGGCCAGGTCGTCCCTGGCCTGTTCGTCGGAGACGTCGAGCAGCTGGTGTATGCCCCAGGCTGGGGCGAGCATCGCGAGCGCGCTCTGCACGTCCACCCGGATGTCGCCGGAGTGGACCGGGATCGGGTAAGGCTCGGCGGGCGGCAGGCCCGGCTCGAACGCGTTGTCGACCAGCAGCCCCCAGACATGTCCATAGGAAACATGCCCGACAAGCTCCTCGATGTCCACGCCCCTGTACCTGAGTGCGCCGCCCTCCTTGTCTGGCTCGGCGATCCGCGTCTCGAACGCGACGACGCCCTCAAGGCCAGGGATGAAGTCGGACATCTAGCGTCTCCTCTACCTCGCGGCTGGCCGCGCGACCGGGGCGGCCAGCCGGCCAAGCGCCGCTTAGCTTACGACTCTCGCCATACGCTCTCACATGGCCGCCTGCCGGTTCACCTGCCCGCTCACTATGTGAAGATCTGTACCCATGGGGGTGCCGACCGACGCAGCGGACTGGCCGACCGAGGGCCTCGACGAGGCCATGCTGGCGACCGACCCGCACGACCAGTTCGACCGGTGGATGGCGGACGTCGTCGAGGCGAGGCTGCCCGAGCCGACCGCGATGGTGCTCGCCACCGTTTCGGCTGCCGGCCAGCCGCGGGCCAGGACCGTGCTGCTCAAGGGCCACGACCGGGACGGCTTCGCGTTCTTCACGAACCGCACGTCGAGGAAGGGCGCCGATCTCGACGAGGTGCCGCGGGCATGCCTGCTCTTTCCCTGGCACGCGATCCACCGGCAGGTGATCGTGGAGGGAACGGTGACGCCGCTGCCGGACGAGGCGAGCGCGGACTACTTCCGCACCAGGCCGCGCGCCTCGCAGATCGCCGCGTGGGCCAGCAGGCAGTCCACCGTGATCGGGTCGCGTGCCGACCTCGACGACCGGTACGCGCGGGTGGCGCAGCGCTGGCCGGCCGGCGAGCAGGTTCCGCTGCCCGGCTTCTGGGGCGGCTACCTGGTCACGCCGCTGACGATCGAGTTCTGGCACGGACGGGCGAACCGGATGCACGACCGGCTGCGCTACCGCAGAGTCTCCGGGGACTGGCTGATCGAGCGGCTGGCGCCCTGAGCCCTGAGAGCGCCGTAGCATCGATCCCGAAGGGAGGCTGCGGTGGCGGCGCACGGCCTGATCGATACGACCGAGATGTACCTCCGCACGGTGTTCGAGCTCACCGAGGAGGGGATCGTGCCGCTGCGCGCAAGGATCGCGGAACGGCTCTCCCAGAGCGGCCCGACGGTCAGCGAGACCGTGGCCAGGATGGAGCGCGACGGGCTGATCCAGGTCACCGGCAGCAGGCGGCTGTCGCTGACCGCGGAGGGGACGCGGCAGGCGACCAGGGTGATGCGCAAGCACCGGCTGGCGGAATGCCTGCTGGTCGATGTTATTGGCCTGCCCTGGGAAGAAGTCCACATCGAGGCCTGCCGCTGGGAGCATGTGATTTCCGACAGCGTTGAACGGCGACTCGCCGATTTGCTCCATTATCCGGTGCGCTGCCCGCATGGAAATGTCATTCCCGGCCTGGCGGAGCTCGGCGTGCCTGACGTCGCCGTCGACGGGGCCCAAGCCGCTGCGCAGGAGCCCGACGTGGCGATGACGGCCATAGCGGCGACGGCGGGAGTGGACGTCATTGTTCAGCGGATCAGCGAACAACTCCAAAGCGATGCCGCACTAATGCTTAAACTAAAGAACATCGGGATACAACCAGGCCGGCGGGTTACGCTGGTGGTCGGAAACGACGATGTGCGGGTGATACGTGCAGGCACGGCCGGTGGGGAGCTTGGCGTCGGGGTGGCGCTGCCGCGCGACATCGCGGCCCACGTGTTCGTTGCCGAGCCTCTTGAGCGCCTGGTAGAAGGCTTATGAACGCTGACGGCGAGGCTGACCCCCAGATCGGTGCGGTGCGCACGCCCAAGCTGGTACAGCGCATGCTGACCACCGAGCAGATACTTGGCAACGTCGAGACCGCGGTGATCGTCGTCGACCACGACGGCTGCCTGCGGTACGCCAACTCCTTCGCCGCCGACCTGTTCGGCTTCCCCGGCCCGCGGCACCTGACCGACGTGCCGTTCCGGCGGCTCGGGTTCCACGAAGAGGACGTCAGCAAGGTCGAGAACCTGGAGTACCAGGCCTGCCGGGGGCGGGACTGGGAGGGCACGCTCGCGATCAGGCGGCCGGACGGGTCGAACTTCTTCGTCCGGATGACGGCGTCGCCGATGCGCGACCCGGCGGGCGAGGTCACCGGAACGGTGATCATGGCGCGGCAGGCCGTGCAGGTCGGCACCGAGCGGTCGGCCGGGCGCACCGGGCTGCTCGACCGGATCGGCGAGCGGCTCGGCAGCTCGCTCGAGCTCGACGACACGCTGCAGCGGGTCGCCGAGACCCTGGTGCCGCAGTTCGCCGACCACTGCTTCATCGATCTGCGGACGAAGGAAGTGCTCGTCCGCAGGGTGCAGAAGAACGCCTGGGGCTGGAAGCCGCCCCAGGGTGACTGGCCCCAGGTCGGCGACACGGTCGTCTACCCGCCCGACCACTACTGCAGCAGGGCGATGGCTCAGAACGAGACGGTCATGATCGAGGACGTGACCGACAAGGATCACTCCCCGCCGGCCGGCGCGAGCCTGGAATCCAGCAGGAACGCCGGCATGACGTCGGTGATCGCGGCACCGCTGGTAATGCGCGGCAAGGAACTCGGCGTGCTGACGCTCGCACTGTCCGACCTCCTGACTGATCGCGACACCAGGCACTACG
>WNGH01002126.1_pt1 | contig 18682 bp, 17 predicted proteins | sample 5400631 | NCBI WGS metagenome assembly WNGH01 (sample SAMN13153373, study PRJNA577476) | soil metagenome | isolation source: 115 cm soil or saprolite under Garry oak tree replicate 1 | place: USA:California | collected 2016-06-15
GACGAGGATGGCGCCGGCGAGCCGGAAGAGGCCGATCGCGAGGATGAGGGCAGGAGCGTAGGAATCCGGTAGCATGCAGCCGATTTTCCAGGAGGAATCCGCATGAAGAACATCTGCCGCTGCCTCGCCGCGACGCTCGCCTGCGCGCTGGCTCCCGCGGTGCGTGCCGATCCGCCGGCCGACGTAATGAACATTGTCCGCGAAGCGGACATCAAGTGGCAGTCGAATCCGCTGGTTCCCGGCCTGGCGAGCGCCGTGGTGCAGGGCGATCCGAAAGATCCGGGCAAGCCCTACGTCGTGCGCGTGCGGTTTCCGCCGAATACGATGAGCCCGCCGCACTTCCATCCCGAGGCGCGCCACATCGTCGTGCTGAAGGGCACGTGGTGGGTCGGCGCCGGGCCGAAATGGGACCGGGAGGCGACGACCCCGGTGCCGGCCGGAAGCTTCGTAATCCATCATCCGAACAAGATCCACTACGATGGCGCGAAGGCGGAGGAGGTCGTCCTGCAGATCATCGGCGTCGGGCCGAGCGCCACGATCCCGGTGGACGAGTCCGGCCAGCCGAAGAAATAGCGCTCGAAGGGCCCGCGATGATTCCGATGTCGGCGGACGAGATCAAGGATTTCTGGCGCGGCTTCTGCGAGCGCCAGGGCGTGAGCCCCGCGGTGCGCGCGGCGGGCGAGAAGAAGATCGAGGAAGACCCCGAGCACTGGGCGGACCAGACGATGTGGGACCTGCTCGAGATGCTCTCCAAGGACGCCGGCAAGAAATAGCAAGCTGTCGCTCTATTGCGTCGGGCTGGCGGAGCCCTCTGCCCGCGGTTCGGCGGGCGGCCGGGGTGTTTCGCGTTTTTGCCAAAGCCCGCCGACATTGAATGCCTGCCATCCCCAGCGCAGCCACGCGATCACGCTCCACGCCAGCCATAGCGCCCAGGCGAGCGTCACGCCGCGCCACGCAAGCAGCGGCAGCGAAATCAGCGTCACCGTGGGGAAGTCGCCGCGATCCTGGTACCAGTTGAGATCCAATTCGCTCGAGCCATTGCCCACGACGTTCATATGCGGGGCGCCGAGGAGCGTCGACTTCACCGCCGCGATCAGGAACACGAGCGCCGCGAGCGTCAGCAGGGCGATTCCGATCTGCATCGCGTTGAACGAGCGGCGGGCGGCGAGCTGCGCGCCGAATCGCTCGCGCGCGGCGAGCGCGAACAGCCAGCCGACGATCACCAGCCCGCCCAGAATGCTGGTCTGCGTCAGGCCGAGCAGCAGCAGAATCCACTGCCACGGCCGCAGAGGCGTCGCCGAAACGCGGCCGAGCGCATAGCCGACCAGCGCCAGGACGAGGGCGATTCCCCAGAGCAGGATGGCCGGGCCCAGGCGCGGCCCCGCGAACCACAGCAGCCAGCGCTCGCGCGGCAATTCGAACTGGATCCGCTGGTTGACCCCGGGAAGATTGAGCTTGATCGCCGGCGTCGAGTAGCGAAGCTCCATCCCTCGCGCGAGGCGCAGCAGCAAGTCGACCTGCTGCGCTCCGGGCACCACGGGGAATGTCAGCTTGCCGTTCTCGAGCTTGAGCGGCTCGGAGCGCCCGTTGACGGTCGCCGACTGCAGCGCGACTTCTTCCGGCAGCCCGATCGAGTGCTCGCCGCCGCGGCTGGCGCGCAGGCCCAGCGTCAGCCGTGCTTCGGTGACGCGATCCCCCGGCGTGGCCTTCAGCGTCGCCTGCTCGAGCGTGAGCCAGGGCCCGGGCACGGCCTCGGGCCTTGTGACCGCGATCGTCACCTCTTCCCCCGGCCAGGGCTGCCATTGCGGCAGGTGCCGGCCTTCGCTCTGGCGATGCACGACGGGAATACCGGCGAGCTCGAAGTGCCACTGCGATCCGCCGTCGAGCTTCCAGGTCTCTACCCAATCGCTCTGCGCCGCCGCGGCGAGCTTGAGCGTCGGAGCGATTTTCAGCGTGCTCTCGAACAGCGCCTCGCCCGCCTGCGGCGCGAGCACCACCCTTGCCTTGCCGTTCTCCGCCTTGACCTCCGGCGTGATGACGCTCTCGCCCGGCAACAGAGGATATTCGAGCACCACCGGCTGGCCTTGCAGGTTGACGCGCGTCACCCGGGTCGTGATGCGCCACTCCAGGCCGAGGGCGAAGCTGCGCTCGATGCGCGTGAACGGCGCGATGTTGCCTTCGCTCGCCCCGGCCGCGGCGCTCTCCTTGCCCGTCTTCGTCGAGGCGAGGCGCGAGAGCTGCAGCGCGCTTTCCGCGCCGCCGTCCGCGTCGACGCCGTCGAGGCGCCATCCGGAGAGCTGCGCCTCGACGCGCTTGGGCTTGAGCGGCAGCGCGATCTGCACCGTGTCGCGCCGCGGCAGCGCTCCGGAGAGGATGACCTGGTGGATGCCCGCGGGAACGACGAGCCAGAGCTGGTCCGCCGCATCGCGCAACGCGCTCGCCGGCTTGCCGTCCAGGAGCGCCTGGCTGGGCGTCCACTGGCGGGCGCCGCCGGGCAGCGGCACGCCCGTCAGCTCGGCCGCGTGCACTTCAAGGCGCAGGCGCAGCTCGCCGCCGGCGTTCTCGACGCGCAGGCGAGGGAGCGTGGCGCAATTGGGGCGGCAGTCGGGCCTGAGCGGAGTGAGGCGCGCCTTCAATTCCTCGAGCAGCGCGGCGTCCGGAAAACTGCTCTCCGCGGCCCGCGCATCGTCGAGGAAGAATGCCGAGCCGGCGGCGAGCAAGGCGATCGCCGCGGTTCCCGTCCAGCGGCGCCATGCCGTGCTGAGCAGGGGCACGGACTCGAACACACGCACCAGCAATGCCGCGATCAGGCCGAGCTGCAGCACCACCAGGATCGCCTTGGCCCAGGGCGCGAGCAGCCACAGGTTGATCGTCTGCGTTTTTTCCACCGGCCCGTTCCAGGTCAGCTGGTAGCTGTGCCAGGTCCAGCTCGGCAGGCCCGGTCCCGTTTGCACCACGGCCTTGGGATCGATCTCGTCCATGCGTGTCGCTTTGGATTTGCTCAGCGAGGAGAGGCGATCGGACGGCGCGGCTCTTTGAGCCGGCGCAAAAGATTCCTGGTGTGCCGCCGGGGGCTCGGCGAGTGCCGGCAGGTCGCGAGCGCGCTGCGCGCCCGTGACGTCTGCGTTGAACGAATATCCTTTGGTGTCGGCGTACTGGCGCGGCAGGTCCAGCGCCGGATACAGCGTCGAGCGCACCTGATCGACTGCGAAGGGCAGCGCGACGACGACCACTGCGAGCCAGGACAGATTGCGATAGCGCTTGAGCCACGGACCCAGCCGCGTCTCTCCCAGAGCGCGGATCAACGCCGCCGCCGCGATCAGGTTCAGCCAGAGCCAGCCGGGCGCGCCGTCTTCCTGCCACGTGATTACCAGCAGAGCGAGCGTTGCGAGGCCCCAGCGCCAGCTCCAGAGGCGAAACGCAGCCACGCTCGCCACCAGCACCAGAAAGAAATCCAGCAGGTTCCATTGCGATACCCAGGCCCCTTGCGCGCGATCGACCCCTCCGGCGCCGAGCAGCCGCCAGCCCGGCGGCAAATGCAGGACGGTTCCCAGGCGCTGCGGATCGAAGCTCCACCCGACCGCGGGCAACTGGCGGGCGCCGCTCTCCAGGCGCGATTCGGCAGTGACCTCGGCCTGACCGACGCGCACCTCGAGTCCGGGCGCGTCGCCCGCGCCGCGCGTGATCAGCTGCTCGCGGCCGCCGAGCGCGGCGCGGCCCAGCGCGTACGGCGCGGCGAGCGACAGCCGCCAGGAGCGCGACAGGCTGCCGCCGATCTCGTCCTTGACGGTGTAGCCGCCGCCGTCGAAGTCCAGCCACATCTGGCGCGCCAGAGTCAGCTGATCGGGATTGGGCTCGGGGTCGCCGCGCCGGGTCTCGGTCAGCGCGAGCGCGTCGCCCGGCTTGAGACGGAACGCCGGGTAGCGGCGCCAGTCCTGCGGCAGCATGGTCTGTTGCGGATCGATCTGCGGCGCGCCGCCCGGCGTGACCTGGCGCAGCGCCGGGCGCGCCGCGAACGCCCAGATCTCTTCGCCGACGCCCTCGATCTTGGGCGCGGCGATCAGCTTCACCGGCTGCGGAAGGCGCGCGACCAGCGTCACCTCCCATTCTCCCGGCCGGACCTGAACGATCAGGCGCTTGTCGCGATCCAGGCGGGCGGGGAGGGTGCTCGCAAGGCTCATCGGCAGCGCGTCTTGCGGCAGCAGGCTCGCGAGCCGGATCTCGCGGCTCTTGCCGGAGACGCTCAAGGTGAGACGCGTGGTGAGCAGCGCGGGAATCTCGTCGGCAAGCAGGCGAGCGACGCGCAGCTCGACCCGCTCGGCGGTCTTCGCGCCGTCTCCCGTGCTGAGCGTGACCAGCCCCGTGGCATCCCAGCGCACTTCCTCCGCCTTGCGGCCGTTGAGCGTCAGGGCGATGAGCCCCGTGTTCCTGGGTACGAGGAAATTCTCAGGCAGCGCGCTCCAGGCGAACTGGCCGGCAAGCCGATGCTCGCCGGGCGCGAGATAGACGCCAGGAACGCCGTCCCTGCCGATCACGGCCTCGACTTTGCCGTTGCTCGTGACGTTCTGCGGCCAGCGGCCGGCGCCCCCTGGGACGGCGACCCAGAGCGGCGCGGCAGGCGGCCCGTAGACGCGGATCGCTTGGCGGAACTTGCCGCCGGTCGCGTGCATGTCGAGCTCGAGCAGCCCGGGCCAGGCGCAGGCGCGCTCGTCCGGCTTTCCCGCCATGAGCGGGCAGGGGGATTCCGCCGTGCCGTGCAGGGCCCAGGGAATCCACGGCTTCAGCGGCGCCGGAACCTCCTCCGGCTTCATCGGCTGCGCGCCCGAGGCATCGAGCGCGATGGCGAACAGGCAGCAAAGCAGCACGCGAGTGGCCGCGCTAGCCGACGTTGCGGATTTCTCCATGGAGCACACCCTCCCTAGCGTAGCCCTGCTTATAACATCAGGCTCGCACAAACAATGTGACGAGCGGCTCCTTGCCGCGCTGCGCGCTCCAGTGGCCGTGCAGTTTCGGGTCGAAGGTTGCGCCTTCGGGCAGCGTGTCGGTCGAATAGAAGTGCTGTCCCGGCTTGAACACGTGGCTGCTGCCATCGTGCAAGCCGATCTCCATCTCTCCCGACAGAATGAATACCCACTGCGCCTTGGGCGTGCAGTGCCATTGGCTCCTGAAGCCGACCGGGCTGTGGCGCAGCTGGTAGCCGGTGGAAGGCAGGACCTTCGAAAGCATCGCTTGCGGCGTGCCTTCGGACAGCTCGACCGGCTCCTCGCGGAACCGGGCGCGGCCGTCCTTGTCCGTGAACAGGACTACTTTGCTGAAGGCGGGCATGGTGCAGCCATGATAACCGCAGGGGCGATGCTTACTGGGCGACGAACAGCGCCGCGAGGCGCGCGGGGTCGCTCAGCAGGTCTTTGCTGAATCCCGAATAGGCGACGCGGCCGCGGTCGAGCACCACCGCGGCCTCGGTCATCTCGAGCGCGAGCCTGGCCGATTGCTCGACCAGCACGATCGCGAGCGAGTCTTCGGAAATCAGTCTGCGCAGCGACCTCAGCAGCCCTTCGACGACGATCGGCGCCAGGCCCTCCAGGGGCTCGTCCATCAGCAGCAGCCGCGGGTTGCCCATCAGGGCGCGGCCGATGGCGAGCATCTGCTGCTCGCCGCCGGAGATCTGGTTGCCCATGTGCGAGCGCCGCTCCGCAAGGCGCGGAAACAGGTCGTAGACGCGCTCGCTGCTCCAGCGCCCAGGCCGGGCCGCTACGCTCAGGTTCTCTTCTACCGTCAGCGAAGGAAAGATCTCGCGCTCCTGGGGCACGAAACCGATGCCGAGACGCGAACGTTCATGTATTTTCCTTCCGGTGATGGAATCGCCGTTGAAAAAAATCTCTCCGGAGTGCAGCGTGGTGTGGCCCATGATCGTGGCGAGCAGCGTGGTCTTGCCGACGCCGTTGCGGCCGAGAACCGCGAGCGTGCCGCGCTCCGGCAATTGCAGCGAGATATCCTCGAGGACCAGCGTCTCGCCGTAGCCCGCCCTGAGGGCGTCGATTCGAAGAACCTCAGACACGCTTTTCGCCCAGGTAAACCTGCTTCACGCGCGCGTCGGCGCCGACTTCCTGCGGCGTTCCCTCCATCAGCACCGCGCCCGCCGCGAGCACCGTGATGCGCCTGGCGAAACGGAACACGAGGTCCATGTCGTGCTCGATGATCAGGATCGCGATGTCCCTCGGCAGCGCATCGAGCACCTCCAGGATGCGGTGGGACTCTGCGGAAGGCACGCCGGCCGCCGGCTCGTCGAGCAGCAGCACGCGCGGGCTCAGGCCGAGGGCGATCGCGATCTCCACCAGGCGCTGCCGGCCGTAGGGCAGCTCACCGATGCGCCGCCCGGCCTCGTCGCCGAGCCTGAGCATCTCGATCAGGCGCGAGGCCTCGGCAATCACGTCGGCGCGCCTGCCCGCGGCGCGCAGCATGAAGCCGCCCGCGCCGAGGCGCTCGGTCACCGCGATGCACACGTTCTCCAGCACGCTCAGGCCCCGGAACAGCTGGTTGATCTGGAAGGTGCGCGCGATGCCGCGCTTGACGCGCTTCGCCTGGCTGAGCGAGGTGACGTCGCCGCCGCCGAGGAGCACCCTGCCGCGCGATGGCTGCAGCACGCCGGTCAGCAGGTTGAGGAATGTCGTCTTGCCGGCGCCGTTGGGGCCGATCAGGGCGTGCCGCGATCCCGCTTCGAGCCGGAAATCGATGTCGCGCGCCACCTCGAGAGCGCCGAAGCTCTTGCACAGGCCCCTGGTCTCCAGCATCAGCGGCTGCCTCGGCGCCGCCGCAGCGCTTCGGCGATTCCGAGAACGCCGTTGCGGGCGTACAGCGCGACGGCGACCAGCGTGACGCCGATGCCGAGTTGCCAGGCGGTGGGATAGGCCCTGGCGAGCAGGTGCTCGAGCACCATGTAAGTGATCGCGCCGACAAAGGCGCCGTACAGGCGGCCGTAGCCGCCGAGGATCAGCACGATCAGCACGCCCGCGGCGCGCTCCAGGCCGAGCACCGAGAGGTTCACGTAGCCGGTGCACTGGGCAAACAGGCCGCCGGCCAGGCCGGCGAGGGCCGCCGAAATGGTGTAAGCGGCGACCAGGCGCGCGCGCACCGGCGCTCCGACCGCGTGCATGCGCAGCAGGTTTTCGCGTATCCCGGTGAGGCTTTGCCCGAACGAGGAGTAGATCAGGGTGCGCACCAGCGCGAAGCAGGCAAGCAGAATCGCCAACACGTAAAGATACTGCGAGCGGAAGTAGATCTGGTCGAAGGAGGCGAGGCCCAGGATCTTGCCGAAGCTCAAGCCCGGCATGCCGTCGAAGCCGCCGGTCCAGTCCGCGCCCATGTTCGCCGCCTGCTCGAGCAGCGTCATCGTGCAAAGCGTCAGCATGAGCAGCGTGAGACCCTGGGTGCGCAGCAGCACCAGGCCGCTGGCGAAGCCGATCGCCGCCGCCACCAGCGCCGCCGCGGCGAGGCCGGAAAGCGGCTCGTTCCATCCCCAATGCAGCGCCAGCACGCCGACGGTGTAGGCGCCGGCGCCGAAAAACGCCGCGTGGCCGAGCGTGATGATGCCGGCATAGCCGAGCACCAGGTCGAGCGAAAGCGCGAACAGGATCGCGATCAGCACCTGGGTGCCGAAGGCGAGATAGTCGGGGAAGGCGAAGAACACCGCGATGCCGGCGAGCCACGGCGCGAGCTCCCACCATTTCAGGCGGTGGCGCTGCGCCAGCTCGCGCGCCGCCGTCATGAACCGCGCTTCCCGAACAGCCCCTGGGGCCGCCAAAGGAGCAGGATCAGGGTCAGGGCATAGATGAAAATCGTGCCGCCCTTGGGAAAGTAGATCTTGAGCACGAAATCGAGCACCCCGATGAGCAGCGCGGCGAAGAACACGCCGCTCACCCGCCCCAGGCCCCCCACCGAGACCACGATCAGGAAGTAAACCAGATAGCGCAGCGGGTAGTTCGGGTCGAGGCCGAGGATCTCGGCGCCCAGCCCGCCGCCAACCGCGGCGAGGCCGCTGCCGATGGCGAAAGTCGCGGTAAACAGGCGCCCCACGTCCACCCCGACCGACTGGGCCATGAGGCGGTTGTCCACGGCGGCCCGGATCTGCGCGCCGAAGCGCGTGCGCTCGAAGCCCAGCCACAGCGCGATCACCAGCAGCGTGCCCGCCGCGATCAGCGCCAGGCTGTAAGTGCGGTACTTGATGAAACCGATGTCGCTCTGGCCGCGCAGCCAGTCGGGCAGCTGCACCACCTGGGTCTCCGGGCCGACGCCCAGCGTCACCGCGGCGGTCATCACGAACACCAGGCCGATGGTGAACAGCACCTGGTCGAGCTCGGCGGCGCGATAGAGCCGCGCATACAGCAGCCGCTCCAGCACCACCGAGAACGCCGCTACCGCGACGAAGGCGAGCGCGAGCGCCGCCGGGAACGACAAGCCCCAGTGCCGCATCGCGAGCACGATGACGTAGCCGCCCAGCATGGCGAAGCCGCCGTGCGCGAGATTGACGAAGCCCATCAGCCCCATGGTGACCGACAGACCGACCGAGACGATGAACAGCACCATGCCGGCGGCGACGCCGCCGAGGAGAATGCTGACCGGATCCATAAAAAAACCGCCGCCCGTCAGGATGCCGCGGGCGGCGGCGCTTTCTGCGACAAGCTGGGAAGGGCGGCGCCTGCTACTTGCAACGCCCTTCCTTCAATTCCTTGCACATGTCCTTCACGGCGTTGATGGTGCCGATGTTCTTCTGCGTCAGCCGTCCGCCGCTCCTGACCACCTCGCTCAGGTACTCGTTCATCACGATGTCGCGCGTCGCCGGGTCGATCATGATCGGGCCGCGCGGGCTCTCGAACTTCCAGCCCTTGAGCGCCTCGATGGTCTTCTCGGGATCGAGCTTTCCCTTGAGCGCTACGATCGCGTGGGCGATCGCCGCCATCCCGTCGTAGCCCTGGACGGCCATGAAATCCGGCGTCGCCGCGGCGCCGTAGTCCTTCTTCCAGGTCTCGACCAGGCGCTTGTTGACCGGATTGTCCAGGTCGGCGTTGTAGTGGTGGATCGTGATCAGGCCGATGGCATCGTCGCCCATGCCCTGCAGCTTGTAGTCCGGCGTCAGGTCGCCGGGGCCGACCAGCTTGATGCCGGCCTGGCGCATGCCGAGCGCGTTGTAGGTCTTCATCACCGCGACCGCGTGGTCGCCCGAGGGCACGAAGACGAAGAACACGTCGGGCTTCTCGTCCTTGGCGCGCTGGAAGAACGGCGTGAAGTCGGGCACCTGGCCGGGGCCGCCCATCGGGATCTCGTCGATCACCTTGCCGCCGGTGGCCTCGAAGCCGCGCTTGAACGCGTCCAGGCTGTCCTTGCCAGGCGGGAAGTCGGTATAGCCGATCACCGCGGTCTTCGCCTTGACGATCTTCGACGCCGCCTCGCCCATGGCGTAGCCGGAATGCCACATCGAGAACGAGACGCGCGAGATCATGGGCGAGAGGTTGGTGATCCACGCCGTGCCGGCGTTCATGATCACCATCGGCTTTTTCGCCTCGGTCACCAGCGGCGCCGAAGCGATCGCATCGGGCGAGTAGATGAAGCCGGTCAGGATGTCGACCTTCTCCTGCACGATCAGCTCCTGCACCGCGGTCTTCGCCTCCGCGCCGCTCGGGTTCTTGGAGTCGCGCTTGATCAGCTCGACCTTGTAGGGCCCGAAGGCGTTGGGATTGAGCTTGATGAACACCTGGATGCCGCGGTCCACCTGCTGGGCGAACTCGGCGCCCACTCCGGTGTAGGGCAGCACCACGCCGACCTTGACGGTCTGGGCGGACGTCGCCGTCACCCACAGGGCTGCGATGAGCGCAAAGGCGACTCTTGTTGCAGTGCGCATGATTTCCCTCCTCCTTGAGAAGAACTACACGCCGGGGCATTGTAAAGGGAAATCGCCTTTGAGAAAGGCTCAGTCAGGGGTCATGCAGGGGACGATTTGCCGGCTGTGCCGGCGGTAGATGCGAAAGTCAGCGTCCGTCGTAAGGATGATGGAATCGGAAAGCGCTTCCGTCATGCGGACCAAGCAAGCGTCGGCCAGGCTCATCGGCACATCGGCGTATTTCTGCATGAGCTTGAGCACCGATTCCATGTGCTCCGCAAGATCGAACGCGACGCGCACCGCGTGCCGGCGCAGCAGCGCACGCAACGCCGGAGCGCCGCGCGCGCCGAGGAGATGGAAGGCCTCGGACAAAGCGGCTTCGCAGGTGCTCCACGGCGGCGCAAGCTGCGGCGTCTGCGCGACGGCCCATGAATGATGCGTGTCGCGGCGGCTAAGCAGCGCGACGACGAAACCGGCGTCAACCAGAACGCTTGCGGCCATAGCCGGTGGCTCGCAGGTGGTGTTTTTTCCTCTTGCTGAGATCCGCCGGCAGGCTGTCCACCGAGCCGATCAGGTCGGCGATGGCATAGGGCGGCGCGCCCGGCTGTTGCAAAACGGCCGCCGCGCGCTGCAAGCGCTCCCGAACCACGTCGGACTTCGAGATCTTGCGCGCGCGCGATTCCGCCTCGATGGCGGCGGCGAGAGGCTCGGGCAGGCGGACCGTGAGCGTTTTCATTTGCGCCATCGTATTACATCGCCGCCGCTGGCGCAAGACACGAACGCCGATACCCGTCTTGGGTCTCGACGGGCCGAGCGTCCATGAGAGTCCCCTAGACTTCCTCTAGAATCCACGCGCATGCGCATCTGCATTTACGGCGCCGGAGCCGTCGGCGGACACCTCGCCGCCAAGCTCGCCGCCGCAGGAAACGAGGTTTCGGTCGTCGCGAGGGGAGCGAACCTGGCCGCGATCAAGGCCCGGGGCTTGAGGCTGCTGCATGGAAAAGAGGAAATAACCGGAAAAGTGGCAGCCAGCGAAAAGGCGTCCGATCTGGGTCCGCAGGATTTGGTCATCGTCACGCTGAAAGCCAACGCTCTTTCTGCGATTTCCGAAGGAATCGGTTTCCTGCTGAAAAGCGATACCGCCGTCGTATTCGCGCAGAACGGCATCCCGTGGTGGTACGGGTCGGGACTCTCCGCATCGCGGCCGAAACCGCCGGACCTCTCGCGCCTGGACCCCGCAGGGGCCCTTCACCAGACCATGAAAACCGAAAACATCGTCGGCGCGGTGATCTATTCGGCCAACGACCTCATCGAGCCCGGCGTGGTGATGAACCATACTCCCGGCAACAACATGCTGGTGGTCGGCGAGTGCGATGACCGGAACTCGACGCGCATAAGGGAGTTGAGGGAAGTACTGGAAAAGGCAGGAATGTCGTCACCGCCCACTTCCGACATCCGGCAGGCGGTGTGGAGCAAGCTCGCGCTGAACATCGGCACCGGCACGCTCTGCCTGCTTACCGAAGCGACGGTGGGCGAGGTGCGGCGCGATCCGGCGCTTGCGAAAATCGGCGAGCAGCTGCTCGCGGAAACGCGCTCGATCGCCAAGGCGCACGGCGTCGACAGCGAGGGCGCCCCCAAGCGTCCTTCCGGCGGCCATGCGTCTGGGCAGATCGCGCACAAGCCGTCGATCCTGCAGGACTACGAGCGCGGCCGGCCGATGGAGATCGAGGCGCAGCTCGCGACGCCGCTGGCCTTCGCGCGCCGGGCGAAGCTCGCGACCCCCACACTGGACGCGCTCATCCCGCTCGCCGCGCACAAAGCCGCTGCGAAAGGCCTCTATACGACATAGAATCCGGGCAGGAGCGCAGACCACAAACAGGCCAATGGCCAAGCCGCGCGAGATCAGGAAAGAAACACCGGCGGTCGCCGCCGCGGGGCTGCGCGACAGCGAGGAGGATTTGCGCCTCCTCGTGGAGAGCGTCAGGGACTATTCCATCATCATGCTCGATCCGATGGGCATCGTGAAGAGCTGGAACCCCGGCGCGCAGCGGATCGAGGGCTACCGGGCCGCCGAGATCATCGGCCAGCATTTCTCGGTGTTCTATCCGGAAGAGGCGCGCCTGCGCAACTGGCCCCAGCAGGAGCTCGCGATCGCGCGCGAAGCCGGGCGCTACGAGGAGGAAGGCGAGCGCATGCGGAAGGACGGCAGCACGTTCTGGGGGCACGCCGTCATCACGCCGGCATTCGACGAAAAAGGCGCGCTGCGCGGCTACGCGAGGGTGCTGCGCGACCTCACCGCCCGCAAGCGGGAGGAGGACGCGCTGCGCGAGACCGAGGAGCGCTTGCGCGCCGTGGTGAACTCGGCGAACGAAGGCATCCTGGTGTACGACCGCCAACTCGTCATCACCGCGGGCAACCTCGCCGCCGAGCGGATCATCGGCCTGCCGCTCGCCGAGCTGATCGGCAAGCCGGGCTTCACTTCGCTTCTGAGCTGCGTGCGCGAGGACGGCACGCCGCTGCCTGCCGAAGAGCGCCCGACGCGCGTCACCATCCGCGCCGGCCGGCCGCTGCAGGGGCAGGTGATCGGCATCGCGCGCGCCGACGGCTCGATTACCTGGCTGTCGGTGAACACCGCGTTCCTGCGGCGCGCCGGCGAGGCCGATTTCCACGGCATCGTCGCCACCATCAGCGACGTCACCGCGCGGCGCGCGGCGCAGGACGCGCTGCGCGAGAGCGAGGAACGCTTCCGCCGGACCTTCCAGCTCGCCGCCTCCGGCATCGCGCACATCGGGCTCGACCGCAAATTCATCCGCGTCAACCGGCGCCTCTGCGAGATCCTCGGCTATGCCGAGCATGAGCTCATCGGCCTGACCGGCCGCGCGATCTCGCATCCCGGCGATCTCGACCTGATCAACGCCCAGCGGCTGAAGCTTTACGCGGGCGAGATCGATCGCGTGCGGGTCGAGAAGCGCTATCTGCGCAAGGACGGCTCGATCGTGTGGGTCGCCTTCAGCATGGTCCTCGAGCGCGACGCCGCCGGCAAGCCGCTGCACGAGATCGCGATCTTCGACGACATCACCGAGCGCAGGAGCGCGGAGAGCGCGCTGCGCGAGAGCGAGGAGCGCTTCCGCAGCCTGACCCAGCTCTCCTCCGACTGGTACTGGGAGCAGGACGAGCACTTCCGCTTCATCGAGATGTCGCAGAGCATCGTGGCGCGCACCGGGCTGGAAGCCGCGGCGCACATCGGCAAGACGCGCTGGGACCTGCCGGCGCCGAACTTGAGCGAGGCGCAGTGGGCGGCGCACCGCGCGCAGCTCGAGGCGCACCGGCCGTTCCGCGACTTCGAGATCTGCCGCCGTGAGGTCGACGGAAAGCTGCGCTACGTGCTGGTAAGCGGCGAGCCGATCTTTGGCACCGAAGGCGCCTTCAAGGGCTACCGCGGCGTCGGCAAGGACATCACCGAGCGGCGCGAAGCCGAGGCCGAGCTGCGCCGCGCGCACGACGAGTTCGGGCGCAAGGCGCAGGAGCTGGAGCGCTCCAACGCCGAGCTCGGGCAGTTCGCCTACGTCGCCTCGCACGACCTGCAGGAGCCGCTGCGCATGGTGTCGAGCTACACCCAGCTGCTGCTGCGCCGCTACGGCGACCGGCTCGACGGCGACGCCAAGGAGTTCATGGCATTCGTGGTCGACGGCGCGACGCGCATGAAGCAGCTGATCGAGGACCTGCTCGCGTACTCGCGCGTCGGCAGCCGCAGCAGGGAATTCCACCCGGTTGCGGTCGAGGGCGCGCTGCGCCGCGCGCTCATGAATCTCAAAAACTCCATAGACGAGTCCGGCGCCAGCGTGTCCTACGATGCACTGCCGACCCTGGAGGCCGACGAGCTGCTGCTCACGCAGCTGTTTCAGAACCTGATCGGCAATGCCCTCAAGTTCCGCTCGGCCTCGGTTCCGAGGATTGATGTCTTTTCAAAAGAAAAAGAACATGAATGGGAATTCGCGGTGCGCGACAACGGCATCGGCATCGAGGCGCAGTACTTCGAGCGCATCTTCATGGTGTTCCAGCGGCTCCACAACAAGGGCGAATACCCCGGCACGGGAATCGGGCTCGCGATCTGCAAGAAAGTGGTCGAGCGCCACGGCGGCCGCATCTGGGTCGAGTCCAGGCCGGCCGAAGGCAGCAGTTTCCATTTCACGCTTCCCGGGAAGCAGGGGGATAAATGACGCTCGAGCGAAACGGACCCATCGATATCCTGCTGGTCGAGGACAACCCGGGCGACGAGCGCCTGACGCGCGAGGCGCTGAAGGAGGGCAAGGTCTACAGCAACCTGCACTGGGTCAAGGACGGCGTCGAGGCGCTCGAGTTCCTGCGCCGCAAGGGCAAGTTCTCGGGCAGCCCGCGCCCGGACATCATCCTGCTCGACCTCAACCTGCCGAAGAAGGACGGCCGCGAGGTGCTCTCCGAGATCAAGCGCGACGAGGAGCTGAAGCGCATCCCGGTCGTCATCCTGACCACCTCGAAGGCCGAGGAGGACGTGATGCGCACCTACAACCTGCACGCCAACTGCTACGTCACCAAGCCGGTGGACCTGGAGAAGTTCATCGTGGTGGTGAAGTCGATCGACGCGTTCTGGCTGACGGTGGTTACCCTGCCGAATGGGCGCTGAAGCACCCGGCAAGGAGTTCCTGCACAACGTCCTGCTGATCGAGGACAACCCGGGCGACGCGCGCCTCATCCGCGAGATGCTGGCCGAGGAGCCCGAGGCGCCGTTCCAGCTGCATTTCGCGGAGCGCCTGGCGCACGGCCTGGAGCTGCTCTCCAAAGGGGAGGAGGGGGGCGCGCCGGTGCTCGTCCTGCTCGACCTGTCGCTGCCCGACAGCTTCGGCCTGGAGACCTTCGCCAGGGTCTACGCGCACTCGCCGCAGGTGCCGATCATCGTGCTCACCGGCAACGACGACCAGACCGTGGCGCTCTCCGCGGTGAAGGGCGGGGCGCAGGACTATCTGGTCAAGAGCCGCCTCGACCGCGAGCTGCTGCTGCGCTCGATGCAGTACTCCATCGAGCGCAAGCGCTACCAGGTGCAGCTCGAGCACCAGGCGAACTACGACGCGCTCACCGGCCTGCCCAACCGCAACCTGCTGCACGACCGCCTGCGCCAGGCGGTGTACGCGCAGCGCAAGCCGCGCGCCATGGCGATCGTGTTCATCGATCTGGATCACTTCAAATTCGTCAACGACAGCCTCGGCCACGGCGTCGGCGACAAGCTGCTGCGCGGCATGGCCGATCGCCTGCGCGACGTGCTGCGCGAAGGCGACACGGTGGCGCGCCTGGGCGGCGACGAATTCGTGGTGATTCTCGACGACCAGGGCGGCGAGGAAGTGATCTTCCGCGCCATGCAGCGCATCGTCGCCAAGATCGGCCAGCCGATGATGATCGACGGCAAGGAGCTGTACGTCACCTGCAGCGCCGGCATCAGCCTCTACCCGCAGGACGGCGCCGACGTCGATACCCTGCTCAAGAACGCCGACGCGGCGATGTACCGCGCCAAGGACGGCGGGCGCAACAACTTCCAGTTCTTCACCTCGGAGATGAACGAGCGCATCAACGAACGCCTGTCGCTCGAGAACGCGCTGCGCCGGGCGCTCGAGCGCAAGGAGTTCCTGCTGCACTTCCAGCGGAAGGTCGACCTCGGCTCCGGGGCGATCGTCGGCGCCGAGGCGCTGCTGCGCTGGAACCACCCGGAGCTCGGGCTGCTGCGCCCGGAGCGCTTCATCCCGCTCGCCGAGGAGACCGGCCTGATCGTGCAGATCGGCGAATGGGCGATGCACGCGACCTGCCGCCAGACGCGCGCCTGGCTCGACCAGGGGCTCAAGCCCGGGCTGGTGTCGGTCAACCTCTCGGCGCGCCAGTTCCGCCAGGAGGGCCTGGTGCGCGCCGTGTCGCGCATCCTCGAGGATACCGGCGTCGACTCGCGCCACCTCGAGATCGAGCTCACCGAGAGCATGGTGATGCACAACGTCAACACCGCGATCGCCGCTCTGCACGGCCTCAAATCGCTCGGCGTCGCGCTGTCGGTGGACGACTTCGGCACCGGCTACTCGAGCCTCGCCTACCTGAAGGATCTGCCGATCGACGCGCTGAAGATCGACCGCTCGTTCGTCCGCGACATCGGCTGCGGCGAGGGCCCGGACGAGGGAGTCATCGCGCAGGCCATCATCTCGCTCGGCCACGCGCTGCATTTGAAGGTGATCGCGGAAGGCGTCGAGACCGAGCGCCAGATGAGCTTCCTGCGGCGCCATAGCTGCGACGAAGCGCAGGGCTTCTTCTACGGCGAGCCGCTGCCGCCCGACAGCTTCGCCAAGCTGCTCGAGAACGCGGCGAAGAAGAAAGCGAAGAAATGAAAACAAGGGTTTTGACGTTGCTTGCGTTTGCTCTTCTCTCCCGAAACGTTTTTTGCGAAGAGATCCGTGTTCTTTCCGGCGGCGCGGCCCGGGCTTTCATCGAGCCGCTCGCAGCTTCGTTTACCGCGCACCAGGTCAAGCTCGAATATCAACCCATGGGCCGCCTGATGCAGACCATGGCGGGCGCCGACGCCGCGCGCTACGACATGGTGGTGGCAACCCCCGAGGTCCTGGAGAAGCTGCGGTACGGGAGCGGGCGGCCGCTCGCGCGCGTCGGCATCGGCGTCGCGGTCCACGAGAAAGCGCCGCTGCCGGATATCTCGACGCCGGACGCTTTGAAAAGGACGCTGCTGGCGGCGAAATCGGTCGTCTACATCAACCCGGAGACGGGAACGAGCGGAAAATACGTTGTTGAAGCTTTTCGAAAGATGGGAATTGAAAACGAGATGAAAGGCAAAACCACTCTGATCGACTCGGGCTACGCGGTGGCGCCGGTCGGGCGCGGCGAGGTGGAGCTCGGCATCCACCAGATCAGCGAGATCCTGCCCGTGAAAGGCGTGCGCCTGGTCGGCCCGCTGCCGCGCGAGCTGCAGACGTACACGGTTTACGTCGCCGCCCCGGTCCCGGGCGGAAAGCATCCCGAGGCGGTCGCCGCCTTCCTGAAGCATCTCACCAGCCCGGCGGCGCGCTCGAGCCTGCCCGCGGCGGGCTACGCGGCGCCCGAATAGTAAGATCGGGGCCATGTCCAAGGCGCCCGAACGCCCGGTGGTCCTTGCGGTCGACGACAGCGCCGACATCGTCGCCCTCGTGGCGCGCGTCCTGCGGGCGGAATACTTCGTCCTGACCGCGACCGATGCCGGGACCGCGCTCGATCTCGCCGCCGGCCGCCCTCGGCCCGAGCTGATCCTGCTCGACGTCGACATGCCCGGCGCCTCGGGCTTCGAGGTGTGCCGCGTGCTGAAATCGGAAGGCAACACCGCCGACATTCCGGTGATTTTCCTCTCGGGCGCCGCCGAATCCAAGTCGCAGGTCGAGGGCCTCGACCTCGGCGCGGTGGACTACGTCACCAAGCCGATCAGCGTCGCGGTGCTGAAAGCGCGCGTACGCAACCACATCGCGCTCTCCAACCGCCGCCGGGAGCTCGAGCGCCTGGTGAGCGAGCGCACCGCGCAGCTGGAGCAGACCCGGCTACAGCTCATCCGGCGCTTGTCGCGGGCCATGGAGTATCACGAGAGCTCGGCGGTCGGCAACCGCGTCATGCGCCTGGGCCAGTACGCGAAGCTGCTTTCGCTCGCCGCCGGCGCCAAGGCCGAGCTCTGCGAGATGATGATGACCGCCGCGCCGCTGCACGACGTCGGCAAGCTCGGCGTGCCGGCCGAGGTGCTGCGCAAAACCGGCAAGCTTTCCGCTCCCGACTGGGAGCGCGTCCGGCGCCACCCCGAGCTCGGCGCCCGGATCATCGGCGAGCACGACGACCCGCTCCTGAAGGCGGCGCGGCAGATGGCGCTGCATCACCACGAGCGCTGGGACGGCACCGGCTATCCCGCGGGACTCAAGAGCACCGGCATCCCCTGGCCCGGACGCTTGATGGCGATCGTCGATGCGTTCGAGTCCATGACCACCACGCAGTTCTACCGGGCGCCGCGCAGCCTGCTCGAGGCGGCGGCCGAGATCGGGGAGGGCTCTGGCAAGCAGTTCGATCCGAAGCTCGTCGAAGCGTTCAAGAAGGCGCTGCCGCAGATGCGCAAGGTTCTGGAGACCTATGCCGACGATCTCGGCGACATGATCAACCTCGACTTCTCGCCGGGGCGCGGCAGGGACGCCAAAGCCGTGAAGACCGCCGAGCAGGTCGCGGCGAAGGCGAAATGAGCAAGCTCATCGACAAGCTGAAGACCGCCGACCGCGAACGCGAGGCGCGAGGCGTCGCCAACGCCGGCGAATCGACCGAGGACCTGCGCTCGAGGATCGAAACCGAGAAGATCGGCGAGGAGTCCGCTACGGCGCGCGCCGGCGAGGAGAAGCGCGGCATCGATCTGGCGCGCGAGCGCCAGGCGGCCGAGGTCGAGCTGCGCCGGCTCGCGCACTCGCGCGCCGAGGCCGAGGCGAAGGCCGCGCGCCTGATGACCGAGCGCGGGCGCGCGGAGGCCGCGGCGCACGCCGAGGCGCGCGCCCGCGAGGAGGCGGAGAAGAAGGCGGCGGCGCTCTCCGAGGGCCGGCGCCAGAAGGAAGAGGAAGCGGCGCAGCACGCGCGCGGCCGCGCGGAGGCCGAAGCCGCGGCCGCGGCGGCGATGCGCGAGCGCGCGGCGGCCGAGGATTTCGCGCGCCGCGCCGTGCGCGAGCGGGTGCAGGCCGAGCAGCGCGCGCTCGAGTCGGCGCGCGAGAAGAAGAGCGCCGAGGACAAGCTCAAGCG
>WNGH01009297.1_pt1 | contig 18681 bp, 17 predicted proteins | sample 5400631 | NCBI WGS metagenome assembly WNGH01 (sample SAMN13153373, study PRJNA577476) | soil metagenome | isolation source: 115 cm soil or saprolite under Garry oak tree replicate 1 | place: USA:California | collected 2016-06-15
GGCGGTGGCTCCTGCGTCGGCGAATCCCAGCACGAGCAAGGCCACGATCAAGAAGAGAGCGGAGCGGCGTACTCTTCTCATCCGCCCGAGCCTAGCATCACGGAGGTCCACGGGGCAATCATCTGCGGCTACCTAGGGCAGGAGATCCGGCCTCAGCGCGGCGGCCAGGAGGGCGACCTTGGACACCGACTCGGTGATGCGATCGTCCAGGGCCATGGCCACTGCGTCTCGGAAAGGGACCACGCGGCGCTCGAAGAACTCGTCGTCATCGGCGGCGAGGGGATCGGGGGTGAGGTCCAGGCCCACGAAGCAATGCGCCGTCTCGTCCAGGTAGGCATTGGACGGGTAGAAGCGGGTGAGGAAGAGCAGACGGCCGGCGCGATGACCGCCCTCTTCGCGCAGCTCGCGCTGCGCGGCCGCCTCGGGCGACTCGCCGGGCTGTCCGCCACCCCCCGGCAGCTCCCACGAGGTCTCGCGGGCGAGATGACGAAACTGTCGGATGAGAAGGACGTGCTCGCGGTCGACGAAAGGGACAACGCCGACGGTCAGGCCCACCTGCAGCACCGGGTAGCGCCGCTCGGCTCCGGTGGGCAGCCTCCAGGCGTCCTCCCGGAGCGTGAGCTTGCCGAGGGGCTGCAGGGTCGAGGAGCCGAGGAAGTGCCATGCGCGGTCCATTGATGTCTCCGGGGTTGCCTCCGGCCCGACATTATACCTGTGCTAATCCTCCATCTCCTGAACGCCGTCCCCGCGCTGCGGTATTTTCGACTTCTCTGCCCGACCTGCGCGCCGCGGACCAGAAAGGCGGCCGACTTCTTCTTCAATCGCGCGAAGTGCCAGAAGTGCCAACACGTCTGGTGAAGGCATCGCTAGACCTTATCCTTCCGCACGAGGAAGACTGACCAGGCCCGCAGCCGGGAGAGGCCGACCACCGTGCTCTGCCGGAGCAGCGGGACCGTCTTGTCGATCAGCAGGTACAGGAAGACCACCACGACGGTCGTGAGCAACTGGTTCTGGTAGAACGCGCGTACGCCGCTGATGTTTGCTGCTGCAGTAAATGGAGATGAACTGGTGCAAGCGATGATTCGGCGGGCGCGAACGTCAACGCGGAGAACGAAGACGGGCAGACGGCGCTGATGGCGGCCACGGCGCACGGGTACGTGCGGGTCGTCGATGTGCTGCTCGCGCGGGGGGGCGGACGTCACGTTTCGCGCCAAGGACGGCAAGACGGCGTTGGCTATGGCGAAGGAGGGCGGCCACAAGGACATCGAGCAGGTCCTGCGTAGGAAGGGGGCGACGGACTGAATGATCTCTGGTGAGGACTCCTCTCGACTCCGCTGAAACTGGTTGCGCCTGGTCGCATTCTCGACGATAGAGATCGGACCAGATCGTACCAGGGAGGCAATTCCAAATGGCAGCCAACGTCAGGGGACAGTAAAGATTTCACGGTCAGGAATGAACGCCAATTCAGAAGTACCCGGAAAAACAGGAACCACTCGAGTGGCGCGAAACTTGCTCCTCAACTCATGGGAAGGGGGTATCACCCATGAGACACCGATTCGGTTTGTTGTGCTTGCTGTTGGCGTCCATCGCCTTCGCAGCCGGAGGCTGTGTGGTGGCCGCCGAGCCGCCAGCCGTCGCAGTTGCTCCAGCGCCGTTCATCTGGGTCGGTCCCGGCTACTACGGGGGCGCGTACTACAACGCCTATCCGGGGCCTGGATATTACGCGCCTCATCGGCATCACTGGCGGTAGTAGCCGCTAGGTCGGCAGGTCGTTGTTCAGACGGCGGCGCCCGATGTCCTGGGCGCCGCCGCGCGCGATGCCGTGGCCGAGATCCTCAAGCGCGGGGCGGAGACGGGCATCCTGTTCTCGCGTCCGCGCGGTGGCGCCCCCGTCTCGGAGCTCGAGCTGACCGAGCGCGACCGCGACTTCCTCCGCTCACTCGGCATCCGACCCGATCGGGGCTAGCCGTGCGCGGGGTGCTGCTGCTCCTGGTGGTGATCATGGCCTTCGTCTTCATCGCTCCCCTGCTGCGTGGATGGCGGCTCCGGCTGAGCGGCGCCGACACCGAGCGACCAGACCCCCTCGTGAAGGATCCTTTCTGCGGCACCTACGTGCTGCGCTCGCGGGCCATTCGCCGGGAGAGCGGCGGCGAAGCGCTCCACTTCTGCAGCGCCGAGTGCGCCGCGCGCTTTGCGCGAGGCGATCGCCCGGTCTCCTGAGCCGCGTGCCGTACCGCGCGCTCGTCTGCGATCTCGACGGCACCCTGCTGCTCCAACCCCCCGACCTCGATCCGGATCTCGTGGCGGGCTGCCGCCGGGCCGTCTCGCGCGGGCTCATCTTTTGCGTGGCCACGGGTCGCATGCCTCCCGGGGCCGAGCGCTACCTCGCGGAGCTCGACGCGTCCGGCCCCGGGATCTTCTACAACGGCGCCCTCGTGCGCGATTCCGAGGACGGGCGCGACCTCATGCGCCTGACCTTGCCGCGCGGGCTCATCTGGCGGGCCCACGAGATCTTCGCTCACGCGCCCGTGAACCCGCTCTTCTATCGAGACGACCAGCTGTACTGTCTCGACGAGAGCTGGGCGGCCCGCCTCTACTCGGAAGAGCAGGCGGTGCCCCTGGAAGTCATCGACCAGCCTGGCGACTTCCTGAGCATGGGTGGGTTCGTCAAGACCCTGTTCATCGGCCATCCCGAGACGCTTCCCATCGTCCGCGACGACCTGACGCGGACCGTGGGCGAGGAGGCGAGGTTCGTCATGACCCGGCGAGACTACCTCGAGATGATTCCGCCCACCGCCTCCAAGGGCGCGGCGCTCCGTGTGGTGGCCGACCATCTCGGCGTGCCGCTCGCGGACATCGTCGCCGTGGGCGACCAGGAGAACGATGTCGAGATGATCCGCGCGGCGGGCCTGGGCGTGGCCATGCCGGGAGCGCCCGAGGCGGTGCGGAACCAGGCGGGCCGGGTGGCGCCCACGCCGGACAATGGCGGCCTCCTCGCTCTCTTCCGGGAGATCCTGCCCGAATACTTCGACTGAACGGAAGTGTCGAGGGCTCGGGCGCCTCGGCTCTCGTCAAATTCTTAGCGGAGTTAGCCTCCGGGCAAAACCTGGGAAAGGCTGACGGTCTCCTGGGTTTCGTCCGGTTATACTGACCAAGACTCACGATGAGTGACGAGACCCCCACTCCCATCGCCGGCTCTGCGGCGGAGCCGCCCGCGGCGAGCGAAGTCCTCGAGGCCCGGCTGCGCGAGACCACGGGACTCCTGGCCGTCGCCCGCGTGGTCAGCTCGACCACGGATCTGCCCGAGGCCCTCCGGCTCATCTGCCGCGAGCTCGGGCGGCTCACGGGCGCCGAGACGGTGTCCGCCTATCTCCACGATGGGCGAACGAGCCTCCTCCGGCCCATCGCCGCTCACGGAGTTCCCAAGCACGCCGTGGAGGCGCTGAGCACGACCGCGCTCTCTCTCGACGAGCCCGCGGTGGCCGAGGGGCTCTTCAGCCACGCGCAGGTCGTGTGGTCGGAGGACGTGGCCGCCGACCCGCGCTTCGCCGCGCAGCCCTTCAAGCGCTTCCCGCACCAGGCCGGCCTCGTGATCCCCATCGTCCTCGACGGCAAGATCTCGGGCGCCTTCCATCTCATCTGGTGGGAGCGGCGGCGGCGCTTCGACGCCGCGGAGCTCGCCCCGCTTCAGATAATCGGCGAGCAGGCCGGCATCCTGCTCAATCACGCGCGGCTGCGGGACGCCCTCGAGGGGCGCGCCGTGCGGCTGCGGGCGCTCTCCCGCGTCAACCAGGTTGTCTCCTCCTCGCTCGACGAGAGCGAGGTCCTGGGCACCATCGCCCGCGCCGCCGCCGAGATGATGGGCGCCCCCTTCGTCTCCTTCTGGGTCGCCGACGAGGTCACCCACACGGTCACGCGGCGCGCGGTATCGGACGAGGCCATGGCCGAGGGCTTGCCCGCGGCGCCCGTGGCGTACGGGGAAGGCGCCCTGGGCTGGATCGCCGAGCGTCGCCAGAGCCTCGACGTGCCGGATGTGACGCGCGACGAGCGCTTCGCCCTCCGTGACTGGTGGGCGGCGCGCGGGCTCAGGAGCTTCCTCGGCGTGCCCGTCATGCTCGAGGGCTCGCTCCTCGCCGTGCTCGCCATCTCCGGTCGGGCCCCGCTCCATCCGGGACCCGACGAGCGCGAGCTGCTCGAGAGCTTCGTGGCGCAGGCCGCCGTGGCCGTTCGGAACATGCGCCTGTACGCCGAGGCTGGGCTGTACGCAAACCGGCTCGAGACTTTGACGAGCCTGAGCCGCACGCTCACCGCCTCCCTCGATCCCGAGACCATCCTGCCCGCGGTGGTGGACGCGGCGCTCACGCTCTTTCCGGGCGGAGCCTGCCAGCTCTGGACGCTCGAGGGTGACCGTCTGCGCCTGCGCGCGGAATCCGGCGAGGAGCGCGGGGGTCAGCGGCGTCGGCCGCCGGAGCTCGCCCTCGGCGAGGGAGTGGTCGGCGAGGTTGCCGCCACCGGGCGCTCGATCCTGGTGGACGACCTGCCCGCGCGCCTGACGACCACGCCCGACCCCTCGCTCGCCCCCGCCTTCGTGAAGGCGGGGATGGTCTCGGCCGCCACTCTGCCGCTCCTCGTCGGGGGCCAGGCGATCGGCGTCGTCTGCCTCATGAGCGCGACGCGCCGCTCGTTCACTCCCGGCGAGATCAAGGTCATGGAGGCCTTCGCCGAGCACGCCGCGGTGGCCCTGACCAAGGCGCGCCTCTTCCAGGACATCCAGGATCGCCGCAAGGTGAGCGAGGACCTGTACACGCTCACCGTGGGCATGATGCGCTCCATGGACGTCCAGCAGCGCATCGACACCTTCGTCCGCGGAGCCCGCGAGGCGCTCAACTTCGACCGGATCAGCGTGTTGCTGGCCGACGCCGACGAGCACACCTTCGTCGTCGCCGCGAGCAGCGACGCAGAGGCAGCGAGGCGGCGGGTGCTGCCCATCGCAGGGAGCGGCGCCCTCGAGCAGGCCTGGACCTCTGGCCAGACGATCATGGTCCTGACCGATGCCGATCTCGCGACCCTGCCTCCGCTGGGGCCGGACCTGCGCGAGCACCCGCTCCTGAGGCTGCGCCGCTTCGCCGTGGTGCCGCTGCGCTTCCAGGAGCGCTCGATCGGCGTCGTGCTCGTGGACAACAAGACCAGCCGCCGCCCGATCATGCGGCGAGGCGTCGCCCAGCTCGAGCTTTTCTGCCAGCAGCTCCAGAACCTCGTCTCGAATGCCCGTCTGTGGGCGGAGACCCAGCGCCGCGAGCGGGACGCCACCCTGCTCCTCGACGTCACCCGGCGTCTGTCCTCCACGCTCGATCTCGAGCAGGTCCTGGACATCATCACGGAGAGCACGCTCGGGGTCCTCGAGTGCGACGCCTCCGGCTTCTACCGCTGGGACGCGGCGCGCGACGGTCTCGTCTTCGTGCGCGGGCGTCACGTGCCCGACTCCATGACGCGCGCGGTCATTCTCCGATCCGGGGAAGGGGTGAGCGGCCGCGCCTTTGCGGAGCGCAAGCCGTGCTGGACGGCAGATGCGCATGCCGACCCCGCCCTCCGCTATTCCCAGGCCACACGCGAGGCCATGTCCGTCGAGGGCGCCCCGCGCGCGTTCATCGCGGCCCCCGTGATCATCCGCGACGAGGTCTTCGGCGTGCTCATGGGTGGGTCGCGGGAGCCGCGCCCCTTCTCGGACCAGGACGTCCACGTGCTCTCGACCATGGCGGCCCAGGCCGCGGTGGTCATCGAGAACGCGCGGCTCTACACGGTGACCCAGTACAACCTCGCCGCGGCCGCGCTTCTGAACGATGCGGCACGCACGCTGCATCGCACGCTCGATGCCCGACGCCTCCTGCCCGACGCCCTCGCCAGCCTCGGGCAGACCTTCAGCGCCGTGGGCGCCGCCGTCATGCTCTTCGGCGATACCGGCACCGTGCAGGCCAAGGTCATCCGCTGGGGTACCTTGCCCGAGGACGCCGTACGCGCGCTCGCGGAGCCGCTGCGACGGCGGGAGGCGCCGCTCCTCGTGCCCGACGTGACGGCTCGCACGGAGCTTCTCCCCGAAGGTCTCCTCGAGCCCGGGCCCCGGGGCCTCGCTGCCTTCCCCGTGCGCGGGCGGAGCCGCGTGCTCGGCGGTCTCGTCCTCGTCTTCGCGGGCCCGCGCTCGCTCTACGAGGCGGAGACGCGGCTGCTCGCGGCCTATGCCGACCAGCTCGCCATGGCCCTCGACAACGCCGCGCTCTTCGAGGAGGCGGAGAACAAGAAGACGCAGCTCGAGCAGGTCTTCGCCTCGACCACCGACGGCTTTCTCGTGGCCGACCTTTCGGGCCGCATCGTGGCCTTCAACCGTCAGGGCGGCGACCTCCTCGGCATCTCCCCCGACGACGTGATCGGGCGGCCCTTTCATCGTCTCGTGGAGACGCTGGGCCCCGCCGTCGGCTGGGAGACGCCGGGTGGGCAGGCGCTGGAGAACGTGATCGCGGGGGGGCGGCCCGAGGCTGCCCTCGGCGATCTCGAGGTGCGGGCGCCGGAGCCGCGCACCCTCGGCTGGCGCGCGGCGCCCATGCGCGATCTGCTCGGGGCGGCCGTGGGCGTCACCATCACCTTTCACGACGTCACCCGGCAGCGCGAGATCGACCGGATGAAGACGGAGTTCGTCTCCACGGTGTCGCACGAGCTCCGCACTCCGCTCACCTCCATCAAGGGCTCGCTGCACCTGCTCCTGTCCGACCCCTCGCTCACCCTCGACAACACCCAGCGCCAGCTCATCGACATCTCCGTCAAGAACACCGACCGTCTCATCCGCCTCATCACCAACATCCTCGACATCTCCAAGATCGAGGCGGGCCACATCCAGCTCGACCTGGGACCGCACCGCGTGGACGAGTTCGTATCGGTAGCCGTCGACGGCATCGCGGCCTTCGCGGAGTCGCGAGGCATCACCATCACCGTGGACACGGACGCGGGCCTGCCTTCCCTCAAGGTCGACGTCGATCGCATGGTCCAGGTCGTGACCAATCTGCTCTCCAACGCCATCAAGTTCTCGCCCCCGGGCGGCGGAGTCAGCGTGACCGTCAAGGCCACGGGCCGGCAGGCCGAGCTGCGCGTGCGCGACCAGGGCCGCGGCATTGCCGCCGAGGACATGGGCAAGCTCTTCAAGAAGTTCCAGCAGCTCGACGGCAGCAACGTCCGCTCGGTGGGCGGCACGGGGCTGGGTCTGGCCATCTGTCGCGGCATCGTCGAGGAGCACGGCGGCTCCATCGGCGTGGAGAGCCAGCTCGGGCAGGGGGCGACCTTCATCGTCAAGCTGCCTCTTCCGGCGGTGGAGGCCGTGGCGCCCGCGGATCGGGAATCCGGCGTTCCGGGCGGTCCGCTCCTCCTCGTCGTGGACGACGAGCCCGACATCCGGATGCTCCTGCGGGATCAGCTCGAGCTGGAGGGGTTCCGCGTGCTCGAAGCCGGCCGCGCCCTCGAGGCGGTCGAGCTCGCGCGCGAGCGGCTGCCCGACCTCATCACCATGGATCTCATGCTGCCCGATCTCGACGGCTTCGAGGCCATCCGCCTCCTGCGCGAGAACGAGCGCACGCGCGAGACGCCCGTGATCATCCTCTCCGCCATCGAGCTGGGCGACGACGACACCCGGGCCCTGGGGCCGACCGTGCACCTCGCCAAGCCGTTCTCCTCCGCGGATCTCCTGGCGACGATCCGCGCCAACCTGCGTCTGGATCGGAGCGTCGGCCGATGACCTCCTCGCGCATCCTGGTGGTGGACGACGAAGCGGACATCAGCACCATCCTTTCGGTGACGCTGCGCCGCGCGGGCTTCGAGGTGGAGACGGCGGGCGACGGGGTGGAGGCCATCGACCAGATCCGGCGGCAGCCGCCCGACCTCGTCATCCTGGACGTGATGATGCCGCGCGCGGACGGGCTCGAGACCCTGAAGCGCATCCGCGAGCACGCGCCGACCGCGCAGCTCCCCGTCATCATGCTCACGGCCAAGGCCCAGCTCGCCGACAAGATCCAGGGCTTCGATCGCGGCGCCGACGACTACGTGGCCAAGCCCTTCGAGCCCTCGGAGATGCTGGCCCGCGTGCAGTCGCTCCTCAAGCGCACGGCGCTCGCGCGGCTGACCGGACCGCTCATGGGTGTGCTGGGCGATTGGTTCAATCGAGAAGGCGTGGCCCAGCTCACCCGAGACCTCGAGGCCGCGCGCGACATCCAGCAGCGCCTGCAGCCGACGGTGCCCTCCGCGCTCGCCGGGCTCGCGGTGGGCGCCATGCTCCGTCCCTCGACCATGGTCGGGGGCGACTTCTTCGACATCTTCCCGATGGGCGAGCGCATCGGGGTGGCCGTGGGCGATGTCTCCGGCAAGGGCATCCCCGCCGCCCTCCTCATGGTCATGGTCCGCACGCTGCTGCGCGAGATCGCGCGTGGGCTCAGCGAGCCCGCGGAGGTGCTGACCAAGCTCAACACCTCCCTGTGCCGCGACATGCCGCCGTCCATGTTCGTCACCCTCGTCCTCGGCGTGCTCTCTCCGGGGCACGTGGGACGGATCGCCCTCGCCTCGGGCGGGCACCCTGAGCCAATCCTGATGCGCGCCGCCGGGGCTCCAGGCCCCGTGCGCGTCGGCGGCATGATCCTGGGCGTGTTCGAGGAGACGGACTTCGAGCAGGTCGAGATCGACCTCGAGCCGGGGGACAGCCTCGTCCTCCTGACCGACGGCCTCATCGAGGCGCCGGAGAGCGGGGGCAAGCGTCCCGGGCTCCCGCGCGTGCTCGACGCCCTCGTTCGCGCGCGGGAGCTCACGGCGCAGCGACAGGCCGAGGCCCTGACCGCGGACGTGCTGGAGCGCGGGACGGCCCAGGTGCACGACGACATGACGACGTTCATCCTCAAGCGTCCCTAGGAGACGGCCGTGCCCAGAGTGCGCGAGATCGAAGACGACGGCGGCGATCCCATCCTGAAGGAAACGTTCGCCAAGCAGCGCGAGGTCTTTGGGAACCTCTTGAACCCGACCAAGGTCCTCGCGCACTGCCCGCCCATCCTCAAGGCCGCCGCCCAGCTCTCGGGCTCCATCGAGAAGTCGGGCCGGCTCCCCGCGGCGCTGCTGCCTCTCGTCTACCTCCGCGTGGCGCTGATCAACGGGTGCCCGTTCTGAATTGACATCAACGCATCCCGGGGGATGCAGGCGGGGGCGGACGACGACAAGGTGCGCGAGGTGCCGACCTGGCGCGAGAGCCGGCGCTTCTCGACCATGGAGCGGGTGGCTCTCGAGTACGCGGAAGCCATGACGATCACGGGTCAGACGGTGAGCGACGAGCTCTTCGCGCGCCTCAAGACCATCTTCGACGACGGCCAGATCGTGGAGCTGACGGCGGCGGTGGCCCTGGAGAACTTCCGCAGCAAGTTCAACGTGCCCCTGGGGATCGAAGCGCAGGGGTTCTGCGTTCTCCCGCACTAGCCGAGCGCGTCCTCCCCCTGAGCACAGAGCAACCATCCTCGTCCGGATCCTAGCTCTCGCCAACCGCCTGGGCTATTCTGAAGGACGCGTATGATCGACGATCGACTCAGTCGTCGAGCCTTTGTCGGGAGCGCCACGGCAGGCGTCACCGCCCTCGGCCTCCTGGGGCCGCGTGCGATGTGGGCTGCGCCGGCGCCTACGTCGCCGGTGGTTCTGGCGCGGTGCGAGACGTATGACCTTGGGGACTTGGTGAAATGTCTGGCCCTCGCGATGGATCAGTTGGGGGGGCTGGATAGCCTGGTCGTGGGCAAGACCGTTGGAGTCAAGGTCAACGTGGCAGGAGGCTCACGGGAGTCATTTCCTGGGCTTTCCGCGGGGCGCACATATCAGGTGCATCCCAGCCTCGTATACGCTCTGGCGATTATCCTCGATCGCGCGGGAGCGAAGCGCATCCGAATCCTGGAAAGCACCAAATTCACCAGCTCTCTGGAACGGACCTTGAGCACGGCGGGCTGGGATATCGACGCCTTTCGTACCCTCAAAACCTCGGTCGAGTTCGAAGACACGCGCAACATGGGAAGCATGAAACACTACGTCGGGGTGAAGGTGCCCTGGGGCGGAAGTGTCTATCCTGGATACTATCTGAACCATTCCTATACCGACTGCGACGTCTTTGTCTCCGTGGCCAAGTTGAAAAATCATGAGACGGCGGGCGTGACGCTCTCCATGAAGAACAGTTTTGGCATCACGCCCAACGCGCTCTATGGGCAGAGCGCTCACGATGAGGCCAGCACGGAAAACCGGCTGGACATGCTTCACATGGGCAAGATTCCCCCGCCCCATGGATTGCCCAGGGAAGTCGACCCGGCACCGCCTCGACGGCCAACCGCCCGCGTCCCTCGGGTCACGGTGGACATGATCGGGATCCGCCCGATCGATCTCGCGATCATTGACGGCATCGAAACGATCTCGGGGGGTGAAGGCCCGTGGGCGCAAGGCCCCACGCTTCAGAAGCCGAAGCTGCTGATCGTGGGCCGCAATCCTGTCTGCACCGATGCGATCGCCTGCGCGTGCATGGGGTATGACCCCACGGCGGCCCCGGGCACCGGCGCATTCCCCGGTGACAACCATCTCGCCCTTGCCGCGCAGCAGAACATCGGTACTCATCGTCCAGACGCGATCGAAGTGCGCGGCCTCACCGTGCAGGAAGCGCTGCATCCGTTCATGTGGGAGCCGAAGCGACGGAATTTCTGAATGCTACCCGCGCAAACGTACTTGCCTACTAGTTCCGCCGAAGATGCATCAGACGTGGCCACCGCACCTTCCGCCTCAGCCTTTAGGGCTGGTCCCTCGATGCTCAACGTCCATGTCAACTGACCGCCATCATCGTGAATCCTGAGCGTAGCCGGTTCGGTAACGTTTTCTAGGGCTCCTTTGCCCGACCAGGCGCCCAAGAGCCACGCATCATTCGAAGCATCGCCGGCGCCGAACAGAAACAGCGCCAAGGTGGCAAACATCAAGCCGAGACCGAACAACTGTACTGAAAAGATGCGCTTCACGTGGTCTGTTCCTGTCCGGGTCTGGGGAAAGCCGCATGGTGGTCGCGACCGTCGTGGACCGCGACGACGGCGAGCCAGTCACCGATCTCGCGGTCGCATATCCGTTGAACCGACTTGAGCACGCCCAGGTGGCCCTGGGTAAACACGCTTCCTCCCGACGCCCACACTCTCGGGGGCCATGCCGGTACTGCGACCTGCCCGTGCCGTCTCGTCAGCTCCTTCATTCGCATCAGGTCGTCCTCCCATGCCCGCGGTTGAGTGACTGCTCACGATTTCCACGCTACTGTGCGTGGGGGGGAGCAAGTCAAGAAAATCGATAAGCGGGGCTTGCGGGCGTGCGTTCCAGGGCCTTGCGTCCTCGAGCCGTCGAGCTAGTCGCCGACGGCTGTCCCTGCGACGGCGCGGTCAGCGTGGCGGTTCGGCGAGAGCGAGCGATTGGCCGCGCACGACGAGCACTGGCCCTTGCGGACCACGGCGTAGAGGAATCGTGCCAGATGCGCGTGCTGGTCGGGCTTGACCTTGGCGGCGGTGGCGAGATGGGCGACGCAATAGCCGAGCGGAAGACTCTCGGGCAGCTGGCGCTGGAGCACCGCCAGGACGCGTTCTTCCTGCGATCGCGATAGAACCATCGTTCCCCCGCTACTGCCGCGTGAATGCTGGAGTCATGAGCAAGATCGCCCCCGTACCCATGACAGCAATTTCAGGGCCACCGGGCGAGTTCGAGCACTATCAGCGGGTTAGACGACACCCCGGCCGAGCTTTGACGGAGAAGGGCAGAGGAGGTGACGTGGGGGCTCAATGAGCGCCCTGGCGGCCGCCCCGGCGCAGCAAGACGATCAGGTACCACACGATGGCGACATTGACGGCGATGACGGTGAGGCGCGTCAGGGTCACGTGTCTCCACAGATGGTGGAGCTCGAGCGGGATGAAGGAGCCCGTGACGATAACGGTGAAGTATTCCGCCCAGCGCTTCCGAAGGAGCAGACCGATGCCTTCGGTCAGGAGCAGGGCGGCGTAGACAAACGTGCCCGCGCTGATCTCTCTCAGCTTGCGGTCATCGACAGACAGGAGTCGGGTCAGCAGACGATCCGCGTAGCGACCGTCCGGGTCCACGTGGATCTGTTCGAGCCAGCCCGCGACCACGTCGGCCACGTCCTTGTGCACCAAGCGCAGGGCCCCGATACCGACGATCACGAGCAGGAGGCCCTTGACCAGCTTGAAGCCTCCGATGAGCCAGAGACCCTTATCGCCGGCGGCCATGAAGGCTCAGCGATCTCGCCATGAGTCGAGAGTAGCAGAGGGCTCCCAGGAATCGAGGCATCCTGTGAGGGGAACGTCGCCAATTCCGTGTGACAAATGGACCGGGCGAGGAACTCCCGGCCTGCGGCCCGATGATGATATTCTGGCCAGGTCATGTGCGGCATCGTCGGCTACGTCGGGGACAACTTCGCCGAGATCGTGGTGGTGGACGGTCTCAAGCGCCTGGAGTACCGCGGCTATGACTCCGCGGGTCTCGCCGTTCCTCTCGACGGCGGTCTCAAGCTCCGTCGCCGGGTCGGCAAGATCGTCAATCTGGAGCGCGAGGTGCTCAAGGAGCCCCTGCAGGCGCACGTGGGCGTCGGGCATACCCGCTGGGCCACGCATGGCGCCCCCACCGAGGCCAATACCCATCCGCACACGGACGCGGCCGGACGTATCGCCGTCGTGCACAACGGCATCATCGAGAACTACCTGGAGCTGCGCCACGAGCTCGAAGCCGCCGGCGATCACTTCACCTCGGCCACCGACACCGAGGTGGTGCCCCACCTGGTTGCCGCGGGGATGGCTCGAGGGCTTGGCCTCGTGGAGGCGTTCCGTGCGGCCCTCCGGCGCCTCGAGGGCAGCTTTGCCCTCGGTCTCGTCTCGGCCAGCCATCCGGGCGTGATCCTCGGCGCCCGCCGGTCGAGCCCGCTCGTCGTCGGGTATGGCGAGAAGGAGTTCCTCCTCGCCTCCGACGTCCTCGCCATCCAGTCCTACGCGGAGGCGGTGAGCTATCTCGAGGACGGTGACGTCTGCGTCATCGAGGCCTCGGGGGTGACCCTGAGCGATCTCGAGGGACGGCCCGTGGAGCGGCCCCGCCACAAGGTAGATCGCGAGAGCCTGGCCGTGCGCAAGGAAGGCCATCGCCACTTCATGGCCAAGGAGATCCACGAGCAGCCGCGCGTGCTCGCCCAGACCATCTCGGGTCGCATCGCCGACAGCGGCCGCGACGTGGTGCTCGACGGCGTCGGCCTCACCGGCGACCAGGTGCGCGAGCTCGAGCATGTCCAGATCGTCGCCTGCGGGACGTCATGGCACGCGGGGCTCCTCGGCCGCTATCTCATCGAGGGACTGGCGGGCATCCCCGTCCGCGTGGACTACGGATCGGAATTTCGAGGGCGCGCCGCGCTGCTGCCGAAGCGCTCGCTCTTCCTCACGATCTCGCAGTCGGGAGAGACCGCCGACACCCTCACGGCGCTCCGGGGCATCCGGGGGCAAGGCGTGCGAACGTTGACGGTCTGCAACGTGCCGACCTCTTCCATGGTCCGGGAGTCCGACGACGCGCTGCTCACCCTGGTCGGCCCCGAGATCGGCGTCGCCTCGACCAAGGCCTTCACCGGACAGATCCTCGCCCTCGCCCTCCTGGCCGCCCACTGGGGCGTGGCGCGAGGGACGCTGAGCCCGGTGGACGCGGAGAGTTTCCTCGACCATCTCGTCCGGCTCCCCGGTCTGGTGGAGCACGCCTTCACCGTCGAGCCGGCCCTCCTCGAGGAGGCTCGCGTGCTCGCGGACGCGCGGAGCGTCCTCTACCTCGGGCGAGGCATCAACTATCCCGTGGCCCTGGAGGGCGCGCTCAAGCTCAAGGAGCTCTCGTACATCCACGCCGAGGGCTACCCGGCGGGCGAGATGAAGCACGGGCCCATCGCCCTCATCGATCCCCGCTTCCCCGTGGTCGCCGTGGCGGGGAGCGGTCGGGACCAGACGAAGCTCCTGTCGAACCTCTCCGAGGTGCGGGCGCGCGAGGCGCGAGTCACCCTCGTCACCACCGATCCCGAGACGCCGGCGAGCGCCGCGGACCGGCTCATCGTGGTGCCCCGGACCTCGCCGTGGCTCGAGCCCATCCTCCTCGTGCTCCCTCTCCAGCTCTTGGCCTATCACACGGCGGTCCTCAAGGGCTCGGACGTGGATCAGCCGCGCAACCTCGCCAAGAGCGTGACCGTCGAATGACGCGTCCCGCCGCCAAGGGCACTTTCTCCATGACGAGCGAGGCGGGCGAGCTCGTCCGCCTGCGGAAGTGGCTGCGCGAGGAGCTCGAAGGGCACGGCGTGCCGCGGCCCGACCAGTCGAACCTGCTCCTGGCCGTCGGCGAGCTCTGCAACAACTCGATCCAGCACGCCTATGAAGGCCAGTCCGGCAAGCCCATCCGCGTCTCCGTGCGATCCAGCGACGAGGCGCTGACCATCGAGGTGGAGGACTTCGGCAAGCGCTTCGACGCCGAGCAGTACGAGGCGCCGAATTTCGACGCCGTGCCCGATCACGGATACGGCCTCTTCCTCGTGAAGACGATTGCCGATAACCTCTCCGTTGACATTGCCCGGGAACGCGGCACCCGGTGGACCATCGTCAAGTACCGCCCCGGCCGCGGACCCGCGGTCGGCAAGAAGGACGGGGCTTCCCGTTCGTGAGTGGAGGAGAGCATGGACATTGATGTGACCCAGTCCAGCGAGGTGACCGTGGTCGCCCCGAAAGGCGACCTGGACATGGCGGCCGCGGACCAGGTGAAGCGGACGCTCACCGGACTCATCGGGCAGGGTCAATCGCGGCTCGTCATGGACCTGGGCGGCGTGGGCTATATCGACAGCTCGGGCATGGGAGTGCTCGTCGCGTCGATGAAGCAGGCCCGAGCCGCGGGCGGGGACGTCCGCCTCTGCGGCCTGCAGGAGGACGTTCGCGCCATCTTCGAGATGACCCGGCTCATCAAAGCCATGAGCGTCCACCCGACGCGTCAGGAGGCGCTCGCCTCTTGGCGTTGAGCCGCCGGCTGCTCGCCATCACATTGGCGATCATGTCCGGCGGCACCGCATGGGCCGGCCCCGCTCCGGCCGGGCCGCTGGGCGGGGTCAAGACCTGGGCCGTGTATTACGGCGCGGCGCCCGAGACGGCCGCCGAGCTCGCCCGCTTCGATCTCGTCGTCCTCGACCCGACCCGCCACCCGCCCCTCAACAACGTGAAGCGCCACGGCGCTTTGCTGCTCATGTATGTGAGTTTGGGTGAAGTCAATATCCACTCGCCCGCCTATGCGTCCATCGCCACGGAGCCGTGGGTGCTCGCCCCCAATCCGAACTGGCCCGAGGCTCGGCGACTCGATCCGCGGGCGCCGGGCTACGAGCGCTGGCTGCTCGAGCGGGTCGTGCCGGCGGCCCTCACGGGGCCGGTCAATGGGCTCTTTCTCGACACCGCGGACACGCCGATGGAGCTCGAGCGGGCCGAGCCCGAGCGCTATGGCGGAGCCGCCGAGGCGCTCGAGCGGGTGCTGGGCGTGCTCCACCGGGCGCATCCGCGCGCCCTGCTCGTCCTCAACGGCGGGCTCCCCCTCGTGGAGCGCTCGCGTCCCATGCTCGCCGGCGTGGCGGTCGAGTCGATCCTGACCGACTACGACTTCAAGGCCCAGCGGTATCGGGCGCGCGCGCCGGAGGCGGCGCGCGAGCGCGCAGCGGCCCTCCGACGCGTCACCGCGCTCGGCCTCCCTGTCCTGGCCCTGGAGTACGCGCCACCGGATGACGCCGCCTGGACGCAGAGCCTGATCGCCAAGACCCGCGCGGCGGGCCTCGTTCCGTACATTTCAACAATCGGACTGGACAAAGTTTTCACTCAGACGCTACGCTAGGGCCCGATGCCCGAGGCGATGCTTTCCCGGCGCGCCCTCCTGAAGGGATCACTGGCGACGGGAGCACTGACTCTGGACCCTCGGGCCGTCCTCGCCGCCAGCGCCCCGCGTCGCCCCGAGGTCGCCCCGGGCGATGGCGAGCTTCCCCGCCGGGTCCTGGCCCTCTACAAGTCCTCCGAGCTCTACAACGCCGTGGAGGGCGCTCGCCCCAAGACGGCCTGGCTCAACGAGGTCCACGCCTGGGCCCAGATGCCGCTGAACTGGCTCGGGCTCATGGTCGACTACCACGACGTCGCGCGCGGGCTCCCCGACGAAGCGCAGATGGGACGCTACCGCGGCGTGCTCACCTGGCACCAGACCGAGGAGATCGACGACCCCCTCGGTTATCTCCAGTGGCTCGCCGCGCAGGTTCGCGCGGGCCGCCGCCTCGTCATCCTGGGCAACCTCGGGGCCTATCGCGATCGCAAGACACTCAAGACGCCGGGCCTGGACGAGATCTCTCTTGCCCTCGCGCCCACCGGGCTCGAGTTCCGGGGGCGCTGGACGGGCAACTCGCGGGTCATCGAGCTCCGCCAGAAGAATGCCGCCATGGTCGAGTTCGAGCGGGCCCTGCCGCCCGCCCTGCCGAACTACTATCAGGTCGTCTCGCGCCGCGCGGACAACCGCGTGCACCTCACGATCGGCCGCAAGGACGCTCCCGACTCGGACAGCCACCTGGTCGTGACGGGCCCGTGGGGCGGGTTCGCGGGGGAGGACTACGTCCGCTACCAGCAGGCCGTGCCCTACGCGGCGCCTGCCGTCGGAGGCAGCGCGCGGGTGGACGCGTCGTACCAGCAGCTCGAGGCCTTTCGCACCCGCTGGTGGATCAACCCTTTCGCCTTCTTCGAGGCGGCGCTCGGCCTCGAGGACTGGCCCCGGCCCGACGTGACCACGCTCAACGGGCGGCGCCTCTTCTACAGCCACATCGACGGCGACGGGATGCGCAACGTGTCCGAGGTGCGACCCCAGGCGCTGTCCGGCGAGATCATCCACGACGAGATCCTGTCGAAGGTGCCCCTGCCCATCTCCGTGTCGGTGGTCGTGGCCGAGGTCGATCCCGAGCTCCTGGGCTCGGCGCGGACCCAGGGGTTGGCGCGCGCCATGTTCGCCCTGCCCAATGTCGAGGCGGCCAGCCATTCCTTCACGCACCCGCTCGACTGGGAGAAGCGCACGCGGAGCTTCGATCTGCCGCGTCTGCCGTACTCCGTGGAGACCGAGATCGCGGGCTCCGTCCGCTACATCGAGGAGCGGCTTCTGCCCCGCGGCAAGCGTGTCCGGCTCTTCCAGTGGTCGGGGTCGACGCGGGTGAGCGAGGAGGCCCTCGCCCTCGTGGAGCGGCTCGGGCTGCCGAACATCAACGGCGGCGACTCCATGTTCGATCGCGAGTGGCCGTCGTACACGAAGGTCGCCCCCCTCGGGCGCGCGGTCGGGCGGTACTGGCAAAGCTACACCTCGGCGGCTAACGAGAACCTCTACACGAATCTCTGGGCGGGGCCCTTCTATGGCTTTCGTCACGTCGTGGAGACGTTCAAGAGCACGGAGAGCCCGCGCCGGGTCAGCCCCGTCAACGTCTACTACCACTTCTACTCGGGGGAGCGCGTGGCTTCGCTGGCCGCGTTGCGTGTCGTCTACGACTGGGCGAGACGACAGCCGGTGGCCCCGGTCTTCACCAGCGAGTACCTGGCCATGGTCGAGGGTTTCCGCACGGCCCGCGTCGCGCGCGCGGGGGCGGGGTACCGCGTGTGGGACCATGGCGCGCTCCGGACCATTCGATTCGACGCGGGTCGATTCGACGCGGGTCGGTTCGACGCGGGCCACGGGGCGGTGGACATGACGCGCTCGCGGGGTGTGCTGGGCTTCACCCGCCACCAGGGCTCGCTCTATGTCCATCTCGAAGGACCCGGCGAGGCCTTCATCGTGCCCTCGGCCACGCCGGGCCCCGGCCCCTACCTGGCGGGGGCCAGCCATCGCGTCTCCCGGTGGCAGCGGGAGGGAAAAGACTGGAGCTTCAAGCTCGAAGGCATAGGCGCCAAGTCCGCCGAGATCGGGGGACTGCGGGCGGGGGAGGAAAGGCAGGTCGAGATCAGCGGGAGCGAGGGCACGCGCCATGTGCGCGCCCGCGTCTCCACTGAGGGCATCCTCGCCCTCACGCTCGGCGACGGCCTCGAGGTCCAGGTCCGCGCCCTGTGAGTCTCAACCGCCAATGAATCTCAACCGCCAATGAATCTCAACCGGTGGAAGGTCTGGTCGTGCGTTGCCGGAGTCCTGCTCCTGCTCGCCCTCGTCACGCCGTCACGAACCGACCTCGGGTGGGCCTATCTCTCGCGGCGCGAGTATGCCCACGCGCGCGAGACCTTCGTGGAGCAGCTGCGCCGCGACCCGTCCGATCCTCAGACCTGGCTCGGACTGGCCGCCGTCTACGATGCGCTCGGAGATCCCGAGCGGCAGATCGCGGCGCTCGAGACGGTGGCTCGCCGCTTCCCGGGCCGTCGCGACGCGCGCCGGCTCCTCGCCGACGTCTACGAGTGGAACCGCGACCCCGGAAACGCCCTGCGCGTCCTCGCGCAGATGCCACCCACGGGAGAGGCCGAGGACCAGCCGAGGCTCATGCGCCTGCTCGGTCTCTCGCAGTGGCTGGGTGAGTACGACCGCATGGTCATCTCCCTCCACCAGGTCCTGAGGGCG
>WNGH01010443.1_pt1 | contig 18680 bp, 20 predicted proteins | sample 5400631 | NCBI WGS metagenome assembly WNGH01 (sample SAMN13153373, study PRJNA577476) | soil metagenome | isolation source: 115 cm soil or saprolite under Garry oak tree replicate 1 | place: USA:California | collected 2016-06-15
CCCAGTGATTCCAATGATTATGATTACACCGGTGGTTGACTGGATTCTTTGGGCGGTGATACTATTCGCCTTTTGTTTGACCCCTCGGGACTCTTCACCGAAATTGTATGAACGACTCATCTGATCCAGAGAAGGTGAACTTTGAGTACAGAGCCCATTCTTTACGACGTGGCCGTGATCGGGTCGGGCCCTGGAGGCTACGTCGCAGCCATCAAGGCCACTCAGCTCGGCCTGAAAGTCGCCCTGATTGAGAAATACGCCAAGTTTGGCGGCACCTGTCTTCATTGGGGCTGCATACCCACAAAAGCCCTCCTCCTCAACGCCGACCTCTACGAAAAGGCCCTCAACGGTAAAGAGTTCGGCATTCTTTACAAAGACATCAACCTGGACTTTCGCCTCGTGAAGGCGCGGAAGGACAAAATCGTCAAGAAGCTGGCTATGGGAACCGACTTCTTGATGAAAAAAAACAAGGTCGTCACCTTTCGCGGCAAGGGAACGATCACTGGTCCCGGCGTGATCCAGGTCGAGGGGGAAACGGTCCAGGAAGTTCGGGCCAGGAACATCGTCGTGGCCACCGGGTCGGAGGCCAAGCTGTTTCCCGGAATAGCACTGGACGGGCAGTGCCTGCTGACCAATAAGGAGATCCTCGATCTGGACGGGATCCCCAGGTCGCTGCTGGTCATCGGCGCAGGCGCCGTGGGCATTGAGTTCGCATCGATCTTCTCCCGAGTGGGAACCGATGTGACAGTTGTTGAGATGCTGCCCCGAATCCTGCCTGTAGAGGACCATGAGATTTCCGAAGAGCTCAAGAAGATCCTTGGCAAGAAGAGAATGAAGCTGCTTACGGACGCGCGTCTGGACAATCTTCAGGTGCAGGACGGCAGGGCACACGCCACAGTGACTCTCCCTGGGGGCGAAGTCAAAACAATCATAACCGAGAAAGCTCTGATTGCCGTCGGGCGGCGTCCCGTTAGCGAAGGGATCGGGCTGGAGAAGCTGCGAGTGGCTACGACGAAGGGATTCATACCGGTGGACGAAAGAATGGAAACCAACGTCCCGGGTATTTTTGCAATCGGCGATGTGGTGCCCACACAGCAACTGGCGCACCTCGCCTCTCACGAGGGCATGCTCGCCATGAGGCACATCGCCGGCGAGAGCACCGAGCCGATTAACTACGATCTCGTGCCCAACTGCACGTACTGCAGCCCGGAAGTCGCGAGCGTCGGTCTTACGGAGAATAAGGCGCGAGACAGGGGATACGACGTCGTAACGAGCAAGTTTCCGTTTGCCGCTATTGGCAAAGCCACGATTCTGGGCGAGAATGAAGGGTTCGTCAAGTTCGTCTGCGACAGGAAGTATCAGGAGATCCTGGGTATCCACATGATCGGGCCGCACGTTACGGAACTGGTCGCAGAGGCTACCGCCTTGATTGGACTGGAAGCCACGGCTGCGGACGCGTGCCATTTGATTCACGCGCACCCCACGGTCTCCGAAGGAATCATGGAAGCCGCGCACGCCATCTACGGCGCCGCGATCCATTTATAGAAGACACAGCTACTGTCTGAATCGCAGTTGCAAGAGGTGCAATTAGAGTGGGGGGTCAAATTTTTCCGGGCTACCGTGGGGTGATCTCTTGATCTTTTTCGTGAAATTCGTGGAATTCGCGGCGGTTTTTACTGATTACTGGCCACGAATTCCACGAATTAAAACTCTCCACAGCTTGCGTGAGAGTTAAGGGCCGCATCAATTGACTCCCACTTCTAATTGCACCCAGTTGCAGGAGGGGACGTGACCTCCGCCGGCAAGACCTGCTACGCGCTGTCGCTGGGCTCGGTGGAATACCGCCGGGCGCTCGAGCTGCAAATGCAGGTTTGCGAAATGAAAAAGAAAGGCTTCCGGGAGGATGTCCTGCTTCTCCTGGAACACCCGCCGACGATAACACTGGGCCGGAACGGCAGGTGGCATCATCTTCTGGCTTCTAAGGAGGGGCTGGCGGCCCGAGGGGTCGAATGCTTTGAAGTCGATCGTGGCGGCGCCATTACGTTCCACGGCCCGGGACAAGTCGTCGGATATCCTCTGCTGCAGTTGGAGGGGCGGGAGCGTGATGTTCACCGCTACATGAGGTGTCTCGAAGATGTGCTCCTACGGGTGCTTGAAGCCTATGGAATAGAGAGCGCGCGGCGGGAAGGCCTCACCGGAGTATGGACCGGCCAGGGGAAGATCGCAGCCATGGGCGTTCACATCAGTCGCTGGATCACGCGTCACGGTTTCGCCCTTAACGTGCGGACGGACCTTGCGTATTTCGACCTTATCGTTCCCTGCGGCATCGCAGGGGCGGGCATCGCATCCATGAGCTCAATTCTCCGGCGGAATGTTGAAGTCCAGGAGGTGGCCGATTTGCTGGTGGAGGAGTTCGGTTCGGTTTTCGAGCGCCGGGTGGTCCGAGTGAGCGAAGGCGATCTCTACAAAGCAATGCAGACGCATGCCCACCAAAACGCAGTTGCATGAGCTTTACTACTGGATGCAATTGACCCGCATCCTGGAGGAAAAGCTGGTCGCTCTCTACCGCACCGGCAAGGTGGTAGGGGGTGTTTACACGGGCCGGGGACAGGAAGCTATCGCGATCGGGACCGCGTACGCACTCGAGAAGGAAGATCTGCTTGCCCCCATGATCCGGAACCTTGGCTCCTTGCTCGTGCGCGGGTTTCGCCCCGAGGATGCCCTGGCGCAGTACCTGGCGCGTGCCACCAGCCCAACCCGCGGACGCGATTGCAACTTGCACATGGGGGACTTGGGAAAGGGCGTGATCGCGCCGATAAGCATGCTGGGAGCGCTGATCCCTGTCATGGCTGGGGCGGCTCTGGCGGTCAAGATTCAAAAAAAGAGGAGCGTGGCTCTGACCTACATAGGGGACGGCGGCACGAGCACGACCGATTTTCACGAGGGGCTCAACTTTGCCGCCGTCCGCAAAGTGCCTCTGGTTCTGGTGATCGAGAACAACGGTTGGGCGTATTCGACTCCGGTTGCCAGGCAAACAGCCAATCCCGAGTTCGTGATTCGGGCACAGGCATACGGCGTGGCAGGGTTTCAAGTGGACGGAAACGACGTGCTCGCAGTGTACGAGGCGGCGTGCAAAGCCATGGATCACGCCCGGCAGGGAAACGGGCCTGTTCTTATCGAAGCCAAGACCATGCGCATGAGGGGGCACGCCGAACACGACGACGCGTGGTACGTGCCCAGAGACGAAATCGAACACTGGAAGACCCGGGACCCTGTCGACAGATTCGAACGTTACCTGCGCGAAACCGGATCGATGTCTGAGGAAGAACGGAATACAATTTTGCGCCGGATCAACGGCGAAGTGGACGGGGCCGCAGAGCTTGCCGAACAGGGCCCGTTGCCGTCGGGAGAAGACGCGGCAGGTGGTGTGTATCATGAGACAACATGACAAAGATCTTCATCCGTCCGCGAAGGTTCCTTCCGTGCGCGAGGAGAAATTGACGGAGGGACGGGAGAGCGTCGGCGTGGCCCTGCAGAGCGCCCTCGTCCACTCCATAGGCGCGGAACCGCTGCGGCGAATGCTCTACTACATGATGCTGACGCGCGAGCTGGAGAATCGAATCGAAAGAAATATGTCCATCCCATCGCGATATGGCAGCATTTCTGATCCGGGGCATGACCCCGCCGAGGATACTTGCGCAGTACATGGGCAGGCGCGACGGCTACACCCGCGGAAGAGACGGCAACATGCATATGGGAGACCTCAAGCTGCACGTGATTTCGTTTGTCAGCATGCTGGCCGACAACGTCCCGGTCGCGGCCGGAGTCGGGCTCGCGTTCAAGATGCGCAAGGAAGACAGGGTGGTCCTCTGCTATTTCGGCGATGGCGCCACCAGTCGCGGAGACTGGCACGAGGGGCTGAACTTTGCCTCTGTCGAGAAGTTGCCGGTCGTTTACATTTGCAACAACAATCAGTTTGCGTATTCGACGCCCGTGCAATTACAGATGGCGGTGGAGAACGTGGCCGATCGCGCCCCGGCTTACGGGATGCTGGGAGAAATCGTGGACGGCAACGACGTTCTTGCCGTTTATGACGCGACCCGAAGAGCGATCGAACGGGCGCGCGCCGGGCTCGGACCCACTCTGCTCGAATGCAAGACGTTTCGCATGACTGGTCATTCCGCCCACGATGACGCCTCGTATGTCTCCAGGGAGGTCTTCGAAGAGTGGGAGCGAAAAGATCCTATTTCCCGCTACCAGCGGGTTCTCTTGCAGGAGGAGATTATCTCGCAGGAGAAGATCGACGCGATGCAGCGGCAGGTAATTGAGGAGATAGACCAGGCAGTAGATTGGGCGGAAAGCAGCCCTTATCCCGAGCCGGAGGATTGCTTGCGCGGAGTCTATTATGAGGAATGACGAATAACGAGACCTCAGACCTCAGACCGCGCGGAAGCAGTCTCCCTGAGGTCTGACTTCTCGTCATTCGTCATTCGTCACTCGTCATTCCATATGAGTCCGACAACGTACCTGGAGGCGATTCGCCAGGGAATCTGGGAGGAGATGGAGCGCGATGAGCGCGTCTTCATCCTCGGAGAAGACGTAGGAATCTACGGAGGCGCCTTCAAGGTCACAGAGGGGATGTTGGAGCGCTTCGGCGCCCATCGTGTGATCGACACGCCTATTTCCGAGTCTGCGATCGTGGGAGCCGCTATCGGCGCCGCTTACATGGGTCTGCGGCCGATCGCCGAAATGCAGTTCATTGACTTCATTTCCTGCGCTTTTGACCAGATCACGAACTTTGCCGCGAAGTCCCGGTACCGCTGGGGCGCCGGAGTTCCCATGGTCATCCGGGGGCCCTCAGGGGGCGGCGTGCACGGCGGGCCGTTCCACTCGCAAAACCCCGAGATGTACTTTGTCCATACCCCCGGCCTTAAGGTGGTTGCGCCCTCTACCGCCTATGACGCGAAGGGATTGATCAAAGCTGCTATCCGTGACGAGGATCCGGTCATTTACCTGGAGCACAAGTTTCTCTATCGCAGGGTCAAGGAAGAACTGCCCCAAGACGACTACACAGTCCCGATCGGGAAAGCCGTCATTCGCCGTCCGGGGCGGGACCTCGTGGTCTTGACCTACGGCGCTATGGTCTACATCGCCATGGAGGCGGCCTCCGAACTGGTTAAAGAGGGTATCGACCTCGAAGTGATAGATCTAAGAAGCTTGCTTCCGCTCGATAAGGAAACCATCCTGGAGTCGGTGAGGAGAAACAACAAGGTCTTCGTCTTGCACGAGGACACGCGAACAGGAGGGATTGCGGGTGAGATCGCTGCCGTCATTTGCGAGGAGGCCTTCGAGTATCTCGATGGGCCTGTCTTGCGCGTAACGGCCCTGGACACCCCCGTTCCGTACAGCCCTCCATTGGAAGAATTCTTTCTTCCAAAAGTGCCGGACGTTCTCAAAACGGCGCGGATGCTGGCTTCGTATTAGGCCGGACGCTGCCGGAAAGAATTTTCGTCTGCCTGGACTGCGCAAAATGAAACCACAGATGAACGCAAATTTACACAGAGCAGCCAAACCGCAACCAAAAAACCTCACCGCAGAGGCGCGGAGAACGCGGAGGTCATCCCTCGGGGCGTCCCGCAAGGCGGGACTCAGCGTTTCTAACTCCCCGCACTCCCAGGAGAACGCACAAAAAATCCTTTGCTGGCAGGAAAGGATTTTTCTTCGCGGAATCTTCGCGCTCTTCGCGGCTTCGCGGTGAATCCTGGGCTGGACTTTCACCGCGAAGGCGCGAAGCACGCGAAGAAAACGCGAAGGACTTTAGTTTGGTTGCGGCTTTGCTGCTCTGTGTTCATCGGCGGGTTCATTCATGCTTTGCGAAGCGTGAAATTCATTAGGAGACTTACGATCTCATGGCCACAAAAGTAATCATGCCCCAGATGGGGGAATCCATATTCGAAGGGACCATTACCAAGTGGTTGAAAAGGGTAGGCGACCGGGTGAGCCGGGACGAGCCTCTGTTCGAGATTTCCACCGACAAGGTGGATTCGGAGATTCCTTCGCCTGCCTCCGGGGTTCTGACTCAGATTCTCGTCCCAGAAGGCCAGACAGTGCAAATCAACACTGTGGTTGCGGTCATCGACGGAGACGGAACGCAGCCCGAAGTTGAAAAGGCAGAAGCCCCTGCGCCGGCGAAGGCTGAGATCCGAGAAGCTCCGGTGGAAAAGCCCAGACCTGTCGAAGAGAAGCCCAAGCCTGTCGAGGAGAAGCGAACGGTACAGGAGTTCAAGCCTCGCACGGAGGCGAAGCCCGCGGCGCCTCAGCCCAAAGCAGTTTCGGAACTTGCGTACGCACCACTGGAAATCCGCGCCTCGCCTCTGGTGCGGCGCCTGGCTCGAGAACACAACATCGACCTGTCCCACCTTCAGGGCACGGGCCTGGGCGGCCGCATTACCAAGCAGGACATACTGAGTCATATAGACCAGGCGCGTGAAGCCGGAGCCGTGTCGGAGCCTGTGAGAACTGCCGTCCCACGCGCGGAAGAGAAGGCAGCAGCAGCCGGCGCCGAGGCCGCAAGAACCGGACCCGCAGTGGAAGTCCCGAAGTTCTCCGAAGACACGGAAATCGTGCCGATGACGCCGATGCGAAAGGCAATTGCCGAGCACATGGTGCTCAGTAAGCGCACGTCCGCTCATGTGAGCACAGTCTTCGAGGTGGACATGACCCACGTCGTCCAGCTCCGGGAACAACATAAAGAGACGTTCGAAGACAGGGAGAAAATCAAGCTGACCTATACGCCCTTCTTTGTGAAGGCTCTGGTGGATACGATCAGGGAGTTCCCGATCATGAACTGCTCCGTGTCGGGCGATGCTATCGTTTACAAGCGTCCTATCAACGTGGGAATCGCGGTTGCGTTGGAAACGGGACTGATCGTGCCTGTCGTAAAAGATGCGCATCTCAAGTCCTTCACCGGGCTGGCGCTGGCAATTCACGACCTGGCAGAGCGGGCGCGCACGAAGAAACTGAAGCCGGAGGACGTGCAGCACGGGACCATTACGGTGACCAATCCCGGGATCTACGGTCCGCTCTTCGGCACTCCGATCATCAATCAGCCGCAGGTCGCAATCCTGGGAGTGGGGGGCATCGAAAAACGACCGGTGGTAATAAACGATGCCATCGCCATTCGCTCCATGGTTTACCTTTCCCTCACTTTTGATCACCGCGTTATCGACGGCGCTGTGGCGGACCAATTCATGGCGAGTCTGAAGCGCCGGCTTCAGTCGTGGACGGAGTGGAAGGACTAGCGGGAACTTCGGCCAAATCGATCTGGGCCACCGGCGGCGAGGGGCGCAACTTTCCCAGGAAGTGGGCATCCCTTAGTCCGAGGTTTTTGACATGGATCACGGAAGACGTATAAATGCCCTAACTTATTTGCTTGCTCTGGTTTGTTGTTTAATCATGGCGCAGAGCGCTTTGTCTGCAGTGCAAATCGGACAAAGGGTAGGAGAATTCCAACTCGAGGACGCTTCGGGCAAGACGCATTCTCTGGAGAGTTATCTCTCTTCGGGAAAAGTGGTGGTGCTCTGTTTCTGGTCCTTTAAATGTCCCGTTTCGCTGGCGTACAACAGGCGCCTGGCGGCGTTGCAGGAAAAATACCGGCCCCGCGGAGTTGCCGTACTCGGTATTGCCTCCAACGCCAACGAATCCCCGGCGGAAATCGAAAGAAACACCGCGAACCTGAATCTTCCCTTTCCAGTGCTCATAGACAAGGATGGAGCAGTGGCGGACAGGCTTGGCGCCACGCACACCCCGCAGATATTCGTCATAGATCGTTCCGGTGTTTTGCGTTATCGGGGCGCGCTGGACAACAACAGAGAGGCCGGAGAGAGTGGGCGCACTGCCTACGCGGAAGAGGCGTTGGAAGCCGTCCTCTCGGGGCGTTCTGCCGCGCAGCCCGAAACCAAAGCCTTCGGCTGCAGCCTCAAGCGCAAAGCATTTTAGGAGCCCTCCCTGGGGGACCCGCTCCTCCGCTACGTCGCGAAGAATCACGAAGGGGTTCTCATCAGTCGGAAATCCTGGGACGCCTGGCTCCGGCTCTCGGCCCGCGCGGAACTCCAAATGAACAATAACAAATGACCAATGATAAATGACAAATGCGGCTGCGTTTTGGCACTCGGTATTGTCATTTGTCATTTTCCAAAGTCTTCTTTGCCGCTTTATGGGCCAGGGGCCTTTGTGGTAATAGTGAAGTTAATATCCAATGATTTGCGAGGGAGATCCATGAAGATCCTTGTCATAGAAGACGAGTCCAAGGTGGCCAGCTTCTTAAGAAAAGGCCTGGAACAGTCGGGATATGAAACAGATCTCGCCGCCGATGGAGAGGAGGCTTCTGCGAAAATCCGCGCTGGCGCCTTCGACATGGTTTTACTGGACTTGATGCTCCCCAAAATAACCGGTTGGGATCTCATCCCGCTGATCCGGCAATGCAATCCGACCGCGCCCATTCTCGCTCTTACCGGGAGGGGCACCATCGATGATCGTGTTCGGGGATTGAACCTGGGCTGCGACGATTATCTCGTGAAACCTTTTGCGTTCGCCGAGCTGCTGGCGAGGGTGCAGGCACAGTTACGCCGCGGGCAGACGTTAGGGACCGCGGAGTTGCGGGCGGCCGACCTAGTTCTGGATCTGTTGAGGCGGAAAGTAACCCGAGCCGGAAAAAACATCGAGCTTTCCAACAAAGAATTTGCCCTCCTGGAATACCTGCTGCGCAATAAGGATCAGATCGTCACCCGAAACATGATCGTGGAAAATGTGTGGGATGCCAGCTTCAACAATTTCACCAATGTTGTCGATGTATACATAAACTATCTGCGCAACAAGGTCGACCGTGGGTTCGAACCACGGCTCATTCAAACAGTTCGGGGGATCGGTTATACCCTCCGGAGCCAAGCGTGAAACCGCGAAGCCTGAGATCCAAGCTCAGCTGGAGGTACGGGCTGATCATTTCCCTGATTCTTGTTGGTATCGGTCTGGTTCGTTACGCAACCATCGCCTACCGGTCGAGCAAAGACCTTGACGAAGATCTGCTCAATGATGCGAAACTGCTAGCTCCGCGGGCTCATCTCAAGAGTGGCGAACTGGAAAGAGGTCGTGGAAGCCTGGTTTCGGACGAACCTCTGCGCCTGGAAGCATATTACCAACTCCTTTTAATTACCGATACTAACGGCCGGATAGTCCGGTCGGACCTCCTTAGCTGGAGGGCCCGTCAGCTGATCGAAGAAGGCAAACTGGAGGAAATTCTGCGTCAGAATTCCGGTTTTGCGTCCGTCCGAACTGCGGACCGAAGCGGTCTTCGGTTTGTAAGCGTGCCGCTTGCGTCGGAGAATGGCTCGGCTTCGTTTGTTTTGCATCTGGGCCGCTCCGTCGAGGCACTAGAGACCGCCCAGCACGAGTATCTCTTCATTTACCTTTCTTCAGTTCCGGTGATTCTCCTCGTTTCTGTGGTTGTGGGCTGGTTTCTGGCGGGCAGAGCGCTTCAGCCCTTCGAAGATGTGACTCGAACGGCCGAGCAGATCACTTCCGAAAACCTGAGCACTCGGATCGCGACCATACGGCAGGAAAAGGAGATTCAGGGTCTCGTCGAGTCCTTCAATGCAATGGTGAACCGTCTGGACCGATCATTCCAGCAGATGCGCCGGTTCAACGCGGATGTGGCCCACGAGCTCCGCACGCCCCTGTCAATCATGCAGGGAGAAAACGAAATAGCGCTGCGTTCCGCTTCCTTGTCCGAGGATGTTCGAAGCCTTCTCGCCAGCAACCTGGAAGAGCTCGATCGGCTAAGGCGTGTTGTGAACGACCTGCTCACGCTTGCGGAAGCCGAAGCGGGCACACAGATCATGACCAAGAAGCCGCTGGACCTCGATCCGCTTCTCCATGACCTTGTGGAGCAGATGCAACCTATTGCGGAGGAACGTGAGATCGCCATCGAGTTGCGGGGAGCCGCGGCTTCCATCGAAGGAGACGAGCTGTGGATCCGCCGCGCTTTTCTGAACCTGATCGACAACGCAATCAAGTATTCGAAGGACGGGGGCCGGATCAAACTGAGAACCGAGACGGCCGGAGACAGCGTAAGGATCGAAGTTTCGGACCACGGAATCGGAATCGCGCCTGCGGACATACCTTACATTTTTGATCGTCTGTATCGTGCGGATCCTGCTCGCAGCAGGAACACCGGGGGAGCAGGTTTGGGGCTTTCACTGGTTAAATGGGTGGTCGAAGCCCACGGAGGCCGGGTAAGCGTGTCGAGCCGGCCCGACCGCGGCGCGCGATTCGAAGTGACTCTTCCTGTTTGCAGAGCGGAGCTTTCCCAGAAAGCCGTGGAAAATCTGGGCTAATTTGTTTCCGGCCCAATCTTCGGCAGAGACACTGAGACACAGAGAAAATCTTTTCTCTGTGTCTCAGTGTCTCCGTGGCCAAATCGGGGTAGCTCTGATCCTAAGCCCGGTCGTGTCCTCGCCTCCTTGCCGGCGGGAGGGAAAATAACGTTGTCATTGTGTATTGGAGCGACTAGAATCTCTATTTTCGCTGAGGAGGCATGGCCTGTGTACGCAGTAATCATGAGCGGAGGAAAGCAGTACCGCGTCGCCAAGGGAGATCGGGTACGTCTGGAGCGCCTGGATGCGGATTCGGGCTCGCAGGTTGAATTCAAGGACGTGCTGCTGGTAAAGACCGAAGACCGGAGCTATATTGGCCAACCCGTGGTGCAAGGGGCCGTGGTCCGAGGCGTTGTAGAGGCCAACGGCAAAGGTGATAAGGTCCTCGTACTAAAATACAAAAGAAAAAAGCAATACCGGCGCACCCGGGGGCATCGACAGGATTACTCCGAGGTCCGTATTGAAGAGATCTCCATAGGCTGAGAGGGCAGGTCGCCCGCGGAAACAGATCCGCGGGCGCGTTTCGAAAGGGGCAGTAACGAGAAATGGCTCACAAAAAAGGTGTAGGAAGCTCAAGAAACGGACGGGACAGCCAATCCAAGAGGCTGGGTGTAAAACGCTTTGCCGGGCAGGTTGTAAATGGGGGCACCATCCTCGTCAGGCAGCGCGGGACGAAATTCAAGCCCGGACTCAACGTAGGCATCGGAAGAGACGACACACTGTTTGCAAAGGTCTCCGGGGTCGTGAAGTTTCAAGAACGGGGCCGGCACGGCAAGTTCGTGCACATTCTTGCGGAGACGTAGCTTCACATCTGGCATAAATTCTCAGCGCGGTTGCCCACTTCCAAACAAGGACCCCCACAAGGGGTCCTTCTTTTTTCTAGGCTGCCATGTTCATTGATCGGGCCAGGATTCGCGTCATCGCCGGCGATGGCGGCAACGGATGCGCCGCATTCCGCCGGGAGAAGTCCGTGCCGCGGGGCGGACCGAGCGGCGGGGATGGCGGCAAGGGGGGCGATGCCTACCTGGAGTGCTCGGATCGAGTCAACACGCTTCTGTATTTCCAATACAAGAGAGTCTTCAAGGCGGACAGGGGAAGACATGGCGAGGGCGCAAAGCGCCACGGAAAAGACGGCGGGGACGTCACACTTCTTGTGCCGCCGGGCACCCAAGCTTTCAAAGAGCCAGAACATGAGTTGCTGCACGATTTTTCTAAGCCTGGGGAGAGGTTGCGCATAGCGGTTGGGGGGCGGGGCGGGCGCGGCAACGCGCGATTCGCCACACCCACGAACCGGGCTCCCCGGGACGCGGAAGCCGGAAGAACGGGTCAGGAGGTCGAGCTCTCCCTGAGCTTGAAACTGATTGCCGACGTAGGACTCGTGGGGTTTCCAAACGTGGGGAAATCCACGCTGATTTCCCGCATCAGCGCCGCCAGGCCCAAAATCGCGGATTATCCTTTTACGACGCTTACGCCTTACCTGGGCGTGGTGGCCCTGGAAGACTTCCGAACCTTCGTAGTTGCCGACATCCCAGGCTTGATCGAGGGCGCTCATGAAGGGCACGGGCTCGGGGATCAGTTCCTGAAGCACATCGAAAGAACCAAGGTACTGGTGCATCTCGTGGACGTGTCGGAGCCGGAACGGGATCCGGTCGCGGATTACAAGACGATCCTGAAAGAGATCATGCTCTATAACAGCGACCTGGCGCAAAGAAAACAGGTAGTGGTAGCCTCGAAGGTGGACGCCCTGCAGAACCCCAAAAACCTCACGCGGCTAAAAGCTATGTGCGCGCGCCGCAGAGTGCCTTTCCAAAAAGTGTCCTCCGTGACCGGGGAAGGATTGCCGGAGCTCGTCAGACTTATCGAGAACATCCTGGGACTGTAGTTATGCGGCAGCGGAACTTTGTCCCGTCTTTGATCGAGCTGGAACCTCCGGAAAGCCCATTCACGATACACACGCTTGGCAAGCTTGCGCGTTGTTACGGGCGAAGCGCTCGGGATCTTTATTTCATTGCCGGAGAAGATTCGCTGCTGGACGTTTCGAATTGGCGTCAGAGCGAAAAGCTTCTCACATCCTATAACTTTATTTTTGCAAGCCGGCCGGGAGTGAAGCATGTGGACGCGCTTTCGGTGCTGCCTCCCGAGGCGGCATCGCGCTTGCGCGATCTCCGCGGTCTCGCGCCGCGCGAGCTCCGCCGCCGGGTCAAGCTGGAGGAGCAAACTTCGGAAAACCGGATCTTCATGATAGATGTCGCTGCGCTCGACATTTCCGCCACCCGAATCCGCACCCTGGCTTCTGCGGGGAAGAGGATAGATCGTCTGGTGCCGCCCTCGGTCCATGAGTACATCCAAAAACAGAGTATTTACGGTGAACGATGACCGAAACTTTGAAAGTGGCTCTCAAGGCCGTGGAAGACAAGAAGGCGTTCGACGTAGTCGTTCTCGACATCTCCAGCATAGCCTCGTTCGCCAGTTATTTTCTTCTCTGCTCCGGAGATTCCTCTCGCCAGATCCAGGCCATCGCGGACGAGGTGGAGAGGAAGCTAAAGGACTACGGGATTCGTGCCTCTCATATCGAGGGTTACCGGAATGCGGAGTGGGTATTGATGGATTACCTGGACCTGGTGGTGCATGTGTTTTCCAAGAACGCCCGGGCATACTACGACCTGGAAAGACTCTGGAGGGACGGCAGACATTTGGACGTGAGAAAGCTGGTTGAAAGTACGGAAACGATATCCAAAAAGCCCGCCAGGAGAGGAAAGCCCAGACCCTAGACACATCCCGACCGCAACCGAACCAATCCACCGCGGAGTGGCAGAGAACGCAGAGACAGATTTGGCAAATGAGAAATGACAGATGACCAATGACAAATTACTTGGGAGGAGCGAATCTCCATTTGTCATCGATCATTGGTCATTGGTCATTGGTCATTTGTCATTGCTTATCGGCGGCACATTCTCAACGCAATGCACGTCCCTGCTGTGAAAAGAAGTTGTGAGAAAAAAATTTTCCCGCAATTGTGTTACGAAGATCCACGGAGGTTCCGTGCTCTCCGTGATGAATCTGCACCGAATCCCCCCCAACCTTAGCCTTTTTTAGCCTTTTGGCTGTGTTGAATTGGGTTCCTCCTTCCGGTACAATTTGCGCCTTTGCTGGCTGTCTGCCCGAGACGGAGAGAGTGCCTGAAACGCGGTTATGCACATAAGAATCCTCTGGATCGGCAAGACCCGGAATCCGTGCCTGGAGTCCTTATGCACAGATTACCTCAACCGGATCCAGCGGTTTGTTTCCTGTGATGTTGCCGAAGTTCCCGATCTGTCGCGCAGGCGCAGCTTGCATGGTGAGGAACTCCGATCCGCGGAGAGCGGCGAAATTGAGAGGCGAGTGTCCGAGATGGCCAGGGTTGTAGTTCTGGATGCAGAGGGCACCGAATTAAGTTCCCCTGATTTTGCGGGATGGTTCCAGAAGGAGCGGAATCGCGGGACTCGAGACCTTGTCTTCGTGATCGGGGGGCCTGAGGGAATCAGCGGGAGGATTGTTGACCGGGCGGACCTGCGGCTATCGCTCGGAAGAATGACCTGGACGCATGAATTAGCCCGGGTTCTCTTGCTGGAGCAGGTATACAGGGCCTTCAGTATCTTGCAAAACACCCCGTATCACAAGTAAGGGCAGCAGGAAGGTTATCGGATGGACGCAAAGCGCCTGGAGTACTTCAAGGAAAAGCTGAAGCAAAAACAGCAAGCGCTTACGTATATGGTGCACCGCACGGAAGGATACGGCCGGGAAAAGGAACCTGATATCCAGGACGTTGCCGACATGGCCGTGGAATCCTATACGAAGGAATTTCTCTTTGGCAAGAGCTCCGGCGACCGGCATGTCCTTCAAATGATCCAGGAGGCCCTGGCCCGAATCGAAGACAAGTCTTACGGCATCTGTTCGAATTGTCAGAATCCCATCCAGCCCAAGAGACTCGAGGCTGTACCCTGGGCTCGGCTTTGCATCGAATGTCAAGGACTCAAGGAAAAAGGTCTCCTGGACCAGTAACTCCAGCCGCCTCCCTCCTTCCCTGAAATGAGCAATGACAAATGACGATGCGCCCCGTTCCGGCTTCCGCCGAGCCGTGGACGCGCTTGCCAACCTCTTCTTCCCCGACGAGTGCCTGGGGTGCCGTTTGCCGCTGGCCAGGCTCCAGGACAGGGGCCTCTGCGACGGCTGCTGGCAGAAGATCCTGGCGCTTCGCATCCGTCCGCCCTGGTGCCCGTCGTGCGGGCTTCCATACCAGCAGTGGGGGGAGGGAGGGAGCCATCTCTGCGGCGAGTGCATCCTTCGCCCTCCCCCTTATTCCGGAGCACGCTCCTTTGGATTTTACAGCTTGGAATTGCGCCGGTCAGTGCACGCGTTCAAGTTTTCGGGGCGCCGGAATCTTGTCGGTCTGCTTGCCCCGCAGCTCGGCGTTGCCTTTTACGACACCTGGACTCGCAGCGACGCCGACGTCATCATCCCTATTCCTCTCCACCCGTCGAGAACCCGGGCGCGCGGTTTCAATCAATCGGCGCTGCTTGCAGAGCACCTATCCGGGCTTCTGGGCATACCCTGGAGCCCCAACGTTCTATTGCGGGTGCGCGACACCTTACCCCAAGTAAACCTCACCGATCGAGAACGCTTCAAGAATGTTCGCCGCGCCTTCGTCTGCGCGAAGCCCGAAGCCGTCGCCGGGAAACAGGTGCTACTGGTTGACGATGTAATGACGACGGGAGCTACAGTAAGAAGCGCAGCCGGAGCCTTGCTGGAAGGGGGCGCGCATCGTGTCTGGGTTCTGACTCTGGCGCGTGCGGTCCCCGGCGTGATGACCTGAGTTAACCTGTTTCTTATCAGAACGCCGCATTCACCGGACTCGAAGGATCACCAAAAGGATTTTTTCTTTGCGATTCTTTGCGTCTTTGCGTCTTAGCGGTGGAAGCAAGGTCTAACCGCCAGCCCGATTCATGGGGAGGGACGAGGTCCCCGGTCTTTGTGGCGCGCGTCGATTTCCTGGATGATTTTTTCGAATTTGGCTTTCTGGTCTTCCCGCAGGATCTGGCGCATTTTGTCATGCGTTTCCCTTCGAATGGCTTCGTACTGCGGGCGGAACTGCTGCCGCAGAGCGCCAAATCGCTCGCGGCCCTCATCGATGATGATTTTCAGCTGTTCCTGCTGTTCCGCGCCCAGATTCAGGTCCTGAGCGAATTTCTTGACAATATCGTTCGACGACCAGCGGGGACCGGCTCTGGGGCCGGAAGCCTCGACTCGGCTCCGGTAGAGAGAGTAAGAAACGGCCCCTGTGATCCCCCCCAAAATGAAAACGCCAATCAACAAAATGGATGCGCTTGTCTTCGATCTCATACGCCTGCTCCTGCCATCAGCGGGAGATGCTCACTTCCTCGAGGAGCCGGTTTCTTTCCCTTGCTCGCCAACCGGTTCCTCTTCGGCGATGGCCCTGAGCACACTCTCGGCGGTGATCTCCCCCTGGTCGGCTATTACCGCGAGGCGAGGCTGGTCTCCAGGAATGAAAATCCGATCGTACGCCTGGTACACATCCGCCGTGGAGCTCCTAAGCTGTTGATAGGAGAAAATGGAGAGGAGAGCCAACGTGATTACCGCCAGCGCAGGAACAAGCTGGCGCGAAAGGGCGATCAGAATCTGCCAAATCGTGATGCTCTCTTCCACACTCCCGAGCTGAGCTCGAAGCCCCTGATAAAAGTAAGGAGAGGGTTCAAACGCTGGAACTGCTCGGGCCAACCGGCGGGGCAACGACAACAACTTCATTTCCCAATCACAAGCCGGACACTCACGCAGATGCGCGGTCAACCGTTCTTCTTCGCCCGGAGAAAGCTCGCCCTCGAGACTCCGAAAAATCCATTGCCTGATCTCTGAACAATCCATCGCTTTTCTCCCTAATGAGCAATCTGCCGCCTTTGGACTAAACTACGCCGCCACGGCTAAATCATTTCATATCTTCTGAATTTCCGGTTTCCGGGGCCGAGCTTGCCAAACGCGCCGGCCTCACGTACATAGGGCTTTCCAATTCCCTGTATTATCAACAGGTTGTGGGCCAATTCGCCGCCTGAGGGAGTCATGTTCAATTCTTGGCGGGAACTTTTGCGGTCTTCGCGTCTTTGCGGTTTCATTCGGCTCCGTCTTACCGCGAAGCCGCTAAGTGCGCTAAGGAATCGCTGTGGTCCGTCAAAGGATCAGCATACAGTCCCCGTAACTGAAGAATCTATATCGTCGGGCCACTGCCTCACGATAACATTCCAGGACAAATTTGCGGCCGGCAAGAGCGCACACGAGCATCAGAAGCGTGGATGCGGGAAGGTGAAAGTTGGTAAGGAGGCCGTCGATGACCTGGAACCTGAAGCCCGGGTATATGAAAAGGTCGCACCATCCACTTCCAGCGGAAATCCCGTACGGGGATTTGCGGACCTGGTATTCCAGGGCCCTTGTGGTGGTAGTTCCTACCGCCACGAGCTGTTTTCCTGCTTGTTTGCATTTATTGATGAAAGAGGCGGCGTCCTCCGGCACTTCATAGTACTCTGGTTCCAGGGCATGGTTTTCGATTTCCACGCTCCGAACCGGCTGGAATGTCCCATAACCTACGTGAAGCAGGATCTCACATCGACGGATACCTCCTTCCTCAAGCCGCGAGAGAATCTCGCGTGTGAAATGCAGCCCCGCCGTTGGCGCTGCAATGGATCCTTTGTGCCGGGCATAAACTGTTTGGTATCGCTCCCGGTCCGCTTCCAGGGAATCGCCCCTGGCACGATGAACGTAGGGAGGCAGCGGCGGCTCCCCAATTCGGTCCAGATCCGCAAGGAGCGGCTCAGGAGAGTCAAACTGAAGAACCCGCTGCCCGGATTCCAAAACCTGTATGACTTGAGCTTTGACATCGGAGACTTCCAGGAGCTGGCCTGCGGGGGCCTTGTGAGCCGGCTTCAGAAGGGCGGCCCACTGGCCGGCGGAGCGCTCCCGGACGAGAAGGATTTCTATTCGCTCCCGCTTGCCTACCAGAAAGTGTTCAGGGGACAGTATTTCTGGCAATTCGCGGAAAAAGCGATGCGCCCACTGGCGGCTCTCCCTCCAGACGACCATCATGCGCGATTCGTCGCGGCGGGGGAGCGGACGCTGGGCTATGAGTTCTGCGGGCAGCGAAAATTCGAAGTCGGTGAGCTTCACACAAATTGAAACAGCAATTCCTGGCGGCGGCAGGGACAGATTAAACGCCCGATTCGGTCCGAAAGTATGTAGCCCCTACGCACCGGACCTGACAAGAACCTTCGAGTAAAACCGCTACTGTCCGAATCGCAGTCACCTGGGGGAAAAGACGTGGACTCTCTTGTCCGTGGTCGATGGTTTGCCAAACCCGGGAGAGAGGGTCTCTTGATCGCAGTCGGGTTGGTGAAGCTGCGCGGAGAAGGTGGCGCCGAAGAGCATAATGGTGCTGGAGGTGTAAACCCAGGTCAGGAGCGCAACTATCGCGCCCATCCTGCCGTAAACCCGCTGATAGTTGAACAGAGGAACGAGCTTTACGAAGACATAGCTGGCGATTTCCCACAGAACGGCGGATGCGATGGCCCCAGACAGCGCCTCGACCCAAAGCACCTTGCGGTCGGGCATCAGCTTGTAAACCATCAAGAATACCAGAATGGCAATCAGGAATCCGGCGCCGACCAGAAGCCAGGACCAGAGCCGGTCAATGATCTGGTCCTGCGCGAACTCCGGAATCCTCCTGTCAGCTGCAGATCGAAAAGCGCTCACGGTACCGGTTATGCCCGCGGAGGTGAGGAGCAGAATCCCGCTCAGAGACAGCAGTGCGAAACTTCTGAAGCGGCTCTGCCAGAAGGTACGCCGTTTGGGAACTCCCCAGGCTCGGTTCAGGGCGTTCTCTACAAACACAAAGACCCAGGTTGAAGACCAGACCACAATCACCATGCACGAGACGACGATATGAGGAGACGGAGCGGTGATCTCGTCAAGATTCGACCGGATAAAAGATCTGGAACCCGGAAACAGGGACAGAATGCTCTGGAGGACGCGGTCCCTCAGGTCAATCGATCCCAGAAAGGCATCGGCCGCCGCAATGAGTACAAGGATCGCCGGAAACAGTGTGAGCAGACTGAAATAGGAGATGGCCGCCGCGGCCCCCGGAGCCTCATTGGCGAGCATCGCTCGGAAAGCATCCAGGAAAGCCTTCCCGGCCCGCCGGACGGCCCTTTC
>WNGH01002130.1_pt1 | contig 18664 bp, 40 predicted proteins | sample 5400631 | NCBI WGS metagenome assembly WNGH01 (sample SAMN13153373, study PRJNA577476) | soil metagenome | isolation source: 115 cm soil or saprolite under Garry oak tree replicate 1 | place: USA:California | collected 2016-06-15
CCCCGGTCCACCACCCATCTCGACATGATCTCTTTTTGGTAACGGTAGTCTTTTAATTTGGTAAAGTCATCCTGGAATTCCCTAACCGAATTTCTCATAGGGAAAGCCCTCTAGGTTATTACTTAACCTAGAGGGCCAACTCTGTTACTTACCCAGAGTTTCGACGTTAAGTGTGTCGTATCACTTACGCCGCCGCTTTTCGGAAAACCATATGGCCCTTTCTTGGGCTATGGCTTTCTTTTTGGATCGATGGCGGCCGACAACTTTACCGCCTGAACGTTTAAAGGTAACCCATGACTTTCCGCTTTTCCTCACCCCGTATGGCATGTTACACCAAAAACCCATTAACAGTGGCCGATGATGTTCCGGCAACTCCGGCAGTGAAGTCTAGTGTAATGGCATTCTCTGGGGGTGCCAGTAGAATGATTTCAGTCTCGACAGTGTCATTAATGGTGGTCAATGCCAGACCAGTTAGATTAAGTCGACACACGACGGTCCCGTCTCCGGGTTGGGCATTTACTCCCTTGACGGTTACCACGGGAACCGATATCCCTGCCACTGCCACCGATGCTGAAAGGTGAACATTCCCCGAGTAATACCGGCCGGCCGGCACAGTAATAAGTGTCCCCGTACTAGACCGAGTGGCGCACAGAATATCTCCGGATGCGGGAATTTCGTTATTCACATTTCACCCCAGACCACGTTAATGTTCCATGTTTGGTTAGTGTTACCTATGGCGACATTGAACACTAGCCCTTGACCCTCTTTTAGGCTTACTGCGCCGGTTACTGCGCCGTCAAGTGATCCAGGGCTCACCGCTAGGACGTTGACGTCGTCGCCTGATACGGTGGGTGGTGGGAATGCGAATAGTTTAGATCCGGCGGTTACGGTTGGGTTGCCTGTATAAACTTGTCCTACGGGCAATGCCATATCAGTGTCATTGACGCCGATGTCGCTTTGTGGATGTAGTGTACCACCGACGACATTACTTGCGCGTGACAGTATCATGGAATTCTTTGTCATACTGCTGCCACCAGTGACGTACGCGAATACATACGCATAAAAAGCGAATACTGTCTTGCCACTGCCAACCGGGTTAAACAATGCAAGATAGTTATTAGACGCTACTGTCCCAATAACATCATTGAGTACGAACGAATAAATGCCCAACAAATTCGGATTGGGTACGGTAGTGACGAATGTTGGAGCGAATGCGGCGGAAGTGCTGGATACTGGTACTAGGCCAGCATCGTTAACGGGGATGGTGGAGGAGTTACTGGCCATTGGTTACCCCTTTGGCAGTATGAGGCCAATCGTAGCGTTGTGAGCTTCCTGCACGGACGCAGCCAAAGCGTCGCTGAATGACTTGACCATGCGCATCATTGAGTCTTTGTCAGTGAAGGGCAGGTATACCGCTTGCGAGAAAGCCTCATTACTGAATCCGATAAGGACGCGCGGACCCTCGACTACAGATACAGTGAGCTGAATTTCAGACGACATTTGTTTGTTCCTTACGGTAGGTCACCTAGGGCGATGGTACCCTCGATATAGTATTGGTTGTTTGCGACGATTCCCAATCCTAGGGAACCGTTTACGTTTACGTTTCCTGCCGTGGTTATTTGTACTGCGCCTGTAGTGATGGCTCCAGCATTGTTTCGAACACAGAATACTAGCATGTTTTGTGCGGGGCGGAATCCTACAGGTAGTGTGAATACCGGGTTTACTGGTGCTACGGCTTGAGCTGCAAACGCCCCGGATATCATGAGGTTGTTTTCAGCGTCAAGGCGGTACCGTAGTGATGCGACGACGTTGCCATTAAGTGCGGTACTGCCAGTCCATAGGACGTTGAATGCTGGCGTTTGCCATGGTAGTGGACTGTTGAGCGCCCCGGAGTTGGGGTCGATTTTGTATATGGCGCCAGATATTCCCATATCCGTTGTTCCGACGGTTGTATTGGGAAGTATCATGTTAGGCGTGTTGGGTGACCCTATTCCGGCGCCTACTTGTCCCGAACGCAATTCTATAAACGTTGGAATATTGTTCGTAGCGTCGGTTGGTGCCTGCAAGTCAAGTTCTGGCGCGGCAGTTCCTACAGGGGGGAAGATACTCCCAATACTTCCGGCTGTACCGGTATCTATACTTCCGCCTACTAGCTGCCCAAAGAATGCGCTACCGTTGACCAGATTTACGAATAGGTTATTGTTTCTATCGTAGGTGGTGAGTACGGGTTGGAAGTTGTTTCCTTGACCGTCGTCACCATTGGCAGGCGCTACCGATGCGATAAGCCTATTGGCTGAATCATAAACCAGTATGGACCCGTTGCCCAATGGGTTGAATACGATGCGTGATCCGGTAGTGGCGCCTGTAGGTATAACGAATGTGGTGAATGCGGGTACAGGAAACTGCATTATCTCCCCTTGACTTCAGGGTCGGTGCTAAGCCATTCCCTGTACTGTGCGCGTAGGGTTACGGAGTCCCCTGCCGTTGCACCTTGAACCCGTATTTGTACTTTGTCTACGGGACCTATGTAGAGGTAGGGTAGTCCACCTGCCGTTGTTCCCTGCCCTACTGGTAGTGGGGTGAGGGCCGATGATGGTGCTACTAGGTTTCCGTTAAGGAAGATGCTAGCAGTGGTGGCAGACGCTACTCGGCCCGTCATTACGGATATCTGCTCAACTTCCCAAATAATGCCGTTAATGTTAGAGCTAAATTCCATTAGCGCAGTACCATTGGAAAGTACGACACCTTGAGCGAGATAGTCTGGCATTAGATACTCTGTTGATTGTAAGCACAGTCTAGGTATTCGTCGATTTCTACAGCAAAGCCTACGGGGGCGGCGAATGTTGCGGCGGCGGATACTAGGTAGAGGTTTTGGTTTGGTGTGACCCGAATAGAGGTTTCGTTGAAAGTATCTCCGAATGGAAGTGCGGAGAATACTGCCCCTGTAAGGTCGGTAGTAGAAGGTGCCGAACTGTTGCCGATGGCTAGCGCGAACTGCACACCCGCATAGGCGCCATTCATCGGGGAAATGGTATCGAACACGGTAATGGAACGGACACTCCAATACCGTTCTACGGCAGGTGTTCCATCCATAGGGACAATGAGTACAGTCTGTCCACCGATGAGGGTGGATACGCCGGCCGATTCAGCGAACATCTTTCGCCTAATGGGCTTGCGTCGGGAGTCAAGTAGGGACTTGCCGAGTGTGTGGATGCTGCCCTGTACTCCGCTCACTGCCTCATCTAGTTCTACGGATGAGGCTACGTCGGCTGTAGCGCCTAGGGCAATGTGAAATTCTGCCATTAGATAGCTACCATTTCGTGGTATCGATGTTCTGATTTAATTCCTTGAGTACCGGCAAACTCGGCCATGCCATACCAGAATCGAGAAAGCCAATACCATACAGGAGCGATAACCCTTAGGTCTTCGTCCACTAGTAGTAGTGCAATGACTACCAAATAGACTGTGAGTCTTACTTTATCTCCCATTACCTAACCCTAAGCTTTTCACCTGGAAAGATAAGATTGGGATTGGCCAAGTGGTTCAGTGTGGCGAGAATCTGCCACGTAGTGTGATGCATAACCGCGATGCGCGCTAGCGTGTCTCCAGCGTTTACCGTATACATTTGGGGAAGTGTCGTGTGTACGGGGGCAGGGAATCCCGCCCACGTCCTTAGTTCTTGACGTGAATTGAATCGCGCGACGTCGTGGTCAAGGTTACCGGCACTGCTGTACTGGTGAAACTTCCAGGGCAGATTACCTGTTCGGGGTGATCCTGCCGGTGATCCAGGGTCCGCAATCCAGAGAAAATCGCCATAGTGGTTATTAAGGTGAGCCATATAATCCCGATTGCAATACACACCCACCTTATTATGAGGGTATCGCGACTTAACTGTGTGTATCCATCGATCCTTACCTGCCGTGTCATATCCCCCAGATTCCCAATCCAAAGCGATGATGTCGCCAATTTCAGGATGGTAATTTTTAAGGAACCACGCCGCTTGCGCGTCCGCATCATGGAACGAATGGAAGAAATGATAGACACCACATACCAGACCAGCTTTACGGATAGTCTGTAGATCCGTTGACAGATTAGGGTCAACCCACCCACTTCCCTCAGTAGCCTTATGGAAAGCAAAAGACAAACCGTTAAGGTCGGGATGCTTTCCGTTGCTTTCCTGAAACTGAGAGTAGTCGATACCCGTAATCATTTATAACTCTCCTTTAATTGCTACTGGTAACAGTGCCTATAATAACTTTGGTAATCAACGTAATGCCGAACACGATAGACAGTGTGCCTAGCAGTACCTCAAACACATACCACGCCCAAGAGAATACCTTAGACAATGCCGACCCAATAAAGTGCGTGAAACCCGTACCTATACCTTGAGCCACCACCGAACCCACCACGGGAACAGACACACTCTCCGCCGCCGACACGGGCGACGCAGTAGACCAATCCCCACTGGCCGGCGTCGTAACACGCCGTGCTGCCATCACGGTACCGAGACGTGCCACACGAACTGTAGCGCCAGTGTGAGGCGCCTCTACTACCATGCCGCCACCGAGATACATTTGAACGTGTTCGGATGACGGAAAGACTAGATCCCCGGGTTTGAGTTGTTGAGCAGTTACTGCCATGAGGGATTTACTTGCCAACATGGCTTGAGTTGTGCGAGGTAGGGTGATGCCGTCGCCTACTTGGTAGGCTTTGACCATGAGGCCAGAACAATCAAACGTATCGGGGCCGGTAGCGCCCCACACGTATGGTTTTCCGCGTTGGCGTAGTGCGTAGGCTATGGCGGCGGCGGCATTAGGTGGCGCCATGACGTTAGGCATGAGCGCTTTCCTTTCGGTTGGCGCGCATCCTAGTGTTTACATCTTTGACTTCCGCACGTCGCCTTACAGTTTCGTTGCGCTTTTCTGTGCGCTTGACGGCGGTAGCGTGCTTTTTAGCTTCACTCGCTTGAGCCTTGACCGCTACAGCTTTAGTGGCTTTTCGCTTAGTGCGTACTGTGTCTATGAGTTTAGCTTCAGGGGCAACGGCAGTCATAACGCTACTCTGTACGTTTTTGCCTATACTGGATTGGCTGAATATCAGATACCCGCCCAATCCTATGGCAGACGCACCCAAGATTACCTGTAGCCCCCACCATATTTCGCGAATGATCGGACCGAATACAGCGTTAAAAACTGCGACCATGCCCTGTTCTATACCCGATGACAACTGATCGCCCAGCAATCCGGGCACACCTTCAAGTGCTTTGAAACCCGGTATTTCTACGTCACCAAACGGAGTAGGCAACCCAAATACCTGTTCTGCATTAGAGGTAGGTGAGTCATTACTATCGTTAAGGAACTGACGATATTTACCGGTAGTGAAGGTAACCCACGGTTTCCAGTTCTTACCATTCGAGGATATCTTAATAGCTGCACGGACGTTTGCCGTCGGGTCAGTAGTGGAGAGATTTCCATGAATAGAATTAATCTGCCACAACCCACGGTCGGTAGATCCATCACTATTATGATTGGTTGCCGTAGGGTTACCGCTACTTTCAGCCATGGCAACGGCCGCTGCTATGGATGCCGACGACGGACTGCCGCCGTTAGTTATCCATAGTTGCTTTAGTTGCTCATAGCTGTACGTCATTTAACAACCGTCCTCAGTTGATGGATTAGCGATCATGTATTCATAGCCTGCCACGAAAATAGCGGAGATTCCAAGTGCAGCATATAGAGGCGCCATGCGCTTAGTCTGATTGGATACCGCCCACCCTGTAGCAACTACAATGATTGTTGCTGCCGCCTCACCCCACCGAATGCGCTTAACGTTTCCTTTCTTAGCGTCCTGTTCATGGAAGAACGGAGACGCTACGGTGAACCATGAGGGACAGAATCCCGCGAATACTCCGGACGCCATCCCAATCAAAAGAATAACGATATCTGCGTCTCTATCGTTCACGGAGAAAGCGGCGTAACGTCCGACGCGATTACTACCGCACCTCCCGCCGCTACAGTAGTCGTTCCCGTTTGGGCGGTGAACTGCGCCGTAACCGAGTAGATAGAGCTAGGCGGTGCCGGGTTATCCAGGGCAAGAATGGTTACAGTATCGGTCGTCGCGGCAGTTACCGGTTTGACGGTTGTCGCTACGGTGGTACCGGTAATGCCGTTACCGCGTCGCACGCGCACAGTTACGGCCGTTGCGGCGGTACCGATGTTGGGGAAGTTGATACTGGCAATAATGGCCTTACCCTCGCCGGCATCGGGGACGGTAGAAAAGATGTCGGTGAGCAACACTACTGATTCTACGGTTGTCGCTACGGCAACGGCTGCAGCATTCGTGGTTGCGCTCACAACTGAGTCTGCCATGAGAGTATTCCTTACGTGTTATAAGGGTACGGGAATGCTTGCGAGTTTTGAGCCACAATGTTTTGATTAGGTGCTGTAGGACTACCGTTAACGAATACCGATTGATTTTCGGATACCGGTAGATCGGGTTGATTGGTGTAGTTAAAGTCAGTGGGTTGTTCGGTATTCTTAGACTGTTGATGAGTGTAATACCAGTACCCAAAACCCGCGACGCCCAGAATCCCTAGGACTAGGATGACTCGCCTATCCATTAATAACCACCTGAATAAACGGTTCCCCGCTTAGGAATGACCAGAGTTTCACCCGGCCCGCTTACCTTTTCACCGCGTGCAGCTAGCGCAGAAATGGCACTAGTGGAACGGTTAGCACCCTTAGGGCCAGTACTAAGGTTGTATTGAAGTAGCTGCGATGGGGCCAGACCATACCGCTTAGCGATAGAGGCGAACGTGTCACCCTGCCTTACGCGGTACACAAACGGCTTAGGCGTTACCGATGGTGGTGTATTCTTTACCGTCGCGGGTCCGCTTGACTTTACCGCAGTAGGGGTAGTCGGAGTTGGTGACGGTTGGGTGATAGTGATAAATGATGTGCCACCCGAATAGGGAATGGTTCCGGGCGTTCCAAAGTTGCCGGCAGTCTGGTCAGTGGTGCTAGGTGCAGCACTACCCTTTTTCTTAAGGAAGTAGAATGCGCCACCCGTTACCAGTAGTGCAATGGCCCAGACTGGAATGCCACCAACCTTACCTTTAAGGGTTGCTAGAATATTCATGCGTTACCCTGCCGATTAACGTTGGAAGCGCCACCCGGGGAACGCATCGGACCTGGAGCAGACCGAGTATTATAGTAGCGAATAGACGTAGTGGACTTCTGAATGCGCTGTACGGCCGAGTAACGGTTCCTAGGCTGCATACGCACACCAATACCGCCCGGGCCGCCCGACGTACGGACTTCTGGTTGCGGGGTACGGAAGGAATGGTACTGATACCGCACGGGTTTAGATCCAGCGAACATTCCGCTACCTGTAGCGTTCCAACCTGCTTGACGGATATTCAGATATTGTGACCAGTCATGCAACTGGACTAGGGCAGTCTGAAACATCGTTGAGCGAACGGTGCCGTCATTACCGCCACCGAAAGGGAGCGAGGAAGTCTGTGCACCCATATTGACGCCACCCCATGACCATGCATACACAAGTCCCTTACGGTTCAGGTGCCGGTCAACGTAGGCTGCACGCACCTTAGGTGCGATCGTGGGTGTCCGGTATTGGTGTGTTGATAGTCCGGACTTAACGGTGGCGTATGAGGTAGCGGGCGGTACAAGTTCCGCATTGTAGACCGCTAGTGATGCGTTTGCCCGTTCCGCGTAAAAGTCCTGCCCTTTGCTAGTGGGGCGTCCGGACCGCTTCACACCAAACATATTATGCCCGTTTCTTTTGAAACCATACTCCGGCAGCAAACGCCAAAGCGAGAAAGAGAATCAGTTGCCACATAATGACTTCCCTTACTTGGACGGTTTGCCGAGTAGGCCGTTAACAGAAACCTTCCAAATACCGCCCACGCCGTTAAAGAAAGCCTTAGTACCGGCAGGGTTAGCAATAAGGTTAGCGAGCATAATCCCGCCAACGATGATAACGAATAGGTTAATAACTTGGGCACCCATAATGTAATCCTAAGCTTGAATGGTAGTGGGTTGGGTGGGATTGGCAGGTGCAGCGGTGGTTCCCTTTGCTGCACCCTGGAAAGTCTGGAAAGCCAATCCCATAACCAATCCCACACCCAGAATGGAAGTAAGACGCGAGGCGTTAAAGACTTGCCCGACGCCTGCGAGCAGACCGAAAGCCAATGCTGCCATTGCGTACCGGTAGGGAGGAGGGACTGGCCCTAGTGGCCATTTTGGGTCGGGGTGCTTTATGTCGCGCCATGTGATAATGCTTGCAGCAATAAGAAAGTTGGTTGCTTGCAGCGCGTTAGGGTTCATATGTTCACCGACCCATTAGCGGGAGGCTTAGACACATCAGGAACGCTCCCACTATTACCCTGCGGAACGATCTTTCCGATCATTCCGCCACCCGAGATTTGAGCAAATTTCTGCTCACCGGTAAGAGACTGCAAGAATCCCCACCCATCACCATCGGTGGTGATGTTAGACACACCAGAATAGATGAGCGTGTAGCCTAGGATCACCAGACCAAATCCTGCCGCAAGCATTCCATTACCTCTTTAGGGCTGTATAGATTGTGATTCCCGTTCCCCCGACGAAACCGGCGGCGGAAATGATGGCGGCACGGAGACGGTAGGTGGGCGAGACAGTAGGTGGGTAAAGCTGGGGATACCCGTAAGAGTTGACCCTAGTTCCAATATCCACGGGTCGGGGTGTCCCGTTACCATTTGCTGAATAATGAGACTCACCCCCAAAATGAAGAGGGATGAATCGCGGACTAGGGTCACCCACCTCAAGCCGCCCCACTAGACTTCGCTTGCTTCATCATCCAGAAGTGATACAGGGCAGCCCCTAGGATAAGGCCAATCCAAAACCGGCCCGATGTAAGAATCATCATGATGCAACCTGCCCGCGAAGTCCGCCAAAACCGAAATACAGGAACAGAATGAAACCGACCGCTACGCCGAACCACACGAATGACCATGAGGCGGCCGACATAGCGGACCCATCATCACCACCTAGCGCGGAAGACATACCGGAATTCAATTCCGCCTGCCCTACAACGCCTGCCGATGCGTAAGCCATGAGCGTAACCCCTTACTGACCTAGGTGCGTGTAGGGAATACCGCCCACGGGGAACAGTTCACCCGTAACGGCGGTAATGGTGGCAGGGGCTGCACCAATCGTTCCGAACGTTCCGGAAACTTCAAGCAGTGTCGCCGGAGTAGTGGGCAGAAGTAGGTCGTAAGTATCGGCCGTAGAAACGCCGGTCTGAACGGAGTCACGGAACGAATACACGATTACGCCAGTCTGGCGAGTAAACCCAAACTGCGCAAACATCTTATCCGTGCGTTCCTGCAGTGTCTCAAACAGAATCGGCACACCATCGACCCAGAGTGTAAGGTCTGCGGTCGGCCATGCATCAATGCGCGCACCGTTAGCGTCACGCAACACGAGAATAAGCGTATGAATGAACGTGCCAACACGCGGTAGCTGTACCCGCTGGAACTGACCGGACGCGATGCCGGCCGCCGCACGCGCCTCAGACCACTGACCAGACGAACCAACGTCCGGAGGCGCTACTTCCGGGTGGTCAACAGGCGCCATCCAAAACGTTTCGTTAGCGGCAGACGTCAGAGTAGGAGCAGTACCGGTAGTGGCACCAAAAACCGTGGTCGTGGGATTGAACTGGACCTGAAGCTGCGGCTGTGATGCAGCGTTCATGCTAGGCAGTGAGCAGTATCCGCTACTGTCCATTTCAAGGGGCAGATTAAGTCGGAAGTTAAAAGCGCCCGTAGCGAGTACCGGGGCGCTAAAAGATGGAACAGTAGAGGCGTTGTTACCAAAACCCAACATGCCGTACTGACCAGAGTAGGCGTTGATAAGGAACAGTGAATACCCGGACGCCTGAATAACCGGCTGCCCGAACGGGTCCCTAAGGAAAAGGTTCTGAATAACGTTATACGGTGCGTCCGCTTGCGCAGTAGCACCGGTAAGGGCGCCACCAGTAACGGACGTAACCGTAAGAATAATCTGCCGCATGTAGCCACCGACCGGTTTAAGAATCGGAGTCCACAGAGACGAGTAAGGCTGCCCTGCAAGTGCCGGACCGAGAATCTGACCCTGCCGGGAAAGGCGAGTAAAGGGAGCCTGCCCGGGGGCAGACGGTTGTCCCGTTGTCTGGGGCTGCCGGGAAACCGTTCCCATGGAGGGATTAGCTGTTTGCAGTGTTGCCGTAGGAATGGGCATTCAGGTTTCCTTAAGATAGGTTGGCAAGTGCCTGTAGTGCAGTACTGTTCCCGTGGTGAGCTGCAAATCCACGGATAAGGAAATGCCAGAAAATTTCAGCCGCTAGCACAGACAGTAGGAAAATACCGGCAATATGAACGTGATGTGTCATCTAATAGTTCACCTCCCCTCACATGATAACAGAAAGGTCACGGCGCGTGCACGGTTCCACGTGGAACATCACACGTCCACCTTAGTTCGCGCGCGGTAGCGTACCCCGTCTTCTGACTGCCGATCGGTGTAGACGAATTGATGTGGCTCAAGGTTTTTGATGACTGGTAGGTGGTATCGTTCCATGCCACCAATTTCCCTTAGACGTTTTTGTGATTCCTCATCTTCCACAATGCCGATCCAGTGGAACTGTGCTTGCTCATAGAAAGACTTAGGTACCCACCTAGGGCCTTGAGTTGCGGCCACTACCTCAATGCCCTTACTTCCGCCACGTAGCCACATTTGCTCAACCATGGGCCCGAGATTCAGTGAAGGTGGTCGGGTATCGGTGAGGGCGCGGGTTTCGTCTAGGACAATGGTCCAGTCCTGTTCGGTATAGCATGTGGCCAAAGCCTGTTGAACTTGCGCGCGTGCTGCCGCCCAATCCTCATGCACGATAAGGCGGTACCAATGTTCCCTAGGCTTAGACTCGGTAATCCATTCCTTAAAGGAACGTGACATGAGTTTAGGGATTTTCGATACCGGCTTACCTATTTGCTCATAGGTAGGGTCATCACCTTTTACATCAATGATGAGCACTTTGTTATACGTGCGATGAGGCAGGATTCCATTACCGATCAGATAAGACTTACCGCCGCGAGTCTGTGCTATGATGGAATGGTGTGGCGCTTTTTTAGGCACCCAAAGATTCCCTATCCGCGCATGGGTGTCAAACCATGACGCCAGTGGGATATCGCTTATGGGTTCAGACAGTTGCATACGTAGGTGCCTGAAACGTCACGTTAGGATTGGCAGGTGTTTCCTCATCCCAGAAGTTTTCCTGCATGACAGTGGTTACGCCGAACAGTTGGGCGACCATTTCATCACCCTTGAGGCGGTTAAGGTCCACCTGTACAGCGATGCTTAGTCCGATAGCAAATTCTGCTAGGGCAATAGCGTCTACACCATCGGCGGCCTTTGCTAGGTATTTCATGATCTTAGGGTTACGCTTGCCGATGTTGATAAGTGCAGCTACGGCGCGTTCGCTACGGTCAACACCATATACACCAGTAACCGGCATGGCGGTGGAAAGCAACCCAAAGAACTGAACTACTTTTTCGTGTAGTCCATCACCAATTTCTTCCGCTTGTCGTTCTGCGGACGTGGCGCGACTACGCGACTTCGTAGTCTTGGCAGGGGTTTCTTCTGGTGCCTTGACGCGGGTTTTGTAACCAGGGTCGTCTATTCCTTGACTTGATCCGTCAACCCACTGAAGAGGTTCGATAGGAATCCGTGCTTCACTGGCTTCACTGGTTCCGGAATCACCGGAGTTTCCGTCACTGAAGTAAGGGTCTCCGGCGTCGGCGTTGCGGAGTTGTTCAAGTTGTTCGTTTCGCTTGCCTGCCATGCCTCAAACCGCCGTCCTATAGCGCTGTCTACAACGTCTGCCAAACGTGCCCAGTTGTCTTCTTCTGTAGGTTCGGAAGTTTCCGGAGTATCGTCAGCCATTGTTGTTACCATTGCCCATCATCTTGAAGAGTCCGCCTACGCCTTGACTCTTGACCGCATTACCAAACTCGGCAACCGTGTTAACCACATACTGCAACATTTCACCGAACTGATTAACGGCCGTCGTGTGCGCCTCTTGTTTCACACCATGCGCGGTAACGGTATCGATGAGTGCAGCAACGTCAGTCTTAAGGCTGGAAACTTCACTCAGAAGATTCTCAATGGTAGTAACAGAATTGTTTTCCGTGGTCATATCGACAATTTCCCTAGGGTAGGTGTGACGTACGTCACATAGACACGGCCGGCCAGATCTGTCAGACTGGAGACACACCACAACCTGAAGGGCCAACACGACCATGGTAGCAAAGAAGAGTGAAGATGTCGTAGCAGTGCCGGCCACGTCGCCCGAGATTAACTGGGTAACGGTGGATTCATGGGATGCAGCAGTTAACGCATTCCCCACCATCATTCCCGCGAGTGTTGCTTTCGGTGATGGTTCCACCATGATTGAGAACAAAAAGACTCTCATCGGTATGGAATTCATCGTCCTGGACTGGCGTTTCGTTGTGGACTCGGCAACGAATCGCGAATACGTGAACGTACTCATTATGAACCGTACGGGCGATAAGGGTCGGTTCAACGACGGATCTACCGGCATTGCTGAGCAGTGCCGTCAGTATGAGGAGGCGTTCGGCCGGCGGGGCGGTATTCACTGCCAACGCGGATTGCGAGTCTCGGAGTACAACTACACGAACGAAAAGGGTGAGGTTTCACTCGCGCGCACATTCTACTTCGACAACTAATCTGTAGGCGTAGGGCCGGTATCCAGGTGGATACCGGCCCGTTTGTTGAAAGGGTTAAGTAATGTCCGCGAATAGTAAGAACTGGAAACCCGGAGTAACCTTCACTGCGGGGGTATTTGTGTATGTAGGTGAAACACGAGTAGATATGCTACGGTATTCTATTCATCATACTGAATGGCAACGGGGTATAGGTCTTACGGTTCGCTGTAATGAATGTCGAAGTGATTTTTGGGAATACGCTCATGCGAACGTAGGGCTCATCGTTAAAGGTATTGCGCGCCATGAGGCAAGCCAACACACTACAGTTAAGGCATCCTAACTAGTGGCGCGTAAAGGGTTTTTCCAGCGAGTACGGGAATTTTTTCGACCGGCGGAGACGACCGCTAACGACATCATTCCGCAGCCTCAAACCGAGATTGTTAAACTACCCGAACCCGTACGATCCTCATGGGCTCAAGCTGTAGACTATTCGGATACCAATACTGCTGAAGTTGAATTCGGCAGAATCCCTACAGGTTTGCATGACGCTTACACTCTATTGGTGAGCGGTACCGTAGATTACTTCTCACTAGATCGCGGAGACAGACAAGACCTAGCTGAAGAGTTTGTCGACCGTTTTGTGTTGGGTGGTTATTCACGTACCGAAATGCGCCATTGGATGCAGGATCAAGGCATGGATGCATTCGATGACTCATGGTGGGACACATATCGTGATGCCTACATTGAAAGCGTTTAACCCGGTAACTGTAGATCAATGGATACCGCGAAACAAAAACCATACTAATAAGGGTTGGCGATCGCAGACCTATGACAATAGAGAATTCATCGCATGGGATGGTGAGGGATGGACGGAACATCAAACAGAGTGTCACTGTGATAGTACATCCGAAACTTCCTCATGTGAGCATCACTATTTTCTGTTCGGATCATCTTCTGATAAAGGCATTGTCGGCCGTAGTCTATCAACGCTGGAATGTCTAAGACATATCCTAGAAGTAGCCAGTGAACAACCTTACGCTATTCATATAGCATTCGCTTTCTCGTATGACGTCAACATGATTCTAAAGGACTTGCGTCCTAAGGATATCAAAACACTGAAAGAGAAAACGTTCGTACACTGGCGTGGTTACCGGATTGAACACATTCCGCATAAGTGGTTTTCTGTGTCTGGTCTAGTGAAGTTCAAAAAGGTATCCTGCCGTATTCAAGACATGTTCTCTTTCTTCGCTACCTCATTCGTTAAGGCGTTGCGAGTCTGGGGAGTAGGTACCGATGAGGAAATTGATTACATTTCAGCGGGAAAAGATAAGCGGGGAGACTTTCAACTATCGACACTGGACAGTGAAGTTCGGCCCTATTGGACCTCAGAACTACTGCTCATGGTTGACTTGGGGAACAGACTCCGAGATATCCTATACTCCGCCGGAATCACTATTGATAAATGGTTCGGTCCCGGAAACATCGCCACCCACCTGTATAAAAAGCACGAAACTCAAAAGCATATGGACAAAAATCTGCGACCGGAAATCCTTGAAGCGAGCCAATACGCCTACGCCGGCGGCCGCTTTGAAGGATTCCGGGCAGGACTCATAGACCAACCCGTATACGCCGCAGACATCAACAGCGCCTACCCTAGCGCTATCGCCACCCTACCAAGTCTCTCCAGCGGCTCATGGCAGCACACCACCGACGTCGCCTACCTCATGACAGTACCCACTCTCATGGGCATGTACCGCGTTCGCTTCACATTCGTACAGGGAATGCTCAACGACGCCTACACAAACGGGTTCCCCTTTCCTGTATTCTCTAGGCGACCGACCGGACAAGTCTGGTATCCGTCAATGACAGAATCGTGGTATCACGCCCCAGAATTCAAACTGCTAGTAGACTGGTACCAACGCAGTAACGGTAACGCCTTCAGAAGATTTGAGGTTATAGAGGCGTGGCTCTATCACGACGATGGCAGTAAACCATTCGCATGGGTTGAGGACATGTACAATCAACGTGCAGAATGGAAAGCTAAAGGTGAGCCTGCCGAAAAGGCATTGAAACTAGGTTTGAATTCCCTATACGGCAAAATGGCGCAACGCATCGGCAGTAAAGATGGAAAATCCCCGGTATGGCACCAACTCGAATGGGCAGGACATGTGACATCCCATGCTAGGGCCCAACTCTATAACGCTATGTTGGGATGCGGAGATTCACTGATCGCAGTAGAAACCGATGGTATTTATGCGACCCGACCATTTACCAACCTGCCGGGCGGTACCGGTAAAGAACTAGGCCAATGGGGACTAGACGATTATGATGGAATGTTGTTCCTGCAAAACGGCGTCTATTGGCTCAAAGAAAAAGGCCAGTGGAAACCGCCCAAGACTCGCGGTATTCCTCAAAAGCGTATGGACATCACTGCAGCCATGGAATCACTCCGGCAGGGTATCCCACTCCGTGCAACACAGAATTCGTTCATCGGATACGGTATTGCATATCATCGGGATAGAAACAATATGCGAAATTGGCGAACGTGGCAAACTTCCGAGAAGTCTTTTGATTTCGGGGGAAATGGTAAACGTCTACACAAACACGAAAAGTGTAACGCATGCAACACTGGGCGCCCTTTCGCAGACTCAATCCACACGCTTTCTCTAGCAGTAGCACCACCCATCCTAGGATCGGAGCGCTCACATAAGCACTACATACCATGGCTAGAAAATGCACCATTCGCAGACTTGGAAGAAATGAAACATAACGATCGTTGGGATGTCGAGGAATGAGCGAATACACCGTCCAAGTCCAAGTCACTATGAATTGTGGATGCGTTAACATGTTCGTTCGTCCCATCCCAGAGAAAGGCGACCAACTGTACTGCATCAAACATGAGCGCGGAGTAACCATCGTCAAGGTCAGTTCCAAACCATGGAGACTCCGTTGCCGCACGTGTACACGCAGTATGACAACAGGACAGTCTGAACTTGAGGCGGTGAGGCTCATGAATCGGCATGTGGGCTTCAAGCCAACCCACACGGCAGACGTCTACTCGCCGGCCGGTACCGTGGTTCACTCATCCGGACCAGAACATAACGGAATGGTAACGATACAGGGAAGTCTTCTGTGAAGGTAGCCAACGTTGAGATTTGGCGCTAAGCTCAGAGACGTGCCAACACGGGCACACACACGATCTAAGGATGAGACATGACAGACCAGACGACCCCCGTAGAGCTTGTGTTCGCTCCCGTCACCGTTGACGCATTCGTCAGTAAGGGAGGACACAAGGGCCGACCGCGTAGTGAGGCCCAGCGGGCGATCGATGCCTACGTGGCCGACATGTACGGCAACGGTCCCGCCGGTCTTGAATGTGATGGCGATGAGCCTACCGTCGCTAAGCTTGAGCGTTCCATCAGGTCCGCCGCCCAGCTGAGTGGATATGGCGTCAAGTTCGGGGCGTACGCAAAGGGTAGCGCCAAGGGTAAGGTCGTAGTCACGTTCCTTATCGGTGAGAAGCAGACGCGTAAGCCGCGTACCCCTAAGGCGTAACACGTAGACGCGGGCACCATCCTAGGGGAGTAGAGTTACTTACGCCGGTAACTCCTCCCCTAGGATAAGCGGTAGTGCGTTAGGTGCAGTAGGGCCGGTGGGTGCCCTACACCCAAACCATTCATGGGAGTAATCATGACCAGATACTATGTGACTCGTGACCGGGATTCACTGCCTGTATATTTGGGTCAACAAAATGAAGGTGTGACATTTGCGTTCGCCGCCTATCAAGGATGGACACCTAAAGACGCTATGAATAAGTGGATACGCCTAGCGAGTCAAGGAACCATTAGAGACGAAACAGGCGACCGCATAGACTGTCACGAACTGATTCTGCGTATCACTGGATACATGTCCCCTGGAATCCCATCGCCTCATGGGGACTTCATCACACCAAACGGTAACGCATTCACCTACGGGGAATTCAGCTAATGGGAACCAATTACTATGTGACTTTTCCGGATAGGGAACCTATCCACCTAGGTAAGCGTAACGCGGGTTGTGCGTTCATATTTAGAGCTCAACCGTGGTTCACTAGTGATAATGCCACCGACGAATGGGGTAAGTTGCTACCGACGGGAATCATTAGGGACGAATATGGTCACATTCTAAACCCAGAAACAATGTGGCTCATTGCTAAAGATGAGGCAGACGCCCAACTACCATGGGGAGACTTTTACACTAGCGACGGTTTCGCTTTCGTCTATGGGGACTTCAGCTAATGCTATGGGTAACCGTAATCCGCCGGCCGGGCGACAAAGTGGCCCATGGTCACGTAGTCCAGGACGGCATGGATAGAGCTTTCTGCGGGGATGCAGTTCCAACGTTCATACTCGACACGTGGGACGATCCTAGGAACCCTTACAAAGGGAAAAGCCACATCACATGCCATGGATGTTTGGGAGAATACAACAATGGCAGGCGTTCGGGATACCGTGACCAACCTACGAATAATGTACAGGCTATGGAAGATTCAACGGAAAATGCGGAAGTGGACTAATGGTTAAAATGTTCTGTGACTGGTGCGATGTCGAAGTCCCATCCATTACGGGTGGATACCGCATTCTAGTAAGTAATCCCGCATTCACCAGAGAAGACATAACCCTAGTACTGTGTCTTGTCGATTGGGAACGCATCATGTCACTCAAACCTAGTGGAGGTTCCGATGGTATCGTGGAATGACATCCCATTCGACTCAAACGCCGAACCCGACGTCAAGGCCCAAGAATTCGACCTCCAATACGCCGAGAATAAGGAAAGCGCCCAAGTCAAGGAAGACGCAAAGCAATACCCGTGGGACTTGAAGACTGGTAAATGATGAGTACCGGGCAGGAAGTGCTTAGTGCAGTCATCGGAATACTAGTGGTCATACTGCTCATGACGGGAAAGGGGAAACGATGACAAAAGAGGAATGGGTCAAGATTGAAGACCCTATCGAGGGGGATTACTGGACCACCATTGAAGTGGAGACACTAACACTGTCCGCTAATCCAATAGTGGAGTCAGAAGATGAAAGCAAAGAATCTTAAAGTCGGTCAGAGAATCGTTACCGGAAATCCCATCACGCGAGGCGCGATTAAGCTAATAGTGCTTACCGATGATGGACTAATACGAGTAGGATTCAATGGCGTAATTGATGTCCTACATTTCTACCCGGACCAAGAGGTAACAGTCTATAAAGCTAAGCGAGAGTACTGATGACTAAACCAATCTACCGCGTAACCATCATGGATAGCGACGACGGTAAAACAACAAACGTCGTGCAAGCTGAAGACGCAACCGACGCCATAGAAATCATGCTCCACCACTACCGAAACAAACGCGAAATCTGGACAATTAAGGTTACTGAAATCACATTCGAAATGCTCAAACGTGATTAGCAATAGGAGTAACGCTATGGACACATCAGATAGGCACCCAGAAACTGCCGCTATCGCAAAACACTTCTCATACGACCACCTGCCGATCCCACTACAGGCTACCTCTAAAGCATGTCACGACTTGGCAGACGAAATGATTACGAATCTTCGTGATAGCCCAGAATTGATGGTTGGTTTGCGCAAACTACTTGAAGCAAAGGACTGTTTCGTTAGAGCATCACTAGAGGTCGTTAAACGTGATTGGTAAACTTGCACTTGTGATATTGGGAATCATCGGCGTAAGCGCATGTTCTGTCGACACAGTAGAAACAGGATGTGGTCCCTCAATCCACCAAGTCGCAGACAGTGTAAGTAAAGCCAAAGCGGCGTACATAGCTGGAGACTTTAGAGCATACAATCTATGGTACGATGATGCGTCAAGGATAGTCGTAAGAAAGCCTGCATGTTTCACCGTAGAAGACGTGGCCATAGC